>Ga0153915_10007386_pt1 | contig 10360 bp, 4 predicted proteins | sample Opewatmetagenome_2_FD_107003 | JGI IMG/M metagenome (GOLD analysis project Ga0153915, IMG submission 107003) | Freshwater wetland microbial communities from Ohio, USA - Open water 3 Core 3 Depth 3 metaG | ecosystem: Environmental > Aquatic > Freshwater > Wetlands | place: USA: Ohio, Lake Erie... | reverse complement strand
TCACGTTCACAATCGGCGCCAACTCCCTGAAGTGGAGCGGCACCCTGACGATCCAAAATCCGGCGGGCTCGATCACGACCCTGGCGACCGCGGACCTCGCCCTCGCGGGAGGTTCCCTGACGGTCGGCAATTCCGGGATCCTGACCGCAGACGCCTCGGCCGTTGCCGTCGCCGACGTCACGATGACCGGGGGCGCCTCCGGAACAATCACGATGACGACCGGCTCGTGGACGGTGAGCGGCAACTGGGACACCTCCGGATCCGGCTCGACGTTCACGAAGGGCACCGGCGCGGTGACCATGTCGGGAACGTCGCGCACGTTGACGATCCTGGATCCCACCGACGGCTTCTACAGCCTCACGATCTCGGGCACGGTCACACAGGCCAGTGCGATCGATGTGAGCAACTCCCTGACCCTCACGGGGACCTTGACGACGGCGGGCAACAACGTCACAGGCGGAGCGAGCCTCGTCATTTCCGGAGGCGGAGCCCTCGTCGGGACAACCGCGTCGATCTCCGTGTCCGCCGTGACCATGAACGACCCCGCGGCAGACATGTTGTCCCTGACGACGGGATCCATCACGGTCTCGGGATCCTGGGACACCTCCGGGCCGGCGTCCACCTTCAGCTCGGGGACCTCCACGGTGACACTCACGGCCCCCTCGGGCACGATCGCATTGGGAGCGGCGCAGAGCTTCGCGACCCTGAATCTTTCCGGGGCGTACACCCAGACGACGCAACTCTCGGCGACGTCCCTGACGCTCTCTGCGGGCAGCCTTGCGAAGGGTGGCAACCCCTTGACGGTGGACGGCGACCTGACCCTCGCCGGGGGGTACCTGACCTCCGCGTCCGGAGACGTCACGATCACGGGCAACGTCGATATCTCCGCGGCGACCTCGTACATCGCCTTCGGCTCCGAGGCCTGGACGGTCTCGGGAAGCTGGACGAACGGGTCGACCTCGGCGTCGTGGTCCGCGGGCACGGGAAGCGTGACGTTCGACGCGGCCTCGTCCCGGACGATGACCTTCGCCGGGACCAATCTCGCGGGTCCCGAGTTCAACGCGGTCGTGTTCAACGGCGGCGCGTCGACCATCGTCTTCACCCTGACGGGCTCCGCCTTGCAGGTCCACACCCTCACGGTCCAAGGGGGCTCGGGGACCACCACCGTGACCACCGCGGGCTCGGACCTCCCGATCACCGCGGACACCTTGGCGGTCCGGGCGGGCGGGGCGCTCCTCGCCAACGGAAGCGTCCTCACGATCCGGGCGATGGACACCTCGGCAGGCGCCTTCACCGCGGGCAGCTCCGTCATCGTGGTCAACGCGTCCGGCGGGACGATCCGGGTTCCGCAACCCCTGAACAGCCTGACGGTGAACCCGGGCATTACGACGACCTTCACCTCGAACATCACGTGGTCCTCCGTCCTGAACCTCACCGGCGCCACGGTCGCGTTCCAGGGCAACCTGACCTCGTCCGGCGCCGCGGCCCTCAGTTTCGCCTCCGCGACGATCTCCGCCGGAGGCTCCTGGGACACCTCCTCCGCGACGGCCTTCACCTCCACCGGCTCGTCCGCGACCTTCACCGGCGCCGGCACGACCATCACGCTCGGCGCCGGCCAGCAATTCGCGACCCTGACGATCGCGGGGGCCATCACCCTCGCATCCGCAGTGATGGCCATGAGCCTGATCGTGAACGCCTCGGGCATCTTGACCATGACCGGCTACCGCATCGCGTTCAACAGCCTGACCGTGAACGGAACCATCGCCTATGGGACCGTGAACGTCACCGGACTCACGGTCACGAACAGCGATACAACGGCCCTCGTCACGATCTCCGCATTCACTTCGTGGAACCCCGGTTCCGAATACGCCTGGACGCACACGTCCAGCGAAACGTCCCAGACGATCACGTGGACCATCGGCGGCAACACCTCGCGATTCCTGTACCACGTGACGAAGGACAGTTCCGACTTCGCGGACGGGACGGTCAACGACTCGGGCGACATCGTCTTCACGATGACCGGCTCGGACCCGGACGTGCGGGTGACCGTCTCGGCCCCGCCCATTCCTCCGTGGTGGCAGTCTCCCTACTTCCTTGCCATTCCCCCCATCGGCTTGCTCATGGTGGTAGCCATGTTTGTACAACGACGACGCTGGAGGCCGACGAAGGCCTTCCTCGTGGACGAACGCGGACAGCTGCTCAGGGAATTCACCCTGGATCCCTCCTGTGAGGTCACGTATGACCAGGCCCTCCAGGCGGGAGCCCTCGACGCCGTGGAGAAGGACGTCCGCGTGTCGAAGTACCATGCGCGCGCCGTCCGGGGGGACATGCTCTCCCTGATCATGCTCGCGGTCGGACCCGCCGACGTCGGAGAGGTCGAGTTCGCCCGAGGACTCCTTGTCAGCATCCAGGACAAGCTCGAGGACCGCGTCAAGCAGCGCGTCGAGGAGGCCCGCGCCGAGGAGTCGACCCTGGAGAACGACCGCGCCGAGGCGAACGAGTCGCGTGCGGACCTTCAGGCCCGTGCCCGCGTCTTCGGAGACATGGTCAACGCCTTCACCATCGCCCGAACTAAGATGGACGCGGATGCCGTGAAGCTCCGCCGCTTGGACACAGATCTCCGTGAGAGGGAAGGGAATCTCGCGGAAGTGCGAGCCACCCTCGAGGAGCAGGCGGCCCACATGGAAGCGAGGCAGGCGGAACTCGATAGCACCGCTGCGGACCTCGAATCCCAGCGAACCGAACTCCAGGAGACCGAGCAAGGACTCCGGGAGCGCGAGACGAGCCTTGCGCCGAAGGAGAAGGAACTGACGGGTCGCCTCGGGGAAGCCTCGAAGAGGGAAGCTGATCTCGCGGAGAAGGATCAGTCGCTTGCCGCGGCGCAGACAAAGCTGACCGCGGACCTCGAAGACTACCGCGCAAAGGCCGACCAGATCGACGCCCTGCAAGCCGAACTCGCCGAGGAACGCAAATCGCTTGACGACCTCAGCGTTCAGATCGATCAGGAGGAGGAGAGCCTCAAGGCGACGATGTCGGCGGTCGAGGCACGCGAGAAGGAAACCGCCGATGTCGCGCGGACCCTGCAGGCGAAGCTCTCCGACCTCGAACCGCGCGAGCAGAGCCTCGCGGCACGCGAGGCTGAACTCTCATCCCGTGACTCAGCCCTCGCCCTGAGGGAGGACGTCGTGTCGACGCGGGAGAAGGAAATCGGCGCCCAGCTCGAGGATCTCCACACGCGGGAGGCGGCGCTCGCCACCCGTACGCAGGACCTCGCAGACGAGCGCAAGGCGCTGGACGACCTGACCCGGGAAGCCGTGGAGGAGCGCAAGGCCCTCGACGCGAAGACGGCCGCGCTCGCGGAGCAAGAGGCAGACGTCACGAAGAAGACTCAGGATCTGACCAGCCTGAAAGAGAATCTCGGTCCGCGCGAGGCTGCCCTCGTCCAAAAGGAAGACGATCTCGCGGCACGCGAGAAGGCGCTCGCGGAGGAGCGCAACGGGTTCCAGGGCCAGCAGGACCTCGTGGCCGCCAAGGCGCTGGAGATCGAGCAACACATGGAGCAGATGAAGGAACGCGAGACCGCGCTCGCGCAAGAGAAGATGCTCCTCCAGGACGCCAAGGGCGCCTTCGATGCGGAACATCAGGAGCTCGAGGCAAAGAAGGCCGAGTTCGCGCAGGAAATGCAAAAGCGCGAAGCGCAGGCCGCGAGCCAAGAGCGCACGCTCGGCGAGGCGCGGATGCGACTCACAAAGGACAATGAAACGTTCGAGGCTCTGAGGCTCGAGAAAAGCCAGTGGATCGCTTCCAAGGAAATCGAGCTGGAGGCCAAGGAGCAGGGCCAGGCGGATCGTGAAGCTGAAATCCGAGGCCAGGCCGAGGAGAACGCTCGGCGGCTCTCCGAGCTCGCAGCCCGAGAAGAGACGCTGGAGATCGAGGCGGACAAGCTGGAGAAGGAGCGCGCCGAAGTCGAGACCCGCAAGGCCGAGCTCGGCGCGATGACCCGTGACTTCGAAGGGAAGACCGCGAAGTTCCGGGACGAGGAGGCCCGAAAGGCCGAGGAGCTCCGTACCTGGCAGACCACAATCGAATCCGAGCAGGCCCTGCTCAAGGAGCAGAGAGAGACCTTCGAGAAGGAGATGCAGGACCTCCGCGAGTCCTGGGCCGGCCGCATGATCCGGGTGGAGCAGCGCGAAGAGGAGCTTGGGGAACGCGAGACGAAAGTCCAGGCGGACGTCGAGTGGGTCGCGCGGAACGAGACCGAGCTCGTGAAGCGTGAGAAGCTCGCCACGGAGGGACTGCGAGCCGCCAGCGCGCTGAAGGCGGAGGGAGAACGGCTTGAGACGGACCTCGAGCAACGCTCCCTCGAAATCGAGTCCCGCGAACGCAGCCTCCGCGAGGAGGCGGCGAACCAAGCCGTCGACCTCGAGAAGCGCGTGGAGACCCTCCAGGCCCAGGAGGCGGATCTCGCAGGCCGGAAGGCCCAGTCCGAGCGCGAGCTTGCGACCCAGACCCAGAAGGTCAAGGATCGCGAGGCGGAGCTTCTGCAACGGAAGGGGGAGCTGGATGCCCACGAGGCGGACCTCGTGTCGCGCGAGGCGACGCTCGTGAGCCAGCAGTCCGCCCTCCGGGCGGACGAGGACCGGCTCGCCCGGGAGAAGATCGATTACCAGGTGATGGAGAAGCAGGTCGAGGCGAGGCAACTCGAGCTTGGGCAGACGCGCGAGCGCCTTGATGCCGAATCTCTCCGGCTCCGCACCGAGACGGATGCGGTCCGGCAATCCCTAGCCGCCAAGGAGGCCGACCTCCTGTCGGAGAGGGAGCGCCTCGAGCGGGAATCCAGCGCCCTCCAGGAGAAACTGGGCGGGAAGGCCAAGGAGATGGCCGCTCGCGAGAAATCCCTCGCGGCCCGGGAGGAGGAACTGCGGTCCGAGGAGCAGGACCTCGAGACCCGCATCCGCGAGATCGAGTCCCGCGAGCGGCAGGCGGAGGCCCGGGCCGCCGAGATCGCCGCCCGAGAGCAGGCCCTGGCCCATGGCGAGCAAGAGCAAAACGCTCGCCGGGCTCAGTTCGACGAGACGGTCCAGAAGTTCGAGGCCGAGGCCATCGCGCGGCAGCAAGAGTGGAAGGACCTCCAGGCCACGCTGAAGTCCCAGGAGGCCCAGCTCGCCGCCAGCACGGAGACCCGCCAGACCGAGATTCGGAAGCGCATGGAGGACCTCGAGCAGAGGGAGCGCAGCGTGAACGCGACCCTCACCCAGGCGCAGATCGAGCGGACGCGGCTCGAGGATCAGGCGAAGGGACAGAGCGCGAAGCAGGCTGAGATCGATGCATCCGCGGTCCGCGCGGACAAGCGCTTCGGGGAGCTGAAGGCGATGGAGGACGAGCTCCTGAAGACCCGCCAGACGTTCGAGTCCGAGAGGGCTGGATGGTCCGCGCGCCGGAATGAGGAGCTGAAACAACTGGAGGCCACGCGGGACGCGGCCGGAGAACAGACCCAGCAGGCCGAGCGGCTCATCGAGGAAGCGCAGCGGCGCGCGTACGTCGCAGCCGAGGCGGAGAAGGCCGCGAAGCGGCAGGGCGAGGAGCTCGCCGCGGCCCAGACCGTCCTCGAGCGGAGGCGTGCGGACGCGGAGAAGGCGGAGAAGGACCTCGAGGCCCAAAACGCGCAGCTCCGCGACGCCGCCCAACGGCTCGGCGCGCAGGAGATCGAGCTCGGTTCCCGAGCGAAGGAGCTTGGGGCCCTCCAGGCCCGCCTGAGCGATGCGGAGAAGAAGACGCTCGAGGCCACGGAAAGCCTCAAGGGACGCAAGACGGCCCTAGACCAGGAGGCCGAGCGGATCGCCGCCTTGGCCGCCCAGCTGGACAAGCGCCAGGCGGAAGACGAGAGCCGTCACGCCGCGGTGGAGACCAAACTCGTGGACGTGACGACGCGGGAGCAGGTCCTGTCCACCGAGCTCCAGCGCGCGGACAACCTGATGGAGGACCTGAACCGCAAGGAGGCGGAGCTCGTCACGCGCGAAAAGGGGGTCACCGGCCGGGATCAGGAACTCGCGAAGCGCGAGGCGACGCTCTCGCAGCGGGACGCCGAACTCCGGGAAGGGATGCAGACCCTCGAGCGTCTGCGCCGCGAGCACGAGGCCCGGGCCGCGCAGGTCGATGAGGACCACCGCGTGGCCTCGGAGGCCCGAAAGGACGCCGAGGGCATCCGGACCGACGCCGAGAAGCTCAAAACCCAGGCGGACGCCATGCAGGCCGAGGTCGCCAAGAACATGCGATTCCTCCAGAAGAAGGCGCTCGACGTCCTCGACCGCGAGGAGAAGCTCCGCGGACGCGAGGTCAAGGTCGACGAGCAGAGCCGCCTCCTGGAATCCCGGGCCCAGATCCTCGACCAGAAGGACCGCGCCATGGAATCGGAGAAGGAAGAGCTGACCGTGCGCATCGAGAAGGCGAAGCAGGAGAACGACAAGCTCAGGGCGAAGCTGGTCGAGGCCGAGAAGTTGGGCAAGAGCACGATCGACATGGACGAGTGGAAGCGCGACGTCGAGAACCGCGTGAAGATCATCCAGAAGAAGGCTCTCGATCTCCTGGACCGCGAGGAGAAACTCCGGAAGAAGGAAGAAGAGTTGAAAGCCCTCGCGGCGCAGCTCGGCGTCGAAGCGAAGTCCTGATCCGCCAGAGCGCGAGCCCGCGTTCGCCGGGGCAAACGCCATATCGGCCCCGGCCCTTCCCCGCCCCGGTGCGAACATGGAACGGCGCGTCCTGGCGACCCCGCTCGGCAGCGTCCGGCTCGTGACCGAGGCGGGCCGGCTTCGAGAAATGGGCTTCACTCGCGAACGACCCACACACGGCCGGGGAGGCCGCATCGAAGCAGAGATCCGGGAGTACTTCCGGGGGAGGCGCCGAGATCTGCGGGACATCCCTGTCGACCTGGGCGACTCCACGCCGTTCGAGCGGCGCGTCTACGAGGCGACGCGGCAGATCCCCTTCGGCAAGGTCGCGACGTACGGGCAGATCGCGAAGGCCATCGGTCACCCGAACGCCCAACGGGCGGTGGGGAACGCGCTAGGGAAGAATCCGATCGGCGTCGTCATCCCGTGCCACCGCGTGGTCGGGGCGGACAGCCTGGGCGGCTTCACGGGCGGCCTCGACTACAAGAAGAAACTCCTCCGCTTCGAAGGCGTGCTGAAGTAGCCCGGCGGCCCGGTCAGCGGGAGGCGGCCTTGACCGCCTGGTCGAAGTCCGCAAGGAGGTCGTCCAAGTCCTCGAGCCCGACGCTCACGCGGACCAGGCCCTCCGTGACTCCGCTCGTCTTGCGCTCCGCGTCCGTGAGCGGACCGTGAGTCATCGAGGCGGGATGCTGCACGAGGGTCTCCATCCCGCCCAGGCTCACGGCGAGCGTCGCCACCCGGACGGACTCGACGAAGCGCTTCCCCGCACGGTATCCGCCCTTCAGCTCGAAGCTGAGCATGGCCCCGAAGCCGCCCATCTGCCGGCGCGCCAGCGTGTGCTGAGGGAAGGACCGCAGGCCCGGATAATGGACGACGCGGACAGCCGGCCGGTCCTCGAGGAACTCCGCGAGCGCCTGGGCGTTCGCGTTGTGCTGACGGACGCGGAGCGGGAGGGACTTCACGCCGCGCCGCACGAGGAACCCTTCGAACGGGCCCAGGGATGGGCCGAGCATCTTGTAGTTGAACCACACGCGATTGTAGAGCCGCGGGGAACGCGCGACGAACGCGCCCGCCACGACGTCGCTGTGCCCGCCCAGATACTTCGTGGCGCTGTGCAGGACCCCATCCACCCCGAACTCGAGCGGACGCTGGTTGATGGGGGTTGCGAAGGTGTTGTCGGCGAGGACGGTCGCTCCGACGGACCGGGCCGCCTTCACGGCCTCCCGGAAGTCCGTGATCATCATGGTCGGATTGGCGGGGGACTCCACGTAGACGAGCCGGGTCTCCGGCGTCACCGCCTCGGACCAAGACCCGGGGACGCGCGGGTCGACGAACGTGGTGCCGACCTGGAACCGAGGGAGGAGCCGCGTGAAGATCTCCGTCGTGGCCGTGTACAGGCTTGCCCCCGCGACGACGTGGTCGCCCGCGTCCACGCAAGACAGGATCGCGGAGGCGATCGCGCCCATCCCTGATCCTGCGACGAGGGCACGGGATCCGCCCTCGAGATCCGCGAGCACGTCCTCAAGGTCGCGCAGGGTGGGGTTGCCCCATCGCGTGTAGAACGCCGCGGGCGCCGTGGCGTGGGAGAAGTCCGCGCCCTGGCGGACCGAGTCGAGGGCCCAGGTCGAGCTCGCGTAAATCGGCGTCACGAGGGGAGCGTACCCTTTCCGACGCCGACCGTGGATCGCCCGCGTCGCTCTGCCCCGCTCCCGCCGCGCCACGAGTCCGCGAGCGCCGGTGCGGGCAAATAGGTTTCGCCGATTCGCCGGAGGCGCGGCGCCGCCGTGCGTTGCTAGCGCATATCAGGGCGCATCGGGAGAGATTCCTCGCGGTAATACCGGAATCCTCAAAAGGGGAAGGCGTATTCCAAAGCCGCCCGGCCCCTCCAAGGACCGGGTCTCATACCATTCGGAGGTACCCTGATGTCGCGTGAGGTGGACTATGCACCGAAGCCGATTGATCCGGACTTCATGAACAAGCCCGATGAGTATCCGGAGACGGGCACCCACAACAACCACAAGATCCTGGGCGAGGGCGTCCAGCGGACGGACGCGAACGGCAATCCCTATCCGACGAAGCTCGGGATCCACGGGACCCATGTCGCGGTCGACTGGGAGGCCTGCGTGGCGGATGGCGTCTGCATGGACGTCTGCCCCGTCGACGTCTTCGAATGGAACTTTGCTCCGGGCAAGAAGGGCACCGGGAACGACCTGGTCATGGAGAAGGGCGGCGAGCAGTACAACCAGTACCGCACGGACAAGTCCGAGCCCATCCGGGAGTCGGACTGCATCGACTGCATGGCGTGCGAGACCGCGTGCCCGACGAAAGCCATCAAGATCAACCCGTAGAGCCGGCGATACGAGCGGCGCGCCCGGCCCACGGGCGCGACACACCTGTCGAATCCAACACCGCAGCGGGAGGCTTGTTCATTCCGTTTCGCGCGGCGCCTTCGCTGCGCGGGGCACCAGGGATCTCCACATCCTACGGAGCGGATCGGTCACGACCGACATCTTGCCGCTCCGAATTCCGAGATAGACGAGCCCCGTGAAGACCCAGTAGGCGACGTACGCGACCGACTCGAGGACGGTCGGCGCGTCGCTGTACCCGACGATCCCGCGAAGCAGGTAGCCCAGGGGATTTTCCGGGCCGGACGAGAAGACTGCACGCAGGTTGTACACAAGGCCGCTTCCGACAGTCCAACCGAACGCTTCCTGGAGCTCGTTGACTCCCGTTGCGAAGAGTCCCGCGCCGATCACGACGAGCGCCACGCCCGTGATCTGGAAGAAGCGGTGGAGAGGGATTCGCCACGAGAGACGCATGATGCCCACACCGATGACGCCGGCGATCAGGAGACCGATCCCGACGCCGAGGGTGGCATCCGCGGCGGAGGTCTCCGCGCCTGCACCGAACATGAGGAGGGCCGTCTCGACCCCTTCCCGGAAGACGACGAGGAACGAAAGGACCACGAGGCCGAAGAGCTTACTCCCGTCCAAGTAGGAGTCGATCCGCTTCTGCACGTGGACGGAGAGGCTCTTGGACGCCTTCATCATCCAGAAGACCATCGAGGTCAGGACGACGACCGCGAGGATGAGGGCGAACCCTTCGAAGGCGGCCTCGGCGCTTCCCTCGAACTCAGCGCCCAGGAGGAACAGGGCTCCGGCGAGTCCCGCGCTCGCGGCGAACGCGGCCGCGGTACCCCCGTAGACGTACCGGCGAAGGCCGGGGCGATCGATCTTGACGAGATACCCCAGGATGATGCCCACGACGAGGGCGGCCTCGACCCCCTCCCGTAGACCGATGATCACTCCCGGTGCGATGCCCGCTGTCGCCACGACCGATTCCTCGTCCGAGCGCGCTCTATAACACTGTATTATTTAACGGTTAGGTCAACCGAAACAGAACACGGAACAACCTAAATCCCCCGCGGTCCGCCCCCGCAAGAGGGCTAAGCCTACCGCAAGTACAGTACATATCCACCGGGCCGTTCGGCTGGAGGCTTTATGGATGGTCACCCGTTTGGGAGAGCCGAAACTATGGCGAAGGCACCCGAGCTGACGGAGAACGTCGAAATGTACCTGAAGTACATCTTCCTGCTCTCCGAGCAGAACCACGGCACGGCCAAGACCGGCGAGATCTCCCACTACCTGAAGGTGGCGCCCTCGAGCGTGACGGAGATGCTCGAGCGGCTCCAG
>Ga0153915_10007385_pt1 | contig 10361 bp, 8 predicted proteins | sample Opewatmetagenome_2_FD_107003 | JGI IMG/M metagenome (GOLD analysis project Ga0153915, IMG submission 107003) | Freshwater wetland microbial communities from Ohio, USA - Open water 3 Core 3 Depth 3 metaG | ecosystem: Environmental > Aquatic > Freshwater > Wetlands | place: USA: Ohio, Lake Erie... | reverse complement strand
GGACCGCGACGCCACGCTCGAATCCCGCCCGTCCGAGCAGGCGCCGCCCCTCCTCGGCCATGCGTTCGGTCAGTGCATTCGCCCGCTCGAAGTCGGCGTCCTCGAGGTCGCACTTGAAGCCCCGGACCATGTCGAAGGTCATCGGCGCCGTCACGCAGCCGATCGCCGACAGGACGCCGCCGGCGGGCGGCACGATGACCGTCGAAATCCCGAGGCGCTCCGCGACGCCGCATGCGTGGACCGGCCCCGCCCCGCCGAACGCGAAGAGGGAGAAGGCACGGACGTCGATCCCGCGCTCCGCGGTGTACACGCGCGCCGCATTCGCCATGTTCTCGTTGACCACCGAGTAGATGCTGTGGGCCGCGCGGAGCGCATCCATGCCCAGCGGCTTGCCGATCGCCGCGAGGACCGCCCGCGTCGCCGCCGAGACGTCGAGGCGCATATCGCCGCCCAGGAAGTTTTCGGGGTTGAGATAGCCGAGCAGCAGGTCCGCGTCGGTCACGGTGGCGAACTCGCCCCCGAGCCCATAGCACGCCGGGCCCGGATCCGACCCTGCGCTGTCCGGACCGACTTCGATCAGGCCCAGCGCATTGGCGCGGGCGATGCTACCGCCACCGGCGCCAATCTCGATCAGGTCGACACTCGGCACTTTGAGGGTGAGCCCGCTCCCCTTCTTGAACCGGCTCAGGCGCGCGACTTCGAAGTCGGTCGTCCAGTTCGCCTTGCCGTCCTGGATGACGCACATCTTCGCCGTCGTCCCGCCGATGTCGAGCGACATGAGCCGTTCGATCCCAAGGGCGACGCTCGCGGCGGAGGCGGCGTGAACCCCTGCGGCCGGACCCGACTCGACGAGGCGCACCGGGAAGGTTTCGGCGCTGGCAAGTGGCATCGTTCCGCCGCTCGACGCCATCACCGTGAACATTCCGCGGAAGCCGTCCGCCGCGAGAGACTCCGACAGCCGCCGGAGGTATCGCGCCACGATCGGCTGTACGTACGCGTTGATCGCCGTCGTCGAGAACCTCCCGTACTCCCCGATCTCCGGCAAGACCTCCGAGGAGAGCGAGACGGCGATGTCCGGAAGTCGGCTCCGCAAGGCGGCCGCCAGCCGCCGCTCGTTCTCCGCGTTTGCGTACGAGTGCAGCAGGCAGATGGCGACGGACTCGACGTGCTCGCGCGCCAGGCGATTCACGACGTCACCGAGTTCATCGATCTCCACGGGCTGCAGCACCTTCCCGTCGTAGCGGACCCGCTCCTTCACGGGCATACGCAGCGCTCGCGGAATCACCGCGGGAGGCAGGTCGATGAAGAGGTCGTAGAGATCGTACCGGAGCTCGCTGCGGGTCTCGAGAACGTCGCGAAACCCCTCCGTCGTCAGCATGGCCGTCACCGCACCCTTCCGCTCCACGATGGCATTGGTCGCCAGGGTCGTGGCGTGAACGATTCGTTCGATGCGGTCCGCCGTCACGGCCTCATCGGCGAGGAGCTTTCGGATGCCCTCCAGGACCCCGCGCTCCGGGTCGTGGGGGGTGGTCAGAACCTTCGCCGTCTTCACGCCGCCGAGGCTTCCGAACAGAACGACATCGGTGAAGGTGCCGCCGATATCGACGCCCAGCTCCAACCGCCCGCTGGCTCGTGCGCTACGACCTTGCTGTCCCACCGTCACCTCCGCGCGCTGCGATTCTCGAGGGTGTCAAACTGCGGGTCGAGGAGATCTCTCAGCCCGTCGCCGAAGAAGCTCACCCCGACCGTGACGAGCATGATCGCCAGCCCGGGAAAGGCGGCGATCCACCATGCATCCTGGATATACTCGCGGCCTTCGCTCAGCATGCCTCCCCACGACGGGGTCGGTGGGGGCACGCCAAGACCAAGGAAGCTCAGCGCCGACTCCGCAAGGATGATGCGCGCAACATCGAATGACAGGAGCACGACCAACGTACTCACGATGTTGGGAAGCACATGCCGGAGGACGATCCGCCCGGAACGCGCTCCCATCGCTCGTGCGGCCTGGACGAACTCTCGCTCTCGAAGCGAGAGCACCGAGGCGCGCACCGTCCGCGCATAGAGCATCCAGCTGGTGAGCGAGAACACCGCAACCATCTTCCAGAGTCCGGGACCGAGGATTGAGATCAATGCCATCGCGAGAAGAACGAAGGGGAACGCGAGATGCAGGTCCACCAGGCGCATCACCAGGACATCCATCACGCCACCGCGGTAGCCGGCGAGGAGGCCGAGCAACAGGCCGATGGGCCCGCCGATCGCGACCGACCACAGTCCGACGGCAAGCGAGACGCGGCTCCCGTACAGCACCCGGCTCAGGATGTCGCGCCCCAGATGGTCCGTGCCGAGGAGCCACTCCGGATTGCCTCCGGTCATCCATGCAGGTGGGATCAGGCGGTTGCCGATGTCCTGGGCCAGCGGGTCCTGTCTCGCGGCGGTCTGCGGGGCAATGGCGGCGAGCGTGGCGAGCAAGACAACCACGATGCCGAAGAGCAAGCCTGAGTGCGTCAGGGCCCGTCCGCCAGCCGCCCACAGTCGTGACCGAGGAAGGACGGTGTCCGTGCCGTCCCTCAAGGCGCGATCGGCTCTCGCCCCACTCAAGCCAATCTCACGCGCGGATCGAGGAACCGGTAGAGGAGATCGACGATCCCGTTGATCACGACGAACAGCACCGCGCTGACAAGGACGACTCCCTGGAGCACCGGATAGTCCCGTTGCTGAATCGCGCGGAGGGCGAGCGTCCCGATGCCGGGCCAGTTGAAGACCGTCTCCGTGACCACGGCACCGCTCAGGAGCGCTCCGATCTGCAGGCCCAGTACGGTCACGATCGGCAGTGCCGCGCTCTTCAGCGCGTGCTTGTGCACTACGAGGGCCTCACGAAGGCCTTTCGCACGGGCGGTCCGGACGTACGGCTCACGCAGCACCTCCAGCATGTTGGAACGCGTGAGCCGAGCCAGCAGAGCCATGACATAAGTGGACAGCGTCACGCTCGGCATGACAAGTTGAGGCAGTGAGCCGCGTCCCGACGTCGGCAGCCAGCCCAGCTTCACCGAGAACAGCGTGATGAGCATGATCCCGAGCCAGAAGATCGGCATGGCCTGACCGATCAGCGCGCCCCCCATCAAGACGCGATCGGCGACGCTTCCGCGGTGGACCGCCGCGTAGATCCCGGCCGGGAACGCCAGAACGAGGGCGATACCGACGGCCGCGGCCGCGAGCTCCAGCGTCGCTGGAAGCGTCTCCATCAACAGCTCGCCCACCGGCCGCCGAAAGCGAAGCGAGTGTCCCAGGTCTCCGCGGAGCGCGCCTCCCACGAACCGGAGGTATTGCTCGTGCAGCGGGCGATCGTAACCGAACTGCGCGCGGGCGGCCTGGATCGCGTCCTCCGAGGCTTCCATCCCGAGCATGAGCCGGACCGGATCTCCGGGCACGATGCGAATCAGGACGAAGACCACGATGGTCACGTTCAGCAGGACGAATGCTGACTGCAGGACCTGACGGATGTACAGGTTCGGCACGTCGCAGTCCGAGACAGTTCCAGTCCGCTCTGCCCGCTACTCGAGGCTCGCGCCCCGGATGTCCACGTACTCGTCCACCCGGGGGCCGAAGCCCTTCAGCCGCTTGTTGAAGGCGACGATTTCCGGCTGGAAGTAGAGGAATCCCATGGGGGCGTCCTCCCACACGATCTGCTGCGCGCGCTCGTAGGTTTTCCGCGCCGACGCCTCGTCCGTCGCGTGGAGACCCTCCAGCAAGAGCGCTTCGACCTCCGGCTTGTTGAAGCCGATGACGCTGCTCTTGGCTGTGAACAGCCAGCTCAGCATGTAGTCCGGATCCGTCGATCCGCCGTAGGCGCCGAAGAAGGCGTCGTACTTCCGGGCCAGCAGGTTTGCGAGGCTGGTCCCCCACTCTTCGACGCGAAGGTCGACGGTGAAGCCCGCCTTCGCGAGTTGCCCGACGGCCGCTTCCGCGACCTGCCGATCATTGATGAACCGGCCGAACGGTGTGCCCATCACGAACTTGAGGCCATTTGGATGGCCTGCCTCCGCCAAAAGTACCTTCGCTTTTGCCACGTCGTAGGGATATGGCTTGAGCGACTTGTTGAAGTAGGCCGTCGCAGGGCCCATTGGCGCCGACGACGGCTTCGCCAGGCCCCGGAAGATCACCTTCGTGATCTGTTCCTTATCGAGGGCGTAGTTGAGCGCCAATCGCACACGTTTGTCGTTGAAGGGCGGACGATCGTTCTGCAGATAGAGGTAGTTGTGCCGCGTTGTCAGGGTATCGCGCACCTCGAGGTCCTTGTTTGCGCGAAGACGCTCAATGGAGTCGGGCGGAACGTTGAAGATTGCCATGACCTCGCCCGTCTGCAGGGCCGCCACCCTGGTCGCGTTCTCAGGGATGATTCGGACGACCACGCGCTTGAACCTCGGCTTCTGTCCCCAGTAGGTGTCGTTTGCTTCCAGCACGAGCCGTGATCCGGGGACGTACTCGACGAACCGGTAGGGCCCTGCGCCGACAGGCTTGGCGATGTAGGCTTCGGCGGCGTCCAGACCACTCACAGGCACGATCCCAAGTTGCGTCAGCCCCAGGAGCATCGGCCGGTAGGGCGTCTTGGTCACGATGACGACCGTGTACGGGTCCGGAGTTTCGACCCGCTCCACCAGCCGGAAGTTGCCTCGGATGATGCTCGAGACTTGCACCTTTTTCGTCTTTGCGAGCTCGGGGTCCATCATCACGTCGATCGTCGCCTTCACCGCCTGGGACGTCACTTCTTCGCCGTTGTGGAACTTCACGCCCCGCCGAAGCTTGAAGCGCCACGTGCGAGGATTGGGTCGCTCCCACGACTCGGCCAGGAGCGGCACGATCTTCAGATCCTTGTCCTTGCCCACGAGCGGATCCGCGATGTGGTAGGCCAGACTCCAGCTGATGATGTTCATCGATCCGCGCGGATCGAGCGTCAACGGATCGGTCGCGACAGCGATCGTGAGCTCGCCCGTCTGCGTCCACGCGGTCGTCGGGCTCCCCGACAGCACGCCGAGGGTCAGAAGACCGACGAACACCACGAGGCGACGGAGATGCTGGCTCATCTTGAACTCCTTTTCGAGACATCGGTGCATAGCGAAGTGAGTCTGCGGATCAGTCAACAACGGCCATCCACGATGGCGCGTGCTCCCGGCACGTATCATCAGATGACGCCCTCTCGCGCAAAGTCACGGATCTCGGCGTCCGAGTAACCGAGCGACGACAGCACGTCGACATTGTGTTCGCCCAACTTCGGGGCGACGGCACGCACCGCAACCGCCGTCTCCGACATCCGGATCGGGGTTCGGATATGCGGCACACGCCCGAGCTCGGGATCCTCCGAATAGACGACGAGCTCGCGGTGTCGAACCTGCGGATCCTCGAAGAGCTGGCCGTACGTGTTGACGGGACCACAGGGCACACCTGCCTCCTCGAGTATCGCAATCCAATGGCTCGAGGGGCGGGTCACGAGCACCGCCTCCATCTCCTTTTCGAGCACCGATCGGTTCCGCAGCCGATCCGGGCCCGACCGGAAGCGTTGATCGCCGATCCATTCCGGATGACCGAGCGCCCGGGCACACCGCTCCCAGATGGATTGGTTGGCGCCTCCGATCATGATGTACGCATCCTGGGTCGCGAAACGCTGATAGGGAGCATTCTGGCGATGCCTGGAGCCCTGACGGGAGGGCTCCTGGTGGTCTGCAAGCCAGCCCGCGCTCGTCCACGAACTGAAGGCGACGGCCGTCTCCAGGAGCGAGCACTCGATCTTCTGGCCGCAACCCGTCCTTATGCGCTCGTACAGCGCCGCGAGGACGCCGTGGGCGCCCCACATGCCTGTCCCGAGATCGCAGATCGGCAGCCCGACCGACGTCGGGGGGCCGTCCGGCTCGCCGGTGACGTGCATGATGCCTCCCATGCCTTGGGCGATCAGGTCGACGCCCCCCTTTTCTCGGTATGGGCCGTCCGAGCCGAAGCCCGAGAGCTGCGCGTAGATCAAACGGGGGTTCACTTCGCGGAGAACCTCGTAGGCGAGCCCGGCGCGCTCCATCACGGTCGGCCGGTAATTTTCGACGAGCACGTCCATCCTCTCGACGAGGCGAAGAAAGATCTCATGACCGCGAGGGGTCTTGTAGTCCAGCGTCAGGCCCTTCTTGTTCCGATTGATGTAGCGGAAGTAAGCGTTGCGCTGGGTGCCATCGCCCATCGCCCGCGACGAGTCACCGCGGCCGGGCCGCTCCAGCTTGATGACCTCGGCCCCCATGTCGCCGAGGATCATCGTGCAGTACGGCCCCGCCATGTGCTCCGTGAGGTCGAGAACTTTGACTCCGTGCAAAGGCCCTTCTGGCTTCGTCTGCATCAGAAATCCTTTCCCCGTGCCTCGTGGATCGCCCTCCACCCGCGCTCCGGCGCCGCCGTCAGCAGCCATGGCCGTCCCCACCGCCCTCGGGCCACGGGGGCGCCCACTCGTAGCCGTCGAGGAAGCTCTTGGCGATAACCATGCGCTGGATCGTCGGCGTCCCCTCCTCCAGCCAGTTCAGCCGCGCATCACGGTACAGGCGTTCGAGGGGGTACATCTGCGTGTAGCCCACGCCACCGTGCACAAGGAGCGCCTGGTCGGTGACGCGCCCCACGGCCTCCAGCCCGAACAGCTTGCACATCGAGCTCTCGGCGGAAATGCGCCGTCCCTGGTCCGCCTTGCGCGCTGCCTCGCCGATCATCGTCCGCAGCGCGTAGACGTCCGTAGCCATGTTGGCGAGGTATGTCTGGACAGCCTGCCGCTCCGCGATAGGCTTCCCGAACGTCACGCGCTTCTTGGCGAACGCGAGCGAGAGCTCCAGGGCCCGCTCCGCAGTGCCGAGCGAGGTGGCGGCGATGAAGAGCCGGCTGACCTCCAGCGACGCCGTCATCTGCAGCAACCCCTGGCCTTCCTGCCCAAGGACGTTGCGCGCGGGGACCCGGGCCCCGCGGAATGTCAGGTGGCCGTGCTGGCCGCCGCGACAGCCCATGAGGGGCGGCATGTCGGCTATGGTGAAGCCGGGGGTGTCGCGGTCCACAAGGAGGGCGCTCATCCATTCCGAGCCGCGCTCCGGTGCGGTGTGGCAGAAGACCATGAAGTGCGTCGCGAAGTCGGAGTTCGTGATGAGGTGCTTCTGACCCGTGAGGATGAAGTCGTCGCCGTCCCGGACGGCGCGCGACTTGATGTCACGCCCGGAGCCCGCCTCGGGCTCGGTGAGGGCGAAGGCGACGGAGATTTCCCCGGTGGCGATCCGGGGCAGAAGCGTTCGCTTCTGCTCGTCCGTACCCAGGTGATTGATGGCCTTCGCCGTCATGTTGTGCACGTGGACGATCACACGGATACCGCCGTGGATCTTGGAGAACTCGGCGAGGATGGGCAGGTACTGGGAGATCGAGAGTCCGATCCCCCCGTTTGCCTCGGGCACGAGGAGCCCGAAGCAGCGCATGCGCCGCAATTGGGGGAACAATTTGTCGGTGGGGATGCGCCCCGTGCTCTCGATCTCCCCTTCGTAAGCGTCGAGCTCGCTCCAGATGAAGTCCCGGATGTCCCGGAAGAATTTCTCGAACGCCTGCTGCGAGAGCGCCATTGTCGTCTCCCTCGGTTAACGCGTCGTCCCGGTCAGGGCCGGTCGCCCGGCCGCGCGGGCTGCGGGGACGCGGGCTCCGAGCCCGGCGGCCGGCCACCCAGGTAAGCCCAGCGGATCTCTGGCTGATCGATAAGCCGCCGCGACTCGCTCTCCAACACGGTGAAATCGTTCTTCAAGATGTAGGCGTACCGGGACGTCTCCAGCGCGAGCTCCAGGTTCTGCTCGATGAGGACGATTGTGGTTCCCCGCTCGTGGATGGTGCCGATGACGACCATCTGCTGCTCGCCACCGCTCAGGGCCCGCGCGGGCCTCCATCGGTTCTCGAAGAGGACGGGAAAGAGCTCGTAGACCCACGTTAGGTCGGCCTTGATCTGCGCGCGGTCCCGGCGGACGACCGCCCCCATCTCGAGGCTCTCGACCGTGGTCATGTTCGGGAAGATCTCCCTTGCCTGCGGCACCAGGGAGATGCTCAGCCGCACGCGGGCCTCGGGCGGGACCCGGTCGAGGACCGGCCCCTCGTCCCGGATCTGTCCGGCCCGCACGGGGTCGAGCATCCGGACGCCGTTCAGTCCCGCTGGCGTCATCGCAGTGTCTCCTTTGGTGAGCCCGCTGCCCTTACCGCACGTTGTCCTCCTGATGGCTTGGTGCGTGCCGCCACCAATCGCGCCGCCACTCAGGACCGCGCGGGGCGCAGCAGGCCACGGACCAGCCGGTCCGTGAACATGTCCGCCACCGCATCAGGAGAGAGCTCACCGTCCGGGGAGTACCACTTCGAGATCCAGTTGACCGCTCCGAGGATGATGAAGCCCTCCAACTTCGCCACCGACTCGCTGAACCGCCCCTCGTTGATGCCCTCCTCGATGATCTGCCGCAGGGCGCGCTCGTAGGTGTCGCGCAAGCGCACGATCTGTCGCCGGTGCCCGAGTGACAGCGAGCCTTCCTCGAGCAGGATCACCGCCCCTCGCAGCTCGTCGGTAAGACCCCGGATGTAGCCGCGCAGCATCATGCGCAGGCGTTCATCCGCTGGTTTGTCCGATTCACGGGCGGTCTCCAGAGCCTTGAACGCGATCTCCAGCGACCGTTTGTGACAGGTGTAAAGGATCTCTTCCTTGGTCGCGAAGTAGTAATAAAGGTTGCCCTTCGTCATCCGGAGCTGGGCAGCGATCTCCTCCATGGTGGCGCCGTGATATCCCTTCCGCCGGAACACTTCGGCGGCGCTCCGGATGATGTCCTGGATCTTCTCGCGGTATCGTGCCTGCCCGTAGACACTCCTTGGGTGCGCCCGCGGACTATGGCGCCGGGGCCGGGCCGGACGACGCCGGGCCGGCAGCCTCAGTGCTTGTGACCCCATATGCTTGAGCCCCGTAGATCCTGACCATGTGTTTAATTACTGAACGAACATTTAGGTAACGTACTCTCCCATTGATGTCAAGGCGCAACAACTCCGCCATAAGTTTGCTCTAGACGCTCTGCGTCAGGCATGAGGCGCGCGCCGGGGCCGCGCGGAACATGGGCGGCGTGCGACGGACCGGCCTGCTGACACGGCAGACCCGGGGGGAATACCCTCGGGCGAGGCGGGCCATGACTGAGAACGGGTGTTGATATGACTCCCACTGTCAAGAGTCACGATGACCCCCCAGATCGCGGGTGCCGTTCGTCTTGGTGTCTTCACGCTGGTGGCTCGAGCCATCGGGAGAGACGGAGCCTGTAACTGCGACGATGGTCTGGATCTCGGCCGGCAGCGTCTCAGCCGGAGCTGGAGATGCCGGCTGATCTTCGCTGGGTAGCGATAGGCCCACGCCCCTTCGACGAGGGCGCGCCGGGCGTGCGTGTTGCCGGCCTTGGTGATGCCGCCTTGCGGCCGGCGCTCTCCCGAGGAGTACTCCGACGGGGGTGAGCCCCAGGTAGCTCATGAGCTGCCGGGGGAGCTTGTCGATGTCGCACTGTCGGGTACCGATCGGGCCCAGGGACACGACCCCGGCGCCGCGGTCTTCGGGCGCGTAGGCGACCGCGATCGACTCCTTGTGGACGTCGAGACCAACGTAGAGAGTTTTGCTAGACTGTTCCATGGCTGACCTCCAAGCTCGTTGTTGGAATGTGCCACGCGCACATGGCGGCTCTGGCCGCAAGGCTAACCCGCGTTGAGCCGGAGGTCAGCCTCTCCTCTCGGAAGTCATAATGTCTATGTTACTTACGCGTCGGAGCCGGGCGGCGCGGGAGCGTCCGAGCGGGCCAGGGTGCGACGAGGCCCCACACTTGTGATACAAGATCGCTGTGCGTCACCGGGTGCGGCACACATGAGAACAACGGCATCGTCAGGAGGGCCGGCCAGGCGCACGCGCCAGGTGGTTGGGCTGGCCCTCGGCGCAAGTTTGATGGCCGGCTGCTCCGGGCTCAGTCGAGCCGCCGAGATCCCGGTCGGCCCCGACATCCTGCAGCAACTGCGCAGCTTCGCCACGTTGGGCAGCGTGCTGTACATCGCGGCGCATCCGGACGACGAGAACACGCGGGTCATCACCTACCTGGCGCGCGGTCGTGGATACCGGACGGCCTATCTGTCGCTCACGCGCGGTGACGGCGGCCAGAACCTGCTCGGTCCCCAGTTCGGCGAGCAATTGGGCGTCGCTCGCACCCAGGAATTGCTCGCCGCGCGGCGTCTGGATGGGGGACGGCAGTACTTCACGCGCGCGAAAGACTTCGGGTTTTCGAAGGATTACCAGGACACTCTGCGGATCTGGGATC
>Ga0153915_10007384_pt1 | contig 10362 bp, 7 predicted proteins | sample Opewatmetagenome_2_FD_107003 | JGI IMG/M metagenome (GOLD analysis project Ga0153915, IMG submission 107003) | Freshwater wetland microbial communities from Ohio, USA - Open water 3 Core 3 Depth 3 metaG | ecosystem: Environmental > Aquatic > Freshwater > Wetlands | place: USA: Ohio, Lake Erie... | reverse complement strand
GGGTTCGCTGGAGGCCCGTGGCGCCGAGTGGCTGTTCGTGCGGTACCTCGTGGACCAGTTCGGTCCCACGACGACCCAGAAGCTGGATCAGACGTCGCTGTTGGGAAGCGCCAACGTCGTCAACGTGACGGGGACGCCGTTCGCGACCCTGCTCGGCCGCTGGGCGCTGGCGCTGTACGTGTCCGATCTGCCGTCGTTTTCGCCCGACCCGCTGCTCACCTACCACACCTGGCGGTTCCGCACCACGTTTGCCAGTCTGCACCAGCAGGATCCGAACGACTTCCCGCGCGTCTTCCCGCTGGTGCCCGCGACGGCAACGGGGAGCGCGTTCTCCCTGAGCGGCAGCGTCAGCTCGGGCTCCGCGTCCTATGTGGACATCGCGCTGCCTGCGGGTAGCCCTGCCTTCAGCTTCACGTTCACGGGTGCCGGCGGCAGGGCGTTCCCCAAGGGCGGCAACCCCCAGCTGGCCGTCGTCCGCATCCGGTAGGCCGACGACCCCGACCCGCTCCGCCCGCCCCGCCGCCGCCTCGCTCGCCCTGCTGCTCGCGGCCGTCGCGGGTCGGGCGCAGGAGCGGCCGGTGGGGCCGACGGTCCGCGCGCTCGCCGCGCTCACCGCCGGGGAGCGTGCCCGGCTGGTGAACGACAGCGCCGCGGCGCGCCTCGCGGCCGTGACGCGGGGGCCGGACGGCGTGCCTGTCGTGCACGTGTTCGTGCGACTCCGGACGCCGGACGTCACGCCGCTGCTGAGCGCGGGCGCGCGGCTGGGGACGCGGGCCGGGACGCTGGTGAGCGCCCGGGTCCCCTTGACCTCCCTGAACCGGCTCCTCGCCGACGACGCGGTCGCCGCCGTCTACGGGGCACGACGCTGGGCGCCGATCAACGACATCGGGACGGGGCTGATCGGCGTCGCGGGGCTGCGGCGCCTGGTGGGGCCGGACGATTTCTCCGGTCCGGTCGGGCGCGGGGTGATCCTCGGCCTGGTGGACACGGGGCTGGACTTCACCCACGAGGACTTCCAGGTCGACTCGCTGGGCCGCTCGCGCGTGCTGTACCTGTGGGACCAGACGCTGCCCGGCGCGGGGCCGGGAAGCGTGGGCCCCGCGACGTTCTCCTACGGTGTGGAGTGCCGGCAGGAAGACCTCACGACGGCCGGCTGCCCGTCGCGCGAGGTGGTTGGGCACGGCACCCATGTGATGGGGACGGCGGCCGGCGATGGCAGCGCCTCCGGCGGCACGTCGGCCGGCCAGTTCGCGGGTGTGGCGCCCGGGGCCGACCTGATCGTCGTGAAGACCACGTTTCTCTCGGATGCCGTGGTGGACGGCGTCAATTACATCTTCAGCCGCGCCCAGCAGCTCGGTCGGCCGGCGGTGGTCAACCTCTCCCTCGGCTCCCAGTGGGGGCCACACGACGGAACGCTGCCCGAGGAGCAGGCGCTTGACTCCCTGGTCGGGGCGGGCCGGATCGTGGTGGCCGCGGCCGGCAACGACGGGGACAACGGCAACGTCACGCCTCCCGTGAGCGTGCCGCACCTCCACGGCACGGCCATGCTCTCCCCACCCGACACGGCGCGCTTCACCCTCTCCGTGCCGCCGTACGCGCCGCTGGTGGGCCCCAACAACGATTTCGTAGTCCTGCAGCTGTGGTACGCGGCGTCGGATACGCTGAGCGTCACCGTGATCCGTCCCGACGGAACGTCCGTGACGTCTGGCGTGACCGGCTCCGCGGCGGTGACCGCAGACGGGACCCAGGGTCAGATCCACATCGAGAACGGCTCCGGCACGACCGTCGCGGTCTCGTCCGACAACCTGGCCTTCATCGTGCTCGGGGATCTCGGCGGCGGCACGGCGGTGCAGGGCGGCGTATGGACCATCCAGGTACGCAGCCTCGCCGCCCACAGCGGCCGGCCCGTGCACCTGTGGGTGGCGGATGGTGCGCTCGGGACCGGCGCGTTCGCGGCAGTGACGCTCCTGGCCGGCGCGACCAACGGTTACCTCGTCAGCTCGCCGGCCACGGCCACGCGGGTCCTCGCGGTCGGCGCCTACGTCTCGCGTCTCTCGTGGGTGGACATCACTGGAAGCGCGCGGTCGTACGTCAACCAGGAGCGGCTCGGCGACCTGGCCTCGTTCTCGAGCCCGGGCCCGCGGCGCGACGACGTGCTCAAGCCGGACATCGTGGCGCCGGGCAAGGGTGTGGCCTCCGCGCTGTCGCGCTTCACGACGGTCGCGAGCGCGCGGACGATGCCGGACGGCCGGCACTGGGTGAACCAGGGTACCTCGATGGCGGCGCCGTTCGTGGCGGGCTCCGTCGGGCTGCTGCTCGAGCGCAGCCCCGGACTCACGCCGGAGGCAGCCCGCGCCCTGCTCACCGGCGCCGCGCAGACCGACAGCTTCACGGTGCGCGCCTATGATGGCGGCCCGGTCGGTGCGCCGAACGCGTCGTGGGGGTACGGCAAGCTCTACGTCCCCACCGCGCTGGGGGCGCTGGTGCAGCTTGCCGCCGTGAGGCCCGGGCGCGCGAGCGACGCCATCGCGGGGCGGATCGTCCCGGTCGGCGAGTTCCGCGTGATGCACCTGCTGGTGATCGGCGACCCCGACTCGACCACCGTGCTGGATTCGGTGGCGGTCACGGCGACCGGCAGCCTCGCGGTGGGCACGGCGGTGACGGGGCTCAAGGTCTACCGGGACCTCGCGGGCAGCGGGGTGGTGCCGGCGGGCGCGCCGCTCCTCGTCGTGCCACTGGCGGCGGGCAACCCGCGTGCGATGCTTCGCGTCGGTCCCGATACGATCCAGCGTGGCGACACGATCTCGTTCCTGCTCACGACCCAGCTCGCCGCCGGAGTGGTGATCCCGACGGGGCAGACCCTGCGCCTCGACGTCGCATCGGCGGGCGACATCTTCCTGCGCACCCGCTCGGGGCGTCCGGTGGCGGTGCAGGGGATTCCCTTCCGCGGGCCGACCGTCACGCTCCAGGCGCCGGGCCAGCTCGCGATCCGCGCGCTCCCGCTCGGGAACACGGGCGCCCCGGTGCCGTCCGCGCCCAACAGCCGCTTTCCGGTCCTGCGGGTCGAGCTGGCGGCCGGTGCGGAGGAGCCCGTCGCCGTGCGGCAGTTCGGTGTCACGGCCTCGGGCAACGATCCTGCGGCGTTGCTGCGCGTGATTCTCGACGAGAACCGCAACGGCGTCGTGGACGACGGCGAGCCGGTGCTCGCCGAAGCGACGGCGGCGCTGCGCGGCGACAGCGTGCTGCTGGCCTTCGACCCCTCCGCCCTCACGGTGCCCGCCGGCTCCTCCGTGCAGTTCGTCATGGACCTGAGGACGTCCGGGGTGGTGCCGAATGGCGCGCGATTCAGCGGCGCGGTGGCGTTGAGCCAAGTCCACACGCTGGCGCTGTACAGCGGCCTGGCCGACCGATTCGCCGTCGCCGGTGCGTTGACCAGCGGCACCGTGACCACGTCCTTGCTGGCCGCGGGCGAGCCGTTCAACCTTTCGGAGAACCCGGTACGCGGCTCCTCCGTGATCATCAACTTCGCCGGCGCACCGCGGAGGGTCGGCATCTACTCCTTCACCGGGGTTCGCATCCGGGAATTCGCGGCGCCCGAGTCCGGCAGCGTGGTGTGGGATCTCACGGCGGACGACGGCCGTCCAGTGGTCAACGGCGTGTACGTGGTGGTGGTGGACCTCGGCGGCTCCGTGATCCGGCACCGCCTGTACGTCGCGCGGAGGGCGGGCCCCTGAGCCGGCCTGCCGTGGGGGTCGCTGTCGCGGCCGCCCTGGTGCTCGCGGCCTGCCCGCCGGTCCGCGCGCGCGCCCAGGCGACCGGCAGCACCTCCGGAGCCATCCTGGACATCCCCGCGACGGCGCGGATGCTGGGTCTGGGCGGCGCGTACACGGCGGTCGTGGGCGACGCGGGGAGCGTCTTCGTCAACCCGGCCGGGCTTGCGCCCATCGGCCGCCTGGCGCTCGGCACGAGCTACCAGCGCTATCTCTTCGACTCCTATCTGGTGAGCGGCGCGGCGGCGGTCAGGATCGGCCGGTTCGACGTGGGCCTGGGCGTGCTGGCCCTGAACTTCGGTCAGGATACCGTGTACCGGCCCGACCCCAATTTCGGGGGAGAGCGCGGCATCGCCGACCCCGCCGCCGGGATGGTCGGGGCGTACAACGCGGTCGCGGTCGGCTCGCTCTGCTACCGGATCGGGCTGCTCTCGCTCGGCGGGAGCGTCAAGTACCTCAAGGAACAGATCTCCATTCCCGACACGACGCTGTACGACGCGCACGGCGTCGGGTACGACGTCGGCGCAGCGCTGGCGTTCTTCGACATTGCGGCCATCGGCGTCGTGGTGCAGAACTTGGGCCCCGAGCTCAAGACCACCACGGGCACGCCGGCGCCGCTGCCCCGCACGGTGCGCGCGGGGCTCGCACTCAACCTCGTGGATCCCGAGGAAACGCCGCGGTTGCTCCTGGTCACGGACTGGGTGTCGCCGCGGGGGGCGGAGGCCTACTGGATCTTCGGCCTGGAGGGCGGTGTGGTGCCGGGCGGGGTGGGCATCCTGGGGCGCGTCGGCATCACCGTTGGCGGGTCACCTACGGGCCGCCGCGCGCTGGTATTCGGGGGCGGCCTGGTGTTCCACGGCCTGCGCCTGGACTACGGGTACGAGGGGTTTGACGCGCTGGGCGGCGGGACGCACCGCTTCGGCATCGAGTGGGTTCCCTAAGGGTCCTCGTCCGCCGGGCGGCGCGCCTGGTGGTGCTGGCGCTGGCGGTGCTCGCCGCCGGCGCCGCCGTCGCGTATGCGGCCAGTCGTGACGTTCGCTACGTGGCGCGCGCGGTGGTGGAGGAAGCGCTCATCCTGGCCCGCCGCCGGGCCATCGCCAGCGTCATCGCGGACCCGGCCACCGACCGCGCCACCCGCGGCAAGCTGGAACTGGTTCTGGCGGCGCGCGATTTCGCGGCCGACTCTCTGCATCTCCGGGCCCGGAAGACCTACACCACGTATTCCCGGATCGGCCGGGACACTCTGGTCCTCGTGCTCACGGCGAGCCGGTCCGACGCGCTCGAGGAGGTCACGTGGTGGTACCCGGTGGTCGGGCGCGTGCCGTACAAGGGGTTCTTCAGCCGCTCGCTCGCCGTGGCGGAGGCGCGGCGCCTGGAGCAGCGGGGGCTGGACACGTATCTCCGGGTGTCGAACGCGTTCTCCACGCTGGGCTGGTTCAACGATCCGCTGCTCTCGACCATCGTCCGCGAGGATTCGGCCGATCTCGCCGCGACCGTCATCCATGAGATCCTGCACAACACCGTCTGGGTGCCGGGATACGTGGCGTTCAACGAGTCGCTGGCGGAGTTCGTGGGATACCGGGGCGCCGAGGCCTTCTTCCGCGCGCGCGGCGAGGGGCGGAACGCGGATTTCGCGGCGGCGCGATGGCGGGACGAGATCCGGCTGGCGCGCTTCTACGACGCGCTGGCGCAGCGACTCGCGCGCCTGTATGCGTCCGGCCTGGCCGCCGCGGCCGTGCGCGAGCAGCGCGAGCCGATCTTCGGCGCCGCGCGAGAGGAGCTGGCCGGCTCCCTGAGCGGGGCCTTGGAGACGATCGACGGCCGCTACTTGGCGCGGCGACCCCTCAACAACGCCGTCGTGATCGCGCAGCGGCTCTACGCCACACGGCTCGACCGGTTCGACCAGCTGCTCGCCGCGAACGGCGGGGACGTCGTCCGGATGCTGGGCGATGTGCGGAGCCGGGTGGCCGGCGGCGGCGATCCCTGGACTTCGCTCGGCGGGCTCCCGGCGCGCTGACGCGCCCGGGCGCGACCTCAGTGCGTGGGGACGGCCGACTGGCGGGTTCGCCAGCGCGCCAGGGCGCTGCGGGCGAGCGCGGTGATCTCGTCGCTCACCGGAGGCGCGGCGCCCGCGAGCGGCAGGGCGCGCGCGAGGTATCCGCGGGCCGTGAGGGCGCCGCCGGGGCAGTGCAGCGTCCCGATGACGTCGGCGGTCTCAGTGACGCCGGGCTCCTGCGCCAGCGCGAAGGCGTAGCCGCTCCGCCAGCGGTCGAGCCGGGCGACCTGCTTGCTCCACTCCTCCGCGCCGGCGTTGTACACCGTGACGATCAGCGGGCGGTCCTCCGGATCGAGCGCGGCGAGAGGCACGCTGTGAACGCCGATGAGGCGGGCGAGCTCCACCGCCAGGGGGCCGTCCTCGGGGAGGACGCCGGCGCACACGGCCGGCCGCCAATCCAGCGCGTCCGCGAGCCGCACGAGGGCGCCGACGCACGCGCCCAGGCGCTCGGCCGCGGACCCCCAGCCCCGCGCCGGCTCCGTGGCTGCGGTGTCGAGCAGCACCGCCCCCAGCTCGGCGAAGATCCGCTCGCGCTCGCTGAAGTCCCTCGGCTTCTTCTTGCCCAGCGCGGCGCCGCGCCGTGTAGCCGCGATCTCCCGCTCCGCGTCCCGCCGCGGGATGTCGTGCACGGCGGACTGCTGCGCTCCCTCGAAGGCCACTTCGGCGGCGTCGAACTGGCCCGCCTCGCGCAGGATGCGCCCGCGCAGCATCAGCGTGTCGGTGTGGGGTTCGAGGGTGAAGGCGCGGTCCAGCACCAGGAGCGCGCGCGCGTGCTCCCCCGCCTTGAAAGCGGCATAGCCCAGCTCGTGCCAGGCGAGCGCGAGATTCCCGTCGCGCTCGATGGCGGCCTCGAGCGCGGCGATCGCCTCGCGGGTCCGCCCCAGCTCGGCGAGGGCGGCGCCCTTGATGGCCAGCGGCATCGCGGCGTCGGGGCCGAAGTGCGCCGCAGCGCGGGTAGCGAGCCCCAGCGCGTCGTCGTGACGGCCGCCGCGCCGCAACAGCTCGAAGAGCTCGAGCCACCCGGCCCGGAGGTCCGGGTCGGCGTCGAGCGCGGCGCGGTACTCCCGCTCCGCCTCCGCGGCCCTGCCCTCGCGAGCGAACCAGCGCGCCTTCGCGAGCCCCTTCTCGCCGGGCTCGATGCGGAAGACGGCAAACGAGGACGTCAGACGCATACTTCGCGGGAAGATACAGCACGGAGACGGCGCGGCTAGTCGCAGCGGCTGCAAGCCTGGCGCGCCGCGGGCCGCGGTCGCTACTTTGCTGGAACCATGAACAGACTCACGGCATACGTGGAGCGCGAGCAGTCTCGGCTGCTCGCCGAGCTGTCCGACTGGCTTCGGGTCCCGAGCATCAGCGCGCAGCCGGATCACGCGGGCGACTGCCGCCGGGCCGCCGGGTGGATCTCGGGGCGCCTGCAGCGGCTGGGGTTCCGGGTGGAGACGCTCGAGACCGCGGGGCACCCCATCCTGTGGGGCGTGGGGCCCGAGGTCCCGCGCGCGCCGACGGTGCTCTGCTACGGTCACTATGACGTGCAGCCTCCGGATCCGCTCGACGAGTGGGTGTCCCCTCCGTTCGAGCCGACGGTGCGGGGCGACAACCTCTACGCGCGCGGCACCGCCGACGACAAGGGCCAGGTGTTCTGCGTGGTCGCCGCCCTCGAGGCGCTCGTGGCGACGCGCTACGCGCTGCCGGTCAACGTCCGCTACCTCATCGAGGGCGAGGAGGAGACCGGCTCCAAGGGGCTCACCGAGCTCCTGGGGCGGGAGCCGGATCGGACCCGGGCCGACGCGGTGCTGGTGACGGACGTGAACATGGTGGCGCCGGGGCGGCCGAGCGTGGACGCCGCGCTGCGCGGAATCGTGCACGCCGAGATCCACGTCCGCACGCTGAAGGCGGATCTGCACAGCGGGCTCTACGGCGGGGCCGCGCCGAACGCGATCGAAACCCTCTGGCACATCCTGGAGCGGCTGAAGCGCGAAGACGGCCGGATCCAGATTCCGGGGTTCTACGGCCGCGTCCGCCGGCCCAGCGCGATGGAGCTCAAGGCCTGGCGTGCCCTGCCGGTGAAGGAGAAGGGCTTCCGGATCGAGGCCGGGGCGAAGGCGCTCAACGGGGAGCGGCAGTTCAGCTTCCTGGAGCGCGTGTGGTCGCGCCCCACCTTCGAGGTGCACGGCATCGTGGGCGGCTACACCGGCCCCGGCTCCAAGACTGTGATCCCCGCGGAGGCCACGGCGAAGATCTCGCTCAGGCTGGTGCCGGACCAGCGCGCCCGGGAAGCGGCAGCGCAGCTGGTCAAGGCCGTCAAGCGCGCCGCGCCGAAGTACGCCGACGTCAAGGTGACCGTGTTCTCCACGGTGGACCCTGCGCAGACGCCGTTGGACTCGAAGGCTTTCGAGGTACTCGACCAGGCGTTCCGGGAGGTGTGGGGGAAAGGCATCGCGCCGATCCGGAGCGGCGGCTCCATCCCGATCGTGCCGCTGCTCCAGCAGCGGGCGGCCCCCGTGCTGCTGGCGGGCATCGGGCTGCCGGATGACCGGTTGCATGCGCCGAACGAGAAGCTGACGCTGCAGCAGCTGTGGAAGGGGATCGTGCTGTTCGCGAGGTTCTTCGAGTTGCTGGGAGAGGGAGCCAGGTAGCACCGGGACGCGCTGAAGGACAGCAGCGCGTCCCGACCCCACTGCCTCCTGTCGTCCTGGCTACCGGCGCGGGCCGCGGCGCATGCGGGCCGGATCCGGCCTGCCGTACCGCTCCTCGCCCCAGGGGTCCCCGCGCATGTGATAGCCGTTCTGCTCCCAGAAGCCCGGCAAGTCCCCGTCCAAGAGCTCGATGCCGCGCACCCACTTCGCCGACTTCCAGAAGTAGAGGTGCGGCACGACCAGGCGGGCCGGGCCGCCGTGCTCGGGGAGGAGCGGCTGGCCGTCATGGTGGGTCGCGACGAGGTTCGCGTCCCGCATGAGGTCGTCGAGCGGCAGGTTGGTCGTGTAGTCGGGATCCGCGTGCACCAGGGCATGAGTCGCCGCAGGCCGCACGCCTGCGCGCGCCAGCAGCGCGATGACGGGAACACCGGAGAAGACGTTGTCGTAGCGCGACCATCTGGTCACGCAGTGGATATCGCAGAGCACCTCGCGCGCGGGTAGCCGGCTGAATTCCTCCCAGCCGATCTCGTAGGGCCGCTCGACCTCGCCGAACACGCGGAACGTCCAGCGGCCGAGGTCCGCGCCCGGCACGTTGCCGTAGTGCAGCACCGGCCACTTCGCGGTCGCGTACTGGCCGGGCGGCAGACGTTGACGGTCCTTGGTCCGGACGTCGAGAGGATCGGACACGGCTTCAAGATAGCAGCGTGCAGGGTTGCTGCGGTGGTCGGTGGGATGTCGGAGGCGGTCAGGCGGGCTGCGGCCCGGTGCGCGGATCCTGCCTCCCGCTCCCTGCCGGCTTCCGCCCGTCGGAACTCTGCAACCGTGCAACCCTCAGCACTATCTTGGGTCATGCCTCAGCACGAGCCGCTGTCGCCGCCGCTGCTCCTGGTCGCCTCCGTGCTGGCGGCGCTGCCCGCCGCCTGGCTCGCGCTCGCGGCGGATGCCGTGATCGCCGGAGCGGTCGGCTCGCTGGCCGGCATCCCGTGGGGCGGCCTGTCGCTTTCCCCCGTATTCATCGTCCGGCCGGTGCAGGCATCGGCAGGCCAGCTGCCCGCCGTGCTGTGGGCCGTCGTGCTGCTCGCCGGACCGGTCGTCACCGCGGCGCTCGGCCTTGCGGCCACCTTCCTGTCGGAAGCCGCCGGCGCGGCTGCTTGGCTCCGCGTCGCCGCGCTCCAGTGGGGCAGCTTCGCGCTGCTCCGGTTACCGGCGCTGGTGTTCGCCGGGGTCGTGCCCGGCGGCCGTGGCCCGGTCAACGAGCTCTACTCCAGGCTCGGCGAGCCGCAGAGCGGGCGATGGTCGCTCGCGCCCCTGGCGGTGCTGGCCCTGGGCGGAGTCGCCGCTGTCGTCGCCCGTCGCTCCATCGCCACGGGCCGGGATTGGATGCGGTTGGATGGAAGGGACTTCCGGCGCCGTCTGGTGCGCGTACTCGGCGGCTACCCGTCGCTCGTTTCCCTGGCCGTCTGGTGCGCGTTGGCGCCCTGGGCGTCCGCCGCGTGGATGGCCGGGTGGCTGCTGCTCACCCTGGCCTCCCTGCATGTCCTCGTGTCCTAACCAGGAGACAACGAAACTTTCTGGCTCGCTCGCGCGTCTAAGACGGTGTAGTTCCCTCAGGTCGAGTCGGCGAATCGCAGCCGCCGGCCAGACCGTTCCTCATTGAGACGCGAGTGGGGCCTCCGGCCTCAACCAGCTGCGCCCCGCTCGCGCTCATCCCTTCATCACCGTATCCGCCACCAGTGGCACAGCCGCGTCGAAGCCGAAGGCGCGGACGAACGCCTCGACCACGGCGTCGCGCGCCTCGGCGCCTAGAGGGGTGCGACACTCCTCCGCTCCGCCCGCGCGCCCGAGCTCTCGAGGAACACTGGTGATCACGACCTGCGGAATCCCGCAGGGCACGATCAGG
>Ga0153915_10007383_pt1 | contig 10362 bp, 7 predicted proteins | sample Opewatmetagenome_2_FD_107003 | JGI IMG/M metagenome (GOLD analysis project Ga0153915, IMG submission 107003) | Freshwater wetland microbial communities from Ohio, USA - Open water 3 Core 3 Depth 3 metaG | ecosystem: Environmental > Aquatic > Freshwater > Wetlands | place: USA: Ohio, Lake Erie... | reverse complement strand
CTATCCGAATCTCCCCGTCGAACAGAGGAGGTACCATCCAAACCACCTCTCCTCGGTCTATGGGAGTGCCAGACTCGATAGGGACATGAGTGACGGATCGCTTCTCACCCTTGAGAGCGGCCTGACCCAAGTTGAGAATGAGGTTTTTCTTACCGGCATAGGCCGAGTCCACGTACCGAAAGCACGTAAGCCATGGGGGCGAGCTGCTTACTCATCAGAACACTTTTTTGCACAGATGTGGGTCGGGGGTCGGAAAGCAATTGGACCGCACTACTCTCTCCAATCGGGAGGTGAGTTGCACGAAACATCTGAGAACGCGCATATCGAGTTCCAGCATAGGTTCAGTGCCCTCGACAATCAACTCCGAGTTGTGTGGGGTGCTTCACACCGTTATCAGCACGAGAATACTGAAGCCACCTTGATCCCCTCTCCACGGTACGACAACTGGAGTGGTGTGTTTGGGCAAGCAGAATACATTTTTTCGGATCAACTCAAAGGCGTCGTTGCCGGCCGCTTCGACCGGAGTACTCTGCACAAGGACCAGCTGTCCCCGAAAGCAGCGCTTGTCTGGACGCCACACGCCGATCACTCTTTCCGGGTCACGGTCAACCGAGCTTTCCAAGTACCCAATTACTCGGAACTTTTTCTGCGGGTGGATGCCGCCGCCCCAACTTCAAGCCCACTGCAACTCGAAGCCGGTCTTGAACAATACTTTGCTGCGGTGAAGGGTGCTCTCGGCACCGCGGTTACTCCGCTCAATCTCCCTTCCAATCTCCCATGGAATTTCTCAAGCTTGACAAGGATACTTGCGATCGGGAACAAAGATCTTGATGTGGAGAAAGTGACCGGCGTGGAGCTAGGTTATAAGGGAGTCGTTGAGAACAAGTTCTTTGTCACTGTTGACGCTTACTGGAACACCCTCACGGATTTTGTGACAGCCCTCCTACCCAACGTAAATCCGACCTATCCCAAGTACGCCCTAACGGATGGAGGGGTAAACATCCTGAAGAACCTCAGTGACTTGGAAGGTCTCTACAACCAGTTGAATCTGCCAGCAAACCATCCCCTGCGCGTTTCACTTGCCCAATTGCGTGGTGGCTACATTGGTTTGAACGCCCAGCTCGGTCCTCTTCTTGCAACACTCGAGAATGGTGCACGCGCTGGGGTCTATTCTTACACGAATGCAGGTGATGTGCGAGAACTGGGGCTCGAACTCGGCGGAAGATACTACCTCACAGAGGAGCTCGCTGTCGATGCAAACTATGCCTACTTCGACTTCAACGTGAAATCGCAGCAGTTGGGTGACGTCCTCCTCCCAAACACACCGAGACACAAGTTCAACTTCGGCCTTTCCTACACGAATCGAGCGGGATACAATGCCTCACTGTCGGCGAAATGGGTAGACAAGTACCAGTGGGCGGGCGGTATATTCCAAGGCGATATCCCCCAGTACACGGTGGTCAATCTCTCTGCCGGATACCAGTTCACGAAGAACGTCCATCTCGAGGCTAGTGTCTACAACCTCCTGAATCGGAAACACTACGAGATCTTTGGAGGCTCAGTTCTTGAGCGACGAGGTCTGGCGACGCTGACAACGACCTTCTAACCTGCCCCTGTTCCGATCTTAAGTCTGCCGCTCCGATTCAGGGCGGCAGATTTTTTTTGTCCCCATCTCTAAATCAAGTCCGATTCAACGAACTCACGGCTTGTCTTGCATTTTGCCCCCCCTCTTGTTAGATTTATTCATAGCAAAGTGAACAACCACAAACTACATACTTTCAAGCGATGCTTATGACTCCCTCATCTATTGAACGAGACCTCAAATCCATCATTGACGGCGATGTGCTCTGCGATGAAACCTCACGAGATGCGTACAGCACGGCTGCCTGTATATACAAGATCAGACCAGTAGCTGTGGTTGTCCCAAGGACTTCTGAAGACGTGCAAAAAGTCATGGAATATGCTTATGACCATCAAGTGCCTGTCATCCCGCGAGGAGGAGCATCTGGCCTTGCAGGCCAAGCCGTTGGATTTGGGATTATCCTGGACTCTGCAAAGTATCTGAATAAAATCATCGAAGTCAATCCTGGGGAAGGCTGGGTGCAGGTTGAGCCGGGAGTGTTGCTTGACGATTTGAACCGAAGTCTCTCTGGTCTTGGCAAACTCTTTCCTCCTGACCCAGCGAGCTCAAGTCAATGCGTCATCGGAGGAATGATCGGCACGAATGCTGCGGGGGTTCATGGATTGAAGTATGGTGCCACAAAGAATTGCGTCCTCTCCCTGACCGTTGTTCTCTCGGATGGGGAGGTTATGGAGATAAGCGCAGCGCCCGGAGCGCAGGGAGAGTGTCGCCATCCACAATCTCGCCAAGGAGACTTACGTTTCGACGGGACACTTGAGAAATTGCTTCTGGACAAGAGAGAACTCATAGTCTCACGCTATCCGAAAGTCAAGAAGAATTCCTCCGGCTATAATCTCCTCGATGCAGTCGAACCGGATCGAATCAATCTGATAAAGCTTCTAGTGGGGTCAGAAGGCACGCTTGGGATAGTCGTTGGCGCCAAGCTGAAAATCGCGGATGTTCCTAAAGCCAGAGCCTCCGGTCTCGCCTACTTTCGTAATCACGAGGTCACGACTGAGGCAGTTCTTGCCTCGCTCCAGCTCAACCCGGTGGCAGTGGAGCTGATGGACAAGACACTCCTTGACCTGGCGCGCGGGAGAAATGCAATCGTTGAACGGTTCATCGAGGAAAACGCACAGGCCATGCTGCTATTTGAATTCGAAGGCGAGACCGCGGAGGAAGCCCAAGGCCGGCTGGAGCAACTTCGACAGTTACTTCTGGACAAACTCCGGCTGGCGTTTACGTTCCGAGTGAACCCGGAGAATCTCGGTAGTCTTTGGGAAATGAGAAAAGCTGCGACTCACATTCTTGAAGAGATGCAAACCGACACCAAGAAAGCGTCATTCATAGAAGACGTCACAGTTCCTATAGAAACTTTCCCTGAGTACACGAGAAAGCTCGCATCGATACTTCGTTCGCACGACATCTCCTATTCAATCTACGGCCATGCTGGGGTGGGAAACATCCACTGCGAGCCATTCCTTGATCTTCGCAGGCCCGAGCATAGGGCGCTTCTCGATGTGGTCGCTGGTGAAGTCTTCGACCTTGCAATCTCCGTGGGAGGAACATTGAGTGGTGAGCACGGAGATGGATATGTGCGTACTCCTTTTCTCGAGCGGCTATATGGTCGTGAGGTCTATAGCCTCTTCCGATCCGTGAAGGAGGTATTCGACCCGAAAGGAATCCTTAACCCAGGAAAGATTGTCGCACCGCAAGGAACAAGCATCGCACACGACCTTAAGAGCGACTGAAGATCCTCCGACATGACCAGGCTCCCCAGGTTTTTCCTCGTGAGCGCAGGCATCGGCCTGAGCCTCTCACTATCCCTCACGGATCTTGAGGCTCAAGAGGTGCGCGAAATCGAGCCCCTTCGACCGTCGATCTTCTTTGAAGCTGTGAACTTCACAGCCGACGACACCGCGAAGAGCCGTGTAGATTTCAACTTCAACATCCCGTACGATTTCTTTGTGTTCGTTCGCTCTGAATCGAACCCAAGCGACTTCATCGCTCGCGGCGAGATCAGTGTGGAAATCCTGGATTCTCGTGATCTTTCGGTCGCCCATGACATCATCCACAAGGAACTTCACCACGGCGAGAGTGCAGCACCATTTGGTAAGAGCCGCGGGGCAGTGCAGGGAAGTTTTTCCTTCACCCTCCAGCCGGGCATCTACCACAGCATCTTCGAAGTAAACGATCTTGAGTCGAGAAGGAGAATCGTCGATCGTGACCGGCAGATCACGTTAAAGAGGTTCAGTGATTCAACCCAAGTCTTCTCCAGCATCCTGTTCCTAGATCGACTGGAAGTCCGGACCGACTCTTTGGCTGGAGCTTATCCGGTAAATCTTGGTGGTGATGCGATTTTTGGAAAGAACTTCACTCTCCTCTTCCAGTCTGCCAGTGGTCGAGATTCCGCAGGAATAGTGCACTACTCAATCCACAAGCTAGATCCGACGGACGGAAGGCTCATGGTCCTGGAAGACAGCAGCAAACCAAATCCTCGTTTCACCAACTATCGCTTGGAGAAACCTGAAGGAGACTCCATCCTATCGTACTCGCTCCGACCGAGAATGGGCGGCCCTCGAGTCAACACGTACATTGCCGAGATCCGCGGAGACACGCTGCAATGGGGACGATACGATGTCGAAGTCAAAGGCTCGGGAAGCGCTGCAAGCCGGAAGTCTTTTGCGATCAGGTGGCTCAATATGCCCCGCACTCTCACAAAGATTAGGCTGGCGGTTGAGGCCCTCAAGTATTTGATGAGCGAAAAGGAGTTTGAAGAGTTCATGAAGTTGTCTGATGACGACACGAAGAAACAATTCGAGATCTTCTGGAAAAAGCGCGATCCGACTCCGAGCACTGCCTACAATGAGGAAATGGCAGAGTACTATCAGAGGTGCGATTATTCCCTGGAAAATTTCAGGACTCTGAGCCACGCAGACGGAATCGACACGGACCGGGGGAGAGTATACATTCTCTATGGCCCTCCTACGAAAACTGACCGGCTTCTCACTCCAAATGCTCCCCCAAAAGAGATCTGGTATTACGAGAACCTCCGATTGAAGTTTGTGTTCGTCGACGAAAGCAGATCGGGAAACTACAAGTTGCTTTCCTCCGAAAAGTCATGAGCAAGCCTGTTATTGCCATAACGGTCGGTGATTTCAATGGCATTGGCCCGGAGGTCGTGCTGAAGAGCATCGCCTCTGCCGGGACCCAAAGATACTGTCATCTCCTGCTGATCGGCCCTCTCGAAGTCTTTCAATGGTACGCGAAGCGATTGAAGATCAAGCTGAACCTGCAAACTTTCAAGTCTCCCACTGGCAAAGCAGATGGAAGGGCGATCCAGGTTCTCGACCTGGGGATCTTCCATCCACGAGACATTCAGCTTGGAAAACTCACTCCAGTTGCAGGAACTGCTGCAGGTCTGGCCCTCCACAGGGGAGTTGAACTTTGCCTCCAACGACAGGCCGCTGCTCTCGTGACTGCACCCGTGTCCAAATCTGCCTTGAGCCTCGCCGGATACACTTATCCAGGCCAAACGGAGCTTCTTGCTGAGCTAACGGAATCTGACCATGTGACGATGATGCTTGTCTCAAAGGAGCTTCGTGTTGGTCTCGTAACCGTGCACGTACCTCTCCGGGACGTTGTTGTATCTTTGTCCATTCAGAAAGTCTTTGGTGCCATAACAGTTGTCAACCACTCACTCACGAACGACTTTGGTATCCCCAAACCGAAGGTAGCCGTCTTGGCACTCAATCCGCACGCAGGAGAGGGTGGTCTGTTCGGAAACGAGGATGAGCGCGTTGTAACTCCGGCGATCGAGCTTGCAAAGACACAACACGTTCAAGTGTCTGGGCCATTTTCAAGCGATGCTTTTTTCGGAACCCGCCGTCATAAGGAGTTTCATGCGGTCGTGGCCATGTATCACGATCAAGGGCTTATCCCATTGAAAATGACTTCGTTCGGGAAAGCAGTCAATTTCTCGGCAGGCTTGAAGATCGTCCGCACGTCACCCGATCATGGGACTGCATTCGACATCGTAGGGAAAGGGATTGCAGATCCTGGAAGCATGACTGAAGCGATTCGACTCGCCGTCGAAATTGCGGGTCGGCGAGAAGCCCAGAAACCGAGGACAGCGCGAATCTCTCGCAAGTGATGAAACCAAAGGTGCTATCCGCCTTCGGAAGACAAGGAACTGAGCGAGGATTACAGCGGCGAGGAGGCCCGGCAGAACCGTTTAACCTGCGAGCGCAAAGGAATTGGAAGTGGACTTGAATGGGCTAGAGTAATCGGGGCTCAATTGACTTGTTCCACTCGTTTGACCTCAGGGAGTGCCAACATCAGAGTCCGCTCGACTCCAGCCCTTAAAGTCATCGACGAGAGCGGACAGGTAGAGCAGGCTCCGAGAAATCGGAGTCTGACAAAGCCATCCTCAGAAAGATCAGCAAGCTCGATGTCGCCACCATCGATTTGCAGGCAAGGGCGGATCCCTTCAAGGACAGAAAGTATCTTTTTATGTAGTTGTTCACCCATATAGAGAGTCAGGTTCAGTGTTCAAGGATACGCATCGACTTCAACAGTGCGACCCACTTCTCATTTCTCCGGAACGCCGACAGAGATTTCAACTCTGTCGTCCCCTGGCTCGGCAAGATGCCGTACGCTCACCTGTGCTGCGAGATTGCGCGCTATGTGACGGATGATCTGCGCGTTCGGCGTAGCTGGCTCGGCAACAACAATCGGCTTCCCGAGGTCCCCCCCGACACGTATCTTCGTATCAATCGGTATCTCTCCGAGATAAGGAACACCCAGTTCTTCCGCAGTGCGTTTACCCCCACCGTAGTCAAAGATTTCCTCTCGATGACCGCACTTGGAACAAATGAAGTAGCTCATATTCTCGATTATCCCAAGGACTGGAACGTTCACACGTTCGAACATCTTCAACCCTTTCCGCGCATCAGCCAAAGAGATGTCCTGAGGCGTCGTGACGATGACAGCACCAGTAAGAGGGATCGTCTGGACGAGCGTCAACTGAATGTCTCCTGTGCCCGGAGGAAGGTCAAAAACGAGATAATCAAGCTCTCCCCATTCGACATCGGACATAAACTGTTTTACCGCCCCGCTGGCCATCGGTCCGCGCCAGATCACGGCTTGCATCGGATCAACAAGGAAACCGATGGACATCAGCTTCACTCCATAGTTCTCAAGTGGAACCAGCTTGCCGTCCTTCATCTCAGGTCGTCTGCCAATCCCCATCATTAGAGGGATACTTGGGCCGTAGACGTCGCAGTCGATCAACCCAACTTCCGCACCATCCATCGCTAAGGAAACGGCCAAGCTCACAGCGACGGTCGATTTCCCAACGCCGCCCTTCCCACTCGCAACAGCGATAGTGTTTTTCACGCCAGGGATGATCGCTTCGCGCTGTTGATTCTGGTGCGTACGTACGTTCGAGGCCATCTCCACGAGCACCTCACCAACGTCTTCAATGTTTTCGCGAACGGCCACCACACAAGCGGTCTTGAGTTCATCTCTCGCCGGACAAGCTGGAGTCGTGAGCTCCAAGGTGAAGCTCACAGTTTTCCCTTCGATCTTCAAGTCTCTGACGAAGTTCAGAGATACGATATCGCGGTGAAGGTCAGGATCTTTCACAAGTTTGAGTGCTTCAAGGATATTCTCTTTTGTCAGGGGTTTCATCCGATGTCATTTTCCTCTGATTTCACTGGTCGAATTGGTGCCTATTATAGCCAAAATTTCGAGCATAATCAACGTTCCGAAATTCGAATTAGAACATGTGAGCCAGTAACGAGCCAAAGTTCTCAACTGGAATAATCGCTTTTTGGTTCCACATCTCAAGAAGGAGTGTTATGAGCCAAGGCAAGGCTCGACACTTTCACTTTACATGATAGCAACTTTCTGCAGCTTCAAGCATCTTTCTTCCAGAAGACAATCATTCTCCCAATGAACTGCCAAGAGGGAGCGTGAAATCCTATGAAGTCCTGGATTACCTTCGGCATCTTGTTTAGCGCTGTGGGCTTTGCTCGCGCTGAACAGGACTCGACTGCTGCGAGAAGAGCTCAGGAGCTTGACCAGCGGGGTGTGTACGCGTTCACAGAGGGGGACTACGAAAGGGCACTATCCCTCTTTAACGAAGAAATAGCTGCCTGCCGATTTGTTGCTCGCCCATACTTCTGGAGAGGACTGTGCCTCCAAGCGCTCAATCGGCATCTTGAAGCGGTAATGTCGTTTAGTCGCGTACTCGACACCGACTCAACTAACCATCTGGCGCAGTACTATCGAGCAAGAAGTTATCGTGCCTTGAGGATGTACAATCTCGCAGTCGAATCGTTCTCCGCAGCGAGAAGACATAGGCCTGAATTCCTCCCACCATCGCTCGAGCTGGGCCTTCTCTACACTGAGAGAAAAAACTATGATGCTGCGATCGCGGTGTTAGAGGATATTACAAGGAGAAACCCTGGTCATGGACTTGCATACACTTATCTGGCACAAGCCTACGCGTCAAAAGGAATCAAAGACAGCGCGGAGAGGTGCTACATCCACAGCTGTGAACTCGATTCCATGTATTACAGTTCTTTTGTAGCACTCGGGGGATTCTACTACCAAAGCCAACGATACGCTGAAGGCATATCGAGTTTCAAGCGTGCGGCATGGATTGACCCGTTGTCCAGTGAGGCATACAGGAAACTCGGCGAGGGATACTCGAAGATTCAAGATTACAGCAAAGCGGTGCAAACGTACGGTCGTGCGTTGCAGTTAGAGGACAGCTCCGTACAGGTTTTGACCGGGATAGGTTCGGCGTTTTTCTCTCTGCAGGCCACCGACTCAGCCCTCTTCTATTTCCGACAAGCAGCTTTGAGGGACTCGTCAGAACCACTTGTTCACTTCAATCTTGGTGTTGCCCTCTCTCGGAAGCGAAAACTGAAGGATGCGACCGCCGAGTTCCAAAAAGCCATACAATTGAGCAAAACCGAGTTCTTCTCTTCCACTCTTGTGCAATTGGGAGCAAATCAATACAAACTCAACGAGTATAAAAAAGCAAAAGAATCTTACCAGAAGGCGCTCGTGTTTACCGACCAGTATCCACCCGCGCTCTATAATCTGGCAGTCCTTTACGACGTTGGTTTAAAGGATCCGAAGCAGGCTCTCAGATACTACAAGCAATTCCTTCGAGCCTCAAGGGTTGATCAATATCAGGAAGATCTGAGGCGGCAGGCCCGTCAACAGCTCAAACGGCTCGAGGAGAGAAAAAGAAAAGACTGAACTCTAATACGGCCTTGATAAGAAGAAGTATAGAATTACTGCAACGGCGCCATACTGAACCATGCGGGAGATTGGCCTCTGGGCAACCTTCAAGTAATGCCATGCGTATGCAATCAGACATGTAAAGGCCGTCAGGACCGAGTAAACGCCGAGACATTCAGCGAAATTCAGCTTTGACCCAAATATCTGCGCGAGGCTTCCATTCGGGATCGCCGACCCATAGACGACGATGATATGAAGAGCGTAAACAAAGAGTGACTCCTGTCCGATCACCTGCATCACCCCGGGCTTTGGGCTCACCTTCTTCTCATACCACCACATGCCGCTGAGTGCCATCATGACAATACCGAGTCTGATCATGAAGAAGCTCGGACTCGTATGCCAGAAGTCGTATGTCCGATACACCTGAATCGGCAGCTTGTCTGAAAGATATCCAACCAACACGAGCGCAACCCCTGCCAGAAAGAATCCCCTCATGATTCTTCCCTCCTCGCCTCTTTGCTGTGCCGAGAGGAAGTACTGAGATGCGAGCGTGCCACAAAAAACAAATCCAGCCCACGGAAAGAGGGGAAAGAGCGAGAGTTGCTTGGCATTAAAGTAATCCGCGATTGGTAGCGGGAAGATTTTCGTGAAGTCATAGTCCCAGATAACCGGCGTCGAGAAAACGACGATCACGGCAAGCACGAATGCTGAATACCTGAGCCACTTTTCACGGCGGACGATGATCAAAACGAGGAGCAGAATCAGAAGGCTGACCGCAATTGTGTGAAGAACGTCGACTTGAAAGAGAGAGGCCAAGTCTTGTGGCGTTGCGTCTTGAATTGTTCTTCTCAAGGAGAAATAAGGCAGATGGAGGACATACGCCAGAGTAAGAACGAAACCCAAGCGCCCTACCTGCCTGAAAAGAGGTTTTCGCAGGTGAAGATAGTCATCCCATTTCCGCCGAGACGCGACGGCGAACGTGAACCCCGCCATAAAAAGGAAGGCTGGCGCAACGATGCCGTTCAAGAAGTGGATAATGCCGAAGACGGTCGTCTCTTTGAGATCTGGTCGGAGAAGACTGTTCAGGACATGCCCCTCAATCATTAGAATGACGGCCCAAGCACGCAACAGATCAACAAAGAGGTAGCGGACCTTGGTGGGTTCAGCCATGAGCTCAGAGTCAGATTACTTTCATCTTCTTGCCGACGGTCTCAAACACATCGAGTGCGCGCCCGAGGTCCTTCTTCGTGTGGGCAGCTGAGATTTGTGCCCTGAGCCGCGCTTCCCCTTTGGGAACGACTGGAAACCAGAGCCCCTTGACATACACGCCGGCCTTGAGCAATGCGGCACTCATATCCTGGGCCACTGAGGCTTCACCGAGCATGATGGGAACGATGGGGTGAATTCCTTCGAGGATCTTGTAGCCAAGCGCTGACACACCACGGCGGAAAAACATCGTGTTCTCATGCAGCCGTCCGACAATG
>Ga0153915_10007382_pt1 | contig 10362 bp, 10 predicted proteins | sample Opewatmetagenome_2_FD_107003 | JGI IMG/M metagenome (GOLD analysis project Ga0153915, IMG submission 107003) | Freshwater wetland microbial communities from Ohio, USA - Open water 3 Core 3 Depth 3 metaG | ecosystem: Environmental > Aquatic > Freshwater > Wetlands | place: USA: Ohio, Lake Erie... | reverse complement strand
TTTCACAATAATGCAACCGACCGCAGGATTCGGCTCAACGGAACCAATACCTTTCCTTGCAAGAGTCAAAGCAGCTTTTATAAATTTCATATCCGCTGTCATTATTTACCTGTCATTGCAAGAAATTCTTTTTCATCAATTACTTTTACGCCAAGCTCATTTGCTTTATTAAGTTTGCTGCCTGCTTCTGCTCCAGCGAGGACATAATCAGTTTTTTTACTGACGCTTGATGAAACTTTTCCACCATTTTCTTTTATGATTTGTTCGATTTGCGAGCGGCTATATTTTTCAAGTGTGCCCGTAACTACAAAGATTTTTCCCACAAGTTTATCGCTTTGTTTAGTTTTCTTTTGCTCTGTGTTTACGCCGGCGGCGATGAGCTTTTCTATAACTTTAAGATTATTGCTGTTATGGAAATATTCAAAAATACTTTTTGCGAGTATCGGCCCGATTTGGTCGATTTCCGTAAATTCTTCTTCTTTTGCGTTTTTCAATGCTTCAATCGAGCCGAAATGATTGGCGAGAATTTCAGCGTTTTGCTGGCCAACGTGCAGGATACCCAAAGCCGCCAAAAGTCTGCCGAGTGATTGTGATTTGCTTTTTTCAATTCCTTCAAGCATATTCTGTGCACTTTTTTGTGCCATTCTCTCCAATGACAGCATTGCAAAAATATCGAGTTTATACAAGTCCGCAAAATCTTTTATCAGCTTTTTATCTACAAGCTGTTCAATCAATGCCGGGCCAAGATTTTCAATATCCATCTGGTCTCTGCCGGCGAAGTAACGCAATTTTTCTTTTAACTGTGCCGGGCAGCTCGAACTTACGCATCTGATGTAAACACCGTTTTCATCTTTTTTCACATTCGAGCCGCATTCAGGACATTCAGTCGGCAGGTCAAACGGTTTAGCGTTTTTAGGTCTGAATTCTTTTTTGACTTCAACGACCTGTGGAATAATTTCACCTGCCTTTTCGACTACTACAGTATCACCGATTCTAACATCAAGTCTTTCGATTTCATCGAAGTTGTGCAGGCTTGCTCTTTTTACAGTTGTGCCGGCAAGCTGTACCGGCTCAAAATTTGCCACCGGTGTGAGGATTCCAGTTTTGCCGACCTGCACATCGATTGAGAGTAATTTTGTTTTCGCCTGCTCTGCCGGGAATTTATAAGCGATGCACCATTTCGGCGCTCTGCCGGTTGAGCCAAGAATTTCCCGCTGGTTGAGCCTGTCAATTTTTATAACCATTCCATCAATCTGGTAGGGCAGTTTGAATCGTTCCTTGTCCCAATGATTGCAAATATCAATTACCTGCTCAATGTTTTCCGCTTTTTGAATCTTCGAATTTACCGGCAATCCGAACTTTTTAAATTTTTCGAGGCATTCATAATGCGTTTGGGCCAACGGTTCGCTTGCGAGTCCAAGCGAATACGCGAAGAATGAAAGTTTTCTTTGTGATGTTATTTTCGAGTCTAAAAGTTTCAGTGAACCTGCCGCGGCGTTTCGCGGATTAGCGAACAATGGCTGTTCCTGCTGCTCCCGTTCTTCATTAAGTTCTTCAAATGCCTTTTTTGGCATATAAACTTCGCCGCGAACTTCGAGTACTTCAGGCTGGTTGCCGGCAAGTCTTAACGGAATGGCTTTTATCGTTTTGATATTATTTGTAACGTCGTCGCCGGTTGCGCCGTCGCCGCGAGTTGCTCCCTGTGTCAGCAGACCTTTTTCGTATCGCAGACTGATTGCCAATCCGTCGATTTTAAGCTCAACTGCATAACTGTAGTTTTTTGTCTCCAGTTCCTTTGCAACACGCTGGTCGAAATCACGCAGTTCACCTTCGCTGTATGTGTTGTCGATGCTGAGCATATTGCTGGAGTGTTTTATCTGTTTGAAGCCGTCGATTAGCTTCTCGCTAACTCTTTGCGTTGGCGAATCGGGCGTTATCAATTCGGGATTTTGTTTTTCGAGTTTTTTAAGTTCGGAAAAAAGACTGTCGTATTCTCCATCGCTGATTTGCGGCTGATTGAGAACATAATATGAATAATCGTGTTTGCGAATTTGGTCGCGCAGCGATTCGATTTTTTCTGAAATATTAGATTTCATAACCAGTAATGTTAAGTTGTTCGTCCCTTTTTTGCAAGAGGCAGGATATTGCTTTTAGACCCAGTTCTGGTCTGGCATTTGATAGTCGAGAATTTCCTCTGGTTTAAAATACAGGCCTATTTCATATTCCGCGGATTCTTTGGAGTCTGAGCCGTGGATGAGATTGAATGTTTGCGAGGTTCCGAAATCGCCCCTGATGGTTCCGGGTTCAGCGTTATAACCGAACGTAGCACCCATCATCTTGCGGGACATTTCAATGACTTTTGGGCCTTCAAGCACCATAATAATAGTCGGGCCGGCCGAAAGATATTTGACAATCCTGTCGAAAAAGTCTTTTCCCGTATGCACAGCGTAATGCTTTTGTGCCAGCTCAGGAGTTATCTGCAAAAATTTCATCGCGGCGATTTTTAGGCCTTTTCTTTCGAATCGGCTGATAATCTCACCCGCCAGTCTTCGCTGCAAGCCATCCGGTTTTATAATTATTAACGTTCTGTCATTCATAAAAAAAACTCGCACCTGATATTGTTCAAGTGCGAGCTATTGTACTCTCAAATTTGAAAAAGCAAAATAAAATCCTGCTTATTTGCTACTGCCTGCCGGTACGAGATATATTTCAACTCTTCTGTTCTTTGGATTGCCTTTGTTGCCGGCTTCATTTGCTTCAAACGGTCTGTATTCGCCAAAACCCTTTACGCCCATACGTTTCGGGCTTACGCCGTTGATTTCCATAACCTTTTCAACTGCGATGGCTCTGTGAACAGAAAGATGCCAGTTTGTCGGGTGCATATTCATCGTTTCAGATTTCTTAATCGGAATATCATCAGTGTGACCAACGATAGTGATATCAAAACCTTCAGCGGCTGTGGAGTTGATGATAACGCAAAGCTTTTTCATAAGTTCTGCGGCATCAGGAGCAACTGCGTCACTACCTTTTTCGAACAGCAAATCGCTTTTGAACTTAACCATTCCAGTAGCTTCATCGAAGCTGACCATATCCGGGTTCTCAGCAGCGAATTTCTGTAGTTCGCCGGACAGTTCAGGCGGAAGTACAGAACCGCCAAGAGCGGCCTGCATTTGTTTAATCAATGCTTCTTTCTGTGCGATGTCGCTTTCCAACGCTTCGATTTTCTTGTTCAATGCGTCGATGTCGGTATCAACACCTGCACGTGCATCGGCAAGCTCTTTTTCTGTTTGTGCCAGCTTGAGTTTCGCTACATTGAGCTGACTTTCGAGGTCGTCTATTCTTTGCTGCTGACTGCGATTACGTATGTTTAAATCATCGTATTTCTGCTGATTAACGCAACCACCAGTCATAAGAGCGACAGTTAAAGAAATAACTACAAGACATGTAATGTTTTTGACTTGCATTTTTATTGTCCTTTCCTGACAAAACTTGTCCGTTCATACGGAACTGTTAATCCATTATTTTGTTTCTAAATTGCTACTACGGAGAAAATCCTATCATAAGCAAATGGAAATGCCAGAGAAAATTTGCAGAAAATTTTCTCTTCAGTTTAGGTCGGATAAAAGGCCGATTTTATTTCGATTTAGCCTTTTTTTCTTTCACCGGCTTGGGCTGTTTGACTTTCGGTGCTTTTGGAGCCTTCGGAGCTTTTGGTTTTTTTGGCGATCCTGCGGCAGAAGCGATAAGGGCTCCGATAATAGTAACAGCGCTCAGACCTGCGGCCACATACCAGATAATCGGGCCTACTGCTGAGACAATCTGCATATTTGCTAACGGCAGATAACCTGACATTACGGCAATCGCGCTATAGATTAAAATTGCAAACGGCACAAAAAGTAATGCACCAAATATATTGCTTGTTGTATCCGCGGGAGCTTCGAATGCTATCGCTGCACCTGCGCCAACGCCAACGCCGACAGGCATAACGTCCTGCTGCGGTATAACTTCGTCCGGTACATCAACTTCAGACTGTGATTCCGGAGGAGCCTGGAACATCTGGTCATCTTCTGCTGCCAGAGGAGCCTGTGCAATCGGAGTCTGGTCTGCGGCACCGGCGCCTGCTGCCTGACTTTCAGGATAAATATCATCAAGCACTGCACCCAGAGAAGTGTCATCGGCCTGCAGAGAAAGGTCAAGTAAACCTGAACCACTTCCCGCGCCCTCAAGATTTATGTCTTCGTCGAGTCTTGCTATGCCTGCATCGTCAGCGGGGCCTTTCTGGTCGAGCGCTTTGGGCTTTTTATCGATGAGTTTAGTATCGCCGCTGGCATCATCTGAAATTTTGTATCCTGTATCGGAATCACTCAGCACGTTAATAGTATCGCCGCCTGCTGAGGAAATTTTTGTATCGTTGCTCGACAGGTCAACGCCTTGCTGTGAACTTGCGTCCAGTGAAATGCTGCTTGCTGAGGATTTTGCATCTACAGGCATTCCTGTATCAAGTCTGCCGCTGCCGGTTTCGCCGGGCGAAAGGAGTATTTCGCTGCCGTCGCTTTTACTGCCGGCTACAGGACTGTCATCCAGTTTTTCTTCTGCCATAAGCTCGCCTGTTTCGTCGAGCTTGAATTTTGTATCAACTTTTTTATCGCCTGTTCCCATCAGAACATCAAGTTCCTCTGGTGCAAGTGATACCTCGCCGGTTTCATCAATGGAAATCTCGAGCGAATCATTGAGTATTGCATCGCCGGATTTCGCCGTTGAAGCAATTGCATCAACATCCTCTATCTTGTAAAGCTGCTTGGCGCCATCGCGGAATTCGCGAAGCTTGCCTTCTTTAACAAGACCTTTTATCTCAGACTCGTTTTTTCCGAGTTTTTCAACTACTTCCTGTAATGTATAGAACATTCCAGCCATAATAATTCCCCGAATATTTGGTATTAATTATTGCTACAACTATTTTTATCTATCTTACCATATTATACTTATAATGCAAGCTGGTTCAAGATATTTATATCTTTTAGTACAAAAACCAGCCTTTTATGAGTCAAAAACAGTCTTTTTTATCATTTTATCAAACAATTCCATACTGAAACCCATAACATTTGTTAGGCTTCCGTCGATTTTTTCGATGAATTTATCGCCGCCTTCCTGAATCGCATAGGCACCGGCCTTATCTTTCCATATTCCGGATGCTATATGTTCTGCAATTTGTTTATCGGTCATTTTTACTGGATAAACAGTTGTTGTATCATATTCGACGATTTCCAGTCCGCGATTTACCATAATCATCGCGATGGCAGTGATTATTTTGTGCGGTTCGCTGAAAAGTTTCCTTGTAATCGCCTCGGCGTGTTCTTCTGATATGGCTTTTCCGATAATTTCGCCGTTAAAATCCGCGACGGTATCTGAGCCGATGACTAATTTGTCGGGGAACTTGTTTGCCACATCCTTTGCCTTTGCCAGTGCGAGTTTGCAGGTGTATTGAATTGCTGTAAGACCATCTGCCGGAATTTTTGATTCGTCAATGTTTGAGACGCAGATGTCGAATTTATAACCTGCCTTTTGCAGAAGTTCTTTTCTTCTTGGCGAGGCGGATGCGAGTATGAAACTTTTGTTTATCATCAGTTTTATTTTACAGTGATTGAGTAAGTAACTTTTGCGCAGAACCTGAGATATTCAGGTTCAATTTTTTCTATATCCCCGCCGATGTAAATGCTGAAAAGTTTTTGTGCGATATAACTATTCCATTGTGCGGTAAGGGGTATATTTCTGTCGGATGCGATTTTAGCTTCGGCATCGCTAATCGGCCAGGTACCGTGAAGTGCGCCGAGCATCATCTGATAATAATTGCCGAGCCATTTGCCATAATTTTCCTCACGCAGAAAACGAACCAACGTGTACGACTGCGCATAAAACGCCATTGTTGCGGCGTCAGATTGTTCGTTTACGACAATCTGGCCGGGATTTAACGCAATAAGTTTTCGCAGCGGTATCATATTTCCACTTTGCATTGTCAGCTTAAGCGCACCGAGCTTTTGATAATTTTTAGAAGGCAGAAAAATGAATCTGCCGTTTTCCATCGTGCTTTGTTCAAAAAGCTGAGCGATGCCTTCGTCGAGCCAGCTCGGCAGGCGATATTTAAAATATTTATTGCAGAACTGATGCCAGCCTTCATGGCCGATAACGCTGAAAGTTCGGCTTCTGCCGATATTATAAGCAACGCAGCTATCGTTGAGATAGTACGCGCCTTTTTTAATTTTCTGGTAAACAGGCCATTGTGCGCCGGTGAAAGATTGTGTGAACTGCTCCCATTGCAGACGGTCTTTGAACAGATACAGTTTGAATTTATCTGTACTTGTTACCATTTCGGGAATCTGAGTTTGATACTGCTGCCAGGCGGCTTCGACAAATGCGGGAATTTGTTTGAGCATCAGCGGCTCAAGCAGCGTTGTGTAAATTTTATAATGAACGGTTTCAATTATGATACCTTCGCCATAAGGATTTTCCCATACCTGAGCGTTTTTGACCGCAGGCAGTGGCGTAACATATTTGATAAGTCCGTCAGCAGTAGATAATTTTGCCGGCGAAGCTTTTTCTGCAATTGCGGTTTTATTGCTTTCCTGACAACCGCCTGCGAACAGAATAAAGCCGCAGAGGATAGCGAAATGAATTTTAGCTATCCCGATGCATCGGGATAGCCGCTGCGTTTCTGTAGAGACCGCAAAGGACACAGAGATTAAATTGTTTTTCATTTTTCTTCTTCGATAATTTCAGCGGTGAATAAAAATACTTCGGTTTTTTTATCTTTCCAGGCGTCCGGAGGCAAACCTGCCTTATGCGAGCAGCAGTAAGAAAGAAATTCTTCTTTGCTCCAGCCGGTTTCAGTCGCTACCTGCGGCAGAAAACATCCGCCTGCGTAACCTTTCTTTATATATATGCCGTCGATACCAAGTCGAAGGCTTAATGGATTATCGGTTTTTTTGAGTGGTGAAAGAACTGAAATTTCGATATCAAGCTCATCAATTTCTTCGGGGGTGATTCTGTCGGCGAAAAATCTCGAATCCTGCGTTGAGGAAGCTACTGCCATTTCACTGACTAATTGAATCAGTGGTTTGTCCGAAGTAAATTGGCCGATACATCCGCGAAGTTCGCCTCTGTTTTTTAGTGTAACAAAACATCCGCAATGTTCGGCGAGAACAGGGTCGTCGGGAAATATTCTGACAGGCTTTTTTCCGGATACAACTGCCTTAACAGTGTTTCTGGCAACTGCGAGTAACTGTTTTTTTTGTTCTTCATTCATCCCGTTAGAAATCTCTATTATGTAATAACTTTAAATAATTTCAATATTTTAAAAGTTCCTTTGCCGGAAAGCATTTTCCTGTTCCCGTTTACGATTTATAACGGGATACATTTCTATTTAATAAGTTTAAATGCAAGAAAGCCGCCGATGAGAAGGATTGTAAAAATAAGCGTAAGAAGATTAAAATATTTGTCGATGAAAGGTCTCATACGTTCACCTTTCCAGCCGAAAAGCCCTGCCACCATATAAAACCTTGCGGCACGGCTGAGAGTGGAAGCGATGAAGAATGTAATAAAGTTTATTTTAAAAACACCAGCCGTGATGGTAATTACCTTATATGGAATTGGTGTAAAGCCGGCGATAGCGACAATTTGCCAATCATAAGCATCGTATAGCGCGCCCACTTGTGTGAATGGTTTAATCGTGACTTCTTTAACTTCAGTTTCATTAAACGTTTTCTTTTCGCCGCTTTTGATGATGAAATCAAGCGGATATTTTGGAACAACCTTGGTTACGGGTACGACTTTCAGTGAATTCGGCTGTACATGACCTTGAAGGACAGTGCCATCCTGCATTACTATCTGATCTCGGGAAAATCCGGGAACATAATCATGAAAGAAATTACCAACTCCGGCCCAGAGAAACGTTCCGATGATATAGCCGAAGATACCTCCGAAAACGGAAGCTATTGTGCAGATGGTTGCGAAACGCAGCCATTTTTTTGGTGCACCTAAAGCAAGAGGCCCAAGGAGGACATCAGGTGGGACCGGAAAAAAACTGGATTCGGCAAAACTGAGACAAAAAAGAGCAACCATACTATGTCTGGTGTGTGCAAAGTGCAGTACCCAATTGTAGAGTCGTTTATGTAAATGCCATGCAGGCACTTTTTTTTCAGCACTGATGTTTGTTTCGATGGCTTTACTCCTAAAAATTGAAGAATGGAGAGTGAAGATTTGAGGAATTATCTGCGACGAAGTTATTTTTTTACTTTCAGTTCCTCAAACTTAAATTTTCAATTTCAATGAGGGTGTTGGGATTCGAACCCAAGACCTACGCATTAAAAGTGCGTTGCTCTACCAGCTGAGCTACACCCTCAAAACAAGAAAACGAAGTATTCTACAGGCAATTTGATTTTTTGCAAGAAGATTTAAAAAAAGCTAATTTTTAGTGGTTGCAGGCTTGTTTTTAGCTAAATTTCGCAATGTTTCCAGCTTACCGCGGATTTCGTCTGCCATTCGACTGTTCGGAAAGCTCCTGATAATCTCCTGACCACTCTGGAGTGCATTTGTCCACTGTTTGTCGCTTACCGCCAGCGAAAATCGAACGCCAAGGGTGTGAAGTTTGTTCTTGAAGACTTCACTGGCCGCTTCCTGAAGCGCTAATGCTTCGCTCGGCGTAAGATATGTGTCGAGGTCTTTGAGTATTATCAGGCTTCTCTCGGTATCCTCACGTTTGACTGCTTCGTCCCAGACGGCAAGGAGTTCACGTTTGCGGTGTTCTTTTTTTTCTATCAGCTTTTGCTGGAGAGATTGTGCTTTTTCCGACTCAGGATAATTTTTTACGAGTCTTTCGATTTGAACGCTTGCCGTTGCCCACTGGCTTTGCTCAAAAAGTTTATCTACGTAAGCGATGATTTGATTGATTTTTCCCTGCTCTGTTGAGTCACGGTAATTATCCGCTGCCGTTTTCAGTTCTTCAGCAAGAGCTTTATACTCACTTCGCTGCGCAATTGCTTCAATCATTGCGTAAGTTGCTTTGTAGTCCTGCTGATGAAGTTTTTCCATAACAGATGCACGAAGGTATTGAGTGTCCATATCACGATACGCGATTGTTTTGGCGGCTTCGCTTAACTTCACACCCTGGCTTATCTGTTCAAACATCTTTCTGCTTGTTTCCAGACCGTCGCCTATACGCTCAAGCAGTTGCTGTTGTATGGTAAGAACTGTGATAGCCTGATAGAGCAGCAGAATAATTGCAAAGATACCAACGCCTGCGGCGACCAGCAGAGGTATAAGATAGATGTCTTTAAAGAATGTTGTGGTACCGCCGATTAGCCATAACGTTAATGTCAGAAGCATTAGCGAAACAAAAATCAGGTGCCATTGCACGAGCCAAAGCGTCTTGGGCAGTTTAACTTTCATATTTCACCTCCGCTAGGTTCAATAAACCAGATATACAATATATTACTACAAAACGCAGTCTTTCGCAAGTGGAAGAAATTATATTGTTGAATTTAAACAACAGGTTTTTATGTTTGACAGCATGCTTTTGTCTGATTTTGGCAACACTCCGTCAAAGTTTATAAAGAACGCAATTTTAATTTTTTTAGGCCGAAGTTTTCATAGCTTCTTGGAAAGGGACATTTTTTTTATTTTGATGGTGACAAAATTCTGTTAACCAGTGATGGTATGTACTTTGCTCATATTTCCAGACACGGATGTTTTCTAACTGCAGGAAGCTCAAAAGAAGTTTGCGGATAGAAGGATGATACCAAAATGGATATCTCTGCTTTTGAAACAAAGCTTAATGGTCTTATTAACGAAGTTTCCAATGTTCCGGAAGCGAAAATGAGCAGAACTTTACTAATATCCTCACAGTTCTATTCGTCAAAGCCGCAATTAAGTAAGACTGAGTCTGTAGAACAATCCCTTGAGCATCTTCGTCTGATTGTTAAGTATCTGCTTTTTGATATTGAAGCCACACGGCGCGAAAACAAGTATCTGCGGAAGGTTCTCGAAGGTCAGGATGATTAGCACTTCCCAATAAGCATCTTTTCATCTTTACCCAAAGACGTTTTGGTGTGCCATACTTTGTGTAAATAAAAAAAGGCAGCAGCCTAGGAGGACGGGCTGTCTGCCTTAATTGAGAAAAACAATTATTGTTTTTCCCCCATATTAGTACGTTGAGACACCGTCCTGGTGTTCAAAAATATATAAAAAAATATAAAAAATCTTTACAAAGCGCAAAAAAAATGGCAGGCGGCCGAGGAGAGAAACCGCCATGCCGTGTGCGCCTCCTAAAGAGGAGGAGGTACGTGTGGGTTATCTAAAATAACATTTATA
>Ga0153915_10007381_pt1 | contig 10362 bp, 9 predicted proteins | sample Opewatmetagenome_2_FD_107003 | JGI IMG/M metagenome (GOLD analysis project Ga0153915, IMG submission 107003) | Freshwater wetland microbial communities from Ohio, USA - Open water 3 Core 3 Depth 3 metaG | ecosystem: Environmental > Aquatic > Freshwater > Wetlands | place: USA: Ohio, Lake Erie... | reverse complement strand
GAACGCGCAGATCGCGCAGCTGCGCCAGGGCGTCGAGATCCTCGTGGCGACGCCCGGCAGGCTGCTCGATCACGTGCAGAACAAGACGGTCATGTTTGGCCATGTGTCCGTGCTGACGCTGGACGAGGCCGATCGCATGCTCGACATGGGGTTCATGCCAGACATCCGTCGCATCATCGCGCTGCTGCCCGCGGCGCGACAGAACCTGATGTTCTCGGCGACGTTCCCGGAAGAGATCCGCAAGCTCGCAGCCACCATTCTGAATAACCCGGCCGAAGTGCAGGTCGCGGCGCGCAACGCGGTCGCCGACCTCGTGACGCACGTCGTGCACCCCGTGGCGCGCGAGAAGAAGCGCGAGCTGCTCTGCCACCTGATCCGCTCGCGCAACCTGGCGCAGGTGCTGGTGTTCACCGGAACGCGGATCGGCGCCAACCGCCTCGCGCACCAGCTGCGCCGCGAGCACATTCATGCGGACGCGATCCACGGCGACAAGTCGCAGGCCGAGCGTCTGGTTGCGCTCGAGGATTTCAAGGCGGGCAAGGTGGCGGTGCTGGTAGCGACCGACGTCGCGTCGCGCGGGCTGGACATCGAGGGCCTGCCACAGGTCATCAATTTCGACGTGCCGCACTCGCCCGAGGACTACGTCCACCGCATCGGCAGGACCGGGCGCGCCGGGATGACGGGCGAGGCGATCTCGCTCGTCGCACCGGAGGACCACGAAAAGCTCGCCGCCATCGAAAAGCTCATCAAGCGCAAGCTCGAGCGCGTCCTGGTGCCGGGCTTCGCAACGGACGGCGGCACCGTGGCGGCGCTCATCGGTCGCGAGGGAGGCCGCAGCGGGCGCAAGGAGACGAGGGAGCCGCGCGAGCGCCACGCGCCGCGCCGCGAGGCAGCGCCGGCGCGCGCCCGGTTGCCGGCCGATCCGATCTTCTCCAAGCCGTACGAGGCCGCGCCGCCGCCGCAAGCCGCATCGCAGGAGCGGCCCGCCGCCGCCCCGCGCGGCAAGCAACGCCAGGTTGCCGCGCTGCTCGGCGGCCAGAAGCGCGCGCGCGGCTAGACGCAGCGCGCGCCGTCCACCTCGATGCACGTGCCGCTGACCATCGCCGCCTCGTCTGACGCGAGATAAAGGCAGGCGTTCGCCACGTCGAGCGGCGTGGAGAATCTGCCCAGAGGAATGGTGGCGAGGAACGCGGCCTTGGCCTCCGCGGTCAGCGCACCGCCGGCGAAATCCGCCGACAGGGCGGTGTCCGGGCTGAACACCGGATTGACGCAGTTCACCCTCACCTTGTCCGGGCCGAACTCGGCGGCCATCGACTTGCTCATCAGGATCACGGCGCCTTTCGAGCTGTTGTAGACGGTCAGTCCGGGACGCGGCCGTAGCCCGGCCGTCGAGGCGACGTTCACGAAGCAGCCGCCGCCGCGCTTGCGAAATGCCGGCAAGGCATGGCGTGCGGACAGATAGACGCTTTTCACGTTCACCGCGTAGACGCGGTCGAATTCCTCCTCGGTCACGTCGAGGTAGGGTTTGCGGCGATGCGTCCAGCCCGCGTTGTTGACCACCACGTCCAGCCCTCCATACGCCGAGGCGGCGGCTTGCACCAGCCGCGACCAGTCCGCATCGCGCGTGACGTCCGCCAGAACGAACTGCGCGGAGCCGCCCGCCGCGCGAACCTCCCGCGTGACGCGCTCGCCGCCGTCCCGGTTGATGTCGTTTACGACGACCTTGGCGCCTTCCTCGGCGAAACGCTTCGCGATGCCCTCGCCGAAGCCGCTGCCCGCGCCGGTCACGATGACCACCTTGCCGTTCAATCGCATGGACCTGTCCTCCTTCAAGGCAAATTATCGCCTAGTCGTCGCGGAATGGAGAGTGCTCGGCGAGCTCGTTCACGTAACGCGAAATACCGCGCGTCTCGCGCGCCAGATAGTCCTCGATCGCGCGCGCGAATCCGGCGTGCGCGAGCCAGTGCGCCGAGACGGTCTCGACCGGCATGAGGCCGCGAAACAGCTTGTGCTCGCCCTGCGCGCCGCCCTCGAACGTACCCAGGCGGTGGGCGATGGCGTACTCGATCGCCTGGTAGTAGCAGCATTCGAAGTGCAGCAGCGGCACGTGCTCGACCGCGCCCCAGTAGCGTCCGTAGACGGTGCTCTCGTCGACCAGGAACAGCGAGGCCGCGATCGGCGCACCGCCGCGCTCGGCGAGGACCATGAGCGTGTGCTGCGGAAGGCTCGCGCCCAGGCGCAGGAAGAACTGCAGGTTCAGATAGGGACTGGAGCCGTGTGCCGCGTAGGTCGCCCGGTAGCAGCGGTGGAAGAACTCCCAGTACCGTCGATCGATCTGCGCGCCGCGCAGCCAGCGGAAGCCTACTCCCGCTTCGCGCACGCGGCGGCGCTCCTGCTTGATGTTCTTGCGCCTGGCGTGCGACATGCGCGCGAGAAACGCGTCGAAGTCGGCGTAGTCGGCGTTGCGCCAGTGAAACTGCACCGTGCGCCGCAGCATCATTCCCTGGCGCGCCATAAGCTGCGCCTCGCCCTCCGTCGGAAAGAGTACGTGCAGCGAGGACGCGTGCGTCGCCAGCTCGAGCGCCGCGGCGAGCAGCGCCTCGCGCACGTCGTCCGTAGCGGCCAGCAGGCGCGGGCCGGCGACGGGAGTGAAGGGCACGGCGCTGAGGAGTTTCGGGTAGTAATCCAGCCCGTGTCGCGCGTAGGCGTCGGCCCAGGCCCAGTCGAACACGTACTCGCCGTACGAGTGCGCCTTCGCGAACAGCGGCATGGCTCCCGCCAGCGCGCCATGACGCCGCAGCAGCAGGAACTGCGGTTGCCAGCCGGTGCGCTCGCTCGCACAGCCGGTGTCGAGCAGCGTGCTCAGGAACTCGTGCGTGACGAAGGGATTCGTGCCGCACAGGGCGTTCCATTCGCCCGCATCGACGCCGGCCAGCGAGTCAACGATGCTCAGTCGGTTCAATGCCGCGCCGCCCTGACGGCCATGGCTCGATTATAATCGGCACGGTCGGCAGACAGGCCGCGGGGAGAAGCAGATGAAGAAAATCGAAGCCATCGTCAAACCGTTCAAGCTCGACGAAGTGCGCGAGGCGCTCTCGGAAGTCGGGGTCACCGGTTTGACCGTCACCGAGGTGAAGGGTTTCGGGAGGCAGAAGGGCCATACCGAGCTCTACCGCGGTGCCGAATACGTGGTCGACTTCCTGCCCAAGGTCAAGATCGAGGTCGTCGTCGCCGACGATCGCGTAGAGAGCGCGATCGACGCCATCGTGCGCGCCGCGCGCACGGGCAAGATCGGCGACGGGAAGATCTTCGTGACCGGCGTCGAACACGTCGTACGCATCCGCACGGGCGAAACGAACGAGGCCGCGGTCTAGGCGCGCGCTAGCGCCGCGCCTTGAGCAACACGAGCACGGCGCCGCTTCCGCCGTGCGCCGGGGGCGCCTGGCAGAAGGCGAGCACCTCGTCGCGCAGCATCAGCCACTTCCTCAGCTTGACCTTCAGCACGGGCTCGCGCCGCGGCGAGCCGAGCCCTTTGCCGTGCACGATGCGCACGCAGCGCAGTCCGTGCACGCTGCAATGGCGCAGGAACTGGGCCACGCTTAGCGCCGCCTGCGCCTGGTTCAGGCCGTGAAGATCGAGCTCGTCCTGCACTACCCAGTGGCCGCGCCGCAGCCGTCGCAGCACCTGGCGCGACAGGCCTTCGCGCAGAAAGCTCAGCTCTTCGCCTCCCTCGAGCGCGTCGTCCAGCGAGACCGGGCCGCTAAGCGTCTCGGCCAGTGCCGCCCGCTCGTCCCTGCGAGTCTGGTGCGGGATCGGATCGGGCGGGGGCGGGCGCAGGGTCACGCGCCGCGACGGTGCGAGCGGCTTGACGTCGGCCACCGCGCGACGGAAGTCGACGTCGTCGTCCCCAGTCGGCTTGTCCCCCGGCACGGTTGCCTTACCCGTGCGCGGCCAGGTCGTCGAGGTATTTTTCGGCGTCCAGCGCTGCCATGCACCCGCTGCCCGCGCTGGTGACCGCCTGCCGGTAGACGTGGTCCTGCACGTCTCCGGCGGCGAACACGCCGGGCACGCTCGTCGCGGTGGCGTTTCCGTTGCGACCGCCACGCGTGACGATGTAGCCGTTCTCCATCTCGAGCTGGCCCGCGAAGATGCCCGTATTCGGCGAGTGCCCAATGGCGACGAACAGGCCGCTTACCTTGAGCTCCTTCGCCGCCTTGCCCGCGACGTCGCGGATGCGAATCCCGGTCACGCCGCGCGAGTCGCCTAATACTTCGTCGAGGACGTGATTCCACTCGATGGCGACGTTGCCTTCCGCGGCTTTCTTCTGCAGCTTGTCGATCATGATCTTTTCGGCGCGCAGCTTGTCGCGCCGGTGCACGAGCACGACGCGCCGCGCGATGTTCGAGAGGTAGAGCGCTTCCTCGACCGCGGTGTTTCCTCCGCCGATTACGGCGACGTCCTGCCCCTTGAAGAAGAAGCCGTCGCAGGTCGCGCACGCCGAGACGCCGCGCCCCATGAATTTCTGCTCCGACTCGATGCCCAGGTATTTGGCCGACGCGCCCGTCGCGATGATCAAGGCGTCGCAGGTGTAGCGGCCGGAATCGCCTTCCAGCGCGAACGGGCGCTCGCCGAGCCGGACGCTGTGGATCTGATCGAAGACAAGCTCGGTTTCGAAGCGCTCGGCGTGCTTCTTGAAGCGCTCCATCAGGTCCGGCCCCTGGACGCCTTCAGCGTCGGCGGGCCAGTTATCGACGTCCGTGGTTGTCATCAACTGGCCGCCTTGCGCCAGGCCGGTAATGAGCAAGGGGCGCAGGTTGGCGCGCGCCGCGTACACCGCCGCCGTGTAGCCGGCGGGTCCGGAGCCGAGGATGAGCAGGCGAGCATGACGGGAATTCATAGTTCGGGGCGGCTATTCGACGTGTTTCGCAGTGCGCCAAATTATAAAGGCGACTGGTGGTAGATCGGGACCGACCGAAAAAATGGACCTTTCAGCGGAGAAGGAAACGACCGGCGCGCCCGCCTGCCGCAGGAGGCACCGGCACCGGCGTGCGCGGCGGCCACCGGTAAGCGGCGCCACGAGACTAGGCGAGTGTGCACCGGATTCTGCTAACATGTTGTGAGCCAACCAAAAGTACATATGCGGGGAGAATCTATGGCGGGCACATCTGCAATTGTCTCGACCGCGGTGCTGAGGTCGGTGCCGCTGTTCTCCGGTTTTCCGGAGGAGCAGCTGCGCACGCTCACGACGATGGTCAGTCGCAAGAGCTTGCCGCGCGGCGCCATGGTGATGGCGGCGGGCGATCCGACCGACTCGCTATACATCGTGATCTCGGGCCGGCTCAAGGTGATGATGAGCGATGCGGACGGGAAGGAAGTCATTCTCAGCATCCTCGGACCGGGCGAGTTTTTCGGCGAGATGGGCCTGATCGACGACGCGCCACGGTCGGCCAGCGTCGTCTGCATCGAGCCATGCGAGCTGCTGTCGATCGCCAAGCGCGACTTCAACAAGTGCCTGTCAGACAGCTTCGACATGGCGATGGCGGTCATGCGCGGGCTGGTACACCGCCTGCGCGAGGCCGATCGCAAGATCGGCAGCCTGGCGCTGCTCGACGTGTACGGCAGGGTAGCCAGGCTGCTGCTCGACATGGCCGACACCGTCGACGGACAGAAGATCGTCACCAAGCGCCTGCCGAAGCAGGACATCGCAAAGATGATCGGCGCATCGCGCGAGATGGTGAGCCGCGTGATGAAGGACCTGCAGATGGGCGGCTACATCGAGATGCGCGGCTCGAACATCGTCCTGCACGAATCGATCATGCTGCCGGATTGACGCGGCGTCGGCCGGATTTCGTTTCCGGCCGGCCGGGCGGGCCGCACGCGTACGGTACAATTGCGCACTCCCCGCGGGCCGCAATGGCAGCAGCACAGAAATCTTCGGTCGCTCCTCTCCCGGCGAAGCTGGCGAACCTGCTGCGCGAGGCGAAGTGGCTGCTGCTGGTCGCACTCGCGGCCTACCTGTTGCTGATCCTGGCCACCTACCACCGGACCGATCCGGGTTGGTCGCACAGCGTCACGCACGCGCTCACGCAGAACGCGGGTGGGCGTTTCGGCGCCTGGCTCGCAGACGTGCTGCTGTATCTGTTCGGCCTTTCCGCCTATTGGTGGGCGGCGCTCTGCATCTACGTCGTCGTATGGGGATACCGCCGCCTGGACGGTACGTCGCTCATCGACCACCGCCCGCTGGCGGTCGCGCTGGCGGGATTTGCCCTGCTGCTCGGCGCCAGCGCGTCGCTCGAGGCCCTGCGCCTGCACTCCCTGGCCGCCGAGTTGCCCCTGGCACCCGGCGGATTGATCGGCGCGGCCTCGGCCCGGCTGGTTTCCGGAGCGCTCGGCTTCACCGGGGCGACGCTTGCGCTCGTCACGCTGGTCGCAGTGGGCCTCAGCCTGTTCACGGGCATTTCCTGGCTCACCGTCTCGGAAATGCTCGGCTTTCTGCTCGAGGGGCTCTACTCGCTCGCCGTAGGGGCCTGGGACCGGCGCAAGGACCGCAAGCTGGGCGAGATCGCGCGTGAAGAGCGCGAGTTCGTCGTCGAGACCGAGCGCAAGCGTGAGGAGGAACACCCGCCGCTGCGCATCGAGCCGGCGATCGTTGAGATCAAGAGATCCGAGCGCGTGCAGAAGGAGAAGCAGGCGCCCTTGTTCGAGAACCTTCCCGATACTCCGCTGCCGCCCCTCAAGCTGCTGGACGAAGCGAGCCACGAAGGCGAGCAGGTCACGCCCGAGACGCTCGAGTTCACTTCCCGGCTGATCGAGAAGAAGCTTTCGGATTTCGGCGTCTCGGTCAAGGTGCTGGCCGCCTATCCCGGCCCGGTGATCACGCGCTACGAGGTCGAGCCGGCGGTGGGCGTGAAGGGCAGCCAGATCGTCAACCTGGTGAAGGACCTGGCGCGCGCCCTGTCCGTGGTCTCCATCCGCGTGGTCGAAACGATCCCCGGCAAATCGTGCATGGGCCTGGAGATTCCCAATCCGCACCGCCAGACGGTGCGCCTGTCGGAGATTCTCGGCTCGGAGGTCTACCACGACGCGCATTCGCCGCTCGCGCTCGCGCTCGGCAAGGATATCGCGGGCAATCCCGTGGTCGCCGACCTCGGCAAGATGCCCCACCTCCTGGTCGCGGGCACCACCGGCTCGGGCAAGTCGGTCGCGATCAACGCCATGATCCTGTCGCTGCTGTACAAGTCCGAGCCGCGCGCCGTTCGTTTGATCCTCGTCGACCCCAAGATGCTCGAGTTGTCGGTCTACCAGGACATCCCGCACCTGCTCGCCCCGGTGGTGACCGACATGAAGCAGGCGGCCAACGCGCTGCACTGGTGCGTGGCCGAGATGGAGCGGCGCTACAAGCTGATGTCGTGGGTCGGGGTGCGCAATCTCTCGGGCTACAACCACAAGGTTGCCGAGGCGGAGAAGGCGGGCAAGCCGCTCGAGGATCCGGCGACGATCGAATCGGGAAGCCCTCAGGCGCTCACGTCGCTGCCGCACATCGTCGTGGTGATCGACGAGCTCGCCGATCTCATGATGGTGGTCGGCAAGAAAGTCGAGGAGCTGATCGCGCGCCTGGCGCAAAAGGCGCGTGCCGCGGGAATTCACCTGATCCTCGCCACCCAGCGGCCCTCGGTCGACGTGATCACGGGCCTGATCAAGGCCAACATCCCGACGCGCATCGCGTTCCAGGTGGCGAGCCGGGTCGATTCGCGCACCATCCTCGACCAGTCCGGCGCCGAGGCGCTGCTCGGTGCGGGCGACATGCTCTACCAGCCCTCCGGCACCGGCCTGCCGCAGCGCGTGCACGGCGCTTTCGTCGCGGACCACGAGGTGCACAAGGTGGTCGACCATCTGAAGAGTCTCGCCACGCCCGAATACCTGACGGGCGTGCTCGAGGCGGCCGAGGGGCTGGACGCGTCGGAGGGAGGGGGCGGCGAGCCCTCGGGCGAGAAGGACCCGCTGTACGACCAGGCCGTGGAGATCGTGCTGCGCACGCGGCGGCCGTCGATCTCGCTCGTGCAGCGCCACCTGCGCATCGGCTACAACCGCGCCGCCCGTCTGATCGAGGACATGGAGCGCGCAGGGCTCGTCTCGCCCATGCAATCGAACGGCAATCGCGAGGTGCTGGTGCCGGCGAAGGCGGAGTAGGGAGATGCGCGGCCTTGCCGGTCGGGCGCTGCTCGCCGCCGCGCTGTCCCTGGCGGCGCTGGCGGCGCACGCCTCCGCGCTCGAGCGCTTCCGCGCCTTCGTGCGCTCGACGCCGGCCGCAAGCGCGAACTTCGTGCAGAAGGTCTATGACCAGAATCGCAAGCTGGTGCAGGAATCGAAGGGCAGCTTCGTGTTCCAGCGTCCGGGACGCTTTCGCTGGATCTACTCCTCGCCCATGCCTCAGCTGATCGTCGGCGACGGCGAGCGCGTCTGGATCTACGACCAGGACCTCGACCAGGTCACCGTGCGACGCATGGCCCACGCGCTCGGCTCGACACCCGCGGCGCTGCTCGCCGGCAGCCAGGACGTCGAGCAGGCCTTCCGCCTGAGCGAGGCGGGCGAGCGTGACGGGCTGGCATGGCTCGAGGCCAAGCCGCGTGAGCAGGAGGCGGGGTTCAGCCGCATCCTGCTCGGCATGGGGCCGGACGGCGTGCAGGCGATGGAGCTGCACGACCATTTCGGGCAGACCACACTGCTTCGGTTCTCCGATCTCGTTCGCAATCCGAAGATCGATCCGCGCGACTTCCGCTTCACGCCGCCCAAGGGCGCCGACGTCCTCGGCGAGCCATAACCCCGGTGCCATGAGCGACTTGTTCGGCAGCCCCGCGCCTGCGGCACCGCTCGCCGAGGCGCTGCGCCCGCAGTCGATCGACGAGGTGATCGGCCAGCGGCATCTGCTCGGCCCGGGCAAGCCGCTGCGGCTCGCCTTCGAATCGGGCAAGCCGCACTCGATGATCCTCTGGGGGCCGCCCGGAACGGGCAAGACGACGCTCGCGCGCCTGATGGCGACCGCCTTCGACTGCGAGTTCATCGCGCTCTCGGCCGTATTCTCCGGAGTGAAGGACATCCGCGAGGCCGTGCAGCAGGCGGAAGCGGTGCTGGCGCGTTCGGGCCGGCGCACCATCCTGTTCGTCGACGAGGTGCATCGCTTCAACAAGGCGCAGCAGGACGCCTTCCTGCCATACGTCGAGCGCGGTCTGCTCACGTTCATCGGCGCGACCACGGAAAACCCGTCGTTCGAGGTGAATTCGGCGCTGCTCTCGCGCGCCACCGTGTACGTGCTGGAGAGCCTCTCGCCCGAGGACCTGGCGACGCTGCTCGCGCGCACGGGAATCGAGCTCGACGAAGGCGCGCGCGAGCGTCTGATCGGCTTCGCCGACGGCGATGCGCGCCGCCTGCTGAACGCGGTCGAGATCCTGAAGAACGCACGCCCTGCGGGCGTGATCGACGCCGCGTTCGTCGAATCCGCGCTGGCGAGGAACCTGCGCCGCTTCGACAAGGGCGGCGAGCAGTTCTACGATCAGATCTCGGCGTTGCACAAGGCGGTGCGCGGTTCCGACCCGGACGCGTCGCTGTACTGGCTCGTGCGCATGCTGGACGGCGGCGCGGACCCGCTCTACCTCGGGCGCCGCATCGTGCGCATGGCAACCGAGGACGTGGGTCTCGCCGACCCGCGCGCGCTGCGCCTCGCGCTCGATGCCTGCGAGACCTACGAGCGGCTCGGCACGCCCGAGGGCGAGCTCGCGCTCGCCGAGGCGGTGCTCTATCTCGCCTGCGCGCCGAAGTCGAATGCGGCGTACACCGCCTATAATGCGGCCCGCGATTTCGTCGCACGCGACGGCACGCGGCCGGTGCCCCTGCACATCCGCAACGCGCCAACCCGGCTGATGAAGGACCTCGGCTACGGCAGGGACTATCGCTACGCGCACGACGAGCAAGGCGCCTACGCGGCGGGCGAAAACTACTTCCCCGAGGGCATGCCCGAGGTCGAATGGTACCGACCGACCGACCGCGGGCTGGAGGCGAAGATCCGCGACAAGCTCGAACAGCTGCGCGAGCTCGACCGCAAGGCCAAAAAGGATTGAATTTAGGAAGACAGATGCTAGATATTCAATTGCTTCGCAGCGACCTGGAAGGGGTCGCGTCCCGCCTTAAGAGAACGCGTGGATTCGAGCTCGATACTTCTAGGTTCAGGGAGCTTGAGGAACAGCGAAAACGCGAGCAGACGTCGATGGAGTACCTGCAGTCGCAGCGCAACGCCAAATCGAAGGGAATCGGGCAGGCGAAGGCGCGTGGCGACGAAAAGCTGGTGAAGGAAATCATGCAGGAAGT
>Ga0153915_10007380_pt1 | contig 10362 bp, 7 predicted proteins | sample Opewatmetagenome_2_FD_107003 | JGI IMG/M metagenome (GOLD analysis project Ga0153915, IMG submission 107003) | Freshwater wetland microbial communities from Ohio, USA - Open water 3 Core 3 Depth 3 metaG | ecosystem: Environmental > Aquatic > Freshwater > Wetlands | place: USA: Ohio, Lake Erie... | reverse complement strand
TTGGCGCCCTTTGCCGGAGCGGCGAGAGGCTCCCAGGAGGCCGCACTGGCCTCCTGCCCGAAGCGGAGAACGAGGTAGGCCGCGAGTCCGGGAAAAATCTCGGAAGATCCCGCCGGGCAGGAGTTATCGAAGCTCGCGCACATCTCTTATAGAGCCAGGTCGGATCCTAGGCCGGGGCCCGGAAAATCACCGTGATGCAGACACACCACGGGTCCGGCCGGAGGCGGCTCTGGCCGGGCAAGGAGCAGGCTTTCCGTTTTGACCGGAGAAGGCGGATGCTTTCCGTTTTGTCCCGAGGAGGCGAAGACGAACACCCCCAGCCGCGACCGGGAGACGGGGGCGGGCGCGAATGAGGCTCCTTTGTCCTTCCCGACGTTGACGCTCCGTCCTTTGCGAGCAAGCGGAGCGTTCCGCCCAAACCGCCTCCTCGCCTGGGCGCGGAATTCAGATGCATGGCAAGGCCAAGTGCTTCTGTTTCAATGGTTTAAAAAATGATGCACATGCATCACAGGGTATTTTCGCCCGACCTCTACAAATGCGGCAGCTTTTAAAGGAAGCAAACGGAGTGAAGACGAACCAAAACGCGATCTCCAGGCTGACCCCGACCGGGAATCAGTGACGAATCGCTATCGGCGCGTGCGCGCGAAGGAGGTTTCATGAGTATGTTGAGACGTGGCATCGCCCTGGCGGTGACTGCGGGCTCGCTCTTTTTGACGAGCGGCACGCAGACGCGTGTCGTGGGACCGCGGGGAGGAGAAGGCTCTGCACCGTCGGCGCTCTACACCAAAGCCGACAAGGAGTACTACCTCACGCAGGACCAGTTCGATTTCGCGCGGCCGGGCTACCACATCAAGATCAACAGCGTGACCATCGGCTCGAACCGCAAACCGGTCGCCGATGTGACCATCACTGACGACCTCGGAGCGCCGCTCGACAGGAACGGCGTCCAGACTCCCGGCGCCTGCTCGGCCAGCTTCGTGATCGCCTGGTACAACCCGAACACGCGCGACTTCACCTCCTACATAACCCGTACGCGAACGGGCGACGCGGGCACCGTGACGCAGGCCACCTCCGACTCTGGCGGCAGCTTCAAGGACATCGACGTCGGGCACTACACCTATAGCTTCGGGGCGGCCCTCCCGGCGAACTTCGACCAGACCAAGACCCACACGGTCGGCGTGTACGGCACGCGCACGATGCCGGCCGACCTTCCGAGCCTCGGCGGCAAGACCTACAACGCCAACGTCGAGTTCGATTTCCGGCCCGACGGCGGAACGATCGCTGACAAGTGGGACCAGATCCGCGAGGCCAACTCCTGTAACTCTTGCCATGACCCGCTCGTCGTCCATGGCCGCAGACAGGACGCCAAGCTCTGCGTGCTGTGTCACCAGCCTCAGACGACCGACGCCGTGACCGGCAATGTCCTCGACATGAGGATCATGATCCACAAGATCCACAGTGGCCCGAACCTGCCGAGCGGCAAGTCCTACAAGATCGGAAACGTTGACTACGCGGACGTCACCTTCCCTCAGGACATCCGCAACTGCGCCAACTGCCATGAGGGCCGGCTCGCTTCGAACAAGCCGACGCAATCGGATACCTGGTACACGAAGCCTACCCGCGCCGCCTGCGGCTCCTGCCACGACGACATCAACTGGGTTACGGGCGATAACCACCCCGCTGGAGCCCAGGCCGACGACGGCGCTTGCGCGAGCTGCCACACCCCGCAAGGCGATAAGGAATGGGACGCCGGGGTCAAGACCGCGCACACCGTCCCGGACAAGTCCAAGCAATTGCCGGGGTACAAGGCCCAGATTCTCGGCGTGACCAACGTCGGCCCTGGAAAGAAGCCGACAGTGACCTTCAAGCTGACCAACGGCGACAAGACGATCGTCGACCCGAAGAACATCGGGGCGAGCGCCAGCCTGAGCATCCTGCTCGCGGGCTCGACGACGGACTACGGAAACGGCCAGACCGCCCCGGCGCAGCCCATCAGTGAAAGCGCGACCGGCGCGAGCTTCAACGGCAGCGTCGCAACCTATACGTTCACCAATCCCATTCCGGCCACTGCCACGGGCACCTGGGGGGTCGCGATCCAGAGTCGGCGGACGATCACGTTCAACCCGGCGCCCAAGCGGGGACCGGCGACGTTCACCGAGGGAGTCTTCAACCCGGTCACCTACGTCGCCGTCACCGACGGTTCGCCCGTCGCTCGCCGGACCGTGGTCGATCTCGCCAAGTGCAACGAATGCCACGACCGGCTGGCCACGACCTTCTCCCACGGCGGCCAGCGGATCGCGATCGAGTTCTGCGTCTTCTGCCACAACCCCAACGCGACCGACCAGAACCGGCGCACGGCCGCGACGCTGCCGGGAGAGTCGATCTCCTTCAAGAAGATGATCCACAGGATCCACACCGGAGAGGAACTCACGCAGGACTATTCGGTCTTCGGATTCAGCGGCACCCCTACCAACTTCAACGAGGTCACCTATCCGGGCGACCGGAGAGACTGTCTGGCGTGCCACACCAACAACGCCAGTTTCGATCTGCCGCTTCCGACGGGAACAATCCCCAACATTGCTCCGCGCGATTTCTTCTCTCCGCAGGGGGCCGCGACGGCCGCGTGCCTCGGCTGCCATGACAACGTGGACGCCGCCGCGCACGCCTACCTGAACACCGTTCAGACCCCGTTCTTTGGAGAGGCCTGCGCCTCATGCCACGGCGCGGGGAAGGACTGGGACGTCGTCAAGGTCCACGCCAGGTAGAGAAGTCACACCTCGGGGCGGCCATCGACGGCCGCCCCGGGCTTTCCTGACGAAGAGGGGGAAGGGGATCCAATGGCGATGAAACCCTGGGTTCTCGGCGGAATCGGCGCCCTGGTCCTCACCGGGCTCTCCGCCGGCCCGGTCTACGCGCAGGCAACGCCTCCAAAGGCGGAAAAGGCGGAGGCCGCCCCCGCCTGCACCGACTGCCACGATGCGCAGGGCAAGACGCTTGCGGGCAACCCGCACGCAAGGATCCGGGGCGCCGAGTTCGGCAAGCCCGGCGCGGGAAGCGCGGCCTGCAACTCCTGCCACGGCAGCGGCGCCAAGCACATGGAATCGAGCGGCGAGGACAAGTCCGACGTCCGGGCCTTCAAGGGGCGCAAGGGAGCGGAGTTCTGCGTCACCTGTCACACGTCAAACCAGGCGCACGCCTCCTACCAGACCGGCATTCACGCCTCGAGCGAGGCCGTCAACTGCCTCTCCTGCCACTCCATTCACTCCTCCGAGCCGAAGGCGGCCCACCTGCTGGTCAAGACGCCGTCGGAGGTCTGCGCGACATGTCACCAGCCGCAGGCCGCTTCCTTCCGCAACAAGCCGTTCGCGCACCGCATCGGCCGGGGCGGAATGGAGTGCACGTCCTGCCACGATCCGCACGGCCTCCCCAAGGACAAGGGGCTGCGGCTGACGCGGGCCGGGGAGATGCCCTGCCTGAGCTGCCACGCGGAGAAGCGGGGGCCGTACGTCTTCGAGCACGTCACCGGCGTGGTCGGCACCTGCACGAGCTGCCACGAGGCGCATGGCTCCTCCAACAACAAGCGGCTGGTCCGCGCGCGCGTGGACCGGTTGTGCCTGGAGTGCCACTCGACACTCACCACGGCGACCCTGGGCTCCCAGCCACCGGCGTTCCACGACGTCTCTCTGCCGCGTTACCAGAACTGCACGACCTGCCACGTTGCGGTGCACGGCTCGAACCTGTCGCCGCGACTGTTCAAGTAGGGGCGACCGATGAGAATGAAAAGAATCCTGCCGCCCGCGCTCCTGCTCCTGGTTGCCGGTGTCGCGGCGGCGCAGACCGTCCCGCTTCAGATCGAGTTCGGTTACCGGTTCCTGAACGTCTCGGGAAACCGGGACGAGTACCGCAGCCAGATCAACGAGCGCGACGGGATCCTGCTGCGCAACGTGACCTTCGCGACCTCGGACTTCGGCGGCAAGACCGGCCTGGTCGATCATCTTCGGCTGGACGGCTCGGAGCTGGGGGCCGGGCCCGCGGGGGCCCTGCGCCTGGAGGCGGGCCGGACGGGAATCTACAACCTTCGCTTCTTCTACCGCCGCGCCGAGGCCTTTTCTTCCCTGCCCGACTTCGCCAACCCGCTCTTCCCGGCCGTGATCCCCGGCCAGCACACGTTCAACCGCGTTCGCAACCTCTATGACGCCGAGCTCGAGCTGCTGCCCGGACGCATCATCACGCCGATCCTGGGCTACACTCGCACGACATACTCGGGGCCCGGACGGACGACGTATCACGTCGGGCAGGACGAGTTCCGGCTCTCTTCGGACCTCCACGATACGGATCAGGAATACCGCGTCGGAGCGGCCTTCGATGCCGGTTTCATCAGCGGGCGCTTCGTCCAGGGATGGCGCCAGTTCCGGGAGGATCAAGGCTTCACGCTCGCTCCCGGCGAGAAGAACGGCAACAACTCCGGGCCCGTCCTGGGCGTTCCGGTCTCCCTGAATGACCTGAACCGGGACAGCTCGACGAAGACCGACACGCCCACGACATCCGCCCTCGTGACGGGCCGTCTGGGCACGCGCGTCAAGATCATCGGCTCCTACCAGAGGGCAAAGGCCGAGGCGGACACCAACGAGACCGAGGGTCTCTCCGGCAACCTCGTCTCCTTCGAGCTGAGCCGCTTCTTCGCGGGCCTCTCGGAGACGGCCTCCACGAAGGCGAAGGCGACGTTCTGGACCGGCGGCGGGCGCGCCGAGGTCGCGATCACCGACGGCATCGACCTCTCGGGCGGCTGGTCGCGCCGGCACCGCTGGCTCGACGGCTTCGCTCTGGTCCAGACGCTCTACCTGAACACGGTGACCTTCACCGGACAGGATCCGAAAAACCTGCTCGCCCTGCTCGAGGCCAACCACGCAATGGACCGGACCGACGACGTCTTCGACGTGGCGCTCTCGGCTCGCGGTCTGGGTCCTCTCGCCCTGAAGGCGGGATGGTCGCAGACCCGCCAGGACGTCACCGTGACGGAGGATGCCTCGGAGATCGTCGTCCCGGGCAACCAGAGCGGCAACTTCCAACGCCGCATCGACGCGTATACCGCCGGGGCGACCTACAGCCAGTTCGGCTTCACCCTCGGCGCCGACTACAGGCGCGAACGGGCCAACGATCCGATCGTCCGGACCGACTTCCTCGACCGCGACCGCTACCGGCTGCGCCTTTCCTGGTCGCCCCGAGAACTGCTTCGCGTGTCGGCCAACGGCACGCAGACCGACTCCTCCAACGACCGTCCCGGAATCGGCTACGACGGCCGGATGCGGGAGTACGGCGGCGAGATCGAGATCTTCCCGATCAAGCCCCTCACCCTGCGCTTCTCCTCCTCGAAATACGACGCCCACTCGACGATCCCCTTCCGCCTGCCGGAGGACTTCACCACGGCCGTCTCGGAACACCGGGAGAGCGGCCTCTCGCTCGAGGGCGGGATCGGCCTCGCCCTGGCGGGCCTCAAGCTCGACGGCTCCTACTCCCGATTCACCAACAGGGGCTCGTATCCCTTCACGATCGACCGAGCGCGCGTCACCGGCGAGGTGCCGCTGAACGCCAGCCTCGCGTTCATCGGCGAGTGGCTGCGCGACAAGTACAACGACGCCCCGCAGAAAACCGGGAGCATCGCCAAGTTCGACGCGAGCCGCTACGGACTCTACGTTCGCTGGAATCCATAGCGCGGAACAGTTTGTTTTGACGGAGGAGAACGAATGAAGAAAACGGGATCAAACCTCGGAATCGCGGCCGCGATGCTCGCGTGGGCGGGAGGGATGCTCCTCTCCGGCGTGTCCTCGGCGACGCTCGACATCCAGAAGAAGGCCAAGGCGGCGGGGTTCAAGGCCGAGAACTGCCTGTACTGCCACGCGGACAAGCTCCCCAAGAAGGGCGCCTCGGCAGGCAACGAGCGGGGCACCTGGCTGCGCGCGGAAAAAGAGAAGCGGCACGCGAAAGAGGTCGATCCCGCGTGGTTGAAGGACTACCCGGGCGACAAGGCGAAGTAGGCTACAGGGCGCAGACTCCCCCGTGGAGTTTGAAAAAAGGAGGAACGCTCATGAAGAAAACAGGAAGCGGTCTGGGTCTCGCGATCGTGCTTCTCGTCTGGTGCGGAGGGATGCTCCTCTCGGGTGTGTCCTCGGCGACGCTCGACCTTCAGAAGAAGGCCAAGGCGGCCGGCATCAGCGCGGACAACTGCATGTACTGTCACAACGAGAAGCTCCCCAAGAAGGGCGCCGTGACTCACAACGATCGGGGCAAGTGGCTCGTCGCGGAGAAGGACAAGAGAAAAGCGAAGGAAGTCGATCCGGCCTGGTTGAAGGACTACCCGGGCGACAAGAAGTAGGACGAACCCGCAAACGAAGGAGTGATCATGAGAAAAACAGGCTGGCGATTCGGGTTGACCGCGGTCCTGCTCGCGTGGGGCGGCTGGATCTTCGTGGCCGATGACTCTTCCGCCACTCTCGCGATGCAGAAGAAGGCCAAGGAACTCGGCTTTCCGGTCGAGAACTGCCTCTACTGCCACGTCGAGAAGCTCCCGAAGAAGGGCGCGGTCACGTACAACGATCGGGGCAAGTGGCTCATGGCCGAGAAGGACAAGCGCAAGGCCAAGGAAGTGGACGTTTCCTGGCTCAAGGAATACCCGGCCGAGAAGAAGTAAACCCGAGAAGCTGGCGCTTCTCTACTTGAGGAGGCCGGCGGCGACCGCGGCGAACGGGACAGGAGGTCCCCGACGCGCGGCGCCGCCGGCGATCAACATGGCCCTTTCATCCCCGGGGGGAAGTGTGCGCGGCAGCACCGAGGCGGCGCTCCGATGAGGATCCTTTCGGCGGCGTTCGCGCTCTGGCTGGCCGCCGGGCTCTCCGGGGCCTCTCCGGCGAAGAAGACGCAGGCTCCGTCCAACGCGGACTGCCTGACCTGCCACGGCGAGGCCGACGCGAAAAAGTCCAACGGAAGGTCGGCTTTCGTATCCGGGCAGAAGTTCGCCTCCTCGGCCCACGGACAAGCGGGACTCGCCTGCGTCGACTGCCACGCGGATCTCGCCTCGGCGGCGGACTTTCCTCACAAGACGAAGCTGAAGAAGGTGGATTGCGCCTCCTGCCATGACGCGGCCGGCGCCGCGCACCCCTTCCATCCCGAGATCGCGCGCGCCGCCCGCGGAAAACAGGAACTGCAGGTCTCGTGCGCGGATTGCCACGGCACGCACGAGATCTCCTCTGCCAAGGACCCGGCCTTTCGCTTCGCGCCTGCCCGTCAGGCCCAGGCCTGCGGCGACTGCCACTCCGAAGAGAGCCAGCACTTCCTCTCCTCCGAGCATGGCAGGGCCTTCGCGAGCGGGGCGAAGCCGGCGCCGGGCTGCGTCTCCTGCCACCGCAATTCGGTCACCGCGGGCTCGGGCCTCGCTCCCGCGGACCTGAAGAGAGCGCAGGAGCGTCTCTGCCTGTCCTGCCACCTCTACGACGAGTCCGTCAAGTCCCGGGCTTCGCCCACGGCGGCCTTCATCTCCTCCTACGAGCACAGCGTCCACGGTTCGGCGCTCCATCGCGGGGACGCCCGGGCGCCCAACTGCGTGGACTGCCACGGCGCCCACGAAGAGCGGCGCGGGTTCGACACCACCTCGCTCGTCAACAAGATGCAGGTCCAGCAGGTCTGCGCGCGCTGCCACCCGAAGGAAAACAGCCAGTTCACGGCGAGCGTTCACGGCGCGGCGCTCCGCAGGGGCAGGCAGGACGCTCCCGCCTGTACGGATTGCCATGGCGAGCACAGCATCCTGTCTCCAAAGGACCCGCGATCCCCTGTCTCCGCGGCCAACGTCTCCACGCGCGTCTGTTCCCCCTGCCACGCCTCGCTGCGGCTGACGGAGAAATGGAACCTTCCGAGAGATCGAACGCAGACGTTCGCGGACAGCTACCATGGCCTCGCGTCCCGCGGGGGCGTGGTCGAGGTCGCCAACTGCGCCAGCTGCCACGGCGCCCACGACATCCTGCCGTCGTCGAACCCGGCCTCCACGGTCAACCGGGCCAACATGGCCGCGACCTGCGGCGTCTCGGGCTGCCACCCCGGGGCCAACGCCCGCTTCGCCGTCGGCCGTGTGCACTTGACCGGCACGGCAAAGGACTCTCCGCTCCTCTTCTGGGTCGCGACGATCTACGTCGTCCTGATCGTCGGCACCATCGGGGGCATGCTCCTTCACAACCTTCTGGACTTCGTCCGAAAGTCGAGGCGGCAGCTCCAGATCCGGCGCGGGGAGATCGCCGAGGAGCACATCGGGCACGGGCTCTATCTGCGCATGACACTCTCCGAGCGGCTCCAGCACGGCGCCCTGACGGTCTCCTTCCTCGTCCTCGTCGTAACGGGCTTCATGCTCCGCTATCCCGAGGCCTGGTGGGTGCTCGCGGTCCGGCGCGTGTGGAGCCGCGTCTTCGACCTGCGCAGCCTGACGCACCGCGTGGCCGCAGTCGTGATGGTCGGGGCGAGCCTCTACCACGTCGGCTACCTCCTGTTCACTCCCCGGGGCCGCCGGCTCCTGCGCGACCTCTGGTGGCGCCGCAAGGACCTGAAGGACGCGATCGGGACGCTCAAGTACAACCTCGGGCTCTCGGGCGAGCGGCCCCTGTACGACCGTTTCAGCTACATCGAGAAGAGCGAGTACTGGGCCCTCGTCTGGGGCACGCTCGTCATGGCGACGACCGGCATCATCATGTGGTTCGACAACACGTTCATCGGTCTCCTGTCGAAGCTGGGCTACGACGTCAGCCGGACGATCCACTTCTACGAAGCGTGGCTGGCGTCTCTGGCGATCCTCGTCTGGCACATGTACTTCGTCATCTTCAATCCCGAGGTCTATCCGATGAACATGGCCTGGCTGACGGGGAAGCTGACCGAGCGCGAGATGGAGGAGGAGCACCCCCTGGAGCTCGAGAGGCTCCGCGCGGCGGAGACGCCCTCTCCGCAGAATCCCCCGTCTCCCGCGGCGAGCGGGACCGCCGCGCCCCCTGCCCCCGGGACCTCCGAAGCATGAACCCGCGCCTTCCTCGCCTCTTGCCCGGTCGGGACCGGTCCGGCGTGAATATCCCCGGCAAGCCCCTCCGCCTGAGTCTCGCCATCCTGGCGCTGGCCGCGGGCCTCTCCGGTCAGGAGGCGGCCAAGACCGGTCAGGAACCGGCCAAGATCAGCTCCGAGGACTGCGCCGCGTGCCACGAGGCGGGGCCGCGCTCGGGGAAAAGGAAGAGCGGAGAGGCCCCCGCGTTCAATGCCGCGGCGCTGAAGGCCTCGCCCCACGCCTCGCTCGACTGCACCTCCTGCCACGGCGACATCAAGGAATTGCCTCATCCGGAGAAGCTGGCGCCGGTCGCGTGCGGAGACTGCCACACCGACGAGCAGAAGCAGTACTCCGCGAGCCTGCACGGCGCGAAGGCCGCCCGGAGCGACCCCTACGCGCCCAATTGCAAGAGCTGCCACGGCGCACACAACGTGCTGCGTCCCTCGACCCCGGGCTCCCCGACTTCGACGATGGAGGTCCCGCGGCTCTGCGGCGGCTGCCATCAGGAAGGGACGCCGGTCAGCCGGACGCGCGGAATCCCCCAGACCAACATCCTCGGAAATTACATGGACAGCATCCACGGCGAAGGCCTCTTCAAGCGCGGCCTGACCGTGACCGCGGTGTGCACCAGCTGTCACACGGCGCATTTCGTCCTGCCGCACACCGATCCCCGTTCCTCGATCGCCAAGCAGAACATTCCGAAGACCTGTACGCGCTGCCACGCTCAGATCGAGACCGTCCACCGCAAGGTGATCCGCGGCGAGCTCTGGGAGAAACAGCCGCACATGATCCCGGCCTGTGTCGATTGCCACTCGCCGCACAAGGTGCGGAAGGTCTTCTACACGCAGGGCATGGCCGACCAGGACTGCCAGAGGTGCCACGGGAAACCGGAGCTGACGGCGGTGCGAGGCGGTCAGACCGTGTCGCTCTTCACGAACAAGGACGAGCTCGAGCACTCCCGCCACGCGAGGATCGCCTGCGTGCAATGCCACACCGGCGGCGACCCCGCCGACTCCACCCGGCCCTGCCGCACGATCACGGCCAAAGTCGATTGCTCGATCTGTCACACGGCGGTCGTGGACCAGTACCGGGAAAGCAAACACGGACAGCTCTTCGCGCAAGGCAGCCCGGATGCGCCCGCCTGCCGCGACTGCCACAGTCCCCACGGGACGAAGAGCAAGAACGACTCGACCTCACCGACCTTCTCGCGCAACGTGCCGGCCCTGTGCGCCAGGTGTCATCGCACGGGGGAGAAGGCGGCCGTGCGCTACAAGGGGGCCCAGGCCAACATC
>Ga0153915_10007379_pt1 | contig 10366 bp, 14 predicted proteins | sample Opewatmetagenome_2_FD_107003 | JGI IMG/M metagenome (GOLD analysis project Ga0153915, IMG submission 107003) | Freshwater wetland microbial communities from Ohio, USA - Open water 3 Core 3 Depth 3 metaG | ecosystem: Environmental > Aquatic > Freshwater > Wetlands | place: USA: Ohio, Lake Erie... | reverse complement strand
GCTTGCCGAGCGGAGCACGGTGAACCGCATCGTCTACGAAGTCGTCGACGAGCTCGGCGGCTCCATTTCGGCCGAGCACGGGCTCGGGCAGCTCAAGCGCGAAGAAATCCGGGCGCACAAGGACGCGCTCGAGCTGGAGCTCATGCAGCGGATCAAGCAGGCGCTCGATCCCAGGGGACTGATGAATCCGGGAAAGGTGCTCTAGGGCACCCGCGAGAAGGCGAGGGCGCGCGAGACCGCACCCTCCTCCATCCGGCCGACGATTCGACCTCCCTCGGCCGTACCGCGGAAGCGACCGCGCGCCGATTCCCAGGAAATCTCGCGTCCGCGGATGGACGCGCGGCTCGCGCCCTCGACCTGGATTTCCTGGTAGTTCTGGGCGATGCGGACGTGCTCCTCCCCGCTCTGCCACGTGCCGCGCACGTTGGCCGGCACGATCCACAGGTAGAGCGTGCTCGTCGCGCCCTGTCCGGGGTGCGGGGAGGTCACGTGCAGGGTTTCCTCGCGGTCGGGCGCCCAGCCCGCCATGTGGAAGGCGTGCGCGACAATGCGCGTGCCGGGCCGCAGCTCGGAGATGAAGCGCGGCTGCAGCTTCCAGAGGAGCTCGGGAAGCAGGTAAGCCGTGACGATGGTGGCCTGGGAAATGTCGGCCTGGAGGACGTCGTCCTCGACGAACCGGACCTTGTCGGCGACCCCGGCCGTGCGCGCGTTCTCGCGGGACCGGGCGACGAGGCGGGCGTCGTAGTCGATGCCGAGGCCGCTTGCGCCGAAGCGGCGCGCCGCGGCGATGACGATGCGGCCGTCGCCGGAGCCGAGGTCGACCACGAGGTCCTGCGGCCCCGTCCCGGCGAGGACGAGCATGCGCTCGACGACGTCCTCCGGGGTGGTGACGAAGGGCGCGCGCAGATCGGCATCCTGCGCGTGGGCCGCGACTGCACACGCGCAGGCAGCGATAACGGCAAGGATGCCGCGAGCCATGCGCACCACTCTAGCGCATAAAAAAGCCCGGCCAGAGACCGGGCTCGATGAGCTGCGTCGTGCTTACTTGCCGGCTTCCGGCTTCTTCTCCGCCTTCGGCGCACCGTTCTTGGGCATCCCGGTGTGAGTTTGCGCCTTCTTCTGGGTCTTCTTCTGTTTCTTCGCGGGCTTCGCCGGCTGGGCTTTCTGGGTCTGCGTGCCGGTCTGGCCTTTCGGCTCCGCCGGCTGCGCCTGGGCGAAAACGCTGGCAGCAAAGGCCGACGCGATCACGGTGGCGAGCACTTTCTTGAACATGAGATCTCCTGTTTTGATGAGCGATCCGAAGTGGATCTGGCCATATAACGCGCCGGCCCGGTGGGCGTTGACACGTCCGGGCGCTGCACAATGCGCCGCAAGGCCACATAATTGCGCCCGTCATGCCGCGGACATGAACCTCGAGGACTTCGTCGCACGCCTGCCGGCCGGCGAGCTCTGGGTCTTCGGCTACGGCTCGCTCATGTGGTCGCCGTGCTTCGCCTACCGGGAGAGCAGCCTGGCGCACGTGCACGGCCTGCACCGTGCGCTGTGCATTCTTTCCACCCGATATCGGGGCACGCATCAGAAACCCGGGCTCGTCATGGGCCTGTGCCGCGGCGGGTCCTGCTGGGGCATGGCGTTTCGCATCGCCGCATCCGAGGTGCGGCGCACGCTGCGGCGCCTATGGCGGCGCGAGATGCCCCGCCGCGTCTACCAGCCGCGCCTCGTCGCCGCCCGGCTTCGCAACGGCCGCACCGTGCGCGCGCTCGCCTTCCTGGCCGACCCAGCCCATCCGGCCTTCGTGCGCGAGCTCGACCTGCACGGCCGCGCCCGCCTCGTCGCGCAGGGGATCGGCCAGCGCGGTCCGTGCATCGACTACATCCGCAACACGCTCGCGCACATGCAGGGCGTCGGCGTGCGCGATCCGCACCTCGAGCGCGTGATGCACGCCGCGATCAGGCTGCAGCAGCGATCGCCCGCCGCATCCGCTCGATCGCGCGCTCGAGGCGCGCGCGCTGCGTCGCGAAGTTGAGCCGCACGAACCGCGGTGCGCCGAACTGGGCGCCCGGGGACAGGGCAACCCCGTGGCGCAGGAAATGCTGCCAGGGATCATCGGTGCGCAGCGACGAGCAATCGATCCAGGCAAGGTAAGTTGCTTCGACGTGCGCCATGGGCAGCGGCAGGCCGTTCTCGACGAGATCCCGGTTGCCGCGCAGGTAGCTGAGCTGCGCGTCGAGCCAGGAGCCGCCGTGCCGCAGGGCGGCGAGCGTCGCGATATATCCGAAGACGGAAGGCGAGGGCAGCACGTGCGATCGCACGTCGGCCGCCACCTGGTCGCGCAGCCGCTCATCCTCGACGATCGCCCACGCGCAACCGGCGGCGGGAATGTTGAAGCTCTTGTTCGCCGACATGAGGGTGATGGTGCGCCGGGAAATCTCCGGCGCGAGGCTCGCGATGGGGACGTGCCGCTTGCCCGGCTCCAGGACGAGGTCGCAATGGATCTCGTCGGAGACGAGGATCGCCGCGCCGCTCGCCTCGGCGAACGCGGCGAGCTCGTCGCGCGCGAACACGGTGCCGCCGGGATTCTGCGGATTGCACAGGTAGGCGAGGCGCGCGGGCGTGCGCCGCACGACATCGAGGTCCAGCACCCAGCGACCCGACTGCAGCACGAGCGGTACGTCGGTATGCGGCCGCGGCGCAAGCTCCACCGCGCGCTTGAAGTGGTGGTAAATCGGTGTCGGCACGAGGACGCGCTCGCCCGGGGCCGTCAGCTGCCGTGCGGCGATATGCAGCGCCGGCACCACGCCGGGCAGGAACACGATCCAGGACGGATCTACGGACCACGCATAGCGGTCGAGCAGCCGCTCGACGATCGCCGCGCGCAGCTCCTCCGGCGGCACCGTGTAGCCCAGGATGCCGTGGCGCACGCGCTCTTCCAGCGCCGCGAGCACTTCGGGCGGGGCGCGGAAGTCGCTGTCGGCGACCCACAGCGGGATCACGTCCTTGCCCGCGTAGCGTTCCCAGCGCATGCTCCACGTGCCGGCGCGCTCGACCGTCGTGTCGAAGTAGGAGGAATCGATTCTCGGCGCCAACGAAAGGGCTCGCGCTAGTCGAGGCGCGCGACGACGCCCTGGAGCGCGGCGCTCGGGGCAGGATGGCGCTCGAGGACGAGCGGATCGTGCCCCGGAATGATGTGCGCCGGCGACTCCGCGAGCGCCCGCATGCGCCGGTAGCCGTCGAGCATCTCGGCGACCGACCACACGATCGGGAACGGGCGCTCCTCCTCCATGTTGGCGTAGAAATGGCTCGCGTCGGAGGCGAGGACGAGCCAGCCGCGGCGGGTCGCGACGCGCACGACCTGCAGCCCCATGGTGTGCCCGCCGATGAGGTGCAGCGAGATCCCGGGGAAAAGCTCGCTGTCGCCGTCGTGGAAGCGCACGCGCCCCTGGTAGACGCGCCGCACCATGCCCGCCACGTCCTCGACCTCGAACGCGCCGCGGAAGCATTCGCTGCCCATGTAGCGCCCGGTCGCGTAGCCCATCTCGCGCTCCTGGAGGTGGAACGTCGCCGCCGGAAAGAGCTCGAAGTTGCCGACGTGGTCGTAATGCAGGTGCGTGATCACCACGTCGCGGATCGCCGCCGCGTCGGCGCCGAGCGACCGCAGGCTCTCGGCCGGGCAGCGCAGGTGCTCGCGGCCGCGCTTCGCCGCCATGGCGCGCGAGAAGCCGGTGTCGACCACGAGCTCCCTGCCCGCGCCGCGCACCAGCCAGACGAAATAGTCGAGCGGCATGGGGCCGTCGTGGGGATCGCCGCCGATGAAGTTCTCCGAAGCACGCCGCTCGTGGTGCGCGTATTTGAGCGCGTACACCTCGTACAACGGCGCGCTCGCGTGACGGCTCATTTCACCGTCACGCGGGCAAATTTTCGCTTGCCGACCTGCATGACGTAGGAGCGCCCGGCCTCGGCCTTCGCCGAGCGGTCGGCGAGGCGCTCGCCGTCGATCTTCACGCCGCCCTGCTCGATGAGGCGGTTCGCCTCGGACGTGCTCTCCACGAGGCCGGCGAGCTTGAGGATCTGCGCGAACGTACCGCCGGCGGCAACCTTCACCTCGGCCATGTCCGCCGGCAGCTCGCCGCGGCGGAAGCGGCCCTCGAATTCCGCTTCGGCATCCTGCGCCGCCCGCGGGCTGTGGAAACGAGCGACGATTTCTTTCGCGAAGCGCACCTTGATGTCGCGCGGATTGAGGCCTCCCGCCACCTGCGAGCGCCAACGCTCGATGGCGGGCGCCGATTCGAACGAGAGCAGATGGATGTAGCGCCACATCAGCTCGTCGGAGATCGACATCAGCTTGCCGAACATCTCGCCCGGCGGCTCGGTAATGCCCACGTAGTTGCCGAGCGACTTGGACATCTTGTCGTGGCCGTCGAGTCCCTCGAGGAGCGGCATGGTGACGATGCATTGCGGCTCCTGCCCGTAGTGCTTCTGCAGCTCCCGGCCGACCAGCAGGTTGAATTTCTGGTCGGTGCCGCCGAGCTCCACATCGCTCTTCATCGCCACCGAGTCGTAGCCCTGCATCAGGGGGTAGAGGAGCTCGTGCACCGCGATCGGCTGGTTGCCGCGGAAGCGCTTCTGGAAGTCGTCGCGCTCGAGCAGGCGCGCCACGGTGTAGCGGGCCGCGAGCCGGATGATGCCTTCCGCGCCGAGCTTGTCGGACCAGGCCGAGTTGAACAGGATGTCGGTGCGCTCGGGGTCGAGGATCTTGAACACCTGCTCGCGGTAGGTCTGGGCGTTCTTGAGAATTTCGTCACGCGTGAGTGGCGGGCGAGTCTGGTTCTTGCCGGTCGGGTCGCCGATCATCCCCGTGAAGTCGCCGATCAGGAATTGCACCTGATGGCCGAGCTCCTGGAAGTGCCGCAGCTTGTTCAGCACCACCGTATGACCCAGGTGCAGGTCGGGCGCCGTCGGGTCCATGCCGAGCTTCACGCGCAGCTGCCGGCCGGTGGCGAGCTTGCGCGCGAGCTCGTCCTCGACGATCAGTTCCTCGCAACCCCGACGAATGGTCCGAATGGCCTGCTCAATGGCAGACATAATCGATTTCCGCCCGGCGGCCGGTTTGCTAGACTGCGCCAGGCTTATGAATAACAAGGGGATTCTAACAGCCCTCGCCGTGCTCGCCGGCTCTGCGGCGGTCGCCGCGTTCGCCACGATCGCGCCCGGCAACGATCCGTCGCCGCCGCCGGCTCAGCCGCTCGTGGAATCGCTCGCCATCGATCCGGGGCAGGCGGTCCTCGCTTCGCCCGCGTCCTACATCCGGGAAGAGCCGTTCCAGCGAGGCGACACGCTCGCCGCCTTTCTCGGCCGCCTCGGCGTCGAAGACGAGCAGATCACGCGGCTGGTGCGCTCGCGCACGCTGCACGCCTTACGTCCGGGAACGTCCGTGCGCGCCGAAGTGACCGAGGACGGGGCGCTGCTCTCGCTCAGCTTCCTCAACGGACGGGACACGCTGGTCACCGTCGCTCCCGAAGACGGCGGCTACCGCGCGCGCGAAACCGTGGCCGCGCTCGAGACCCGCGTGACCATGAAGTCGAGCGTCATTCGCAGCTCGCTCTTCGCTGCCAGCGACGCGGCCGATGTTCCCGACAGCATCGCGATGCAGCTCGCCGACGTGTTCTCGGGCGACGTCGACTTCTACCGGGACCTTCGCAAAGGCGACCGCTTCACGGTGATTTACGAGGTCACCTGGCTGCGCGGCCGGCCGGTGCGCGCGGGAAGGCTGCTCGCGGCCGAGTTCGTGAACCAGGGCCGCACGCTGCGCGCCATCCGCTACCAGTCGAGCTATTACACCCCGGAGGGCAAGAACATGCGCAAGGCCTTCCTGCGCTATCCCGTCGAGTTCTCGCGGGTGAGCTCTGGGTTCGGCCTGCGGCGCCACCCGATCTTCGGCGGGTGGCGGAACCACACCGGCATCGACTACGCCGCGCCCATCGGGACGCGGGTTCGCGCCGTAGCCGACGGCGTGGTGGAGTATGCGGGCGTCAAGGGAGGCTACGGAAACGCGGTGATCCTGCGCCACAACGGACAGTATTCGACGCTCTACGGCCACCTGAGCCGCATTGCCGTGCGCCGCGGAATGCGCGTGGAGCAGAACGACACGATCGGCTTCGTCGGCCAAACCGGCTGGGCGACCGGTCCGCACCTGCACTACGAGTTCCGCATCGCCGGCCACGCGAGAAATCCGGCGTCGATCGCCATGCCGGCCGGGCAGCCGGTCCCGGCGCAGCAGCTGCCGGCGTTCGAGGCGCTGGCGCAGCCGCTCGTGGCGCGCCTCGACCTTGCGGCGAGCGCGAACCTGGCCCTGCTCGAGTAGTAGAAGCGGCTTAGACCGAGAACGACGACCCGCAACCGCAGGTGCTCTGCGCGTTGGGGTTCTTGATCACGAACTGGGCGCCCTCGAGGCCTTCCTGGTAGTCGATCTCGGCGCCCACGAGGTACTGGTAGCTCATCGGATCGATGAGCAGCGTGACCCCGTTCTTTTCCATCACGGCGTCGTCCTCGTTCTTCGCTTCGTCGAACGTGAACCCGTACTGGAAGCCCGAACAGCCGCCGCCGGTGACGAACACCCGCAGCTTGAGCTCGGCGTTGCCTTCTTCCTCGATCAGCTGCTTGACCTTGTTCGCCGCGCTGTCGCTGAACACGAGCGGGGCCGGCATCTCGGTGACTGCATTCATCGTTTGCTCCTTTTAGCTGCTCGACGCGAGCTTGAGCTCGACGCCTTTCGTTTCCGCCGCGTAGTGCACCAGGCGGCCTTCGACCACCGCTCCCTGGTGGATTTCGATGGTCTTGTAGTACACGTCCCCTTTGACCCGCGAGCCGGCCTGGAGTTCGAGGGTCTCGGTCGCATGGACGGAGCCGTTGATCGCCCCATTGACGACGATATGCGCGGCCTGCACCTCGCCGTCGATGCGCGCATCGGCCGACAGCACGAGCGTGCTCGGCTGCTCGGCGACCGCCACCACATTGCCGCGGACCATTCCGTCCACCCTCAATCCGCCGCTGAAAATCACGTTGCCCTCGATGCGGGTCGAGGTGCCGATCAGGCTGTCGATCCGGTTTTGCGGCTTGCTCGTCTTGTTGAACATTTTCGTGTGCTCCGCTACATGCTCACGTTGCTCGTGGCGCGCGGATCCTTCGACCCGCTCTCGTAGATTCGCGCCTGCACGCTCTCCACCTTCGCCTTGGGGTTGACCCGGAAGGTCCCTTCCACCCGGCGGAAGTACTTGAATGCCAAGCGGAAAGCCGACGCGTCGGACTCCCCGGCTCCAGGGAAAGTCATCATAGCATTTCGGCCCTCTTCCGTCAGATTGACCACGAGCTCGAGTCGGCCATTGAAGTCCCTCTCGGCCCTCGCGCGCGGCGTGACGAGCAGGAGGTGATAGCGGTACTCGCCCGGCAGCACGTCCGGCTCGACCTTGAAGCGATAGATCGACGGTCCGCTGCCCGCGCGGGCATCGGAGGAAAGCATGCTGTCGAGCGTGGCGAGCTCCTCGCGCAGGCGGGCGTTGTCCTCTTCGAGAACGCGGATTTGCTGCGCGAGCTTCTGCTGCGCGGTGCGCTCGATGGCAAGGCGGCTGTCGGACGCGTTGGCCACCGCGCGCAGCTTGCCTAGCTCGGCTTGCGCATCCGCGAGCTGCCCTTTGACCGCCGCGAGCTGCGTCTCGACCTCGTTGCGGTCGAAGCCGGCGAAGCGGCGCCCCGCGTCGTAGATCCAGGCCGCACTCGCCGCGGAAAGGCCGACGAGCAGCGCGATGCCGAGCCAGCGCAGATACCAGGGAATCGGCGAATGAACGGCGACGCGCGGGGCAGCGATGCCGAAGCGCTTTCGGACTTTCCACCACCTCCCGGAGATGTCGCGCATCAGCCCGGGCGCCTCAGGGCACGAGGGCCGGCTGACGCAGGCCTTCCGCCTCGGGCAGGCCGAACATCAGGTTCATGTTCTGCACCGCCTGTCCCGCGGCCCCCTTCACGAGGTTGTCGATCACGGAAAGGATGACCAGCGTGTCCGACGCGCCGTGCGAGCGCTCCGGCGGCCGGTGCAGCGCGATGCGGCACACGTTCGCGGCGCGCACCGAGCGGGTATCGGGATGGCTGCCGGGCGGCAGGACGTCGACGAAAGGCTCGCCGGCGTAGCGCTCCTCGAAGAGCCGCTGGAAATCGATTTCCCGCGTGACCCGCGCGTACAGCGTCGCGTGAATGCCGCGGATGAGCGGGGTGAGGTGCGGAATGAAAACGAGGCCGACGTCGCGGCCGGCGACCTCCGCCAGTCCCTGGCGGATCTCGGGCCAGTGGCGATGCCCCGCGACGCCGTAGGCGGCGAAATTGTCGGACGCTTCCGAAAAGGAAGTGTGCAGCTCGGCCTTCCGTCCGGCGCCGCTCACGCCGGACTTGGCGTCCGCGATGAGGTGCTCCGCGTCCACGACGCCCGCCTTGACGAGCGGGGCAAAGCCGAGCTGCACCGCGGTGGGATAGCAGCCCGGGTTCGCCACCAGGCGCGCGCCGCGGATGCGCTCGCGGTGGAGCTCGCACAGCCCGTAGACCGCTTCGCGCACCAGCTCCGGCGCGGCGTGCTTGACCTTGTACCAGCGCTCCCACTCGGCGACGTCGCGAATGCGAAAGTCGGCCGACAAGTCGACGATGCGTGCGCCTCCTTCCAGGACGGCGCGGGCGTCGTTCATCGCCACGCCGTTGGGGGTGGCGAAGAACACGATGTCGCAGCCGCGCAGCGCCTGCGCGCCCGGCTCGCTGAACGCGAGATCGACGAAGCCGCGCAAGCCGGGAAACATCGCCGTGACCGGCGTGCCCGCTTCCTTGCGCGAAGTGATCGCGCGCAGCTCGACTTGCCGGTGCTGGCTCAGCAGCCGCAGCAGCTCGACGCCCGTGTACCCCGTACCGCCGACTATGCCCGCCCTGATCATGCTCCGGCCCCAAAAACGAGAAAGCCGCCCGGAGGCGGCTTTCGCTTCGCGCAAACTCTGCTGGCGATCAACGTTTCGAGTACTGCTTGCGCCGCCTTGCCTTGTGCAGGCCCACTTTCTTTCGCTCTACCTCTCGCGCATCGCGGGTGACCAGGCCCGCCGTGCTGAGGGTGCTCTTCAATGCCGCATCATACTCGATGAGCGCGCGCGCGATGCCGTGGCGCACCGCGCCGGCCTGGCCGCTCTCGCCGCCGCCGTACACGTTCACCAGGATGTCGAACGTCGTGAGGTTCTTCGTGAGGTCGAGCGGCTGGCGCACCACCATGCGGCCGGTCTCGCGGCCGAAGAACTGGTCCACCGGCTTGCCGTTCACCACGAACGCGCCCTTGCCGGGCTTGAGGAAGACGCGCGCGACGGCGCTCTTGCGCCGTCCCGTGCCGTAATAGTAGTCACCGACCATGGGTCCTAGATCTCCAAAGCCTTCGGCTGCTGGGCCGAGTGCGGATGCGTGCCGCCGGCGTACACCTTGAGCTTGCGCAGCATGGCGTAGCCGAGCGGGCCCTTGGGCAGCATGCCCTTGACCGCTTTCTGCAGCACGCGCTCGGGGCGCGCGGCGTGCAGCTTCGCAAAGTTGGTCTCGCGGATGCCGCCCGGAAAGCCGGTGTGCCGGTAATAGATCTTGCGTTCCGCCTTGCGACCCGTCACCCGGAGCTTGGCGGCGTTGACCACGACGATGTAGTCGCCGGTATCGACGTGCGGCGTGTACTCGGGCTTATGCTTGCCGCGCAAACGCGCGGCGATCTGCACGGCGAGACGGCCGAGGACCTTGTTCTGGGCGTCCACGACGTACCAGCCCTGCTCGACCTCGCCCGTTTTTGCCGTATAGGTTTTCATGCGCGAAACTGTGAAAAGCCGCGGATTTTACACAAAAAGGACCCCCGATGGAATGCAAAGTACGCTGGACGGGCGAAGGGATGGCGTTTCTCGCCGAAACGGGCAGCAATCACCTCGTCGCCATGGACGGCGCCCCGGACGGCGGCGGGCGCAACCTCGCGCCGCGCCCGATGGAGATCGTGCTCGCCGGCACGGGCGGCTGTACCGCCTATGACGTGGTGGTGATCCTCAAGAAGAGCGGACAGGACGTGCGGGGCTGCGAGGTGCAGCTCGCCTCGGAGCGCGCCCCGGCCGATCCCAAGGTCTTTACCAGGATCCACATGCATTTCGTCCTGCGCGGCCGGGCGCTGAAGCGCAACCTGGTCGAGCACGCGATTCGCCTGTCGCACGACAAGTACTGCTCCGCCTCGATCATGCTCGGCAAGACGGCCGAGATCACCACGGACTTCGAGATCGTCGAGGACTGAGTGAGCGGCGCAGCGAGCTCGCACGTCATCACCGCGCTT
>Ga0153915_10007378_pt1 | contig 10366 bp, 11 predicted proteins | sample Opewatmetagenome_2_FD_107003 | JGI IMG/M metagenome (GOLD analysis project Ga0153915, IMG submission 107003) | Freshwater wetland microbial communities from Ohio, USA - Open water 3 Core 3 Depth 3 metaG | ecosystem: Environmental > Aquatic > Freshwater > Wetlands | place: USA: Ohio, Lake Erie... | reverse complement strand
CGGACCGAGCGAGAGCTCGAAGGAATTGGGGTTCCGCAAGGCGAAGCTCAGCGTGAACTCCGTGCCGCCAATCGTCAGCGTCTTGACTTCGAGAGGTTTGAGCCCGATCTCCAGCTCTTTAAAAAAGGGGAAATCCCCGGAGAAGGCGAAAGGGATCTTCTCCTGCCGTGTGCGGCTGTCGGTGAATATCATCAGGCCGGTCACATAGCACGAGGCCTTGACAAGGCCGGCGACGGCGGGCACCCTCTCCTGGAGGTCGGTGTACGTGACCCGGATCGGCAGCGAGATGCGGGTCGCCTTGCTGGTTTCGACGGGGATCGGGGAATCCAGCGTCGTCCTCAGGGCGAAGTAATCGGCCCCCTCGACGACCACACGGTACTCATATTCGGTCAGGGAATAAGCGGTCTTGGCAGAATTGGCAATCTCGAGGACAAACGCCAGGATAAGTCCCGACGAGGAAATGTCCCGGATCTCTTTCCTTTGGAGTGAGATAACGATGTCCTTTTTGGCCGGGCGCGAGGTCGACGAAAGAGCGGCCGCGGGAAGAAGGGCCAAAAGGACTGCTGCAATAAGCCGTCTATCTGCGCGCATGACGATGGCCTAGAATACATGATGGCGGCGCAAAGAACAAGCCCGTCGGGCCGGCGTGCCGGCCCGCCTGCTTACAATTGCCTCAAAGCGTGATAGAATAGGCGTCCAAAGGCGCGGCCATGTCAGACCTCAAAGCGGATTTCCGGGACAAAGGCCTCTTCGTCCGGCTCTTCGGCCGGAAGGTCTATGCAGTCGGCGGGTTCGTCCGCGACCTGGTCATGGGGAAGCCTTCCCCGGAGGTGGACATCCTGGTCACGGGGTTCCCCCTGGACGAGATCATCCGGCGGATCAGCCCCCACGGCAAGGTGGACCTCGTCGGCCGGAGTTTCGGCATCATCAAGTTCACCATCCGCAAAAAGACCTATGACATCGCCCTGCCGAGGACCGATACCGCCTCTGACCAGCCGGCCCGCCGCCACCGGGACTTCCTGATCACCGCCGACCCGTCCCTCCCCGTGGAGAAGGACCTCGAGCGCCGGGATTTCCGCTGCAACAGCATGGCCCTGCGGCTGGCTGACGGGGCCCTCATCGACCCGTTCGGCGGCCAAGAGGACATCAAGGCGAAGAGGATCCGGCTGACCAACCGCCGGGCCTTCCCGGAAGACCCGCTGCGGGTGCTGCGCGTGGCCCGGTTCGCCTCGGCCCTCGGGTTTTCCGTCGACTCCGAGATCTACGAGATCGCCAAAGAGATCGACCTCCGGGGCTTGAGCGTCGAGAGGATCAACGAGGAGCTTTTCAAGATCCTCCTGCTGTCCGAACTTCCTTCGGTCGGGCTGGAAGAGCTCTTCAAGCTGGGCGTGCTCAAGCAGCTCTTCCCCGAGCTTTACCGCCTCACCCTGTCCATTCAGGATTCCCTCTTCCATCCGGAGAAGGACGATTTCGGCCATCACAGCGTCTGGTATCACACCCGGCTCACGGTCGACCAGGCCAAGGCGATCGCGGGAATCGCCGGGCTCGGGCAAGAGAAGAAACTCTGTCTGCTCCTCGCCTCTCTCTATCATGATGTCGGCAAACCGGCGACGGCCCACTGGGAATACAAACGGGGCCGGATGGCTATCACCAACAACGGCCACGACCTGGCCAGCGAGCGGATCGTCCGGAAGGTCCTGGCCCGATTCCGGGTCTTTTCCTGGAACGGCTATAATCTCAGGAAGACGGTGCCGCTCCTCATCCGTTCCCATCACCGGCCGTCCGAGCTCTGGCTCAACCGGGAGAACGTTACCAAGAAAGCTTTCAACAGGCTGGCCGCCGACGTCCAGGGGGAAATCGAGCTCCTGGTCGACCTGGACGCGGCTGACCGGGCCGGCCGCCGGGAACGGCTGGTCAGGTCCCTGGACCGTCAGGCCAAATGGCTCCTGCGCCGGTTCGAGGAGCTGAACGTCAGCCGCGAGACCATCCAGCCGCTCGTCCGGGGCCGGGACCTGATCGAGCTGGGCGTTCCGCCGGGCCCGGCGATGGGCAAGATCCTGAAGCGTCTATACGAAATGCAGCTCGACAACGCTTTCGAGACCCGGGCCCAAGGCAACCGGGCGGCCGAAGGGCTGATCAGGGGGAAAAAGGCATGAAGGTCCTTGTCTGCGGGGGCGCGGGCTATATCGGCTCGCATACGGTCAAGTCCCTTCTCCGGGAGGGCTTTGAGGTCGTCATCTTTGACAACTTCTCATCCGGAAGGGAAGAGCTCGTCGTCGGCGGTGAAGTCATCCGCGGCGACCTGGATGAAAAGGAGTCCATCCGCCGGGTTTTTGGCTCCCAGAAGATCGAGGCAGTCCTCCATTTCGCCTCGCTTATCCAGGTGGGCGAATCCTACCTCAACCCCCAGCGGTATTACACACACAACCTGAGCACCAGCCTGAACCTGCTCGAGACCATGCTTGAGGCCGGCGTCAAGACCTTCATCTTCTCCTCGAGCGCCTCGGTCTACGGGACACCGCTCGAAATCCCGATCACCGAATCCCACCCCCTGAACCCCATCAACCCATACGGTTACACCAAACTTTTTGTCGAGAGGATCCTTCAGGATTACGGAAAAGCCTATGGCTTGAAGTTCATTTCCTTGCGCTACTTTAACGCCGCCGGAGCGGACCCCGAAGCCGAGTTGGGAGAGCTGCACAACCCGGAGACCCACCTTATCCCCAGCATCCTGCTCTTCCTCCTCGGGAAGAAGGAGAGATTCGACGTCTATGGGACGGACTTCCCGACCCCCGACGGCACGGCGGTCCGGGATTATATCCACGTGACGGACCTGGCGGAGGCCCATGTCCTGGCCCTGCGCAAGCTTTTGGCCTCGCCGGTGAGCGATTTCATCAACCTGGGCGCCAGCCGGGGGTACTCGGTCCTTGAGGTCATCAAGAAGGCAGAAGAAGTCACCGGCCGCAAGGTCTCCTTCGACGCCAAGCCCGAGCGGCTGGGCGATGTGCCCGTCCTCCTGGCTTCGAGAAAAAAGGCCCTGCAAAACCTGGGCTGGGAGCCGCGCTATTCCGACCTGGGAACGATCATCGAAAGCGCTTGGCGCTGGCACCGGAAAGGAACCAAAAAGTCGACCTAGTTGTACGCAAATTGAGTACAAAATTGCCCATTTTTTCCCCTGAAACCCGACAAAACCTGTTGACCGTCCCGCTCTGAAGTGGTATAAGAAAAGGAATTTTTAAGATGAACAGCCGAGGCCGGAGCGCTCTTCTTGTCGGGGTTTTCACCCTCCTATTGACTTGGGCCTGCTCCTCTTCAAAAGTCCCGCCGAAAACGACCACGAGCCGTCCGGCTCCGGTCCAAAAAACACAGCCGGCCGAGCCGCCGCCCCAGGAGAAACCACAGACGCAGGAAGCTCAGCCTCAGGAGGCTGAACAAGCAGAAATAGCTCCCGAAGCCCAGAACCAGGAAGCAGAGGCCCCTCCAACAGGGTATGAGGACCCTGCCCTGGTCCTCGAGGAGGCGCTCAACACCTACCAGGTGGCCCTGGGGGCCTGGGAAAAGGGGGATTGGGATGCTGCCTTCGACGCTCTCGACGAGGCCTACGGTCTAATCCTCAAGGTCGACCTGCCCGCGGATTCTCCCCTGGTCCAGGAAAAAAACGACTTGCGGCTGCTGATCGCCCAGCGCATCCAGCAGATCTACGCCTCCCGGCCGGTGGCCATCGGAGATAACCACAAGACGATCCCGGTTGAGGAGAACAAGGAAGTCTGGAACGAGATCAACTCGTTCCAGACCAAGGAGAAGTCCTACTTCCTCGAGGCCTACCGAAGGTCGGGTCTGTACCGCGATCTGATACTCGAGGAGTTCCGCAAGGAGGGGCTTCCGGAGGAGTTAGCCTGGCTTCCCCTCATCGAGAGCGGCTTCAAAGTCAGAGCGCTCTCCAGGGCCCGGGCGCTGGGCATGTGGCAGTTCATCTCCTCAACTGGATACCGATACGGGCTGAAGAGGGACCGCTACATCGACGAGCGCATGGATTTCGTCAAGGCGACGCAGGCGGCCGTCCGCTACTTGGTCGAGCTTCACTCCTTTTTCGGCGATTGGTCAACGGCCCTGGCCGCCTATAACTGCGGCGAGGCCCGCGTGCAGAACGTCATCCGCACGCAGCAGATCGACTACCTGGACAACTTCTGGGACCTCTACCGCCAGCTCCCCTGGGAGACGGCGCGTTTCGTCCCCCGGTTCATGGCCACTCTTCTGATCATCAACAGCCCCGAAAAGTACGGCTTCGAGCTCCCCGAGCCGGAACCGCCGCTACAGTTCGATTCCGTCCCCATCGACCAGCCCTTCAAGCTGTCCGCGCTGGCCGTATCCCTCGGAGTGGAGACCGCCATACTATCCACCTTGAACCCCGAATTGCGCTATGACTCAACCCCTGCTTACGGATACATCCTCCGCGTCCCGGTCGGCTGTGGAGAAAAGATTGGCGCCCTTACGGCCGGCCTCCCCAAGTGGATCCCGCCCGAAGCCCAGTATACGTGGCACTATGTGCGCAGCGGGGAGACTCTGTCCACTATAGCCGCCCGCTACCGGACCAGCGTGAGCGCGATCGCCCGGCTGAACGGCCTGCGCAGCGTCCACTTCATCAAGCCCGGGCAGCGGCTGAAGATCCCGGGTCGCGGACCCGCAGTTTCTTCATCCGCGGGGAGCGGGCCATCCGTCGGGGAAAACGACACGGCGAGGATTGCGTATACGGTCAAAGCCGGCGACACCCCGTACAGCATTGCCAAGAACCATGCCATGAGCCTGGAAGAGTTCCTGGCCATGAACGGGATCGCGAGTCCGGCCAAGATCTTCCCGGGACAGCGGCTCTGGGTCCTGCCCCGGGATTAGCCCCTTTCCGCCCAGGCGCCGCAGCTTCTACTTGCTCTTCTTGGCGCCCTTCTCTTTGCCTTTCTTTTTCTTGGTCTTCTTCTTGAATTCCGTGCCGACGAGCTCCAGCATGGCCAGCTGGGCGCCGTCGCCCATCCGCCGGCCCAGCTTGATTATCCGCGAATATCCGCCGGGTCTCTGGCCGAAGCGCGGACCCAGGTCATCGAAGATCTTGGTCACGACCGCCTCTTTCTTCACAAAGGCCAGCACCTGGCGCCGGGCATGGAGAGTGCCCCTTCTCCCCAGCGTGATCATCTTCTCAGCCAGAGGCCGGACCTCCTTGGCCTTGGCCAGAGTTGTCCGGATCCGCTCCTTGTCCAGGAACGAGGTGACGAGGTTGCGCAGCAGGGCTCTCCGGTGGGCGGTCGGCCGCCGCAGTTTTCGACCCTTGACCTGGTGCCTCATTCACTCAACTCCTTTCGCCTCTTGTCCTCCTGGACCTCGGCCTGGATGCGTTCGAGCAGCTTGGGATGGAGGTCCAGGCTCAAGCCCAAGTTCAGGTTGGCTAGGGTCTCCTTGATCTCGGCCAGCGATTTACGGCCGAAGTTCTTGGTCTTGAGCAGCTCGTCCTCGCTCTTCCGGACGAGCTCATAGATCCGCTCGATCCCGGCCGACTTCAGGCAGTTCGAGGACCGGACAGAGAGCTCCAGGTGCTCGATCGGTTTGAGAAGCACATCCAGCTGGTTGAGATAGGGGATCTCCTTCTTGGCGATGATCGGTTCCTTTTCCAGCGGCTCGTCGATGACGCTCAGGAAGATGGCCAGGTGGTCGCGCATGAGCTTGGCCGACTGGGAGAGCGCCTCCTGAGGCGAGATGGCCCCCGTCGTCCAGATCTCCAGGCTCAGGTTTTCGTAATCGATCCTTTTTCCCACCCTGGCCTGCTCCACGCGATAGTTCACCTTGAGGACGGGTGAGTGTGAGGAATCGAGGGGGATATAATCAACGCTCAGGGTTTCATCGAAGTTCTGGTCGGCCGAGACATAGCCGCGGCCGTTCCTGACGACCATCTCGACATCGAGCTTTCCGTCCCGGTCGAGAGAGGCGATGTGGACATCCGGGTCCAGGATCTCGATGTCCCCGTCGTGGACGATGTTCGAGGACCTGGCTTCGGCCGGTCCCACCATTTTGAGGGTCATCTGCTTGGACTGGTTCCCGGTCATCTTGAGGGGAATACCCTTGATGTTCAGGATGATGTCCGTCACATCTTCGACGACACCGGGGAGCGTGGAGAATTCGTGCAGCACGCCCTGGATGCGCAGGGCCGTGATGGCGGCGCCGTTGACGGAGGACAGCAGGATCCGGCGCAGCGCGTTGCCGACGGTCACGCCGTAGCCGCGCTCAAAAGGCTGCGCCCAGAACCGGCCGTACTTGTCGGTCAGGGTATCGTAATCGCACTCCAAGAACTTGGGTCTCTGAAAACCGATCTCTATCATAGTCCCTCCTTTTGAATTCGCCTTTCCGCCTGGCTCCGGCTACTTGGAATAGAGCTCGACGATCGAGTGTTCTTCCACCGGCAGCGTGACATCCTGGCGGGTAGGCAGGGCGGCGATCTTGGCGCTCATGCTGTCCCAATCGACCGCGATCCAGCTGGGCACCGTCTTGTTCTTGTTCTGGGTGACCACCTGCTTGATGTCCTCGTATTGCGCCGAGCGGGGCCGGATCCTGATCTCGTCTCCCGTCGAGACGATGAAGGACGGCACCGTCACCTTCCTCTGGTTGACGGCGAAATGCCCGTGGTTGATCAGCTGGCGTCCGTGCGACCGGGAGCGGGCGAACCCCATGATGAAAACGACGTTGTCCAGCCGTCTCTCCAGCATGGACAGCAGGTTCTCGCCGGTGACCCCTTTCTGCCGCTCGGCCCGCCGGAAAAACAGCCGGAACTGGTTCTCGGTCATGCCGTAGAACCTCTTGAGCTTCTGCTTCTCCCGGAGCTGGAGGCCATAGCCCAGGATCCGTTTCCTGGCCCGGCCGTGCTGCCCGGGCGCGTAGCCGCGCCTTTCGACGGGGCACTTCTCGGTCAGACACTTGTCCCCTTTCAGGAACAGCTTGGTCTTTTCCACCCGACACTGTCGGCAAATAGGATCACCTTGTCTCGACATCTTTCTCTCCTTGAAGCCTCATCCCCTCAGACCCGCCTCCGGCGCGGGACCCGGCAACCGTTGTGAGGGATGGGGGTCACATCCCGGATGGACTTGATCTCGATCCCGGAGGACTGCAGGGCCCGGATGGCCGATTCCCGGCCGGCCCCCGGCCCGGAGATCCGGACATCGACGTACTTCACCCCGAGGTCCCGGGCTTTCGTCGAGGCCTCCTTGCCGGCCAGCTGGGCGGCGAAAGGGGTCCCCTTGCGGGCGCCCTTGAAGCCCGCCGTCCCGGAGCTGGCGGTGCAAACGGTGTTGCCCTCATGGTCGGTGATGGTAATGATGGTGTTGTTGAAAGTCGATTGGATATGGGCGACCCCGAACCCGATCTCCTTCCTGACCTTTTTCTTCTTGGCTGGTGCGTTGGCCATGGATTCTCTCCTTCGCGCTTAGGCCGCCTTCAGCTTCTTGATGGCGTGGCCGTGCGGCCCCTTGCGCGTGCGCGCGTTCGTCCGGGTTCTCTGGCCGCGGACGGGCAGCTTCCTTTTGTGCCGCATCCCCCGATAGCAGCCGATATCGATCAGCCGCTTGATGTTGGTGCTGATCTCCTTGCGCAGATCGCCCTCGATCTTCTCGCGCTTCTCGATGATCTGGCGGATCTTGTTGATCTCGTCCTCGCTGAGCGCCTTGACCTTCTTGTTCTTATCGATCTTGGCTTCCTCGAGGATCTGGTTCGACTTCGGGCGGCCGATCCCGTAGATATAGGTCAGCCCGATCTCGATCCTCTTCTCCGGCGGCAGCGTGATGCCTGCGATTCTTGCCATGTTTCCCTCGTCTAGCCTTGCCTTTGTTTATGCCTCGGGTTGATGCAGATCACCCGGACGATGCCTTTACGCCTGACAATCTTGCAATTGCGGCAGATCTTCTTGACCGATGCTCTGACTTTCATGGGCCTTTCCTTTTATTTGAACCGATAGGTGATTCTTCCCTTGGTTAGGTCGTAGGCGGAGAGCTCGACCAGGACCCTATCCCCGGGGAGGATGCGAATGAAATGCTTCCTCATCTTGCCCGAGATGTGGGCCAGGATCCGGTGCTTGTTGGCCAGTTCCACCCGGAACATGGCGTTGGGCAGCGTTTCGATGACCGTGCCCTCCGCCTCGTAGACGTCCTGTTTAGGCATGGCGTTTCACCTCTGGCGAGAGAACGGAAGGCTTCTCCGGCTCGTTCCAACTCAATATCTCGGCCCCCCGAGGGGTCAGGGCCACGGTGTGCTCGAAGTGGGCCGAAAGACTCCTGTCCTTGGTGACCGCCGTCCACCCGTCCTCGAGGATCTCCTCCTCCCAATCTCCGGCGGCGATCATGGGCTCTATGGCCAGGGTCAGCCCTTCCTTGATCCTCGGTCCCCGTCCCGGCGGACCGAAATTCGGGACCTGCGGCTCCTCGTGGGGAGAGTGGCCGATGCCGTGCCCGACAAAAGAGCGGATGACGGAGAAACCCTCACCTTCCACGTACTCCTGAACGGCGTGGGAGATGTCCGAGATCCGGTTGCCCTTCTTCATTTGTTCAAGGCCCTTGAAAAAGGCCGCCTCGGAAACGGCGATGAGACGCCGGGCTACCGGCCCGACCGCGCCGACCGGGACGGTCATCGCGGCGTCACCGTAGAACCCCTCGAAGAGAACGCCAAAATCCAGGCCGATGATATCCCCATCCTTGAGCACCCGGTCGGAAGGGATGCCGTGGATGATCTCTTCATTGACCGAGGTGCAGAGAGAGCTCGGGTATCCGCGGTAGCCCTTGAAGGCGGGCGCGGCCCCCAGTTCTCGGGCCCTGGCCTCGGCGTAGGCATCAAGATCCCGAGTGCGGACGCCGGGGCGGACTTGGTCCTTCAGCTCAGACAGGACCCGGGCCACGATCTGATTGCTCTTCTTCATAATGGCGATCTCTTGCGGCGTCTTGTAGATGATCATCTCCGGGCCTTCTCGGCCGGCCGGCGGGCCAGCTCCCCGTCGAGCACCGCCGAGATCCGGCGGAACACCTCATCCACCGAACCCGATCCTTCCACCCGTCGGGATACGCCCTTGGCCTCGTAGTGGGCCCGGATCTTCTCGGTCTGCTCCCGGTAGACCCGGAGCCTCTCGCGGATGACTTCGGGCCGGTCGTCCGACCTCTGGTAAAGCTCCCCTCCGCAGACATCACAGCGGCCTTCCACCCGGGGCTTCTGGAGCCGCAGGTTATAGACCGCTCCGCAGTTCCGGCAGGTCAGCCGGCCCTGCATCCTCTCGACCAGGACGCGCTCGTCGACCTCGATCTCGATCGCGACCTCGGGCCGCGACCCGTCCATGGCCTCAAGGCTCCGGACCTGGGCCAGGTTCCGCGGGAAGCCGTCGAGGAGATAGCCTTTCCGGGTATCCGGGCTCGCGAGCCTCTCCCGGACGAGTCCCTCGACGATCTGATCGCTCACCAGCTCGCCGCGGTTCATCAGCGCTTCCGCTTGAAGACCGAGCGGTGTCTTCTCCCGGACCGCCCGGCGGAGAAGGTCTCCCGTCGAGATCTGGGGAAAACCGTAACGGCGTTCCACCAGGTCCGCCTGGGTTCCCTTGCCGCTTCCCGGGGGTCCGAAGAGGATGATCCTCATCCGCTATCCCCTCCTGCCCCTGATCCGGCTGCGCCGCATGAAGCCGTCGTAGTGCCTCATCACGAGCTGCGCCTCGATCTGCTGAAGGGTATCCATGGCCACCCCGACGACGATCAGGATGGAGGTGCCGCCGAAATAGAAATCGACATTCAACCCCTGAGTGAACCAGCGCGGCAGGTTCGCCTCCAGGAAATCGCCGATGAAGGGAAGCGCCTGCACCTTGATGCCGGTGATCAGGAATTCGGGCAGGATGGCGATGGCCGCCAGGTAGACCGCCCCCACCAGCGTGATCCGGGACAGGGTGGTGTCGATGTAATCCGAAGTGTTCTTCCCCGGCCGGATGCCCGGGATGAACCCGCCGTATTTCCTCAAGTTATCGGCCACGTCCACGGGGTTGAAGACGATGGAGACATAGAAATAGGTGAAGAAGATGATGGCGGCGACGTAAAGAAGATTATAGAGCGGCATGCCGATGTTGAACTGCTGGGAGATGGTCTGAAAGACAGGGACCTTGATCAGCTGGGCGATGGTCTGCGGGATGGTGATGATCGAGGCGGCGAAGATGATCGGGATAACGCCGCCGGTGTTGACCCGCAGCGGCAGGTGGGTGCTTTGGCCGCCGTAAACCTTCCGACCGATGACGCGCTTGGCGTAGGACACCGGGATCCGCCGCTGGCCCCTTTCCACGAAGACGATGACGGCGATGACCGCGAGCATCAGG
>Ga0153915_10007377_pt1 | contig 10368 bp, 5 predicted proteins | sample Opewatmetagenome_2_FD_107003 | JGI IMG/M metagenome (GOLD analysis project Ga0153915, IMG submission 107003) | Freshwater wetland microbial communities from Ohio, USA - Open water 3 Core 3 Depth 3 metaG | ecosystem: Environmental > Aquatic > Freshwater > Wetlands | place: USA: Ohio, Lake Erie... | reverse complement strand
CACTCCGCCCACGTTTGCCGATGCCCGTGACCGCGTATAGGACGCCCCAACCGTGACTGTGGGAAAGTAGCTCGCTCGAGCAGCCTGAACCAGCGCTCGTGCCTGCCGAAACTGCGCCTCTGCCACCCTCACGCTCTGATTGGAGATATTCGCCTGCTCTTCGAGAGCATTAAGCTGAGGATCATCGAAGATCTCCCACCATGCTCCGCGAGTGAGATGGTCCTTGGGCTGCGCCACCTTCCAACCCTCTACCTCCTTGTAAGCCCCGGGAATCTCGGCGGCGGGCCTGACGTAATTCGGGCCGACCGTACAGGCGGTAACAAGGGTAAGCGCCGCTGCAGCTATCGCTGACATAAATCGGCACAGCCCCATCGACACACGGCGAGCCGTTCTTACTCGAAGCATCGATTTCTCCCTTCCGACTTCTCCCCGGTGATTACCCCGGGTCCATTCAATAGATTTGTTCCACCAATCCGTCATCGCAGTCACCTCAATGCTTCATGGATCTATGGGTACCGGTGTCGCTTTGTGCGCCCCCCGTTTGCCTTTAAGCCAAAGCCTGAATCGATCAAGGTAGAGGTACATCACCGGCGTGGTATAGAGGGTGAGCATCTGGCTGAAAATAAGGCCACCCACGATGGAGATGCCAAGGGGTCGGCGAAACTCAGATCCCACCCCCCTGCCCAACGCCAGAGGAAGCGCCCCGAGCAATGCTGCCATCGTCGTCATCATGATCGGCCGGAACCGCAAAAGACAGGCCTCGTAGATCCCGTCAACAGGGCTCTTGCCCTCCTTGCGCTCAGCCTCCAGTGCAAAATCGACCATCATGATACCGTTCTTCTTCACGAGTCCGATCAGAAGAATGATGCCGATCACAGCAATGACGCTAAGCTCCGTGCGAAAGACTAAAAGAGCAAGCACCGCTCCCACACCGGCCGAGGGGAGGGTTGATAGGATGGTAATCGGATGGATATAGCTCTCATAGAGCACTCCGAGCACGATGTAAACCGCCACAAGCGCTGCCAGGATTAAAATCGGTTCGTCAGCCAGCGAGGCCTGGAAGGCCTGGGCCGTTCCCCGAAAGCTGCCCAGGATACTTGCAGGAAACCCGATCTGCTGCTTTTCTGCATTGATCGCTTTTACCGCATCCCCCAGAGATACCCCAGAAGCCAAATTGAAAGAGATCGTCACCGACGGAAACTGACTCTGGTGGTTTACTGCGAGTGATGTCGAGGTTCGTTCAAAACGGGCGAATGCGCTAAGCGGTACCATGGCCCCGGTAGAAGAGTTCACATAAATGTCCCGCAGCGTTTCGGGGCGTTGCCAGAAGCTCGGCTCGACCTCCATCACCACGTGGTACTGGTTTAAGAGCGTGTATGTGATTGCCACCTGCCGCTGGCCGAAAGCGTCGTAGAGGGTGTCGTCAATCAGCTGCGGCGTGATCCCCAGCCGGGAGGCAGTGTTGCGATCTATTAGTACCGATGTTTGGAGTCCCTTATTCTGTTGATCGCTGCTCACATCGGCGAGTTGGGCGGTGGTGCGCATTCGTTGGAGCATACGCGGAGCCCATGCGTTGAGTTCCGTCAGGTTGTCTCCCTGGAGTGTGTATTGATATAATGCAGGACCTATCCTTGCTCCGATGCGCAATTCCTGCACTGACTGAAAATATGTTGGGGCGCCTGGTACCTGGGCGAGCTTTTTACGCAGCCGGGTAATCACCTGTCCTGCGTCGGCCTTCCGTTCATTAAATGGTTTTAGCGCAATAAACATTCGCGCCGTGTTCGCACCTGTGCCGCCCCCGGTGAAAGCCGACACAGAGTCCACGTCGGGATCGCTCCTGATAATGTCCACTACTTCCGCTAACTTATTCTTCATGGCCTGAAACGAGATATCCTGCTCCGCCTGAATCGTACCGCTGAGGCGGCCAGTGTCTTGTTCCGGGAAGAAGCCTTTCGGAATGACCAAGAAGAGGCCGATATTAACCCCGATGGTGACCAGTATCAGGGCGAGCATAAACCGGGAGTGACGCAGTGCCCAGCGAAGAGTCACTTCGTAGAGGCGACGCATCCCGTTGAAAATCCGCTCACTCGCTCTGTAGAGGGCCCCATGGGCTCTTTCAGTCCTTAGAAGCTTGGCACACATCATAGGGGTTGTCGTCAACGACACAGCGAGCGAGATGGCCACTGCCACAGAGAGTGTCACGGCAAACTCGCGAAACAAACGGCCTACCATCCCACCCATTAAGAGAATAGGGAGGAAAACGGCAACCAGAGAGGTGCTCATCGACAGGACGGTGAAGGCGATCTCCCGTGCCCCCATCAAGGCTGCCTCTTGAGGAGGGACCCCTTTTTCTATGTGCCGGGTGATATTCTCAAGGACGACAATCGCGTCATCAACAACAAACCCTGTTGCAATGGTGAGCGCCATCAGGGATAGGTTATTCAGGCTGTAGCCAAAGAGGTACATCACCCCGAACGTGCCGACGAGAGAGACCCCGACCGCCACGCCGGGTATAACGGTGGAGCGGACATTCCTCAGAAAGACGAAAACCACTAGGATGACAAGGCAGGCGGAAATAACGAGGGTCAGTTCCACGTCGCGCAGGGAGCCGCGAATCGGCGGCGTCCGGTCCAGTGTAATAGAAAGCTTAACACCCCCGGGCATGACTGCCTCCAACTGCGGGAGCAAACTGCGGACGCGGTCGACCGTTTCGATGATATTTGCTCCTGGCTCACGAAAAACAATCACCATCACGGCCGGCTTCCCGTTGACCAGCCCTGCAACGCGAAGATCCTCCACCGAATCCGCCACGTTGGCGACATCCGGAAGCCGCACCGGAGCCCCGGCCCTGTAAGCCACGATCAGAGGTTGGTACTGCCCAGCAACGCGGAGCTGATCGTTGGTCTGGATCTCCCAGGTTCTCTTCTCGTTCGCCAACTGCCCCTTTGGACGGTTTATGTTGGTGCTGCTCAGAACCCCGCGCACGTCTTCGAGGCTGATCCCATATTTATTCAGCGCCGTGGGGTTCAGGTCCACGCGGACTGCGGGAAGGGAACTGCCGCCAACGAACACCTGGCCGACACCTTCTACCTGGGATAGTTTTTGTTGAAGGATGGTCGAGGCCGCATCGTACATCTGCGCCGTGCTCACCGAATCGGATGTGAGCGCTATGATGAGAACGGGGGCCTCCGCGGGGTTGACTTTGCGATAGGTCGGGTTGCTCGGAAGAGTCGGCGGCAAGTAGCCTCTTGCTGCATTGATCGCCGCCTGGACATCGCGTGCAGCTCCGTCGATGTTGCGATCTAAATCAAATTGCAGAGCGATGCTCGTTGAGCCGCGGGAACTGGTTGACGTCATTTCAGTCACGCCCGCGATCAGTCCGAACTGGCGCTCGAGGGGCGCCGCGACCGATGTGGCCATGGTCTCGGGGTCCGCTCCGGGCAAACTCGCCGATACCTGGATGGTCGGGAAGTCTACGCGAGGAAGGGGCGACACAGGGAGCAAACGAAAGGAAATCGCCCCTGCGAGCGCCAATGCGATCGTCAGAAGAGTCGTCGCAACAGGCCTGTTGATGAAGGTCGCCGAGATGTTCATGACAAGCTTGTGCCGTTTTCGGCGCCGCCCGTATTTCCAGAACGACCACCCCGAATACGCCGTGCCAGCCGGTCGAACGCAAGATAGATGACCGGCGTCGTATAGAGGGTGAGCATCTGACTGATAATGAGGCCGCCGACGATGGAGATGCCGAGCGGTCGGCGAAGCTCAGAACCCACCCCGCCACCCAGCGCCAGTGGAAGCGCTCCCAGCAGCGCCGCAAGCGTCGTCATCATGATCGGCCGAAATCGCAAAAGACTGGCCTGGTAAATCGCCTCAACAGGGCCTTTGCCCTCCTTGCGCTCAGCATCCAGCGCAAAATCAACCATCATGATGCCGTTCTTCTTCACGATGCCGATCAAAAGAATGATGCCGATCACGGCGATGACGCTAAGCTCCGTGCGAAAGGCGAAAAGGGCGAGCACCGCTCCCACACCCGCCGAGGGAAGCGTGGACAGAATGGTGATCGGATGGATATAGCTCTCATAGAGCACCCCGAGCACAATGTAGACCGTCACGAGGGCTGCCAGGATCAAAAGCGGTTGGTTAGTCAGCGAGGCCTGGAAAGCCTGGGCCGTGCCCTGGAAGCTACCCTGGATACTTTGAGGAAGGCTCATCTGCCGCGTAGCCGATTCGACCGCCTTGACTGCCTCTCCGAGTGATACTCCGGGGGCGACGTTGAAGGAGATTGTCACTGCAGGAAACTGGCCTTGGCGGCTGATGAGGAGCGGTCCTGTTGTCTCCGAAATCTTGACGATCCCGGTCAGCGGCACTTGTCCGCCACCTGCACCTCGAAGATAGATCGCCTGTAATGAATCAGAGCCTTGTTGAAAGTCAGGTCTAACAGCCAGAACGACTCGGTATTGATTCAGCTGTGTGAACATCGTGGAAACCTGCCGCTGGCCGAAGGCGTCATAGAGGGTGTCATCGATCAGCTGAGGTGTGATCCCAAACCGGGAGGCAGTGCTCCGGTCCATGGCTACTGACACCCTTAGTCCTTTGTTCTGCTGGTCGCTACTCACATCACGGAGCTCAGGCCGCGTACGCAGCGTTTCGACCAGTCTGGGGGCAAAGCTGTTCAGCTCATCGATATCGGGATCCTCCAGCGCATAGTTGTACTGGGTCCGGCTGACGCGAGTATCGACGCTCAGGTCCTGCACCGGCTGCATGTATAGCGTGATCCCTTCGACCTTTGCCAGTCCCTGCTGAAGTCGCGGGATGATCTCACTCGCACTCACTTTTCGTTCCTCCAGCGGTTTCAGGTTAATGAGGATGCGACCGCTGTTGAGCGTCGTGTTGGTTCCATCTACGCCGATGAAGGAAGAGAGGCTTTCGACTGCCGGGTCTTGAAGAATCACACGGGCGAGCGCCTGCTGCTGCTTCGCCATCCCCGGGAACGAGATCGATTGGGACGCTTCTGAAATACCGAGAATGAGGCCGGTATCCTGGATGGGAAAAAATCCTTTTGGCACGATGATGTATAACAACACCGTGAGGACCAGGGTCGCTACAGCAACCAGCAGTGTTGGTCTCTGATGTCTCAGCACCCATTGAAGTGTCTTCCCGTAGGATTGGATGACTCTGTCGAAGACTCGCTGGGAGGCACGAAAGAACCTTCCCTGCCGCTCCTCGGGCGTGTGCTTAAGGATCCTCGCACACATCATGGGCGTCAGTGTCAGCGATACCACTGCTGAGATGAGGATGGTCACGCCGAGAGTGACAGCGAACTCTCGGAACAGCCGCCCCACGACCTCACGCATAAAGAGGAGAGGAATAAGCACGGCGATAAGCGAAACGGTCAGGGATAAGATGGTAAAACCTATCTGTTTGGAGCCTTTAAGCGCCGCCTCAAGGGGTGAATCTCCCTGCTCAACGTATCTGGCGATGTTCTCGATCATGACGATGGCATCGTCCACGACGAAGCCTGTTGAGATAGTAAGGGCCATCAGCGAAAGGTTGTTGAGGCTGAATCCCAACAGGTACATCACGCCGAAAGTGCCCACCAGGGACAAAGGTACGGCCACGCTGGGGATGACCGTTGCAGCCATACTGCGAAGAAACAGAAACATGACCAGCACCACCAGGCCGACAGCCAGCATCAGCTCGAATTGCACGTCTCTGACTGAGGCGCGGATGGTGGTGGTGCGGTCGGTCAACACCGAAACCTTAACGGAGGGAGGCAAAGAGCTTTGGAGCTGAGGTAAAAGCCTCTTGATTCTATCCACGACCGCGATGACGTTTGCGCCTGGTTGTCGCTGGATGTTGATAATCACCGCAGGAGTATCGTTCGTCCAGGCCGCCTGTTTCACGTTCTCGACATCGTCGATCGCCTCGGCGACATCGGACAGCAGCACCGGTGCGCCGTTACGATAGGCGACGATCAGTGGCCGATAGTCGCTGCTCGAAAAGAGCTGATCGTTCGCACCGATATTGTAGGACTGTCGCGGACCGTCAAAACTACCTTTGGCCTGATTGACATTGGCAGCCAAGATGACACCTCTCAGGTCTTCGAGGGTCAGCCCATAAGCGGCCAATGTCGTCGGATTGGCGTGGATCCTCACGGCAGGCCTCTGACCGCCGCTGATGCTGACGAGTCCCACGCCCGGAAGCTGCGAGATCTTTTGGCCAAACCGCGTATCCGCCAGATCTTCCACCTGGAAAAGTGGCAAAGTGTCTGAAGTCAACGCCAGGGTCAGGATCGGCGCGTCTGCCGGGTTTACTTTGCTGTAAACGGGGGGGGTTGGAAGATCTCTCGGCAGAAACGTAAAGGCCGCATTGATGGCCGCTTGCACCTGCTGCTCGGCGACGTCCAGGCTGAGGTCCAAAGTGAATTGGAGTGTGATGATCGAGCTACCGCTGGAGCTATTCGAAGTCATCTGTGTCAGACCGGGCATCTGACCGAACTGGCGCTCCAGCGGAGCCGTCACGGATGAAGCCATGACTTCGGGACTCGCACCCGGAAAGAAAGTGCGGACCTGGATGGTCGGGTAATCCACCGTCGGCAAGGCAGATACCGCTAACTCGCGATATGCCACAAAGCCGGCCAGAATGATAGCCACCATCAGCAGTGTCGTTGCGACCGGCCGCAAGATGAAGGTGCGTGAGATATTCATCAGTAGCCTTTTTGCTTAGTGCCAACGTTCTCTGTGGTGCCGGCGCTTGAAGGTCTTAAGTCCACCCTGGTCCCTTCTCTCAGCCTATCTGCGCCATCGACCACAACGAGCTCACCGGGTGAGAGTCCCGACTTGAGCGACGCTTCGCCTCCCTGAATTTCGCCGACAGTGACCATTCGCACTGTAGCTGTTCGGTCAGCCTTCACCACGTAGACGAAGGTGCCCTGGGGACCCCTTTGAAGAGCCGGTGACGGTACGACGGTAGCCTCACGCCTGACATCCACTTGCAGGCGCGCATTGACAAACTGGTTGGGGAACAGTTCATTCTTCTCGTTTGAGAAGATCGCCTTAAGGCGCACTGTCCCGGTGGCTGGATCGATCTGATTGTCAACGGTCAGAAGAGATCCTACGGCAAGGCTCTGCCTCATCTCGCGATCATACGCCTCGACGGGCAGACGCTCCCCTGTTTTGAGCCTGGCGAGCACCTGCGGAAGACTATCCTCGGGAATGGGAAAGATGACCGTAATGGGTTGAAGCTGCGTGATCACCACCAACCCGTTGGCATCGCTCACATGAACGATATTACCCAGGTCGACCAGGCGCAAGCCGACGCGTCCGCCGATCGGCGCGGTGATCTGGCAGTAAACGAGCTGTAGCTTTGCGCTGTCGATCTGTCCCTGATCGGTCTTGATCGTACCTTCAAGCTGGCGAACCAGAGCCTCCTGGGTGTCCAATTGCTGCTTTGCAACCGAATCCTGTTTCCACAGCACCTGGAACCGCTCCAGGTCGAGTTGTGCATTTTTGAGCTGTGCCACGTCGCGGGCCATCTGCCCCTCAGCCTGAGTCAATTGCACCTCGAACGGTCGTGGATCGATTCTGGCCAGCAGATCCCCGCTCCTCACGATTTGGCCCTCCCGGTAGAGGACCTCCATGAGTTGTCCGTCGACGCGCGTTCTCACGGTGACGGTATTGAGAGGGGTCACCGAACCGAGCCCGCTGATATACACGTTAAAGCTGGCCTTCTTGGCTTCCACTGCCACCACCGGCACCGGCGGCGTGACAGGACCTTGTCCCTTTTTGGGGGCGCGCGATTGGGCTTTGACGAAGAGGACATACGCCCCGATAGCTATCAGACAGATCACCAGCAACACAATCCACCAGTGCCTGAGCCACCAACCAGCACGAGTCCCCTTCGAAATATTGTTCTTCTTGGCTTCTGGCGTGAACGTCATAGTTATGACCTCACAAAGAATGGTTCTCGTGCCATCCGGCGATCATGCATGCGAATCGCGTGCGTTATCACCGTCACAAGCATGAGCAATTTTCACATGTTATACATCAGTCCAGTTCTCGGAGAGCATTATAACTCGCTGATTTTATCTTAATCAAGCGTAATGCCTTAGAGTAAGAAATCTGAGCAAAAAATCTATGGGGCGTAGCCAGTATTTTCCATGTAAAAATGTAGTATTTACCAACAGCTTCCTCCTCTAATCAATAAGTATCTACTCCTTGCCCTCCTCCAGTTTTTTCTTCCATGGACAAGAAGATCTCAGAAAGAGCATCGGCGCAGAGAGGAAAATTTTTTCTGTCAGCCCCCCATCTGGGGGGATCCCTCGGAGAGGCTTCATCGGCCCGACCGTTTAGGGGTTCGGGCACACGGGTGATGGCCCTTACCGGAGTTCCTCCTCCTAGATGCGTCTCTGTCCCATTCCTACTAAATACGGGCCTTATGAAGGCTCGGAGAGGGATTTCTCCAGGTCGGGGGCAAAAAATGGGGGGAGGGCAAGGTATCCACTCCCCTGTGACCGCGCGCAAAAATACATGGAAAAGGGTCATCCAGCAACTCGGATGGATTATAGTTGTTTAGACGTAGAGCTTGATTTAACTATTCAATTTGAAATGTCAGATGATGGAAGAAAATCAAAAAATCCTGGATAATTCGTTTGGCCAGAATCCAGAGTAGCAGAATGGGTAAGGAACCCCTGCATGTAATAATCCTGGGATGGGCGATAGTAGGAAACAATCGATGGACCTTGATTGTAGCGATGATTGTTGATTACCTCAGGACTCGAATATCCACCGTAATATCCTGGTAGGGTTCAACTGATGGGTCAACTCCAGCATACCGACTTTCGGTATCCGCTCAAACGTGTAACCCCTGTCGGGCGGCAAGATTCAGCAATGCCGTGATCGCCTCATTCTTCCTCATTACTAATTTCCCGGAATCCACTGCTCCTCCGACGGCATTTTGCAGCTCTCCGATAACGCCCGGCGTCACAGGATAATCGGCAATCCACCCGTTTTTGGGTGCGATTCCAACCAGAGCCAACATACTCTCGGCTTCTGCATCACTCTTGGCCAGCCCTATCTTTAGCACCTCAGCCAGTTTTATCGCAAAGTCGCCTTCACGAATCAGGGGCCGCGCCACTGGGGATAGTTGCGTTGCCGCCTTCCCTGACTGTACATCAACCGTTGCTTTTCCAGTAGGAGCTTGAGAGGGGATTGAGGATCCCATTTTTTGGATATTTACTTCTTCAACCTTGTTGCGATATTCAGGAGGGACTTTGCTATAGTCGTCCGTAAAGTTCACCACACCCTTTTCATCTACCCATCTGTAAATAGCAGCCGATGCGCAGGAAGCGGAAATAAATAAAAATAATAAGACAAAAATAAATCTCTTCATCCCTCTCCCGTCTATTTCAATTATAAAATTGGCACTCTTGTGTAGGATAGACCCCTACTTTACCGAAAATTCCCGATAGAAACTCGGTTCATCACCTCTGTCTTTTACTATTCCCTTCATTCATCTTTCGTCCATTAGCCTGATTTCTTCTGTTACCCATCCTTTTCCCTTATTCTCTTATAGCCCCAAAAATGGAAAGCAAAACACTTATCGGCCCGGTTCAACTATATCACTTTCTTGCTGTATACGTCTTCGGGTTTTCAGACAGCGATCACTCGCCGCTCCCTCGCTGAATACAACCTCCTCCCGAACCAATAAAACCAACTTTAAAGATCGAGTCGGTTCCGCTTTTAGGGACGATACTCCCAGTGTCCTGGATGCCACACTTTCTCCCAACCGTGACCGGTCCATAGATTGTCCCAATAGCCGGGAACCCACAACCGATAACCATAATATCCCGGGCCGTAATAGCTGTCAGGATACGGGTAATAGGCCGGAGGGGGCGCGACAATTACTGGAGGGCCAATAACCGCTGGGGGAAAGACCCCAAGACGAAAAAAGACCCGTGCCGAAGCGATACCGGTTGTCAGGAAAAACACCAACAACAAAGTAGTTATTAATAAAGCTTTTTTCATTTTTTCCACCTCCTTTAACATCTCGACCAATCAAGAGGGACAAAAAATACTTTTAAGTCATATTCGTCGAGCCATTCGGCTATCTCATCAAACCGTCCTCCATCCGACTTACGCGCAGAGGAAATTATCTCCGCATTCCCACTGAATTTCTTATTAAAATATAAGCATTCGTATCCGGATAGGCAAATACGGAAACTTCTGTTTAGACCCATCCTTAGACTTTCGCGAGAGATTATAAAAAGAAAAACCTTTAACGAAAACCTACTCTGTGATACCTCTCCATGGCTGGGAGGGGGATATGGAGGTCCCTATGAAGATGGAGGAAGGCAATGAGGTCGGAAGT
>Ga0153915_10007376_pt1 | contig 10369 bp, 9 predicted proteins | sample Opewatmetagenome_2_FD_107003 | JGI IMG/M metagenome (GOLD analysis project Ga0153915, IMG submission 107003) | Freshwater wetland microbial communities from Ohio, USA - Open water 3 Core 3 Depth 3 metaG | ecosystem: Environmental > Aquatic > Freshwater > Wetlands | place: USA: Ohio, Lake Erie... | reverse complement strand
GCCGGACTGCGGGACCGGATCGCGACGCTGCTCGCGGGGGCCGGCGCGCGGAGCCGGGACGATCTGTTCCGACTCCCGATCGATCGGGTCTTTTCGGTGGCTGGGGTCGGTACAGTGGTCACCGGAACCACCTGGTCGGGTTCGCTGGCGATCGGCGATGCCGCGCGAGTGCTTCCCCGTGGAATGGAGGCGCGGGTGCGGTCGATCGAGGTCCACGGTCAGGCGCGGGAGCGAACCTCGCCCGGCGAGCGCACGGCACTGGGGCTGGTCGGTGTCGACCGCGACGCCATCCGCCGGGGCGACGTGGTCGTCGGCGCGGTGGGTCCCTGGACCGGGACCACGGCGGTCGACGTCGCGCTGAATCTGCTTCCTTCCGCCGGCCGGGCACTGGCCGGGCGCACCCGGGTGCATTTCCATCTGGGCACCGCCGAAGTGCTCGCCCGGGTCTATCCCCGATCGCCGCTCGAGCCCGGCGGCGAGGTCCTGGCGCGAATTGCGCTGGAGGCGCCGGTCGTGGCTCGGGGCGGGGACCGCTTCGTCGTGAGGAGCTACAGTCCCGTCACCACGATCGGCGGTGGATGGGTGCTCGACCCGTTGCCGCCCCACCGCGGCCCCTCCTGGCCGGCCGCCCTGCGGAGCGCGCGGGGGGTGGACCGGCTTCACGCGCTGGTCGAGCGTCGGCGGGACGGCCTCGAGCTCGAAGGCGTGCCGCTGGTCCTGGGGTGCGGGCCCGCGGAGGTGCGCCGCCTCCTGGCGGACGCTGGCGGCGAGCTCGCTGTAGTCGGAGAACGGGTGGTGTTGCGAGCCGGCGTGGAGGAGGTTCGGCGCGGGATCCTTGCGGCGATCGAGCGGTACCATGCGACCCGTCCCTCCGAGCCCGGCATCCCGCTCGGCGAGCTTCGGCAAGGGGTCGCCCGGGGCGTGCCCGTCGCCGATGCGGCAATCGATGCGCTGGTGAGCGAGGGAACACTGGTGGTCTCGGAAGGTCGCGCACGGCTGACGGATTTCCGACCCGGGGGCGATTCGGTCGAGGAACAGGTCGACCGGGTCGTGGCGGCGCTGGAGGCGGCCGGTCTGACGCCGCCGGCGGTGACGGAACTCGAGGCGGAGCTCGGGATGCCCGGCCTGCGCTCGGTGCTCCGAAATGCCGCGGCGCAGGGACGAGTGTTCGGCGTCGAATCCGAGCGATTCTACGCCGCTGCGGCGCTGGACCGCTTCGTCGTCGCCGTTCGGGAAGAGGGCCGGCGGGGAGGCATCACGCCGGCTGGCCTGCGCGAACGGCTGGGGCTGTCCCGGAAGTTTCTGATCCCGCTCCTGGAATGGTCGGACGCGCGGGGGCTGACGGTCCGCACGGGTGACACCCGGCGGCTCCGCTGAGGCCTGCGCCATCATCGGCTTGCGTACGCCACGAGGGGCGGGCATCTTAGCCAGGTCGGCAGTTCACCCGGTTCATTTTCACGGAGGCCACGTCACCATCCAATAACTCTGGTAAGAACAGGAGCACCCATGGTCAGGTTCGGCTGGCCGGGGTGGTGTCTCTTGCTCGCAGTGGTGGGTGGCGTTCCGGCCGTCGCACAGGAGCCGGCCCCCCCGCCGGAAAGGGTCGAGCTCAACGAGAACTACCCCAACCCGTTCTACCCGGCCACGACCATCCCATTCGTCATTCACCCGGAGGTGTGCGGAAGAGGACATCAGCCGCTGGTCAGCCTGAAGATCTACAATGTCCTGGTGCAGGTCGTGGCGGTCCCGGTGCTCGTCGGGGCCAGAGGCGAGCGGGTCGACGGAATCCACTTGCCGTGTGGTGAATATCAGGCCTATTGGGACGGCAAGCTGCTGAATGCGAAGGGGGAGGTCACGCCGGGAGTGTATTACTACCAGCTGACGGTCGACGGTCAGCGTTTCACGCGCAAGATGATCGTCCGGATGTAGCAGCAGCCCGAACCGCCGCCGGCCAGGTTTTCCCTGGCCGGCGGCTCTGGTTTCGGTCCGGGGGGCCCATGTCACGGCGAAGTCACGCTCGTGCCCCAGCTTCGGTCTTGAGCATCGACCCCAACCGCGCAACCCGGGAGGAACGCATGTCGAGCCAGAGACCATCGGTGCGCCTGAGGCTGACCAGCGACCAGCGGGACCAGGTTCGCAAGGCGACCGGCAGGAGCGCCGAGGCCATCGAGTTGAGCATCGAGGAGCTGGAGGAGCGCATTGCCCCGGTGACGATGAGCGACATCACCATCACGAAAAGCATCGGCAAGGCCACGCCGTAGGCGGGTTCGATCCGTGGCGCGTCGCAGAAGAGGGCGCGCCACGCGTGGTGTGGCAGAATGAAAGGGCCCGGGTGCCGGCGCAGCCGGGCCGCGACGGATCAGCGAGTCCTGGGCCACCCCGCCCACCGCCGCCTCCGCGGCCATCCGCCGGCGCCGGTGCGGGAGCGGATCATGCAGTCTCACCGGCGTCGGACAGCCTTCATCGATGCGCGTGCTCAGCTTGATGCGGCGGCCAGATCTCTCACGGCGCCCGCCAACAGCCGCACCTTGGCCGCATCGGCGGCCCCGCGTGCGTCACCGTCGAGCTGTGTCGCGAGCTGGGTCAGCGCATCGCGCCGCGCCGCACCCGATGTCTTTTCGGCGCTGTTCAACGACCCCCGTACGGCGGAGATCCTGCCCGCCGCGAGGCCATTCGACCGCGCGAGCTGATCGACGTAGGCGCGCGCCAGCGAGAAGCTCGCCGGCCAGACGAATCTGGGCTGGCCCTGGGTGTTGAACTGGTCGAACACCACCGACTTGGCGGCGTCGATCTCGTTCTGCGAGATGAACCCGCTCGGGGCCAGCTCGAAGATGTCGAGACCGCGGGCGATTTCGGAGCTGACGATGACGCCGTTGTACCAGTAGGCGGACCACGACCCGCCGCCGACCATCCTGGTCGAGTCTATCGGGCCGCGATCGAAGAAGGCGATCTCCTTCGGGTGCGCGGCATCGGTCCAGTCGAACACCGAGATGCCTCCCTGATACCACGCCTGCACCATGACGTCGCGCCCCGGGATCGGAATCAATGAGCCGTTGTGGGCGACACAGTTCTCCTGCGGCGTCTGCGGCGCCGGAAGTTTGTAGTAGCTCTGGAAGTGCATCCTGTCGTCGGCAATCGTGAAGATCGCATCGGCGCCCCACTCCCGCGGGTCGCTGGCGCGGCACTTCGGCTGGCCGCCGCCGCCCCACTCGTCGGAGAAGAGGATCTTGGTCCCGTCGTTGTTGAACGTCGCCGAATGCCAGTAGGAGAAGTTCGAGTCGGACACGGCGTCGATGCGTGCCGGATGGGTCGGGTCGCGGATGTCGAGCAGGAGCCCGTAGCCCTCGCACGCGCCACCCGCCAGACCGATCGCCGGATAAAGCGTGATGTCGTGGCACTGCGTCGGGCCAGGCTTCGGGCCGCTGCCGCCGGGCTGCCGGTCGCCGATCAGCTTGGCGATGATACCCGGGAGCGCTTCCCGCAAGGTGGCGCTGTCGGCCGCGGTCGGCGCGCCGGTGCCGTTCCGGGCCTTCACGAGGCTGTCCAGCAGGTGGTCCGCGGGTCCCTTCGGAAGCACCATCTCCTGGCCCATCATGTTGATGATGAATTCACCCCGCGCCTTCGCGGCCGCGATTTCCGCGAGGTCGGCGGGGCCCCCGCCGTGGCGTGGTGGCGCTACGAGATCGTTGAAGATCCGGGGCGAGCTCACGATCGCCGCCTGCTCCGGGTGCGCCAGCGGCACCTTGATGACCTCGATGCGGAACAGAGCGGAGTTGGGGTCCTGGTCGGGCATCGCCCGCGAACAATCCGCGAGTTCGTTCGGCGAGCGCACCGGGGCCGAGCCTGAGACGTAGACGTAGACGTTCTCGGGATCCCGGGGATCGACCAGGAGCGAGTGGGTGTGCGAGCCGCGGCAGGTCTGTACGTTGCCTACGTTCTTCGGATTGGCGATGTCGCTGATGTCGAAGATGCGAATGCCCCGGAGCCGCTCCTTGCTCACGGTGTCCTGCACCCCCTCGGTCCCGCAGTCGAGGCGGCCGCCCAGCCCCTCGCCCGAAACGAAGAGCAGGTTCCGGTAGACCGAGACGTCGCTCTGCGAGGCCGGACAGACGAACGCTGTCTTGAGGGTGGGCTGGCCTGGATTCGTGCTAACCCAGACCTGGAACCCGTCGTAGCTGCCCTGGATGGCGTAGTGCCCGGTAAAGCTCAGGTCGGAATTGGTAATACCGAGGAATTTCTCCGACGGCCTGGTCTCCGACAGGACGCGCAGGTTCCACGTGGCTTCGGCGGCATCGAACTTCCCGGCCCGCAGTCCCACCCGCGGATCGGGGTTCGGCGCCACGGTCGACATGGCCGAAGTGGCGGTCGAGTGGGCGCACCCCGACGCGGCCAGGAGGCCGAGGAGGAGCGAGAGTGACCGTCGCGGGCTGACCTTCGGTCGAGGCGCCGACCGGCGAACGTGGGACACGGATGCCATGGCTTATTCCTCTTGGGGGAAGTGTGACCGACCGGTCTGGGACCACCGGGTGATCATGGGGTACTGCTTGCGGGCAGGGAGGCGATGAGCATCCGCTCCATCCGGGCGATCTCCGTCTCCTGGTCGACGTTGATGCCGGACGCGAGCTTGAAGACGACCTCGTCCTGCCCCGCGCCGTTGGAGGCGAACAGATCCTTCACCATCGAGAGGGCGCCGCGGTGGTGCTGGATCATGAACGTCAGGAACAGCCGGTCGAATTCGGTGCCCCTCGCCTGGTCGAGCTGCTCGAGCTGCCCGGCGGTGAGCATGCCGGGCATGAGCATCGTATGCTCGACTCCGCCCATCATCATCTTCATGCCCGTCGGGCGTGCCTCCGGTACCGGCTGCCGGCGGTCGGCCAGCCAGGTCTGCATCGTCGCGATCTCATCCTTCTGCCCGTTGACGATCCGCGCGCACAGGGTCTGGACTGCGGCGCTGGCGCCGTGACTGGGCGCCCAGCCCGCCATCAGGAGGGCCTGGGCATGGTGGCTGATCATGCCGCTCATGAAGTACACGTCCGCCGCCGTATACGGGTTGCGGACGCTGTCGGCCCTGGCCTGGGCGATTGCCGCGGAGCTGCTCCGGCCGCCGCCGACCGGCTGGGGTGATGTCTGCAGCCCTCCATGGGAGGCGCTGCTGCAGGCCGCAACGGCGGCGGCCAGCATGGCCGCCGGCAGCCGGCGGATGTGCCATGGCCTCACGCTGATGATTCTCCAGAGGAGGGGGGCGGGAGCGGGCCCCGTGAAGGTCTTCTTAAACTATATACTGTACGGCCACCGGGAAGGATTGTTCCACGGCTGGGCGGGCGGCGAGGACCGCGGCGGTTCAGAGCTCCGCCAAGTGGGCGGCAAGCTGGTCAAGGGTGCCGCTGAAGCCTTGCTGGATGGACTTGTGCCCCGGCTCGAAGGTCTTTCGCTCCTCCTCCGACACGTCGATCGGGTACCTCATGATTGTCATCCTCGTCCCGGCGAGATGCTCGGTAAGCGTCAGTGTATTCAGGACTTCCAGCGGGTAGGCCGGGCTCAACCATTGGCGGGTCACCCCTCCCTGCTCATTCGAGAACGAAACGATAAAGACGAGTCGCTCCGGCGCGACGATCTCGCGGTAGGCGAGCCTGCCCCATAGGTCGCAGCCGTCGGGGGATCACATGCGGTAGTGAAAGACGCCGCCCGGCCGCAGGTCGAACCTGCTGACCTGCATCTCCAAGCCCCTAGGGCCCCACCGCTGCGCCAGGCATTCGCGTCCAGTCCACCCCTTCCACACCTGCTCACGCGGCGCGTCGAACACCGGCGTGATCACGAACCCCGCCTGCGGGGCCTTCGTAACCGCCATATTCGCCAGGCGCTCCGCAAGTCGATCGAGGGTCTGGTCCCCCCTCGACGGCCCCGTACTCCTCGATTACACGATTCCATGCCTCGGGAGAGCCGAACACCATGCGCAAGGTGAGCCTGGTCGTGGTTCTCTCACGGCGGAATTCCCGGGCGCTCACCTTGCTGCCAAACCGGCAGATCCGCCCGGTATACCGCTTGCCGTCACTCCCCCACGATTCCAGACGTTTTCAGCCCTGCTTCATCCGACCGGCGTACTCTGTCGTTCGGGGAGGAAGGCTGTTATTTCCCGTGAGGATGGGGGGTACCAATCGATGATCCGACCCGACCGCCTGACGATCAAGGCTCAGGAGGCGTTCCGCGACGCCGGCGAGGACGCCCGGCGCCGGGGCAATCCCGTCGTCAACGACGCCCATCTCCTGCTGGCCCTGCTCGGCCAGGACGAAGGGGTGGTCCAGCCGCTGCTGCAGAAGTGCGGGCTGAACGTCACCACGCTCCGCGGCGACGTCGAGCGGGAGATCGCCCGCTTCCCGACCCAGGCCGGCGCCGGCGGCGAGCCCACCTTCAGCCGGGAGCTGCACAAGGTCTTCGACCGGGCCGAAGGGCTCGCGAAGAAGATGAACGACACCTACATCTCCACCGAACACCTGCTGCTGGCCCTCGCCGAGGAGTCGGGAACCACCGCTCGCGCGCTCCTGAGCGCCCAAGAGGTCTCGGCGGACGATCTGCGCACCGCGCTCGATGAAGTCCGCGGTGCCCACCGCGTCACCGACCAGGCCCCGGAGGAAAAGTACCAGGCGCTCGAGCGCTACACCCGGAACCTCACCGACCAGGCCCGCCAGGGTAAGCTCGATCCGGTCATCGGCCGGGACGAGGAGGTCCGCCGGGTCATGCAGGTCCTGTCGCGCCGCACCAAGAACAATCCGGTGCTCATCGGCGAGCCTGGCGTCGGCAAGACCGCGATCGTCGAGGGGCTCGCCCAGCGGATCGTCCATGGGGACGTGCCGGAGTCGCTCCGGAACCGCGAGATCCTGGCCCTCGACATGGGACTGCTGGTGGCCGGCACCAAGTACCGCGGCGAGTTCGAGGAGCGGCTCAAGGCCGTCCTCAAGGAGCTGACCGCCGGCGAGGGCAAGTACGTCGTATTCATTGACGAGCTGCACACCATCGTGGGCGCCGGCGCCGCCGAGGGCGCGGTGGATGCCAGCAACATGCTGAAGCCTGCGCTGGCCCGCGGTGAGCTGCATGTGGTCGGTGCCACCACACTGGACGAGTACCGGAAGCATATCGAGAAGGACGCCGCCCTCGAGCGCCGCTTCCAGCCGGTGCTGGTGGGCGAGCCCAGCGTGGCCGACACCATCGCCATCCTCCGCGGCCTCAAGGAGAAGTATGAGGTCCACCACGGCATCCGCATCACCGACAACGCCCTGGTCGCGGCGGCCACCCTCTCCGACCGCTACATCGGGGGCCGGTTCCTGCCCGACAAGGCCATCGACCTGGTGGACGAGGCATCCAGCCGGCTCCGGATCGAGATCGACAGCCTGCCGCAGGAGATCGACGAGGTCGAGCGCCGGATCGTGCAACTCCAGATCGAGCGGCAGGCCCTGCTCAAGGAGAAGGACAAGGCGGCCCGCGAGCGGCGGGATGCGCTGGACCATCAGATCTCCGAGCTCAGCGAGAAGAGCAGCTCGATGAAGGCGCAGTGGCAGGCCGAGAAGGTCGCGATCCAGGAGATCCAGACGAAGAGGGCCGAGGTGGAGCGGCTGCGGACCGAGATGGACCTGGCCACCCGGCGCGGCGACCTGCAGAAGGCGGCCGAGCTGCAGTACGGCCGGGTGCCCCAGCTCGAGCGCGAGATCGTCGAGTACGAGAAGCGGCTCCAGACCATCCAGGCCAGCGCCAAGTACCTGAAGGAAGAGGTGGATGCCGAGGACATCGCCGAGGTCGTGGCGAAGTGGACCGGCATCCCGGTGTCCAAGATGCTGGAATCCGATCGGGAGCGGCTCACCCATCTCGAGGCGGAGCTCGGCGAGCGCGTCGTAGGGCAGGAAGTGGCGCTCGGCGCGGTGGCGAACGCGGTGCGCCGGAGCCGCGCGGGCCTGCAGGACCCCAACCGTCCGACCGGCTCGTTCATCTTCCTCGGACCGACCGGTGTGGGCAAGACGGAGACGGCCCGGGCGCTCGCCGAGTTCCTGTTCGACGACGAGCGGGCGATGGTGCGGCTGGACATGTCCGAGTACATGGAAAAGCACTCGGTCGCCCGGATGATCGGCGCGCCTCCCGGCTACGTCGGCTACGAGGAGGGCGGCCAGCTCACCGAGGCGGTCCGCCGCCGGCCGTACAGCGTGCTCCTGTTCGACGAGATCGAGAAGGCGCATCCCGACGTCTTCAACATCCTGCTCCAGATTCTCGATGACGGCCGTCTGACCGACAGCCAGGGCCGGGTGGTGGACTTCCGGAACACCGTCATCATCATGACCTCCAACATCGGCAGCCTGATCATCGTCGAGGCCGGCGAGCGGCAGGACGAGGAGAGCTGGCAGCGGGTGGAGGCGGAGGTCCGGGGCCAGCTCCGGCAGCACTTCCGCCCCGAGTTCCTGAACCGGGTGGACGAGGTGATCGTGTTCCATCCCCTGAGCCGGGCGCATATCACCCGCATCGTGGATCTCCAGCTGCACCACCTGGAGCGGCTGCTCGAGCAGCGCAAGCTGCGGCTCCGGGTCACCCCGGAGGCGAAGGAACTGCTGGCCACCGAGGGCTACGACCCCGTGTACGGGGCGCGGCCGCTCAAGCGGGTCATCCAGCGGCGGGTGCAGAATCCGCTGGCCCTCGAGATCCTCGAGGGGCAGTACCATGAGGGCGACACGGTCGTGGTCCACCGTTCCGGGGCCGAACTCACCTTCGGCGGGGAAGCCGCCGTGCCCGAGGCGGTGAGTGCGTAGGGGACCGGCCACGGCCGCGGACGTCGCCGGGATGGAGCACGCGCTCCGCCTGGCGAGGGCCGCGGCCGTGCTCGAGGAGGTTCCGGTCGGCGCCGTTATCGTTCAGGATGACGAAGTCCTGGGCGAGGCCCACAACGAAATGGTCAAGCGGCATGATCCCACCGCCCACGCCGAGCTGCTCGCGATCCACCGCGCGCTCACCCGGGCCGGCGAGGATCGGCTGCCCGCCGCGACCATCTACATCACCCTCGAGCCCTGCGCCCAGTGCGCGGGCGCGCTGGTGCTGGCCAAGGTCGGGCGGGTCGTCTTCGGCGCCTACGACCAGCGCGCCGGCATGGCCGGCTCGGTCGACGATGTTCTCCGACACCCCCGACTCAACCACCGGCCCGAGGTGATCGGCGGCATCCTCGCCGACGACTGCGGCGAGCTGCTCAAGAACTTCTTCCGCACCAGGCGGTAGCCTCGGTCGTTCACCGCCGCGGGCATCCCGGCGACAATTGACAGCGCAACCGGGGGCCTCTACGTTGAACGCTGGTTCAACATGCCCCGCGCCCAGCCACCCTCACGACACCTCGCGGTTCCCTCGCGCTCTCCATCCTCCATATCTTCAAGCCATGCAGATCACCCCGCGGCAGGCCGCAGCATATCTGGGAACAGACGAGTCCACCATCCGCCGCTGGATCCGGGAGCGCGGGCTGCCGGTCCACCGGGTCAGCGAACGGCTCTACCTGAACGCCATCGAGGTCTGGGAGTGGGCCATCGAGCACGGCATCCCGGCCTCGCGCAGCCTGCTCGAGGAGGCGCGCCGCTCGCCCGACGAGGTTCCGCCGCTCTCCGCGCTGCTCGAGGCCGGCGGGGTCCATCGTGACGTCGAAGGGCACGACAAGAGCGCGGTGCTGGCCGCCATCGTCAAGCGCCTGCCGGTGGGACCCGACGTGGATCGCGAGTTCCTGCTCACGGTGCTCGACGCGCGGGAGGCGATGGGCTCCACCGGCATCGGTGACGGGATCGCCATCCCCCACGTGCGCAATCCGATTCTCCTGCACGTGGACCAGCCGTTCGTCAGTCTCTGCCTCCTGCACGAGCCGGTGGAGTTCGGCGCGATCGACGGCAAGCCGGTCCACGCGGTCTTCCTGGTGGTGAGTCCCAGCGTTCCCTCGCATCTCAGGATCCTGGCCCAGCTGGGCTTCGTCCTGCGCGACGCCGAGGTCCGCACCCTGCTGGCGCGGCGAGCGCCGACCGACGAGATCCTGGCCCGCATCCAGCTGATCGAGCACCGGACAACCGGAGCGTATCCGGCGCCGGGCGCGACGCGTCAGTGAGCCTGCTTCTCCTCGGCTGCGGCCTGATCATCCTGGGGGGCGCGGGCAGCCTCCTGCTGCACCACCGGCCTCGCCTCGCGGACCGGCTCTACGGCGCTGTCCTGCTTGCCGGGTGCACGCTGGGGCTGATCCCGGCGATCGCCGTCCTCCTCGGCGGACCCACTCTGCTCTCCACCCTCTCCGGCTCGCTTCCGGGCGGCCCCTGGCGCTTCGGCCTCGATCCGCTCTCGGCCTGGTTCCTCCTGGTGGTGCTGGTGGTGG
>Ga0153915_10007375_pt1 | contig 10371 bp, 8 predicted proteins | sample Opewatmetagenome_2_FD_107003 | JGI IMG/M metagenome (GOLD analysis project Ga0153915, IMG submission 107003) | Freshwater wetland microbial communities from Ohio, USA - Open water 3 Core 3 Depth 3 metaG | ecosystem: Environmental > Aquatic > Freshwater > Wetlands | place: USA: Ohio, Lake Erie... | reverse complement strand
GCAATATATTAAGCTAATCTATAATTACCCGGCTAACTTCCCGTCGGGTAATCCAGAGGCTTTATTTATCGACTTATGGCCAGGCTTGGGGAAACAGCTTGGCTGGGTGGTAACAGGGTTAGCAGGTATAGTTTTGGGCGTGGAATGGCGGCAGGCCAGGAAGAGGGATTTTCGCTGGTTTTTATGGACAGTCTGCCTGACGCTAGCATTAAGCCAATGGATTGGGATCCCGACAATCCCGGGAAATTTTACTGGCTTGATCCTGCCACTTATACTCGTATCAACCATGTTAACTGAACATTGGCCGCTGGGAGGGAAATGGGTAGCAGTCTTCATGGTGATGGTACTATTTATCTGGGAATGGGCTATATTTTACCTGGATATCATTAGTTTTCAGGTCGGAATGCAGCTAAATCTGCTAATACCCCTACCATTGATCTCGATCATCGGTCTATACTGGGTGCGCTGGTGGGCGATAAAACCCCGGCGGCTATTAATCGAGGAGTTGAGGTTTGGAGAAATCTATTAAACTTCATTTGAAAATCGAATATCTTTGGGGTTTAGTAGCTTTGGTGGGTATTTTCGTATTTGTGAATACCCATCCCATCCGGCCCCATGATTTTTGGTGGCACATCACGATCGGGCGTGAAATCCTGGCGACAGGCAAAATACCAACAACCGACATCTATTCTTATACAGCCGCTGGCCAGCCCTATGCCTCTTATCAGATGTTTTGGCTGATGGAAATCATATTATACGGAATTTATAAACTAGGCGGTCCAGCTCTGGTCATATTCATCCACAGCCTGATGATCAGCGCGGCTTATGGAGTGATCTTTTGGTTATGCAAGCGGGCATCTAATAGCTGGCGGATAGGGGCTTTCAGTGTATTGTTTGCAGCAGCGCTCGGATTAAATGATTGGAATGTGCGCCCGCAAGGGATTACATTTTTACTGGCAAGCCTATTCTTGCTGGCAATCTACCAATATAGGAAGAGACGACATTGGGGTTGGTTAGTGGTTTTACCATTGGGGATGCTCATATGGGTTAACAGCCACGGCACATTTTTAATTGGATTGGTGCTGGTGGGGATATGGCTTGGGCAGGAAATATGGGAGGTAATTAGAGCAAGGCAAAGTGGCGCGGGGGCTATGACCGTGAAAGGGCTTTATGTCCCAGTCATCGCCACAATTATCACTATATTGGCGTGCTTGCTCAATCCTCGCGGGCTGGGAATCATCAATTACCTGACAACACTGACCGGGAATAGCGTGGTGCAGAACCTGGTCACAGAATGGGCACCTCCAACATTCAATACCCTCATGGGAGCTCTTTTTTTCTTTGGATTGCTGGGGTGCGCGATCCTGTTAGCCCTTTCACCGACCAGGCCAAACTTTTATCAGATATTTGTATTCCTTGTCTTTGGCTTATTGAGTCTGAAGACTTCTCGAGGGATCGTATGGTTTGGATTGGTAATGGCTCCCATTGTTGGTGAGCACATCTCATCTATAACAAAAAGCTTATCCAGAGCCAATCAACAACCAGTAAATTCAGCAGGCTCGAAATATTTAAATGCAATATTTGCCATTGTGATTATTGGTATGGGTGTGATCTCGCTGCCCTGGTTCAAGAGTTCATTACCATTACCCCAAATGAAGGCGGGTTTGATATCCTCAGAAACTCCGGTGAAGGCAACTGAGGTTTTATTGGAGCAACATCCACCAGGTCGAGTATTCAATGCAATCTCGTTCGGAAGCTATCTCATCTGGGCAGCTTATCCGCAATATCAGGTCTTTGTGGATTCACGAATCGAGCTATTTTCAGAGAAGGTATGGCTGGATTACCTTAATATCAGCAATGCGAATGGTGATTGGGAACAGCTTTTACAAGATTATGGGGCGAGCACGCTGATGCTCAGCCCGAGTGAGCAATCTGAGCTGATTCTAGTCCTAAATGCTTCTACCTCTTGGCACCAGATTTATCAAGATCAAGTTGCTTATATCTATATACGGAACAAATAACGAATTCCAACCCAACAATAATGCTCAGCAGATTGAAAATCGTCAATAAAACAAGCTGGAAACAATTGCGTTGGTTGATATGATCTTTGTCGCTATTCTAGCAGGATATTCCATTGCTTCCTCACAGGATTACTGCAAAGCAGTGGGAAAGGACTCTTTTCTTTATGCTTAGCACCACACCCCCTATTGGAAGGCAAAAGTCCGTACAATCCAGATTATTGGGTGCCAGCTCATACTCTACATGGCTCTCAATGGGTATCTGATACTACATTTTTATATCCCCTACCCTTAGCCGTAATCCTATTACCATTGGGATTATTACCTTTAGAATACGCCGCGGTTATTTGGGTAACGCTGAGAATATTAGCAATCCAATTAAGCTTTCGCATTTTCATTTCAATATGGCATAAAAAATGGGTATATTCTTACGATATTCCCACATTAGCGGGAATCTTTTGTTTCTGTCTCGTGGCTGTGAGATTATGGTTAGGGCGAATGGATTGGTTAATTCTATTATGTCTGGCTTCAGGTTTGTCGTATTTGGAAAAGCAAAAATGGTTTATCGGGGCAATGATCATAACAATAAGCATGCTAAAACCCCTTGGTGGCATTCACAAGTCTGTGGTTGATCATTCGTCGTTTGTGGACAGCTTTAATTGACTAGGGGATCACTATCGCTGGATTGTTTGCAGCAGGTTGGCTATTTGCTCATTCCTGGCTCATATGCTGGAGAGAAATTGGAGATATAAGGTTGAGTCGTTCTATTGCTGTACACCAACCTTATGAGGGATGGCTTCTCTGCTTTGAAGTTCAACCAAAATTGTGCGCTTAATATTGGAAGGGTGATTGCGGTCGTTCTATTTCTCATTATGCTCTTTATTAGCCTTCGGATAAGAGTGGGGAGACAAAATATGTAATCGGATTGTCCATACCCATTGCATTATTAATATCACCATATCTATGGACTTATTCACAGATACTACTCATAATACCTATATTATTCAGCCTGGAGCTGATGAGGCAAAGACATTGGCCTTATTTGCTCGTGGCACCATATGCCATCTATATTGCATTATTTCGCGCATTGGTTGTCTTCTTTTCAAACAAGATAGGCGTAGATATATTAAGCTCTATGGTAAGCACCGTTGTTTTTGTCAATTTATGGTTGTTATATCACTTTTATCATGATCGAGGAAAACCAACAGTGGATAATGTTCAACTTATCAACGAGTAAGTCTGGACTCAATAGGTAGTGATAAATATCGCGCTAAAGTAGTAAACGATAGATAACTTTCGTCCTAAATGGTCGTTGATATCCTGATCGACGCAAATTGCACATACAAAGGAATTAAATTAATATATATATAATGGATCATTGAGTATATTCCACCCAAAGTGCCGGTATTTGCTAAGGTTGGTAAAATTTCCTTAATATCAGCAATGCACATGGCGATTGGTGAATATTTTTACGAGATTATTGGGGCAATAGGATAAGGTTGGGTGGTGTGGGTAACCAGTCTTACCAAAAAGTTTGGAGAAACAGATGAATGGGTAAGCCTTCATCAAGACCTTTCAAAAATGGTATTTGTCCGAAAATAGACAATTATCAGGAGGATTAACAAACTGAGGGGAATTAATGCAGGTAACGCCAGTTTTACGGCGTAGCCTATCAGGGGTAAGAAAAGCAGACTTATATAATATATTAGAGTCAATTTAAATATGGCAGGCCTAATCTCACTATAATTGGTCAACAAAATTATCGCTGGTACCAATATAAGCAAGTCATATATTAGTGTATGCGGGGCGATTATCAATGGAAATAGAAGAGCTAACGAGATAGAAAAATATCTCTGGTATATAGGTATTGTCTGAGACTGGTATGCAACGAATGACAAAAAGATAACCATAGCAATGCCAACCAGTAAAAATAAGATTTGGATCACTTTAGCAAAACCTGCTGGGAATAGAGTTGCCATTAATGCATAAGGAGTAGCCATAACTGAAATTGGAAAACTTTCCTTAGCATAGGGGAGATATAAAAGCGAGTTTGATAATTTCAAGTATTCCAAATAAGGAGAAATACCATAAGCCAGGACGACTGGGATTTGCCACATTAATGTGAAAATGCCAAAACTAAGGATAGCCCGAACGGATTTCCAAACCAACCAACAAATTAAAAATCCGATTACGAATTGGGGTTTATATATCAAGAGGCTACCAAGAATACCAGCAAGAATCCACTGTTGTCTCATCATAGCCAAGATAATACCCGTGCATAATAAAAGTGTGATTCCGTGGCTTTGTCCAGAGATGAACCCATCGATGAACGCGAATGTTGAGAAGATGATAATTGACATCTGAACAGGTGATAATCCTGATTTTAACAGCCATCTTGGGATGATGAATTCAGTTAATAAGTAGACGCTGACAACAACGCAGACAAGATTCAGAATCTCCCATCCAATAAATGCATATGCAAGTGGAATAGATCTAATCCAGCTCATCGCAAGAGCGACATATGGTGGGCTGATAAACGGCGCATACCCCGTTGTTTGGCTGGGTGAGATCAGAGTTGATTGGCTTTCCTGTTGAACAGCAGGGTTATATAGATTATCGATATCATTGTGATAAAGGATGCCTCCTGAATAATTGCTTATAAAATCACCTCCGATCAATATGCCGGTTAAACCCCCAATCCAACCCTGATGCAGCAGGATATTTACGATGATGACCCCCCAACTAGCGAAGAGAATTAAACGTGGATAATCCCTGAGACGCTTAGGATTAATTATTTTCCATAAGTTCATATTTTCCAATACTGAGCTGGATGTTCTTATAAACTATTAAATATACAATGAATAGAACTGGCACACTTATTTGAATCGCGATAGGCAGGAGCTTTAATTGAGTAAAAGTCAGAGGACCACTGAGGAATGTTGCAACCCAAGTGATGGAAAATAAAGATTTCCACAGAGGTTTTAAACCCGGGTTTGCCTGCCAGAATAAGAATGCTGGGATAAGCAGGGTGCTCCAATCATAAATCATGGCGTGAGGAGTGATCCATATTGTCAGGCAAATCGCTGCAGCGAATAAAAGATCCTGCTCTTGGCGATTCTTTTGCCAAAACAAGTAAAACGCTGCAATTCCAACAGCGGAAAGGATCAATGAAATTACTTCTGGCAACCATCTAATACCCGGGATCAAGAGGACAAAGAAGCCACGCAGCGAGTGAAGATGCCATAATGGAAATTGATCACCATAGATCAAGCTAGGCAAAAAGTCACGTGCAAGATTTATATATTCCCGGCTGGCTTCCGGCATCAACCAGAAAGATATCCCAGCCAATGTCACTCCCCCCAAGGCGAGGCCGAGTAGGGCTTTCCAATCCTTGCGGTACTCCAAGAGCCACAACAACCCGATACCCAAAACCATTTGAGGCTTATATAACAATAAACTGCTTACCAATCCTGCTGCCAGAGGTTTATTCCTGCGCCACAGCCAATATGACAGACTGAATAGAAACAGGCTCAGCAAGCTATTCTGACCGAAACTGATCGTGGCAAAAATGGGAAACCAGGTCAGAGACCAGAGGAAACCCTTGTTGGGTGGTCCTGGTAATAATAAACTGATACTTACCCATAATAATATTAAGCTCAGCAAGCTCCAGGCAATAAAACTCCAGGTATAGGGGAGGAGTGAAAAAGGGACGAACAGCCAAGCAAAAAAGGGAGGTGTCAGGAAAGCATGGAAACTGACCAAACCTTCACCTGCGATATCTTGTTCAAGCTGACTTTGGTAGGTGAAGTCATACAAGCTGGCACTTTGCCCCTGGCGAAGGGTGACACCTGAGGCATAAAATTGCAGATAATCGGTGCCGATAACCTGCCCAGCGAGGTCCATATTGCCGGGTCCGAGCAGGAGGCTAACCAGCCAGGCAAACCAAAGTGCCCCACCGGCAATCCAGGCATAGGTCATTCGCCGGGGAGTTAAAAATTGATTAAAGCGTAGCCACCAGCTCATTGATTTTCACTCAAAGCAAATTTTCTGTGTGGATTCAAGATCCAGAGGATAACTAAAACTATTAAACCGAGGGAAATGAACGGGAGTAAGGCTATTTTTGTCAAAGCAACTACCAACGTCAGAAAAAAACAACCGAGATATACACCGATAGCCACATATAAAAGGATGCGAGTGCTGGAGTACCTTTGCCAGAGAATAAATGCCGGTACCAGAATCAGCATATCGTGTAGCAGAGTATATGGCGATACAAGAATTGGCAGAATAATCGCCATTGTTAATAACGGTGTAGCTTCAAGAATTGGTTTGTTACGATACCTATACGCTAACCAGACAATAAGAATCAAGAAAATAAATGTCAATGCAAACGTTAATAGATTGATCACTGGCAGAGATTGAATTGGAAATACTGATGTAAAGAATCCAAATAATGTAGTCAATAAGTATCCAGGGAAACCTTCTTGATATGGAAGCACTAATAGCTCTCTACTCATATTTAGATATATTTTATAGGGTTCAATCCCATTAAATATGACGAAAGAACCAATCCATAAAAATGATGTGATTGCAAATCCCCCTAAAGCTTTATATTTTCGCCATACAATCCAAATAACTAAAAAACCAATTACCAATTGGGGTTTATATATCATTAAACCTGCCATGATTCCAGCAGGGAACCAATGATCAGAAAGAGTAAAGACTAGCAGAGAGGTCACCAGCAAAAGTGTCAGGGTATTATTTTGTCCAACCTGGAGACCCTCGATGAAGGGGAAGAATGAAAAAACAATAATCACCAGCTGCCACAAGTTCAATCCTCCGGGCAACGATTTTTGGATTACAGAGTGGCATAGATAGACTGCTAAAAAGGCGAATATCAGTGATAGAACGGTCCAGAGGATGAATGCTATGGGAAGAGAGGTGTAAGTAAACAGGCTGTAAGCTTGTGCAACATATGGGGGACTTATATAAGGATTTACTCCCAATATATTTGTTGGCTGGATTAATGATTGCTGGATAGCAAATTGTGTAGATAGATCGTATAGATGTGGCAAATCTGTCCGATATATTAATCCTGCTGCATATAAAGTTATGAAATCACTACCAATGATCTGATTCAACCCACCAAGCCAGCCTTGCCTAAAAATCAAATTGATTGCCAGGATTATCCAGGTGGTGATGAACATCAACCTGGGGTAATCTCGCAATCGCCGCGCATTGATGATGTTCATAGTCTAGGGGATATCACAGGAGGATTGACTAACGCTAGTAACATCTATGAATTTATATGGATTGTTCCAAGTGGAATAATATTCTTGATTTTCCTGTAGCTGGACACGTGTGCCAAAATAGTTATTCAGGATCAAAGGGAAAGTGTTTACAGGGGTAATATCGTTTTTAATCACCGTTGCATCTATGCCAGGAAGATAATAGGCATTCAAGATAGAGAACCTTTCCTTCATGCAGGTATTATCCGGGGAGCTCCAGTCTAAATATGCACCTGGTCCATGGTCTGCCTGGATGACGATGATCGGAGAGTTTTGGGATTTAGCCAATATGTTATCAACAGCGAGGAGTAATTGGTTGTTAATGTAGACCAATTGGTCGACATATTGGCGTTTATATTCTTCCGCTCCACCAGAGAACCGGTCGCCATCTGCAAGGATATAGTATTCATCGGGTGTGATGGGTCCTGCCTGATCGAATATAAAAGGCGGATGTGGGGCAATGATGTGGGTGAACACGATTTTCGGTCCCCGGATCACAGGCACCTCATTTGCCAGAGTGGAAAAGGTGTAGCTGACACGTTCCTGTTCTGTGGAATAACGTGAAATCGGGACTCCGATCCATCCCTGTTCGATCAGGACAACAGCAGCCGAATTAATCAATAACAACGCTTCGAGGTCATGTGAATTTCCTGAGCGTGTAGAAGAAAAATAATAATCAGCGTTTGCGATATCTGTAGCCTGATAGCCAGAGGAAAAAGCCACAGTTTTATACCCTAATCGTTCAAAGATAGCCCGGATAGCACTATGCTGGATCATCCCAATCAATTGCCCACGGTCTGGAACCGTCGTGGGAAGACCAGACAGATATTCCATGTTCATGGAAGAAGCTAACGATAAGGCAGTTTGCATATAATTGGATTGGCTTTGAGAAGCGATAAAAAATCCTTTATCCTCCAAGCTATCGATGAAGGATGAGTTGTCGTAATGGTAGATTTCTTGCAGGACGTCGCTCCGTGCATACCCATCAATAATCAGGTAGTACACATCGGGCAAGTCAGAGGTTGAGGTTGGTGGAGGAATAGATTGGAGTGACTGGGATAGCGTTGGGTGGGTAGTGTAACGGGGGATTAAATCGAGTGAGATGCGGATAATGGAAAAAGCCACCAACACCATACAGACCAGGTTTAGGAACAAGGTGATCGTCTGGGGACTGGTGATCCTGCGCCATAAAAAGCCACTCATCAGAAATATAAAAATAATCGCCCATAAGGGGAAAAAGATCCAATGCGTGCCGAGTGAGACAGGTCCGATATGGATTGCATCTGCCCATAGGTGAACTGTGCCGTAGTGGAAAAACCAAAAAGTAAGCAGAAATACAATCAAGCCGGTCCGGTGGATATCCTTCAACCATTTGTTCAATAACCACATCAAGCCAGCTGCGATCAGGGGCGAGACCAAGACGACCGGGAAAAGCTGGATTAGAGCAACATCGCTGATGTTAGCAGCCAATAACAGCAATATTGGATTGATGGAAAAGAGGATGGGATAAAAGACAAGCTTTTTCATTGATACATTCAATCAAGGGATCGTTTAGGGATTCGATGCCCGAGACCATAGTTGCGCATATTCGTCCTGGTATTCCAGCGCCCAAATTTGATCTGTAGAGAGTGAGGCAGCCAATCTTGGTTGTAATTTTTTATCCAGTAAAATGCGATCCACTCCGTACTTGGCTAGCAACTGGTCGTAGCGGAACCCATTATTGATATCGATATAATCCTGCCACTGTTCATAGGTGTACAACTCGATACGCGGATCAATAAACACACCTTGATCGGGAACAGCCCAGATCAGATAACTACCATAGCCCAGCTCATTGAACAAATGCCCGCCGGGATGCCCTCGAAGATATTCACCTGCTGAGACCGGAGTATTCACCGTCAGCAAAGGTCCAGCTGGTGAGTGGCGTAAGACTTGTTGCCAGTAAGGGGATGGCAGCGGTATATTTTCCACAAACCATGGTTGAACAAGGATGACTGGGATAAATAAAGCGATTGCCAAAACCAGATTGATCCAATTCTTTTGAGGAACAAAGGTGGGCGTTCTTATCGGAAGCGCACTAATGAGCCTAGCCAGGACCGGCACGACGACCAATCCATACCAGATCACCGAGCGTTGACCGTTCCATGCGAGCCATAAGAAACCGATCACGAGCAAGAGCTCGGTAATTTTAAGCTTAAGCGAGGAATATGCGGTTATGGCAATAAACAAGAGGATGCTAACATAAAAAGTTACGTTTGCTATTCCATGCGGTGTGGTTGGCTGCCATTCGTCAATTAATTGCTGGATAGGCTGGTTGGAAAGCAAATTAACCGTGTAGCGGATAATATCCAAAAACCGCGGATTGACAAGAACCGCTAATGCACTCAGGAGCCCGACTGCTCCCATCCATGCAATTTGCCGCCAGGAGAGGCTGTACACCTGCTTGAGTAGCTTACTTAAAATACTGCCGATCAAGAAGATGGCAACTAATCCCAGACCGAGAATATAACTACCATGAACATTTACCCAAAATATCATGCTGGCCGGGCAAAGCAACAACCACTGCCATCTACTAATACCCTCAGAATAGCGTTGGAGGACGATGTAGATGACGATAAAAGGTAACCAAGCCCACATTTGAGTACGTACGATGAGGTTATTGGTGCTCATCAAGCATAGTAATGTAATTACAAAGGCAGAAATGCGCCAGGAACCACTTTGCCGGTGGGACTCGTAAGCTACCAGCCCGAAAGTGAGAGCCAAAAGTAAAGTACGCACGAAAATAATGAGTGCAACACCCCCGAGCTTATAAAACAGATATAACAAAAACTCTCCCAGCCAGGCAGCATAAAAAAAGGGCTGGTTGGCAGGGATAGTCCAGGCATACATATTCGTTGTGGGTATTGTCCTGGTGGAATAGATAAAATTCCCAATTTTCAAATGCCACCAAAAATCATTGGGTGGAAGCGGAAACAACGAAGCGAAGAATAAGAAGCCAGCAAGAATCACCAGGAACCACAGGATCTCAATATTAATGCCATGCCTGTTTGAATTCTTTATCGAGGTAG
>Ga0153915_10007373_pt1 | contig 10372 bp, 9 predicted proteins | sample Opewatmetagenome_2_FD_107003 | JGI IMG/M metagenome (GOLD analysis project Ga0153915, IMG submission 107003) | Freshwater wetland microbial communities from Ohio, USA - Open water 3 Core 3 Depth 3 metaG | ecosystem: Environmental > Aquatic > Freshwater > Wetlands | place: USA: Ohio, Lake Erie... | reverse complement strand
GAGCTCCTTCACCCGCTCCCGGTACGGACGGTCGAAGAGCGGCTCCCCCTCGACCTGCAGAAGGTCGAACAAGTAGGGCACGAGCGGGATCTCTTTTTGCAGGCGTTTGACGTCCAGGGTCCGGCCGAACCGGCGCATAGTCACTTGAAAAGGGACCGGCCGGCCGTCGCTTCCGACACCGAACGCCTCTCCGTCCAGGATCCCCTCCCGGAGCTTGAACTTCCTGGCCAGGGCGACGATCTCCGGCAGCCGCTCGGTCACTTCATTGAGGTGCCGGGTGAAAATGCGAACTTCATCGCCCGATTTGTGCACTTGGATGCGCGCGCCGTCGACTTTGTATTCCCAGGCGGCCCGGCCCAGACGCTCCAGGGCCTCCTCCTCTCCCCCGGCCGGTGTGGCCAGCATGGGAGAAACGGGGCGGAAGAGCTGCGGACCGAAGCGCTTGAGCCCAGCCGCTCCTTCGGTGAGCGCCGCCTGGGCTACCTCGCCGACTTGGCCCGCGAACATGTGGGCCTCGCGAATCGAACGGGAAGGAAGCCCCGACGCATCGGCGACGGCTTCGAGCACCAGCCCCTCGAGAGCCCCATGTCGAACCTCCCCGACAAGGAGCGATCCGACGAACCGTCTCTCGGGTTCAGCCATCCTGGCAAAGAGGGCCCGCAGCGCCCGCGTCCGCCGCGAAACGGAGCCGGGACCGGATATCCGCCCGAGCTCATCGAGACGAGCCTTGACCTCCTCCAGGCTGAGGCCCTCTCCGGTTCCGCCGGCATCGGAAGAAGCCTCGATGACCGCGCGCCAGCCGATGTTCAACCTCCCCGAGGACAATGCCCCCGCAAGGGAGTCGGCGGCAATCGCTATTTCTTTCCCCCGGGCCTGTCTCAGGAGGCGGGCGATCAGAGCCCTTTTCTCGTTCTTGCTCGCAGTCTCCCTGACTTTGCCGGAGGTCTCGACGAGTTCTCCGAGTTTCATGGTTGGATCTGAACGACCGCCCGGACCCTTCTCATTCCAGGCGTCGACTTAAGTCAAACCCTTGGTCGATAGGGAACGGATGCAGTCCAAGTCCAGTTCGCCTTTGGCGCCCCAGCCCCGCACCCCGTCCTGGATGCAGGGTCGGAAATTCTCATAGAGGGAAAAAGCCTTGGCGCCCAGCTCCTCGGGCGGGTAAGTCCGGGCCAGCTCCTCCATGACCCGGCGGGCCGATTCCAAGGCCTCTCCGAACTTGCCTTGGAGGTATCTCTCGACTCCCTCAGGCTCGATGGGACGGTCTCCCTCGACAGCCCTCACACCCTGCCCGGTCCGGATCGCCGGAATGGGACGGCCCATAAGCTTGACCCAGAATTGCTCCCCGCGGCCGACCTTTTTCGGCGGCATCTCCTCGACGACCTCGGGAGTTGTGTAGATGCCGAGGCGACGTCCTTTGGACTGGGCGTTCAGCCCGGCCAGCGCCTTCCCCAGGGAGAGTGAGGCCGCATGGTCGTAGCCGAGCCGTTCAGCCACAACGCTGGCCCACAGGGTCAGCACGGGCGCGCGATTGACCAGGACCACTTCTCTGGGCACCAGTTCCCCCAATCTGAATCTATCCCGGCCGGGTTGGCTTGTCAATCGCTCGGCCGGGGATAAAAAGCCTCCAACCACTGCTGCCAGTCCGCCTCGGTCCTGACCTTGATGACGGCGGACCGGACCTCCGCCGGTCGGGGGTGCCTGCGGGCATAGTAGATCCCGAAGTTGCGCAGGACCTTTAGTGCCCGCCTCGGCCCATAGAGGCGGCAGGCTGTCCGGAAATGGAGGCCGATAACCTCCCGCTGCTCATCGAGCCCGGGTTCACGCGCCTCCCTTCCAGCCGCGATATCGCGGGCCTGGCTGAAAAGCCAGGGATTGCCGATCGCTCCCCGGGCTGCGACGACGCCGTCAACGCCCGTATCTTCGATCATCCTCAAGGCGTCCCGGGAGGACCGGACATCCCCGGAGCCGAGGATCGTCCTGTCCGGGAATTCGAGCTTGATACGAGCCAGAAGCCCCCAATCAGCTGCGCCCCTATATTTCTGCTCTACGCTTCGGGCATGGAGACAGGCGCCCGCGACTCCGGCCTTGAAGGCCTGATCCAGGATCTTCCTGAGCGCCTGCGACTCTGTTTCCTTTTCCTCAAAGGACCGCCGCAGCTTGAGGGTGACGGGACGCTCCGGGACGGCCTCAAGGACCGCCCGGACGATGTCCAAGGCTCGCGCAGGATCGGACATCAAGTACCCGCCCCGCTTGCGGGAAAGGACCTTCCTGACCGGACAGGCAAAGTTCAGGTCGATGACGTCAAAACCGAGACGGCTCAGCCTGGCGGCGGCTGCGGCCATGACGGCCGGCTCGCTTCCCATGATCTGTCCGGCCACCGGGTGGTCGGCGGGGTCGAGCCTGACTAAGCGGTCGAGGAGCCGGCCATCCAGCAGGAGCAGTTTGTCGAGCATGGCCTCGGTCGAGCAGTACGGAGCGGATAGAGAGCGGCAGACCAGTCGATAGGCCAGGTCGCTGTAGCCGGCCAGAGAGGCAAGGATCACTGGAAAACCGACTTCCACCGCTCCGATCTTCAGGGGCTTAAGCATGGCGCTGAATTATAACAGGGGAAAGGATCTTCCGGAAGTTCCGCTCTTAGACGGTGATCTGGTTCTTCCCTTTTGTCTTGGCCCTATAGAGCTTCTGGTCCGCGCTGTGGATGAGCCCGTCCACGTGGACCGCGTCCTCGGGATATCCGGCCACTCCCATGCTGACGGTCAGACGCGTTCCCTTAACTGAGCTCTTCGGAGGGAAGCCATGAGACTTGATAGCCTCGTCGATCCGCCTCGCCACCCGAAGCGCGCCGGGGTGGTCCGAGTACGGGAGGACGATGGCGAACTCATCGCCGCCATAGCGGGCGACCAGGTCCACTTCACGGACCGACCGCCTGACCACCTGAGCCAGCTCCTGCAGGATCACATCCCCCGTGGGATGGCCATGGGCATCGTTAACGGCCTTGAAGTTGTCGATATCGATCATGATCAGCGTGACGGGATAGCGCTGCCGGAGCGACTTCTTGATCTCAAGGTCGAGGAAGCGCTTGAAATAGCCGTGGTTGTAAAGCCCGGTCAGCCAATCGACCACGGCCGAACTCAGGGCTTCTTCATAATGTGACCGCAGCTCATCCAGCCGCTGCTTCTTTTCGAGGAGGATCTTGACCCGGGCCTGGAGTTCCCGGCCGGCGATCGGTTTGACCAGGAAATCATCAGTTTGGAGCTCGATGCACTTGAGCCGGCTGTCCATATCCTCAAGGCAGGTGATGACGACGATCGGCAGGTCCTTTCCCTTGTCCGAGCTCTTGACCCGGCGGCAGACTTCGAACCCGTTCAGGCCGGGGAGAAGGATATCCAGGAGCATCAGGTCCACCTGGCCGGTCTTGCAGAGCTCAGCCGCCTCCTCCCCGTTGGTCAGGTGTTCCAGACGGAGAGGCAGATCGCTCAGGAGGCCCCGGACGAGCTCGGCATCGCTGAGGTTGTCTTCGACCAGGAGGACCAAGGGAAGCTGTTTCTGGGTCTCCGGACCTGCGTCATGAGAGTGTTTGTCGACAATAAAAGACCACTGGGAGTGATTGCGGATGGTCAGCTGATCGCGGTACTGTTTGAGGGAAATCAGGGAGTTCGCCCGGGCGAGAAGCTCCTGCGGCCGGACCGGCTTGGTCAGATATTCCTCGGCTCCGGCCTCCCGCCCCGCCATTTCGTACTCCGGACCGTCCAGGGCGGTAACCATGATGATCGGGATGCTGTGCGTCCGGCTGTCCTCCTTGAGTATCCGGGCCGCTTCGAAGCCGTTCATTTCCGGCATCATCACGTCGAGCATGATCAGGTCGGGGAGCTCGCAAACGGCCCGGTCGTAGGCCTCTCTGCCGTTCGCGGCCAGGATAGTGTGGAACTGGCCCGTCGAGAGCATCTTCTCGAGAGAGGCCAGGCTCACCGGGGAGTCGTCCGCGATAAGGACTTTTTTCCTGTAGGAGGGCCCTTCTGAGCGTTGCTCCTGATCTTCCATCGATGCATCTCCTGCGGGCTCAGGTTCCCACAGGCCATACTCCCGGTCAATCATCTTTAGGGGGGAATCGAAAGGTGATGTTTGGCCGAGGAACATCACCTTTCAAGGTAGGAGGACGGGGGAGGCAACGATTTGACGGGCGAAGAGGTTTGATATACTCTGGATCGCGATAAGAAGCAAAATGAGAGATCCGAGCGGGCGGAGCAGGCGGCGCGTTCTGGGGGCGGTCTTCGCCCTGGGGATTATCCTCCTCGGTCTTTCCGGCTGCAAGAACTCGACGACGCCTGACGGGAATCAGAAGGCCCGGATCGTCATCCGCAATGATATCGGCCTTGCCGTAGACATCTACCTGGACGGCGCATTCCAATTCTTTCTGGAGCAGAAGGAATATTACTATATCGAGAACGTCAACCCGAAGGTCTATTTCCTCGAAGCCAAAAAGCGGGGAACGCAATTAGTGCTCCAGACGGCCAAGATAGAAGTTACGGAAAACCGGGACTATACTTGGACGATCGCCAGCTCGGCCGTCGTCACGATAACCAACCACTATGGGGAGACCCTCAGTCTCTACGGGGATGGCACTTTTCAGACCGACATCACAGATCAAACAAGCGCTTCAATCCAGGCTATCCCTTACGGTGAGCACCTGTTCGAGGCCAAGAGACCGAATGAGACCGAGGTTCTGGCCTCGACCCGGATCGAGATCCTCTCGGATAAGGTTTATACCTGGACCATCTCGAAGTGAGCTCGGCGGAACTTTCGGCAGCTTCCGGGCGTATATCTATCTAAGCCCAAAATCAGGGGTGGCTCTCCCAGTCCTGACCTAAAGGAGTCGACAGAATGATGCACCTGCCCAAACGTTATGTCTATGCTCTCTTGATGATCATCACCGCGGCGGCGGCCTGCGCGCCGAACAAAGAAACGGGGATCTCCCGTGTCGAGAACGGGCTCATCCCCGCTGTCCGCATCCAGGGCGACAAGGGCTGGAACATCCTGGAGCGGATGAAATTTTATAAAATACCCGGCGTGAGCGTCGCGGTATTCAATGGCGACCAGGTCGTCTGGGCGAAAGGCTACGGCGTCAAGGATATCGGGACGAACGAGCCGGTGACCGAAAAGACCCTCTTCGTGGCCGGCTCAATCAGCAAGCCGGTGGCCGTCATGGGCGGGCTCCGTCTTGTCCAGGAGGGGAAACTCTCGCTGGATGAGAACATCAATGCTTATCTCAAGTCCTGGCAACTTCCGGAAAATGAGTTCACTAAAACTGAGAAGGTCACTCTCCGCCGCATCATGAGCCACAGCGCCGGGCTGACGGTCCATGGTTTCGGGGGTTATGCTCAAGGGCGGCCTGTCCCGACGCTCGTTCAGGTTCTTGACGGCGCCGCTCCCGCCAACTCACCTGCGATCCGGGTGGACACGGTTCCGGGGACGATATGGAGGTATTCCGGCGGCGGCACGACGATCATGCAGCAGGCGATGATCGATGTGGAGGGGAGGCCCTTCCCGGAGATCATGGCGGACAAGGTCCTGGGTCCGCTCGGCATGACCAGCAGCTCTTACGAACAGGACATGAGTCCGGACCGCTTCGCCCTGGCGGCGTCCGGCCATTCGGGCGGCAAGCCCCTCGAGGGAAAGACTCATAAGTATCCCGAGATGGCCGCGGCCGGGCTCTGGACGACCCCCACCGACCTGGCCAAATTCGCCATGGCCGCCCGTCTTATGGCCACGGGAAAATCCAGCCAAGTCCTTTCCACGGAAACTGCCCGCCTGATGTTCACGCCGCAGATCAAGGTGGACCCTGCATCCGACATGGCGCTGGGGTTCTTCCTTGAGCATCACGGTCCTTCGGTCTACTTCGGACACGGAGGGGCAGATGCCGGGTTCGTCTGCCAACTCATCGCCGACAAGGAGAAGGGTTACGGCGCGGCCGTGATGACGAATTCAGAGGACCGGCCGGACCTCTTGATCAACGAGATCCTGAGGAGCGTCGCGGTGGAATACGGCTGGAAGGATTTTGTCTCACCGATCGCAAAACCGGTCGCGCTCAGCGCGGAGCAGCTCCAGCCCTATACCGGCCGGTATCTTTTATCCTCGGAGAGCGTTCTGACGGTGCGCTTGAAGGACGGGAAGCTGGAGGGGCAGACGACGGAATCCCCGGCCTTCGAGCTCCTGCCGGTATCGGAACGTGAATTCGTCAGGAGGGACAACGAGACGAAATTCATCTTCGCCGCTGCCGAGAGTGGAAGCTCAAAGGCGGTGACCCTGAGCACGCCGCGGGGAGAGCGGAGCGCCGAGCGCGTCTCTGCTGATTTCAGGATCCCGATCGAGCTGCTCCTTGAAGGGAAGATCGAGGAGGCCGTCAAGGCCTTTCAGGACATGAAGGCCAAGGATCCGAAAGACCCGGCCGTCGATGAGAACCGCTTGAACAGCCTCGGATACAGCTTCTTGCTCCAGAAGAAACTCGCGGAAGCGATCGCCGTCCTCAAACTGAATGTCGAGCTCTATCCCCAATCATGGAACGTCTATGACAGCCTGGCCGAAGCCTATATGATGAACGGTGAAAAGGACCTGGCGATCGCGAACTACGAAAAATCCCTCGGCCTCAACCCGAATAACGGCAACGGCGCGGCCATGCTGAAGAAGCTTAAAGAGAACTAACCCGGCTCAGAATCTCAAACCGATGGCGATGACGAATTCGTCCCTGTCCGCCAGGATGAACTTGCCCTGGACGTAAGGCGTCAGGCTGCTCTCAGTCCTGATTCCCAGGCCGAAGAGAAGGTTGGCGCCCAAGTCTGTGTTGGAGTCCATCGGCCCCTCTGGGTTGTTGTACAGGATGCCGAGCCCGGCTCCCAGCCAGAAAAACAGAGGGCTCGACGTATTAAAATCGTAGTGAAAGTCCAGGTTGAAAGTCAGGTAGGTGCCGTTGTTGACGAAGACATATTCAACGTTTGGGTTGAAGTAGAGATTATGGGAAATCCGCGAGAGGAGCTCTCCGCCAAGAAAATAATCCTCAAGGTCCGTATAGCGGCCGGCCCGGATACCCACGCTCTGGCCCATGGCCAGGCCGGAACCCGCAAAAAGAAGCGCCGCGATTAGAACGATCTTAACCCACATCGTATCGGGTCTCATTTCCTCTCTCCTTCATGTGATTATCCGGGCGTCCGCAACGCTGAGTCCAGGAATTGGACGGATTCAGCGTCTTAAGCTGATAGATCAAGAATCGTGCCAATCATTCCCCGGGTTGCGGATGCCCTCTTGCTTAGGAGGAAGCCCGGGATATCTAAGCAGGATTTGAAGCGGCCAAAAGCGCCTCTGCTTTCTTGCGAAACAGGACAAATCCTCCGCCGAGGCCAAGGATAGGACGTACTCATGTTGCTTGAGATGCCAACTCCCCAGGTTGACTCCCCGGTTTCTTATCATTATCCTTACTTTGTGGCCCAAAAAGTCTATTCAGAGGGAAGAAGGAAGGATATTCTTGATTTCCTCAAGACGTTGACATAGAGAATGGAGGAAGGCAATGAGCAAAATCCGAGTTTTCATCCTCGCGGGAGGCCTGATTCTAATGCAGCTCGTCCATCCCCTTTCCGCCCAGGTCGGGTTGAAAGCCGGGGTCAACTTCTCCTCATTGAGCGAAAAAGGCGCCGGGCTAGTCTCCTTCTCGTGGGGGGTGGCAACGGGTTTTACCTTGGGGGCTTTCTATGCCATCAACATCAATCCATACCTGGCCATTCAGCCGGAGCTCTACTACTCGAAAAAGGGCGGGAAGCTCGAAGGTAGCATCCTCGATATCCTCGGCTCCAAATCGATCGCCATCCATTATCTGGAACTGCCCGTGCTGCTGAAGTTCAAGTTCCCCACCCAAAGCCGGGTCAGCCCAAGCGTATTTGTCGGTCCCTATGTCTCACTCAAACTTAGCGACAAGGGAGAGATCAAAGTTCTGGGCCTGGAGCTTGAGGAGCATTTGGTGGGGATCAAGGGTTCCGATTTTGGCCTCGTTTTCGGCGGGGGGATCGATTTCAAAGTCAGCAACGTCCTTGTCCTCCTCGATATCCGCTACGATCTTGGCCTCGTCAACATCGCCGAACCCATCCTCGGGATCGAGAATGAAATGAAGACCAGGTCGCTCGTCCTTATGGCCGGGGTTGGGTTCTAGCCGAATGGCCTTTCTTGCGGTGCCTGAACGATCCGTCGGGCCGTGCCTTGAGAAATGAACTTCATATTCTGAGATGAAAAGCATCCGGCGATGGACCATTGGCCTGATCATGGCGGCGGCCACGCTGGTCGCGGCGCAGGACTTAGCCGGACTCAAGTCGCTCATCGTCAATCGAACAGATGTCGCAGGCAAGGCCCCGATAATCTCAGCAAGGAGGGGAAGATGAAACGATTTGCCTTTACTGTTGGCCTTGTCGTCTTGGTCCTCGGAGTGCCGATCCTCGCTCAGACACAGACCGGGAGCGTGGAGCAGGAACTGATCAAGCTTGTGCAGGACTGGATGGATGCCGAGGTCAAGGCCGACATGGCTTTCCTTGACCAGTTTATAGCGGAGGACTGCGTAATAACGGACCCCGTAGGAGCTGTCTGGACAAAGGCTCAGTTTCTATCGGGCCTGAAGTCCGGGGAGGGTGCGGTGATATCTGCTGTGCTCGACAACGTGAAGGCCCGGGTCTATGGAGATGCGGCGGTGGTGACCGGCCGCATGACCGCCCGACAGACGTTGAAGGGACAGGATATAAGCGGCAGCTATCAATGCACCGACACGTTGATTAAAAAAGCGGGCCGGTGGCAGTGTGTAGCTATACACATTTCGAAGATAACGCAGAAATAGCGCAGCGGCGAAAGAACATAGTCTGGTCTGATCCGCACTGGGCTTGACAGCCATCATCGGGCAGGTTTTAATAATCTCGTTATGAGCAAATCCAAACGGATCAAGGGTCGCAAGTCCGACCCCGAGCAAGTCTATTTGCAGGAGGGCCATCGCGCTCACACCGCAAAGGCTTGGCGTGAGCGAGATAGGACAGAGAGAGAGACCGCCAAAACCGCCGAGAAAGAACGAGCCGGCAAGCGGAGGAGATAAGACAGGAAAGCAACCGGCCTCAAGCTCTTTTGGTCATACAACCCCAGCCAGCCTCAATGAAAAACTCAATTTGGCCAATCGCGGTATCTGATTGGTATGGGGCTCAAGCATCTAGGTGCTCTCAAAAAGAGAAAATGACCAATTAATCAGAGGAGACGATGGATGGTACGCAAAAGGCTATTGCTTCCGCTATTGCTTATTTTATTCCCGCTGGCCAAAATTTTCCCTGATGTGGCTAATAAGGATAAGCCCCAACATGGAGAATGGGATTTTAAGCTTGAGAAGGTTTGGGAGATTGGCAGCGCTGGAGACGAGGTTTTGGGCCTTCCGCAGGGAATACTGGTTTCAGATGATGGAATCCTTTATTTAAGTGATGAGGCAAATCGGAAAGATTATATTTTTGGCCCTGCTGGGAATTTCGTTGGGTCTTTTGCCAAGAGAGGAGAAGGACCCGGAGAGGTCCAGCGTCACGGACGGTTCTTCTTTGTCGTCGACAAAGTCATTATTCCTGATGCGGGTCGCCTCCATTATTTTACCAAACAGGGGGAATATCTCACGACGGTCAAAAAAGAGTGTGAGCCCCATGCCTTCATCGATGAGAACAGACTGATTGATGCTCCTTTATCACCTGTTTTTTTGCCTGATGGAAGGGGAAAGATCACCTTGTGCGATCTCCGATCCGGCAAGGATACGGTCATTTCCGAATTTTCCGCTTTCGAAGGAGGGGTCGCCCGCAGCGGCGGAACGGTGGTGGATGTGATCGTGCCGGTTTTTTCGCCCCTGATGACCATTGGGTATTCAGAGAATCGTCTCTACTGGGGCATGAGTGATCGATACATGATCCATGTCATAGATCTAGACGGGAGAGATATCACATCGTTCTCGGTAGACCGGAAAAAGACAAGAGTTTCCAAAAGGGATAAATGGGATTTTTTCAATCAAGGCAGCATGCCCGCAGACATGCTGAAACAGATCATGGATAGCCTGCCCGATGAAGTGACGTGTTTTTATCGGATTGAAGTTTATAACAAACTCATCTTTGTCTTTGTTCCTGAAATTGATCTTGAGAACAAGGTTCTTCGGATCAGACAGCTCGATATCTTTTCTCCGGAAGGAAGGTATATCTATAAGGCTCGTCTGAATTTTGGGATAAACCGCATCCATCTTTCTTCCCCGCTCCAGAATATCGTTATCAAAAGAGACTTTCTCTATGCTGTTTTACAGGATGAAGAAGACAATGTTTTGGTAACTAAG
>Ga0153915_10007372_pt1 | contig 10372 bp, 9 predicted proteins | sample Opewatmetagenome_2_FD_107003 | JGI IMG/M metagenome (GOLD analysis project Ga0153915, IMG submission 107003) | Freshwater wetland microbial communities from Ohio, USA - Open water 3 Core 3 Depth 3 metaG | ecosystem: Environmental > Aquatic > Freshwater > Wetlands | place: USA: Ohio, Lake Erie... | reverse complement strand
AGCAGGGGCAAGGCATAGAGTTCGCGGGCGTCGGGCGCGGCGCTGAGCAGCGCAAGCGTGGCCAGGAAACCGGTCAGCGGCAGAAGTACTGCGGGTTGGTTAAAGCCCGTTGCGCGCGCCCGCCACAGTGCCCAGAGCGCAATCGGCCATACGGGCCACCCATACCACGGCAGGATTCGCAAATAGTAAAGGAGGCCCGCTTCAGAACCGCCCGCCAACAGGCGCGCGACATTTTCGTTCCATAACCATTGGTTGAACAGTTCCGGAGATTGCGCGTAAAGCAGCGCTGGCCAGATCACAAACCACGGGGCCGCCGCGGCGAGCGCGATCGCGAGCGCCGCCGCGTAGCTGCGGCTGCGCCAGGCGGTGAACACAGGCAGCGCGGCAGCGGTGAGAACGACGATGGCCGCTTCGAGCAGCCCCTGGGTCATGAACACGAGCCCCATCCCGGCACCGATCCAGAATCCGCCGGGAAGCGGGCGGCGCGCTGCCAGCGCAAACCCGTAGTAAGCGATGGCGTAACCCGCGAGCGACGCGGCGTCGTTGATCAGCTGGTGGCTGCGTACCACCAGCCCGAAGCATCCGAGCAGAAGCAGCGCTGCCACGATGCCGTGCCGCTCGCCGTTCAATTCGCGGCCGGCGAGCCCGCAAAACAGAAATGTGAGCGCGATATAGAAACCGGTCGCCAGGCGTGCCGCGTCATGCACCGGCAGTAGCCACGAAAAGAGCTTTGCACTCGCCGCTGCGGAAAGGTAGAAGAACGGCGGCTCGGTGAGAAACGTCTCTCCGGCGAGCGACGGTATGACCCACGACCCGCCCTTGAGGATGTCGTAGACGACGCCGAAGGTATAGGCCTCGTCCGGCTTCCAGGGGTCGTGGCCCACCAGACCGGGCAGGATCCAGGCGAGACACAGTAAAGCGACGGGCATGCTTCGATGCGAGATCATCGGCGGTTGGGTATGACGGCGCGAGCGACGAGGGCCATGGAAATGTTTGTTGTTATGTGGCGGGGACAGTGCGAATTATCGCACGCGGATCATTTGACTATTCGACGATCCCGCGCGCCTGGCCGGCGACCGGCTCGCCGGCGGGATACAGCCCGTTGATGACCTGAAAACGGCCCTCCGTGTGCTTGCCAAGGGGTGAACGGGCCACAAGTTCAGCGAAGGTCAATCCGGCGCGCGCGGTGATCACACGCGGCGTGAGCGTTCTCGCAAGCGAGTGCTCTGCGTTGGCGAGCGCGGGCGCCGCGAGCAGCGAGAAGAACCTGGTCAGAACACTCGGCCGCAACATCGTTCGATTGTAGCTTCAGTGGGCGGGTCGACCAACACGCGCGCCCTTATTCGGTGCGCGCCGCACCAACAACGTGCGGCGCATGCCGCGGTGTACGCAGTCCGCGGCATACGCGCGCGCTGCGACACAAATAAATAACCCAGAAAAAACAAATCGCTTGGACCATGCGTTGCCGCCGGTGGTCGCGCGGCGCAGGTGGCTGGTACGCATCGTGCTCAAGAGTTTGCCCTCGAATACCTGAGGAAACCGCCATGTCCGCATTCAACGATCCGTTTGATCCTGACGCGCCACTCGCTTCCGGCTGCAACTGCGGCCGGCACGCCACGCAGACCGCACATGCCGCGGATTCGATCGCAAGCAGCGGCGACAGCGAGCTGCTCGCCAGCCGCGCGGTAGAGTCGGCGATCATGCGCGCGCTGTTTCCACAGGACGCGCTGCGACGCCGTTTCCTCGAGGCGGTGGGCGCCGGCGCCGCCATGGCCGCGGTGTCGACTTTCTTCCCTGTGGGCTTGGCGAAGGCGGCCTTCGCACAGTCCACCGGCAAGATCGAGAAGGCGAAGCTCAAGGTCGGCTTCATACCCATCACCTGCGCTACGCCCATAATTATGGCGCATCCGATGGGTTTTTATTCGAGGCAGGGACTCGACGTCGAAGTGGTGAAGACCGCCGGCTGGGCGGTGATCCGCGACAAGACGCTCAACAAGGAGTACGACGCCGCTCACATGCTCTCGCCGATGCCGCTCGCGATCACGCTCGGGGCGGGCGCGCAGCCGATTCCCTACACCATGCCCGCGGTTGAAAACATCAATGGCCAGGCGATCACGCTGGCGATCAAGCACAAGGAAAAACGCGATCCGAAGTCGTGGAAGGGTTTCAAGTTTGCGGTACCCTTCGATTACTCGATGCACAACTATCTGCTGCGTTACTACGTCGCCGAGCACGGCCTCGATCCCGACAAGGACATCCAGATCCGCTCGGTGCCGCCGCCGGAGATGGTGGCGAATCTGCGCGCCGACAATATCGACGGCTTTCTTGCACCCGACCCGGTCAACCAGCGCGCGGTCTACGATGGCGTCGGCTTCATTCACGTACTGTCGAAGGACATCTGGGAGGGACACCCGTGCTGCGCGTTTGCGGCGAGCAAGGAATTCGTCACCCAGACGCCGAACACCTACCATGCGCTGCTCAAGGCGATCGTCGACGCGACCGCATTTGCGAGGAAGCCCGAGAATCGCAAGCAGATCGCGGAGGCGATCGCGCCCGCCAACTATCTCAACCAACCGGTGACGGTAGTCGAGCAAGTACTGACCGGCACCTTCGCCGACGGACTCGGCAACGTGAGGAAAGTACCCGACCGCATCGATTTCGATCCCTTTCCGTGGCATTCGTTCGCGGTGTGGATACTTACCCAGATGAAACGCTGGGGACAGATCAAGGGCGACGTAAATTACGACCAGGTTGCGCGCGAGGTGTTCCTCGCCACCGACGCGGCGAAGCTCATGAAGGAGATTGGACTCACGCCGCCAGCGGCGACATCCAAGAAGTTCACGGTAATGAAGAAGGAATTCGATCCGACCCGACCCGACGCCTATCTGGCAAGTTTCACGATCAAGAGGACGGCGTAAAGATGCGCGGCTTTGTCGCGTGGCGCGCATCGGCGCTCTCGATTTTGCTGTTCCTGCTGTTCATCGGGGTATGGCACGCGGCAACGCTGCCGACTGTCGCGCAGCAGAGCGTCGACTCCGAATACGCCAAGCTGGTGGGCGCTGCCGCCGCGAGCGGCCAAAAATCGGCGTTTCCCGCACCGGCCGATGTCGCGGCCAAGATCTGGCAGCACCTGAAGGAACCGTTCTACGACCGCGGGGCCAACGACAAAGGCATCGGCATCCAGCTCGCCTATTCGCTCGCGCGCGTGCTCGCCGGGTATTTTCTCGCCGCGCTGGTGGCGATTCCGATCGGTTTCCTGATCGGCATGTCGCCGCTCATTTACCGCGCGCTCGATCCCTTCATCCAGGTGCTGAAGCCGATCTCTCCGCTCGCCTGGATGCCATTGGCGTTGTTCACGCTCAAGGACAGCGGCGTCTCGGCGGTGTTCGTCATCTTCATCTGCTCGCTGTGGCCGATGCTGATCAACACCGCCTTCGGGGTGGCCGCGGTGCGCAAGGAATGGCTTAACGTCGCCAGGACGCTCGAAGTCGGCCCGTTCAGGAAGGCGTTCCGCGTGATCCTGCCGGCGGCGGCTCCCACTATCATGACCGGCATGCGCATCTCGATCGGCATCGCCTGGCTGGTGATCGTCGCCGCCGAGATGCTGGTCGGGGGCACCGGCATCGGCTACTTCGTGTGGAACGAGTGGAACAACCTCTCGATCACCAACATCCTGACTGCGATCCTCGCCATCGGTCTGATCGGCATGGCGCTCGACCTGATCCTGGCGCACTTGACGCGCCTCGTGACTTTTCCCGAGTAGAGTCAACAACAGCCAAGACCAAGAAATCGCCGATGAACGCCGATGCGCGCAGATAACACCCAAAACGAGAACCTCGAGAGCGTCGCAAGAAAACGGGCAGCCCGGTTTTTCCCGTTCACCGTTCACTGCACCCTGTTCACTGGTTTTCAGTCATGAGCGATCCGCTGATCAGGATCGAAGGCATCGCCAAGCGCTTCGCCGGGCGCGACGGCGCCGAAACGACGGTGTTCGACGATATCCATTTCGGGATCGAGCAAGGTGAATTCGTGTGCTTGATCGGCCATTCCGGCTGCGGCAAGACCACCATCCTCAACATCCTGGCCGGACTCGAGCCTGCCTCCGGCGGCTACGTTTTCGTGGGCGGGCGCGAGATCAAGGGACCGAGCCTCGACCGCGCCGTCATCTTCCAGAGCCACGCGTTGATGCCGTGGTTGACCGTCATGGGCAACATCGCCTTCGCGGTGAACTCGCGCTGGCCCGATTGGGACAAGGCGCAGGTGCGCGACGTCTGCCAGCGTTATATCGACCTCGTCAACCTCACTGGCGCAGAGAGAAAGCGGCCGGCGGAGCTCTCCGGCGGCATGAAGCAGCGCGTGGGTATCGCGCGCGCGCTCGCGATCCAGCCCAAGATGCTGCTGATGGACGAACCGTTCTCCGCGCTCGATGCACTAACGCGAGGCATGCTGCAGGAGGAGGCGCTCCGGATTTGCGCCGAGACGCACCAGACCGTGTTTATGATCACCCACGACGTGGACGAGGCGATCCTGCTCGCCGACAAGATCATCCTCATGACCAACAGCCCATGCGCCAAGATCGCGGAGATCGTCGTCAATACCTTGCCGCGCAGCCGCAGCCGGCACGACCTGCACCGGCATCCGCACTACTATCGCATCCGCAATCACCTGATCGAATTTCTGGTCGACCGCTCGCGCGCGTTCGACCAGGAAACCCCCGCAGGCGGCTACGACCCGCGCAACCCGCCGCTTGTGAAACCCGGCCTTACGGAAGATGTACCCGCAACCGAGGCCGGTGTTCCCGCACGATCACCGGCAGGCGTCAAGCCGCTGGTGGCGGTAGTGAGGTAACCCATGGAACGCTTAACGCAAAGGAGAGACCGATGAAGAAATCCGATGTACCCGAGGCCCTGCTCGCTGCGGCGAGCAGGGCCAAGCCCATGACCCGTGCCGAGGTCACCGAAATGGTGGTGATGGCGAGGATCAAGAAGGGGATCGCCTGGGGCAAGCTTGCCATGGCCGTCGGTCAGAGCAAGGAGTGGACGACTGCGGCCCTGCTGGGGCAAATGCAGATGACCAAGCAGCAGGCCGAAATCGCCGGCAAGCTTTTGGGGCTGCCGGCCGACGCCGTACTGCTGCTGCAGCAGGTGCCCTACAAGGGCTCGCTCCCCACTGCGGTGCCGACCGATCCGCTGATCTACCGCTTTTACGAGTTGGTCAGCGTTTACGGCACCACCTTCAAGGAGCTGATTCACGAAGAATTCGGCGACGGCATCATGAGCGCGATCGATTTCAAGATGGGTCTCACCCGTGAGTCCGACCCGAAAGGCGACCGCGTCAAGATCGTGATGAGCGGCAAATACTTACCCTATAAGACCTACTAAATGCTGCTGAAACGGACGCCGCGGGCGGCGTTTCATCTGCGCGGGACCGAACCGACGACAGTGTCGCCGTTCATCCCGCGCTTTTTGTTGCGGTGCGTCGAGGACACGGCCCATACGCGCGTTGAACGGCGACCATTACTATCACTATCCGATCCAACGCTCGCATTTAAACCGGCAGTGGCGTCCGGATTGACACGTTTCTTGCCCGGGGTTATTGCATCCCGCGCCGGTTTGGGAGTAGGGTTGCCGGCGTTCCATCAAACCATCGAATGATTTAAATAGGGGGATACCATGTCAAAGGCAACGCAAGTTCTCATTTGCAGCGCATCGCTGCTGTTCGCCGCAGCCGTGTCGGCACAATCCGTCGCGTTGCCCGGAAAAAAACTGCCGGGCAAGCTGCATTTGCTGCCGGCTACGCTTGAGACCACGCAGTGGGGCTGGTTCGATAATTCCCAGGCGCCGGTGTTGAAGGTCGATTCGGGCGACACCATCGTGCTCGAAACCATGATGCACTCACACAACCAGGTGGTGCCCGGCAAGACCATCGAGGAGATCAAGAAGTTACGTACCGATCATCCGGGTAGGGGCCCGCACACCGTGACAGGGCCGATCTACGTCAATGGCGCCGTGCCGGGGGATGTGCTCAAAGTCAAGATCAACCGTATCGTGCCGCGCGCATATGCGACCAACTTCAACGTTCCGGGCATGTTCGGACAGTTCCCGAAGGAGTATCAGGACGGTCAGGTCAAGTATCTGTACCTCGACTGGGACCGGAAAATTACCGAATTCCTGCCGGGAGTGATAATTCCGCTGAAGCCCTTTCCCGGGACGATCGGCGTGGCGCGCAATGAACCGGGACGCTACAGCACGGTACCGCCCGGCGAGTATGCCGGCAACATGGATATCCGCGACCTCACTGAAGGCACGACGCTTTACGTGCCGGTGCACGTGCCGGGTGCGCTGCTGTGGACGGGCGATTCGCACGCTGCGCAAGGCAACGGCGAAGTCAACCTCACGGCGGTGGAAACTGCGTACAAAGAGATGAACGTCACGGTCGAGGTACTCAAGAACATGAAGCTCGACTTCCCGCGCATCGAGACGCCGAAGTCGTGGATTACCATGGGTTTCGATCAGGATCTCAACAAAGCGCTCGATTTCGTCAAACAACAGACCACGAAATTCCTTGCCGAGCAGCGCAAGATCCCCGCGGATGCGGCCGCGAAGTTGATGGCTGGCGTTTCCGACTGCCGGATTTCACAGGTCGTGAATATCAAGAAAGGCATCCACTGCCTGAATCCGAAGAATCCGAAAGACAAGGAAGATATGGAGCGTCCGGCCAAAGAAACCGCCAAGTACTACGTCACGCACGCGAAGGATGCCGATCTCAACAAGGCGATGGACACCGCATCGATGACCATGATCAAGTGGCTCGAGAGCAACAAGGGCATTGCACGGCTCGACGCCTACGGCCTGGCGAGCGTGGCGATGGATTGCCGCGTGGGCGATGTATCCGGTGCCGAGAAGAACGTGCATTGCCTGCTGCCGAAGAGCTTGTGGGTGGCAAAGAAGTAGCACCCGCTTCAATCAAGAAAGGGCTGCGAGCGCAGCCCTTTTTTGTTCCACATATGATTCGCAACCATGCCAGCCGCGTGTTGCTGGCTTGCGCGCTGTGTCTGGCGCCGGCCGGCGCGGTCACGGCGTCGGAGCGGATGCGCATCGTCGCCACCACGACCGACCTCAAGAGTCTGGCTGAGGCGATCGGCGGCGAGCGTGTCAGCGTCGTCAACATCGTACCGCCCAACGTCGATGCCGAGGAATATCAGCCCAAGCCGCAGGACCTCAGCCGCCTCAAGGAAACGCAGCTGGTGCTGCGGGTCGGGGTGGATTACGACTTGTGGATGGACCGCCTGATTGCGCAGGCCAAGCGGCCCGAATTGAGGCGCGGTGGCGCTGCGTATGTTGATTGCTCCTTTGCGATCGCGCTACTGGATGTGCGCGGCGCACAGGTCGGTCCTGCCGGTGGCCACGCGCACGGCAGCGGCAATCCCCACTACTGGCTGGATCCGCAGAACGCCGAAATTATCACCGGCACCCTGCTTGAGGCGCTGGCGCGCAACGATCCTGCGAATGCGAAGTCCTACGACAGCCGGCGCCAGGCGTTTCTCAAGCGGCTCGCTGCCAAGATTGCAGAATGGGAACGCAAGCTCGCGGCAGCACGGGGCCAGCCGCTGATCGCGCACCACAACAGTTGGGCGTATCTTGCGCGCCGCTTTCGACTGAATTTCGCCGGCCACATCGAGCCCAGGCCCGGCATACCGCCGAGCCCTTCGCATCTTGCCGGGCTGATCGCGCTGATGCGGTCGCAGAACATCAAGGTGATCGTGCGCCAGCCGCACGAACCGGCGAAGAACGCCGATTTCCTCTCCGGCAAGACCGGTGCCAAGGTCGTGCTGCTCGTCGCGTCGGTCGGCGCGGTACCGCAGGCGACAGATTATCTGTCACTGTTCGACTACAATGTCGACGCGCTGCTCGCTGCGCACGGACGTTGACATGACTGACGCATTGGCCTTGCTGTGGCTGCCGTTTCTGGTGGCGTTGTGCCTCACCGGCATTCACACCTATCTCGGCCAGCAGGTGCTGGCCCGCAATATCATCTTCGTTGACTTGGCACTGGCGCAGATCGCCGCATTGGGCGCAACAGTGGCCTTCATGCTTGGCCACCCGGTGAGCAGCGTGGGTTCGTATGCCTATTCAGCAGGATTCACTCTGCTGGCGGGGATGTTGCTCGCCGCGACTCGCAACTGGTCCGGGCGCATTCCGCAGGAGGCGTTGATCGGCGTCATCTACGTCGTGGCCGCCGCCGCGGCGTTCCTGCTGGTCGAGAAAGCGCCGCAAGGTACCGAGCACATCAAGCAGATCCTGACCGGCAACATCCTCACGACTGGCGCTGACGATCTCATTGCCGTGGTGCCGCTGTATCTCGTGATCGGCGGCCTGCTCTGGATGGCGCGCGCGCGTTTAGCCGAACCCGGCGCGGGCTGGCGCGGCTGGCTGTGGGATTTCCTGTTCTATGCGTGCTTCGGCCTGGTCGTCACCAGTTCGGTGGCGCTCGCCGGCGTGCTGCTGGTGTTTTCATTTCTCATTATCCCGGCCGCGATCGGCGTGCTCTACGCCGACGGAGTCGGCCGCCAACTGCTCCTCGGCTGGAGCGTAGGCGTGGCGGCGAGCCTGGTCGGGCTGATCGTATCCTATGCGTTCGATCTGCCGACCGGCAGCGCCATGGTATGCGTGTTCGGCGCCGCGCTGGCGCTCGCGGGAGCGCTCCGGCCCATTGTAACGGGCGGTGGGGAAAGGCTGGAGCAACTCGCGCGCGCCACGCGCATCGTGGTGGCGGTGGTATTCCTTGCTTCGGGCGCTTGGGTGATGATCGCGCCGCGCGCCGATCAGCCGTTGCTCGACAGCGTCGAGTACGCGGTTCCGGGGCTGCGCACGGTTTATATGGACGGGCGCGAGCTTGAGGTTTATCGCGATGCTGATTCATATGCACAGCGCTACCGGCGCGAAGCCGAGCGCCTGAATGAGAAGGAAGCGACGAGCCGCTGGCAGGGGCGCGCCCTCGACGACATCGAAGTGCGTCGGATTTCCTCGTTCCTGCAGTCTTATAGCGAGATGCGTAAGGGCGAGGAGTTTGTCAAGCAAGAGGTCCGCAACCGTGCGCGAGAGCGCATACGCTGGGTGCTGGGGCCAGCATTGATCGCGCTGGGTTTGTTGTGTGTGCCGTGGCAAAGAAGCCGTCGGCGTCATGCGCAGCGCGCGGAAAGTGATAGGGATGTGTAAAGAGCCGTTCATATTGCGGTGCGGCGCAGTCCTTGGTATGTCATCGCCCGAAAGGAGAGCACATGAACAGAGTTCCATCGCTCGCGGTACTCATTCTCGCGCTATTGACAGTTGCGTCGCCCGTTGCCGCGGCGGCCGAGCCGGAACTGGAGGCGGTGCTCTCTGTGATGGGATACGGCTACAAGGTAAAAGTGCTCGTCAACGGCGTCGACACCGGCGTGCGGGGCGGCAAGTCGGAGAGCACGCGCTTGTTCAACAAGAGCCACTCGATGGTGGCGAAGGCCTCGCCCGACATCCGCGCGAGCCACTTTTTGCTCAAGCCGGGCGCGAACGAGATCGCGATCGAGTACTCCAAGACCGATCCGAAGGCAACCGACCGGCTCGAGATTACGCTTGAGGCGGAAGGCTACCCACAGCCGCTCCTGCAGCTCGTCAACCGCGGCAAGCCGTCCGACAAGCTGAACGTCAAGCTGCAGATCGAGAAAGCTGCGCCGGTCGGCTTCAAGCCGGTTGCGATCAGCGACTCGAAGTAGTTGCGCCGCCGACGCTCTTGCGCGCCTGCCGTACAATTACGGCTTTCCCATCGGGGGATCGCAATGATCAATTCGATATGCGGCACGCGCGGCATGGCGGTCGCGCCGCATGCCCTCGCGGCGCAGTCGGCGCTTGCCGTGCTGCGCGAAGGCGGTAACGCGATCGAGGCGATGGTCGCCGCCGCAGCGACCATCGCCGTTGTCTATCCGCACATGAACTCGATTGGCGGCGACAGTTTCTGGCTGATCCACGTGCCCGGCGCGCCGCCCGGCGCAATCGATGCCTGCGGCGCGGCCGCGGCCGCTGCGTCGGTCGAATGGTATCGGGAACGCGGCATCGAAGAGCGCATCCCGTTCCGCGGCGGGGCGGCTGCCAACACCGTCGCCGGCACGGTGTCGGGCTGGGGCGCAGCCTGCCAGATCTCACGCCGCGCACTGCGCGGCCGCCTGCCGCTTGCGCGTCTGCTGGAAGACGCGATTCACTACGCCGAACGCGGCATCGTAGTGACGGCAAGCCAGGCACTCAATACCGCCAACAGGAAAGCCGAACTTTTTCCACAGCCCGGTTTTGCCGAAACCTTCCTAGTGGAGGGCGAGGCGCCAGCCGCCGGCAGCGTGTTT
>Ga0153915_10007371_pt1 | contig 10374 bp, 5 predicted proteins | sample Opewatmetagenome_2_FD_107003 | JGI IMG/M metagenome (GOLD analysis project Ga0153915, IMG submission 107003) | Freshwater wetland microbial communities from Ohio, USA - Open water 3 Core 3 Depth 3 metaG | ecosystem: Environmental > Aquatic > Freshwater > Wetlands | place: USA: Ohio, Lake Erie... | reverse complement strand
AGCTATGGCGTCCATCTTTATAAAAAGGGCATAAAGGTTGTGGCGATCCCGAAGACAATGGACAACGATGTGCCGGGAACCGATTATTGCATAGGATTCAGCACTTGTGTCACACGGACCATCCAGATGACAAACAGCCTCAGGACTTCTGCCGGTTCACATGAAAGGTTCCTTGTGCTGGAAGTTTTCGGTCGCTATGCAGGCTTCACTGCAATGCTTCCTACAATGGCAGGCGCAGCCAACAGGTGTGTTATACCTGAGTATAAATTTGACATAGAGCTGCTTACAAAGCTGCTTGTTGAGGACAGAAATCTTAATCCAAGCAAATATTCTGTTGTCATTGTCTCAGAAGGTGCAATGTTCAAGGGCGGGGAAATGGTGTTTGCGGACAGTGAGAAGGATGCATACGGACATGCAAAACTAGGAGGCATAGGTGACCTTGTTTCAGCAGAACTCAAGGAACTTTCAGCGAAATACAACAAAGGCAAAACGATTAACGTAATCAACCAGAAACTGGGTTATATGGTACGCGGAGGGGATCCTGATTTTCTTGATTCCATAGTACCAATGGCATATGGTAACCTTGCACTTGACCTTATACTGAAAGGGGTACACGGAAGGATAGTTGTCCTGAAGAACGGACGTTATGACAATGTTCCGATTGATGTTATAACTTCATCAAAAAAGGTAGTCAAAGTATCAGATTATTACAATATCGAAAGGCTCAGGCCATACTACCACAGTTTTGAGATGAAACCATTCCTCCTGATGGCTTCAGATAATTGATATGGATTTTAAATTAGTTGTCGTTTTTAGAAACATCTGTTTCAGAATGCTTGATTTATCCCCCAACCCCACAGGGGGGGCTTATTAACTGGCAGTACATAAATAAGTCCCACCCGGGGGTACAGATAACTGTCGGGCCAGGGGTAAGAATAAGAGGGGTCTTTTCAGACAGCCACTTTTCTTCTGATCTTATTTAAATATTCTTCTTTTGCAAAAAGGCCTTGTCATAAAATCAACAGGAAGCCGCTCCAGGGTACTTATCGGAGAAGGGCAAATCATTGAATGTACCATAAAGGGCAAGTTCAGAGTAAAAGAACTGCGAACCACCAACCCTGTTGCAGTCGGAGACAATGTCCTGTTCGAATTTGAAAAAAACAGCAATACCGGTGTAATAACTGAGGTCCTTGACAGGAAGAACTATATTCTCCGGAAATCATCAAATCTCTCAAAGCAGTCACAGATCATTGCAGCAAATATTGACCAGGTTTTCCTGATGATTACCATAATCTTTCCTGAAACCCAGGTTGAATTCATAGACAGATTTCTTATGACTGCCGAGGCCTATCGTATCCCGGCAGGATTGATAGTTAATAAGACGGATCTGTATGGTGAAGAAGAGCAGGAGAAAATGCATAACCTGATTTCCATGTACAGTAAAATCGGTTATGAATGCTTCATGCTTTCAGTGTGGAATAATTCAGGTGTTGATACTCTCAGGGAGAAAATGAAAAATAAATTATCTCTTATTTCAGGTAATTCCGGAGTGGGAAAGTCAACGCTTCTGAATTCGCTTAATCCTTCGCTTAACCTGAAGACAGAAGAGATTTCGGCTTATCATAAACAGGGAAAGCACGTGACAACATATCCTGAAATGCACCCGATGCCTTTCGGCGGATATGTTATAGATACTCCAGGCATCAGGGGATTCGGAATGGTAGATATGGAAAGGAATGAGATATACCATTTTTTCCCTGAGATTTTCAGAATATCGAAGGATTGCCGGTTCTATAACTGCCTTCATCTCGACGAACCAGGTTGTGCTGTCAGGTCGGCTGTTGAGAACGGCCAGATCAACTCGCTCCGCTACAGAAGTTATCTTAATATCCTTGAGGACGAAAACCGTAAATACCGTTAATCTCATAAGCGAATTGCTTAATTAACACTATATTTACGATTGAATTACAATCTTCGGGAGCCTAAAGTTTTCACGGATGAAGAGAATAATGATTTTTGTCTATGCGGTGTTTTTTGCAATACTGCTGGTTAATTTCTTCTTCTATATAGCCATGTACAGGAAACAGCAGGATTATGTAGTTTCTTTGCTGAACAGGCAGGTACAGATCGTAGGGGTAGAGGTAGACAGCACCAATAATTTTTTCCTGAGTGACCTCAATAAGATATGCAACTCTGAGGATCTTGCGACATTCTTCACTGATCCTGAAAGCAAAGCGACAGCTGAGGAGAAAATGAAATTGTTTTATTCAAAATACCAGGACTTTGTTACCGGCATTAAACTGTTTGACAAGAGCAGGAACGAATATACCCTGAAAAAAGACGGAGAGACCTGGCTCCCTCAGAATTTTATCCTTCATGTTCAGGGACAGCTGGCCGACAGGGAACAGCTGGTAAGAATAAACAGGAGTTACGATTATTACCTGCCGGTTATTCAAAACACCGCAACAATCGCCAACCTTGTGGTGTCAGTTGACTACCAGAAATATTTCAATGAATTATTTTCGGCTTTCAATCTTGAAGATTATCAATGGCAATGGGTTGTGAGCGATTCGGGTGAAGTCTTATTCACCAACAGTGAAAAAAGACCGGAATATTTTGAACTGGATAAAATTACCGGGGCTCTGGCAAAGGGTTCGAACGGTAATCTTGCTCATGAAGCAAAAACTGATGGCACTACAAGGAAGATTATTTCATCATACTATTCAACCCGACTTTTGCAAAAGGATCTCGGGCTTGTTTTCTCAACCCCGACTGATCTTTTTCAAAGATTTATTATCAGGAACTCCATTTTTATTGTGGTCGGTACGCTGATTCTGGTACAGCTGATAATTCTTATCTTCTACCGCTATATTAAAAGAAAGGAATCTGATCTGATGAGGTTAAGCGACTCTGAAAAGACGCTGGTCAGGCTGATCGATGAAATGCCTGTTGGAGTGATAATACATAATAAAAACAGGGAGATTATCAAATCCAATAAAGTAGCGGCAGGTCAGTATGCTTATCCTGGTGAAGCGGAAATGATCGGCAGGATCTTCCCCGAGACTTCCGTCTCAGATGCCAGTGAATACTTTGCAAAGAACCTTGGAAGTGGCTTTAATCCGAGCCAGTTCATAGTAATAAAAAAGGAAATCGGGGAGGTAATACTTTACAGGCACAGCATCCCGGTTGTATTCAGGGGAGAAGAGGCCACAATGGAGATCCTGATTGATGTGACCATGCTCGAATTGGCACGGAAGCAGGAAGCAAAGGCAAATGTTGCAAAATCGGAATTCCTTGCAAGAATGAGTTATGAGATAAGGACACCGCTTAACGGTATAATAGGAATGACTGATATTCTCAGCAAATATGATCTTTCAGGTGAAATCAGAAATATTATCGGACTGCTGCACAAGTCAACCGAGTTATTGCTTAGCATAATTAATGATATCCTTGATTTTTCCAAAATAGAGACCGGGAATATGATCCTTGATGAGATCCCTTTCAGTCTGAGAGATGAGATTAAATATTGCATTGATCTTGCCAGGACCAATGCTGCTGCAAATAATATATCCATTTCATATAATGTAGGAGATAATGTTCCGGAAAATATCATCGGCGATCCTTTCCGGCTGCGGCAGATACTGACAAACCTTTTCAGCAATTCAATCCGGAATACCACGAAAGGGGAAATCCGGTTAAGCTGCGATCTTGAGAAGAACGATAAAGGACTTCTGACTTTAGGATTCACAATGCAGGATACCGGTACCAGTTTTGATAAGGCAACCCTTAAAAAGATCTTTGGTGATTTTGTCAATATTGAATCAGCAGGTATGAGAAGTGCCGACGATTCTGAATTCGGAACGATCCTGGCACGTCAGCTGGTTGATCTGATGGGTGGTCAGCTCTCAGCCGAATCTCCTTCCGGGATTTCGGGCGATAACGGTACAAAAGTTACATTTACAATGCCGACTTATTCCAACGACAAGCCTGTCAAGAAACTCAACATTGAAGGGATAAGCTCATTTGATAAAATAAAAGCGCTGATGATAACAGGCAGCCAGTATCGTGACGAGGAGATCCTGGCATCATTTCATAAACTTGGTGTGGATATCTCCGTTACAACATTCCAGAAATTAACTGCATCACAACTGAAGGCGAGCCTTCATCGTCCGGAGGGAAGGTATAACCTGATCGTAATACCGGATACCGGGGGATTTAATGGATTTGAAGTTGCCAGTTCCATATGGGAAAATGACCTGTCACCGGAGTTCATAGAACTTCTGATAAGTACAAATGATAAGAAAGGCAATTTCAGGAAATGCATCACACTTGGTATTGATCATTATATGCTAAAGCCATACGATGACACTGAGCTTATAAATGTCCTGCAGGAGAGCTTCTCCTCAATTAAAGAGACGTATGAACCAATAATTAACGGCAATTTAAAGGATGATATCAGGATACTGATTGTTGAAGATAACAAACTGAACCAGAAAACGATAGGTGCCATGCTGCAAAACCTTGGATATTCATTCGATCTTGCCGAAAACGGGAAGGAAGGGTATATTCAGGCACGGACAAGGAAATATGACGTAATATTCATGGATCTGATATTACCGGAGATGGACGGATATGAAACCTCACGAAAGATCCTTCAGAGTGACAACTCTGTCCACATCGTTGCATTTACTGCAGACAATACAGTTGATTCGAAAAGAAAAGCCGAGTTGTCAGGGATCAGGGAATTTATTCCGAAACCCGTAAGGCTTGAAGACCTGAGGCAATTTTTTATCAGGTATTCTAAAAAGAACTGAATCGGGATACAGAACATTTCCAGGCAGTTATTTACGGTATGAAATGATTTCTCCCGCCCCCAAAAAAATTAGCATTGAAAAATTCCTGAAACTGGCTGAACAATACCCTGTTGCAGATGTCAGGTCACCGGCAGAATATAATCACGGACATATCCCCGGCGCAGTTAATATTCCTTTATTTGATGACCGGGAACGCAAGAGCGTCGGGCTGACCTATAACAAATCCGGACGCATCAGGTCAATAATCAGAGGACTGGAACTCACCGGGCATTCAATGCACTCAAAGCTCTCAAAGGCTCTGAAGATTGCCAGGCAGGGAAAGATTCTGGTACATTGCTGGAGAGGAGGGATGAGATCGGAGGCAATGGCCTGGCTGTTTGCACTTGGCGATCTTGATGTGGAAATACTTGAAGGAGGATATAAGTCGTACAGGAATTATATCCTGAAAAAGCTGTCAGAAAAACAACAAATGATTATTCTCGGGGGAATGACCGGCAGCAGTAAAACTCAAATACTGCATTATCTTAAAGGACAGAACCACCAGGTTATTGACCTGGAAGGGCTGGCAAATCACAGGGGTTCTGCCTTCGGTTCGCTTGGTCAGCCGCCCCAGCCTTCATCTGAATATTTCGCAAATATGCTGTTTGATGAATGGAAGCTGACCGACAAAGCTCTTCCGGTATGGGTTGAAGATGAAAGCCGGAATATAGGTAATGTATTTTTGCCTGATACTTTCTTCAATAATATGCAGGAGGCGCCGGCTGTCATTTTGCTTATGGATCTGAAGACTAGGCTGCCCGGGCTCATAAAGGAATATTCCGCTTATCCTCCTGATTTACTTAAAAGCAACATAACTAAAATAAGCAAAAGGCTCGGACTGGAAAATGCCAGGGAAGCCATCAATGCAATAGAATCGGGAGATTTTGCCAGCGCAATAGAAATAATCCTGAGATACTACGATAAAACCTACATGTTCAGTATAAAACAAAAGAGATTTGGGGAAGTCCTGTATGTCAACACTGATGTAGATGATGTTGAAGCCAATACCCTCAAAATACTTGAAGTGATCCGTAAAATAACATGGTAAAGGTCCTCTTTTACTGATTCTTAATATCTGCAGAATCGATCCATTTATAAATTTTGTCAGATCTTCTCAGATAATCTGATATTCTGATTGAGCAGAGTTCGCCCTTGCGGGCTTGTTTTGTTTTTTTCAGGTCAACCCTGATCTCTCCCACTTTATATTCAATTACCCCTGTTGTAGGTCCGGTTATCAGAATTGTGTCATCCTTGTTCAGGTCTCCGTTTTCCAGCCTGATCTCTGCAACATTCAGCCGGGTCAGGTAATTAGTGACCTTTCCGATATATAGTTTTCTTTTAGAGGCTATTGAACCATAATGGCTGCTCCATTCCCCAAGCTTCCGTCCGAGATAATATCCATCCCAGAAGCCCCTGTTAAAGACCGAGGAAAGTCTTTTGTTCCAGGATTCGATCTTCTCCCTGTCGTAAGTACCATCCAGTACAGATTTTACACCTTCATTGTAGCAGGACGAAACAACTTTGACATACTCGGCTGACCTCGCCCTTCCCTCGATCTTAAGAACCCTTACCCCGGCATCAAGAAGCTTATCAAGGAACCCGATTGTACACAGATCTTTGGGAGACATAATGTACTCATTATCAATTTCAAGCTGGTAACCCGATTCTTTTTCAGTCACCACATATGGTTTGCGGCACGTCTGCCAGCAGTTACCCCTGTTTGCCGATCTGTCATTTTCGTGAAGGCTGAGGTAACATTTACCCGAAATCGCCATGCACAAAGCACCATGAGCGAACATCTCGATCCTGACAGGCTCTCCCCGGGGACCGCGAATATCTTCCTTGATTATGGCATCATGAATATGCCTGACCTGATCAAGGTTGAGTTCCCTGGCAAGTACTACAACATCAGCCCAACGGGAATAAAATCTGAGTGCCTCGATATTGGAAATATTCAGCTGTGTTGACAGGTGAACCTCTATCCCCGATCTGAAAGCGTAACTGATTGCAGCAAGGTCGGAGGCAATAATTGCGGATATGCCGTTTTCAGCAGCAGCATCGATAATGCTCTGCATCTGTTTGATCTCCTGGTCATAAATTACCACATTTACAGTGAGATAGCTCTTCAGCCTGTTTTCCCTGCAAACTGTTGCAATTTCTTTAAGATTATCCAGGCTGAAATTATTGGATGATCCTGCCCTCATGTTAAGATGTTCAGCACCGAAGTATACAGAATCTGCACCACCCTGGACAGCTGCCATCAGCGAATCAAAAGATCCTGCCGGAGCCATTATCTCAATTTCCTTCCTCTCCATATCACATCAAGAATTCTGCCTGTTCAAAACAATCCTGATACAAGAACCCTTTCCCAGCTCTGAATGCCTGACAAATATCCGGCCTTTATGGAATTCTTCGACTATTCTTTTCGTCAGTGAAAGTCCCAGGCCCCATCCCCTTTGCTTGGTGGTATATCCCGGGTCGAAGATTTTTTTGAATGATGATTTCGGGATTCCCTTACCGGTATCTGAAATATCGATAATTACATTTTTTTCGGTTTCATTAACGTTAAAATCAATTACCCCGTCACCTTCCATTGCATCAATGGCATTTTTTGTAACATTCTCGATGACCCACTCAAAAAGGGCTGCATTTACAGGTACTTCCAGCACGGAACCGGTCTTAAATCCGGTTTCAAACCTTACCCTCGAGGAGGTTCTTGATCTCAGGTAATCGATTGTACGGGAAATAATATCCAGGATATTGCTGTTAACAAGAGCAGGTTTTGACCCGATCTTTGAGAATCTTTCCGTTATCTTTTCAAGTCTTTCAACGTCAAGAGCAAGTTCTTTGGTCATGGAGAGCTCCGGATATCTGTGACGGAGTATCTCGATCCATCCCACAAGCGAGGAAGTGGGGGTCCCGAGCTGATGAGCTGTTTCTTTAGACATGCCTACCCAGACCTGGTTCTCTTCGACCTTTCTTGAAGAACTGAACGCGAGGTAGGCAACCAGGATGAACAGCATGATGATGCCCAGCTGAACATACGGATAATAGATGAGCTTTGTGAGTATTGTACTGTCTTTATAGTAAATCCGGTTCGTGAATCCGTTCCCGAGATCTATGATTATAGGGTCTCTCTTTTTCTTCATTTTGACCAGGCTCATTTTCAGAAAAGCAGGGTCTTTGCTTCTTGCGGAATCGAAATTCTTCGCATCAATAATGCTGTCTGAGCCATCAGTAAGAATTACAGGGACCGTGTTGTTATTTTCAATAATTGAAAAGGGGAATTCAAGATTCTGGTTCGGGTCAGCTGAATTTATCATTATTGTAGCCTCGGCCCACAGCTCAACCTTCTTCCTTTCTTCAGCCTTCAGGAGGCTGACAAGATTCTGGGTATAGATAAGCGAACCTGATCCGGCAAGAATTGCGAAAAGGAAGAGGAAAAGCATCCAGAGGGTTTTATGCCGGTAACTGTTCAATGTCTGTACTTATTCTTTTCAGGACACTTAAATATATATTCACTTTTTTACAACCGGTGGCTCTGTTACCGATTTCGTAGTATCGATTTCTTCAAAGGTAATCCTGAATTTCTTCTGTCCGGCCGGTTTACGGGTATCTGTTGAATCATATTTATACCTCCCGTATTCCTGGTTGAAAATGTTTTTCAGGTTTTCCCTCTCTGCCCTGATATTGTTCTTAAGCTGATTTGAGGCAGCTTTCAGATCATAGCTCACTTTTACATCATTACCTCTGTCTTCAATTTTCAGCAGAATTGATGTACGTCCCAGACCATCATCCTTCACCACTCCAAATTCAGAAGTATTCGGCCGGGGCTTTTTAATCTTATTGCTGAGTATTTCTGACAAAAGCATTTTGACGTGGTACTCATAATCATCACTGAAACTATGCTTACCATTGATGGTAAGATCAGCTGCTGACGATTTGATATCCATCTGAGGTATAGAAAGATAATTATTGCTGATAAAGAAGTCATTTTCAAGCTTCTCGAATCGTATGGTTTCCAGTTCCGACAATTCAATAAATGAAGAAAGCTGCATGACCGGTTCAAAATTTATAAGCATTCCATTCAGGATAACATATTTGCCTTCAGCATTCAATGATTTGATTTCAGGTTTCATTAATGAATCCATTGGTATCAGGACCGAAATTGATCCGGAGAGGAGTCCCGATAAGTTTCCGGCTTTAATAAAATCCTGCCCGAAATTATTAAATGTGGTAAAAGTCTTTTTGATATCTATATCCTGAAGATTAAAGCTCCCCCTGGCAACTAAAGATTTATCTTTATTCTGGGCAAGGATCCCTATACCTGATACAGTACCATCCTGGGAATTCAGATTCACGGATTTAAGGTTCAATAATCCGGGTTTGTAATTTAAGATTCCGCTGATCCTTGCTGCCTTAAAAGATTTAAAGTATAAGCTGTCAACATCAAAGTCAAGATCAATAAAGATGCTGCCCGGAAGAGAAAAGGCTGTTCTGGTCCCCGATAATGAAGTTGAGGATATCCAGCCGGGGAACAGCTTTTCAGGTATGAATCTGTTCATTTTTACATCGGCATCAGCTCTCATTACTACAGGCTTGCCTGCTATCCAGTGCGGCAGGTTGTAGAATTCTCCGTTGAGTCTGATCCTGTGATCTTTATAGGTAAAATCCAGATTATCGGCAATGATGCTTTCTGCCATTTTCAGCGTCCCGGTAACCCGTCGCAGATCCAGCTTATTGTTCTTCAGTTTAATGCCAAAGGAACTGAAGGATAAATCGCCCCCGGGATTCAAATTGAAAATATCTGAAAGGAGATATTTATCTTTTGCCGGGAGTTCCCCTGCTAGCTTTAGGTTTACGTCAACAGTACCTTCGGCGAGGGATACATCCCTGAGGTTAAAGAATTCCCTGATCTCCGACGGGATAACAGTACCCTTCAGGGAAATTTCCGCATGAGGTTGTACAAAGTCTGAAAGAAACAAAGTCGAGCTGTATTCGGATGACCCTATCCTTGCCTTCAGATCCCTGACAGACACAGAGCTGGTTTCAGGGATCTGTTTTTTCCCGTTTGAATAGAATCCGCTGAAGGATATATTATTAATATCAAGGTCAGATTTGCCATAGACAATATGACCTTTATTCACACTGAAAAATATTTCAACAAGCGGATTACGGGTACGCGTCACGGGACCTTCAAATCTGGCATTGACCTTCAGTAACCCGGACGGATCATAGTCCCTTGCAATTTCAAGATATTTATCCGGAAGGTAATTCTTGATCTTCGAGAGATCAATATTGTTCCCGTTGAGTTCAAGGTCGAGGACATCATCTTTTGATACGAATCCTTTCAGGTCAAAATAAAAGTTCTCAATATGAAGTTTTCCCTGCCTGAAAAGTACTCCGCTGTCAGAACTGTGGAGATTAACATCAAGGTTGGCCCGGATACTGCTGGTGATACTGGTGTTATAAAGCCGGAACAGATCGATTCGCATCCCGGAAGTTGCGATAAAATCAATTT
>Ga0153915_10007370_pt1 | contig 10374 bp, 8 predicted proteins | sample Opewatmetagenome_2_FD_107003 | JGI IMG/M metagenome (GOLD analysis project Ga0153915, IMG submission 107003) | Freshwater wetland microbial communities from Ohio, USA - Open water 3 Core 3 Depth 3 metaG | ecosystem: Environmental > Aquatic > Freshwater > Wetlands | place: USA: Ohio, Lake Erie... | reverse complement strand
TTCTATAATATCGCTTGCAAGCGCCGGGTGCCCGCTTCTTAATGCATGAACGAACCCGATGTACGGGTTTAATCCTCTTGCGTATAAAAAAGAAATAACGCACGAATTAAGCAAAGTATAACCGAAACTTAAAAGACTGTTAACCGGATCTTTCGGCGGTCTTTTTTCTCTTAAAAATTTATCTCTAAAGAATCCCGTGTCTGTATTAAAGAAATTACCAAACGTGTTGAAATAAACAGCGGCGGCATTTCCTTCGTAACCGCGCACTTCGTCTATTGTTTGCGATATTTCAAGACGGTTAATTATGTTTTTTAAATTATCGGATGTTTCTTTTAACTTTTCATCGGCTTTTCTTTTCATTCTTCTTTGAAGCAAAACTCTGCAGTTGTTTATTTTTGCCGAAATGGTTCTCTTCGCGAATTCAAGGGCAAACTTTTCGTCCATAGTTCTAAGTATTTGCAGTTTTGCATATTCGCCGTTCGGCTGATCGGTAGATTCGATTCTTCCGTAGTATTTCCCTCTTGATGAAAGAAGCGTTATTGGAATTCTTGCTCTTAAACAATACTGCATTGATGCGGGCGAGATAGTGCATGAACCGAATATTATTATTTCTCTAACTTTTATCGTTGGTATTTCGCTCAATTCCTTTTCTTCGTCCCCGGTTAAGGATGTTCGTCTTATAACAATAAATCGGTTGCCTTCCTTTTTTAAAACAGATCCTTGTTCCTGTATATAGAGCGTGTGTTTTAGAATTGTAAAGTTTGGCTTTACTTCGGGAGGCGTAATTTCTTTTATACCATTTTCAGTTTCTTCTTCGCCGTATTCTTCTTCGGAAAGTATTGTTTTTGCAACTTCTTCATCCGGCATTACAACGGCGGTTTGTTTATTTACGGCATCTGCCGATTGTTGCATAAATTGTTCAAGAGTAATGCCCTTTTTTGCCAGCGCTTCAAGGAATGCCGCGCCTATTTCGGTAGAACTTATTTTACTTTCCGTCAATTCATCTTTAATCTCAACTTCGGGTTTTGTGTTTATAATATTATGTTTTTTGCGGATTTTTTTAATTACTTCATCGTCGGCATCCGCACTTGTTTTATTAATAGGCAGTGTTGTATCTTTAGGAGACGCCGTTGTAACAAGAGAGCGCATAAAAATATAACCGATGTATTTAAATCCTTCATCAAAACTTTTTACAGCGGTTTTATCCCTGTTTAATTCAAGTTTCAAATCGCGCAATAAATTTTCCGTTATTTCCAAAGCGTTTTCCGCTTCGCTTTTGGACTTTGTAAGAATAATAAAATCATCGGCATATCTTACTAATTCGTATCCTTGTTTTACTATTTCTTCATCGAATTTATCAAGATACAGGTTCGCGAGCATTGGAGAAATAACCGATCCCTGGGGAACTCCCGTTTTGATTCTCTCCTTTTTGCCGTTAATTAAAAACTCGGCTTTAATCCAGCTTTCAAATAAATTTCGTACATCTTTTTCGGGAATTATTTCTTCAAATCTTTGGAACAGCAAATCGTGATTAATATTATCAAAATATTTTCTTACGTCTGCATCCACAATCCAGGTATAGCCATCTTCGTAAAGTCTGTTAATTTTACGAGCAGCCGTCTCCCTGGATATACCGTGCCTGTACGCATAGCTTTCTTTTTCAAGTTCCGCATCTATAATAGGATTTAATACAATATATGCGGAAGATTGGACTACGCGATCCCGTACAGCGGGAATCATCAAACGCCTTTTCGAACCATCTTGCTTTAATCTTTCAAATACAATTAACGGTTTTGGCTTATAGTTAAAATTCATAAGCTCCGCGCGTAATTTGTTTATTTGCTCTTCAAGATTATCTTCGAATGTAATAATAGAAATGCCGTCCGAACCCGGCGCCCCGTCGCTTTCGAGTACTTTATCAAATCCTTTTATTAAAGATGAGTAGGATGCTATTTGTTCATAATAAGTCATATATCATTCTTTTCTTATATCGCCATATTTTTTTCGTTCTATTATAACAACGGCATTTATGCTGTTATACAATACGGGCATTGATGCAATAGCAACGGTATTCATGCCGTCGGGAATAAATCCAAATACAATGCGAGCATTGATATATAGCATCGGCATTCATGCCGATGGGAACAAATACCCGCAAAACACCATCGGGCTTTAGCCCCATTTAATATTTTAATGCGGCTAAAGCCGTGTTTCATTTTCCATTATTTCAAGCAACGTCCTGAAGGACGTTGCTATTTTTCCCAATGTTCTCATTAATTAATACACACAAACATATTTATATAACAACGGCATTTATGCCGTTGAATAAAAGCCCAATCCAATGCGGGCGTAAATTAAATAGCAACGGCATTCATGCCGTTGAAAACAAATCCCCGCAAAACACCATCGGGCTTTAGCACCATTGTTTTATTCCGGATCGTGATTAAAAATCTCGAATTCGTTTATCCCTTGTCCCGGTGCTGAATATAGAAGACGCTTTGCCTTTCCGTGCAACGCATGAGCAATTTTTAAATACATCCATATCGGCGCAGCGCCTGTAAGGGTAACTTCGTTACCCTCCCCGGCTTGCTTTAACGCTTCGGCAATGTATTTATCCATATCTGCAAGTTTAGCCGCATTACTCGATATAGATTTATAAATACTATTAAGATCAATTGTCATTCTTAAATTCATTTTGTTAAAGTTGTTTTGGAATAGTTAACCAGTATTGATAAAAAGCAGGACTATCTATTGAGCTGTATAATTTTACCGGAATCCAGTTTTTAAATACCGAACCTATTATTACTCCGGCAGCAACAGGCCCGGCAATAAACAAATGAACTTCCGTAGCTCCTTTTGCTTCAAGTTCGCGTCTCTTCTTTTTTAGCTGTTCAATCAATTTAATCCTATCGTCGGCATTTTTAATCCCATCCATATTTATTTCTTCTATATTTAGTTCTTTACCGAATTTGCTTTTAATAAATTGTTCAACATGTGGTTTTATGGATATTGATCTGTCATCCGGCAAAAGAGACATACAAAGGACTATGGGATTCAGGGAATTTATGTTTTCATTTTCGGTTATAAAGTTTTGCAAATCGGTAAAATCGATTGTTCTTTTTGTAATAGCTTCTATTTTCTTTTGCTGAATATATATTTTAAGCAAAGCCCAAAAAGAGAATATAGCGGCAGCCAAACTTAAATAAGCCGATAGTTTTGTAAGTATTCCATCAATGAATTGAAACATATTATCTCCCGAGTTACTTTCTCTTAGTTATTTTAACAGGTCCGAGTTTTGATAGTTTGGAAATATCATCTTTAAATATCTCTTCTTTTATCACTGTTTCTTTTTTTTGTTTAGCCATACTATAATTATGATTCAGTTTTACTTTAATAAAACCGGTTAGCAGCGAAGGTACATTATTTTCAAAAATAATACGACGTGATTTTGGAAAAATAGGAAATTGTTTATTCAGATTGTTCAGATCATAATTCATTTTGTTCCCAAAAGCTTTCCTCATTTCAAGAAGTTCGGTTGCATCCATAAAATCGCCTGTCATATTCTTCCATCCGGTTCCCCAAGCAATCCTAATAATAAATTCCTTCTTTTCTATTTCCGAATTCTCCTGAGGTATATTCTTTTGGAGACTAACCAAATTTTCGATTAAATCGGACAACTCTTTTTTTGTCTTTAGTTTATTTAAAAAGTCAAGCTCCTTGGAAATATTAGTCCTTGTGAACCTGTTTATCATTTTTGATAATTCGGAAATACTAAAATCCCTTAATTCTTCAAACCCCAATTCTGTAATTGCTTTTTCGTTATTAATCAAAAATGTGTCGAGTTTGATAGAAAAGTTTGCTTGAGAACCTTCGGGAAGAACTTCAGAAAAAATGCTTGTAGCATCTTTATGAAACTTTTCAGTTTTTCTTGCTGAAAGATTCTTCCATCCATGTTCATCTCCTGTTGGGGATGTAAGATTCAATACTTTTATTTGTGCTAAATCTAATTTGCTTTCGTTAAAATAAATATCACAAGGTTCTATTAAACGCATAATGTTATGGTTTGAATCGTGCCCAAAAATTAATTTCAATGAGTTATCGGCCGCAAATTCGGCTTTTCTACGGTTAACTTTTTCAAAGAATTTTTCAATTTTATCAACATCCTTATTTGTAACTAATTCATCCCAATGACTCTTTAATAAGATGGTTCTTAATGCGCCTTTAATTGATGAACCGGGGATGTAAGGTGTTGAATCTCCATCTCTTTCAAATTCATTCAAATCACGGGTATTGCATTTTGAAAAATACTCTCTTATTCCATCTGTTTGCTGTTCAATAATTTTTTCAAGAATTGATTTGGGAATAAAATCCGGGTTCATGAAATCATCGACTAGATTTATGTTTTCTTGCCGGCTCAAATATTCAGCAACTAAGTATTGTGGTATTATATATGTTTTACGTTCTTCGCTTATAAAGTCAAAATCTTTCTTCAACTTAACTCCGCTTCCAATATGTACGGGAGTTAATATTTCAGCCGAACATGGAATTTTTAATCCATGTTTTTCTATCGATTTATTTATTTTTATTTCCAGTTCGGTCATAGTGCCTCCTGCTTTATCTTTGTATTTATTCCAGCACAGAACGCAGCACCGTATCTTTTAATTATTACTCCCTCTCCGGTATCGTAAACATCGGCAAGTCTTCCTTTCGGTTTTGCCCCGCCCAATTGAATAACCGAACCTTCTTTAATCATTCTCAAGGATTTTCGTCTTTTATCCGAATGCCCCGGGAATGATATCCAGCCGCGCCTGGTAGTTATTTCATAACTTGAATCTTCAGGTATTATTTTCCCTGCTTCTTCCTTGGGAGGATTATATAATGAAAGTAAAACATAATGACCTGTTTTACTTCCACCGGAATTAAATTCGAAATTGCTGTCTTCCTTTATTTCGAATAATCCTTTTCCAACAGTCCTATCTCCGCCTATTCCTTCGTCGGCAAGCAGGTTTAACGATGCCCTGAATTCCTTTTCAATCGATTCATCCACGGAAGCCATAAAGTATAACCCTGCATTTTCTGCAAAATGAACTTCGGAAAAATTAAACATCGAAGTGGCATTAGTAACACGGTCAACCATTATCCTTGTTGTTTCATGAATGACAAAAAGATTTCCCTCTCCTAAACCATAAGTTAGGCATCCGTTAACAACATTTTTTTTATTGAATTTGTATGAATCTGCCCCGCCGTTAATTATTCGTTCGAAAATGTCTCTATTAACAAACCTTACCTTTTTAAAGGTTTTTTGATCTGCATACTTTTCTATTTCAGGTTTCCAATTAAATGGCTTTGGAAGAAAGTATTCATAGCAATCGGCTCCGATTTTCCAAAACGGGAATGCCGAGCTTAAAAGGACTTTACCATTTTCGAGGAATGTTTTTATTACTTCATCTCCGTACAGCTTATAAGCAGTTCCGGTTATAGCGCTGAATAGAGTATCCGAGTGAATCATCATATCCGATGCTTCCATGCCGTAACCGCTTTCATAAACATGAAGCGGTCCGACAAAACTCATTCTATATACTTTAGTTTTCATTTATGCTTACCTTATTAAAATCTTTATTCGACTCGTGTAATAGTCGAGGGATTTCATTTTCAATATCTTCCGCCCAATCATTTTGTTCTTCATAAATCTTTTTATTTTTATACTCGATTTTTTTAATATAGATTTCAACTTCACCGCTTCCCCTCGTTCCAGAGCCACCAAGATAATCGTTTTGTAGTAATAATAGGCACTCGTAAATTCTATTTAAGAAATCTTTTTCTTTCAATTCATCGCCACTATATAAATTTAGGATAATACTAAAGTTAAATATGGCTCCAGCAGGAACACGTTCTAATGGTCGCGGCGTAGCGGCTGCAGTTATTCTATCAATGACTACTTCCGTTTTAACTTCTGTAAAAGGAACGTCGGTTGATTTTGTATTTAATAGTCTGTTTGCAGATTCTTTATCAAGAAAGCTATCTCTTACAATTAATCTTGATATTGGTTCATCATGGAGTTTGGGATCATATTTGTCTTTACCTAAATCTTTCTCTACTTTCTTTTTAATATCATCGGGTGTAATGCCGAATAATTGACAAATATCATCCTTAAAATCCTCTGTATATGGACCGGCATTCAATAGCTTACTTGTAGTAAATTTACCTTCAACTTTTTCCAATAGACTTCTCATTTTACCTTTTAATGAGCTGCCAGGAATATAAGGTTCTTTAGTAAGAGGATTTCTTACAACGGTATTATCTATACCCCCAATTGACAATCCTAAGTTTGTGCCACCAATATGTAAACCCGTTTTGGCAATGATGGCCCCAGTTATATTAAATTTCTTAATTAATTGTCCGCGTTTCATGATTTTCCTCCATAAGCTTTGTGATAGGCAAGTACGGCTTCAAAAAAATCTGCAAAATTGTTAAATGATTTGTTTTTATTTTCCGAATGAATTACTGCATTTATGGCAGCTTCAAAAACTAATTTGAAATCCTTTGCTCCAGCTGTTTCGTTTCTTTTAACTGCATACGCTAATTTGGGTTTTAACAAAACAAATTGGCTTTCTTCATAACCTTTCATTTTAATCCTTTGTACCTCTCCAAAGAAATTTCTTATTTGAGTTGTTGTCAATCCTCCATTTTTATCAATATAAGTACTACCATCTTTCTTTAAAACAGTAGGATGAACCAGTTCTATCCCAAATGATTCTGCATAAGTAATGGCTTGTTCATTTATTCCTCCTGTTATCCATTCATTTACTCTTTCTTCACCAATAATTCCATTGAGATGAGTCATTTTATACCTCCGTTTTTGTTAATAATTCTGTCCATCTTGAGATTACATTTAGTAGAAATATGTACTCGCGACCGCTATCTTGTTTAATCACTAATCTCGCTGCTATATCATCAATATCTTTCTTAAAATCAGAATATCTTTGGGATAAACGGTGCAATGAATATGCTGCTCGCCATCGCCATTTTGCAGCAATTTTTTTATCACATGCTTTATCAAATTCTTCATAAATTCTATTAAACCAATTCACAATCCCGCGATTTAATTTAATAATACTCCTTTCCCCGGTATCTTGATTAATTAATTCTTTGCCTTTTGTGATGAAACCGTAGAGTTGTTTAACCTTTTTTCCAACTTCGTCAAAATCTTTCCAACTCATCACCGTGTCTAAAAAACAAATACTGTTTTTTCCTTCGGCGCTTTTTGCCCTGTCTTCTTCTTTCCCGGCATCTCTTGCGGCTTTAAATACCGGGTACTTTTGAGGAAAGAATGTTATACCTGCAGAAATACCAAAGCTATCATTATTACAAACGAATTTTCTGAATTCATCATTTATCCATTTTGCTATATCGGGCAGTACATACCATGTACCTACAATGCAAACATCGTCACCGCCGGAATAAACAATCTGTGCTATTTCACCGACTTCCATTTCACCGTTCGTGTCGTTTATTCCTTCAAACGGATTCCATTTCAATCTTCTCAGTTTATTCAGCAAACCGGCAAAAAAGAAATCGAGCATTGACGAGAGTTGAATAATTCTTGAAAAGCTTGCGTTCTCTTTAAATCCTTCTTTGAATATTTGCCCGAGATTATCGACATCCATCCTTAATACTCCCGGCATATTAGGTCCTATAATGAATTTAGCATGTTCATCTTTTTTACTGTCATATTCATAGGGATTGCACTCAAAATCAAATGACCATGGTCCACCGTAAAACTTAAAACGCTGACCTATATCTTTGCTAAATGCTTTCCCGATTTCATTAACTTTATTAAGAATTGTAACTTTTGAGAAATCTTGTTTAAACTCAGTTTCTAAGTCATGAAACGCAACAGTATCTTCATCAACGATTTTAATACCTTCATTTACTCCATGATAAATAACTTCGGCATTCTTTCTTATAGCGAATCCGGCTGTAATAGTATTGAATTGTTCATCGGATAAATATTTCTCATTGAAATCCGGATCGCTTTTATCAACATATTGGTAAATTTTTTTATTTTTTAATTGATGCCTAATGAATTTTAGTTCACCGGCTTCAGCCGGCTCATGAAAGACATCTTCTTCTTTCGGTTCTCCTTTATAGCATAAATCTATTCCGGTAGCAGAGCATTGAATTGTGTTTCCCGAAGGTTCTTGCGGTTCAAAAAATTCATCTTTGACAAGAAATCCATATTTCTGCTTCTTCTTTCTTTCAAGGAATTTTCCAATCTCATCCCACTTATCAATTATTCTACATTCATTCCCTTCATCTTTTTTATAACGTTTAAAATCATTATCGCATAGTCTAACGGATGCCATTACAATGCCAAGGGATAAATCATATTCATCAAGCATTTCTTTCATCAGTTTCTTTTCGAGATTTTCTACCTGCTTTTCTGTATCAGGTAATAAAGGAACAAGTGCATAAAACTTGCCGCCGCTTGAATAAAGTAAATTACAATAGGGAAGTTTAAATTCGTCAAGAACTTTTTGCGCAATAGAATCAAGAAGCTGTTGAACAAACAAAGAACGCCCTTTTAGATTTTTTGCAGCTCCTTTATAAGCAATATTATAGATATAGTTTTGAATACCTGTAATATCGCCGCAAACAAGAAGATATTTTTCTACATCATCATCTTTAAATATTGTTTTATTCCTAAAACCATCTGCATCTTCAATCTGATTGAAATCAAGCATTTTATTTTTTGTGTAATAATCGTACATGCAGACAGCTATTGCTGCCGCTAATCTCGAATGCTCATAAATTGAAATGTCCGGTACATTAAAGAAATAAGCTGCCGGTACGCACCAGAGATGTTTTTTCAATATCGAAAGAATTGTATCAAAATTATGATGCTCAACATCAACCAACTCTATTTTTAATATCTTCCACATATCTTCATAATTTGCCACCTTTGTGTTTGGAACAGGATGTTGATATTTCTCAATGTCTAGTTCTTGCATCAATTGGTAATGTGGATCGCATTTTTTTTTGCCTTCTAATTGAATATCGCAGAAAATACTTTGAAGTGGTTTATCGTTTATAGTTTTTCCCGTTCCTATTCTTTCACCACTGCTTAGAGTATCTGCCTCGCAAACAATAGCAGAAATAATCTTAAGTGTTTTATCATCACATTCAACTTTTTTAAAAGAGCTTTCATGATGATGTTCAACAATAAATTTTAGTTCTTCATTGTCGGTCAATTCATAAATGATTTGACCCGACTTTAATGAATGTAATTCGCGCTTTTCGCCCGGTACTCTCTGCAACACTTTCCCGATATCATGAAATAAAGCGCCGTATAACACAAGGTCTCTTTCGTTCATCTACCCTCCTTTAGTTTATTAAACACGACAAACCTTAATCTGCAAAATTATTTTGCTGAGTATAAAACTTATATTCCAGATATTATATTTTATGCAGGTTAGTTGTTAAGAAACAACCGTTAACCCGAAACCCATTGAATTCTTTTCCCCGAAACCACATTCGTAACCCACCTTCATCAGATCGGCATCACCTGTTAAAATGAACGGAACTTCAATCCCAATAATTTCAACCGGCAATTCTCCTTTTTTAACAACGGAGATTTTTTTTGTAAGGCGTTTATTTTCCGCCTTTTTTTTAGCTATGTATTTTTTATCCCAGTTTAATTCAATACCGGGACCGTTATATACGTTTGAATAGATGAGTTCGTACTTGTTTTTAAGGTTTTGGGTAAACACGCGGTTAATTTCTTTTATATCGTCGGAATAACGGAAGTAATATTGGAAGGAACCGTTTTCATTTTTGCGGATAGTTGATAAAACCATTGGGGACACTAATCGGAAAGATGCTTTGTTTGTAAAAACCGGTTCTGAAATTGTTTCGACCTGTTTAATAAGCAAGGATGATTTGACGGAACTATCGCTTATTTGAATAATCCTGTTATTGAAGGATCCTATTACAAAATTGTGAATAAAATTATCTACAAGAGGAGACGTTACATACAGTTTAATAATTCTGGAGGAAAGGTTGATGCAGTTGTTCCCAAATTTTATTTCTCCCGGTTTAAGAGCAAAGGAAAATAATTTATATCTTTTTCCATTTAATTTATAACCTGTATTGTGAAGGAAATCGGCAAACTCAGGTGAGCCGAATTTAAGAAGTTTGTAAATAGCAGATGAGAGTGGGTAGTTATAATTTAGCGGTAAACGTTGCAATCCGGTTAATTCAAGTGTGAGTAAAAGCCGCATAGTTGCTTCCTCTTTGAATTCTTAATTTAATTTATGATAAGTTGTTCAATTTGTAAAGTCTTTAAAAAACAATTTTCATATTTTATTTTCCTAC
>Ga0153915_10007369_pt1 | contig 10374 bp, 8 predicted proteins | sample Opewatmetagenome_2_FD_107003 | JGI IMG/M metagenome (GOLD analysis project Ga0153915, IMG submission 107003) | Freshwater wetland microbial communities from Ohio, USA - Open water 3 Core 3 Depth 3 metaG | ecosystem: Environmental > Aquatic > Freshwater > Wetlands | place: USA: Ohio, Lake Erie... | reverse complement strand
ACTTCAGCATTCTCGGGGTCCTTCGGCTTCGCGCCTGTGCGGTGTCGCCAGGATGGGTTCTCGCGGCGCTGCGCTCAGGATGACCAGGCGTGTTGTGAGAACTCAAAAAGTCACAGCCTCTCAGAATGACACCGTGCAGGAAGAACTCAGTTCCTACTGCCCATAACTCCGCTTCAAATAATCCGCCAACTCAGATTCCAGGCTCGCGTACCCTCCATGAATCGTGTTGCGCAAAGCCGTTTCAACCGATTCTCCCTCTCCCAGCCGTTGAAGAATCCGCGCCAGATCGCTCATGCCATAGCGCGTCCGGATCAGCTCCACGGCGGCCAGCGATTCGGCGTAGACTACCGCGGCTTCCGGGCCGCTCAGGGAGAGGAATGAGCTTTCAAGCTGATTGAGCGGCACCTGGTTGCCGGAGGCGTAGAGCAGGGCCAGGCGGCGTCCTACGCCGCCCGAAGACAGCGGCTCTTCGATCTGCGCCAGGCCTTCGTTGAGCCATTGGGGAACGTGCCTGCGGGTGATCTCGGCCACGAAGGAGTGGGTCAGCTCGTGGCGCAGCACGCGCTGCAGGGCGGGGGTCATGCTCGACATGCCCGAAACCGGAATGCGCAGCTTGCCGTCGTTGACGGCCGCCGTCCATGAGGGCGCCTGGGTTACGTCGAAGAAGGCCTGTTCGGTGTACAGCGATACCGAGATGCTGCGCCGGGGCGCGACGCCCAGATCGTTGAACAGAGTGTTGTACTGCTGCTCGAGCACGGCGATGATCTCGCGGCGCAGGCTCTCCTGGGCGTTGGAGTTGGAGCCTTCGTAGCGCAGCACGAAGTGGCTGCTTTCCTGTTGATGAAAGTCGGCTTCGGTTTCGGTTTCGCGCTCCACCCGGGCGAGAATCTGCTTAATCTTGTCGTCCGGACGGATGGCCAGAGACTTCTTCCAGGCCTCGATGGCTTCGCGGTTGTGGTCGTTCTTGTACCAGGCAAAGGCCAGCAGGTCGAGGGCATCCGGCGACTGGGGCGTCAGCTTGATGGCGCGCTGCGCGTAGATCAGGGCTTCCGCCGGCTTTCCCAGTTGCAGCAGCAGTGAGGCGTAGCTTTCCAGCAGCACCGGCTCTTCGGGAGCAAATTTGAGGGCGGCCTGCAGATAGTTGGCGGCGGCGGGCAGATGGTCGCGGCGCTGCTCGAAGTTTCCGGCGGCCAGGTTGGCGATGGCCGCCCGCTGCGGCGGTCCTTCTTTTTCAATGGCCTGCAGGGCGGCCACGTCAATGCGGCCATCGTGGATGACCCGCTCGATATCGCCGCTGCTGATTTCCAGGCGATCGCTGACCCGGGGCAGGTCTTCCGCCGCAACCGCCGCCGGGGTTGGGGAAGCGGGAACATTCGCGGGCGGTCCGGCGTCTATTCTGTCAACCAAGGATTTGGGTATGGCGAAGGTGTTTTCGCCCACCGTATATTCCACCCGCCCATTGCTTTCATGCACGGAATCGGCGACGATGCGGCTACCGTTCTTGAGCCGGATGACATCCGCCCTGGCGGCCACGCACAGCCACACCAGGCAAAGGAATGTAATGCTTTTTTTCAAACGCAGAAATTGTAGCAAGGTTGAGCTTCCCGGAATGCGGGGCCTCTGGATGGTTACTATCCCACTGTTGCTTGGCGTTTGTCTTGTCACCCCGGTGCATGCCCAGCCGGCGGCCGGGACCGCTGACCCGGTGACCCTTTACCGGCAGTTGATCAGCCCGGTGATCAGCGAAGTCCAGGTCTTTAAGATTCGCGAGGTGGCCTTCGACCGTGAAGACCTGCACGTGGTCCTCATTGATGGCTTGATCGGCCTGCTGCAGTCCGTGGACGGCCACATTACCGGCGCGTTTTTTGAAGGCGAAGGCGAGATCACGCTGTGGCCGCCCGACCGCGCGGAAAAAACCTCGCTGGCCATGTTTACCGGTTCGGGCGTGCTCGACCAGAAGTTCCATAGCGCGTATCTGCGCTTCGTGGATGACCGGCTGGCGCAGCAGTTGCAGGGCGGAATGCGGCCCGCCCAACCAACAGAAGACCCGCGGGGGTTCATCCAGCGCTGGCAGGAGCCGGTGAAGTCGCTGGCCCGCGCTGACAGCTTTCAGCTATTGCAGGCGCTGACGGATTCCGGCGAGGCCTCGTCACGCTTTCTGCACATCCGGCTGGGTGGCACTGCGCTGGGCGTCTTCGATGTCTTCTTCAGCACCGGCGCCGCCGAACAGATCAGCGTGGCCCAGTCCAACGTGGTCAAAAATACCTCCTACTATGACATCTGGACGTCTTTTCCCATGCGCTCCGCGCGTCAGGCCGGCTCGGCTCCGGCGGCTCGCGGCGGGCCGATTCGCGCCTCGGATATCCGCATCAAGAGCATTGTCAGGCCTCCGGCGGAATTGGAATCCGAGGCCGAACTGACGCTGGCTGTCCGCCGGTCGGGGCAGCGTACCCTGATTCTGGAGCTTTCGCGCAACCTCAAGGTCACGGAAGTCAGGGCGGACGGCCAGATCGTGCCGTTTATCCAGAATGAGGCCGTGGATGGAAGCGAACTGGCCCGCCGGGGCAATGACATCATGGCGGTGGTGCTGCCCGCGGCCCTCGAAAAAAACCGTTCGCTCAAACTTTCGTTCAAATATTCGGGCGCCGTCATGTTCGATACCGGCGGAGACCTGCTCTACGTCGGAGCCCGCGGCACCTGGTACCCGAACCCCGGACCGTTTTTTTCCAGTTTCGATCTCACCTTCGAGTATCCATCGGAATGGACCCTGGTGGCCACCGGCCGGCGCGTTGAATCGTCGGCTGCCGGCGGACGACAGACCGCCCGCTTTGTCACCGACAAACCCATTGTTCACGCCGGTTTCAATCTGGGTAAGTTCGAGACCGCCAGCGCCGCCATTGACGGCATTGTGATTGATGCCTACGCGGCCGGCAATGTGGAAGCGGAGCTGGCCCGGCTCGAGCAGCGCGCCGGCCTGCACCCCGAACCCGCCCGGCATGTGCAGAAGATCTCGGAACAGGCGGCGCGCGCCGTGAAGTTTCTCACCGGTGAGCTGGGCGCCTTTCCTTATTCCCATCTTGAAATCACTCAGCTGCCGGCCCTGCTGAGCCAGGCCTGGCCCGGCCTGATCTATCTTTCCAGCACCGCTTATCTCACCGTGGAAGAACGCCGGGCGCTGAAGATCAACGACTCTTTTTCTGAATTGCTGCTCGATGAACTCATGCTCGCCCACGAAACCGCGCACCAGTGGTGGGGTGACGCCGTGGACTGGGAGTCGTATCGCGATGAATGGATTGTCGAGGCCCTGGCCAACTACAGCGCGCTGCTGATGCTGGAGAGCGAAAGCCCGGAAAAAATGACCCTGGCTCTCGATCATTACCGCCGGGAGATGCTGAAGCCGGTGGAGGGCGGCGTGATGAGCGAGGCCGGGCCCGTCACCCTGGGAACCCGTCTCACGTCCTCGAAATTCCCCGGCGCCTATGAGCCGGTTCTCTACGGACGCGGCACCTGGCTGATCCACATGCTGAGGACCATGTTGCGCCAGACCGGCGGCGCCGGCAACGATGCCCTGTTCTTTAAGGCCCTGAACAGCCTGCTGGCAAGGTCTCCCAATGGCAAGGTTTCCACCCGCGATCTGCAGCGGGCCTTCGAGCAGGTCATGCCGCCGGCCCTGGCCTATGAGGGGCGCAAGTCCCTTGACTGGTTTTTTGACAGCTGGGTCAACGGCGCTTCCGTTCCGGAATTCTCGCTCGAAAACGTAAGAATCACGACCTCCGGCGCCAGGGTCAAGGCCAGCGGCACAATTCGCGAGCGCTTTGCCGATAAAGACCTGGTGACCGCCGTGCCTCTGTATGCGCGGAACAAAGACGGAGAGTTAAAGTTCCTGGCCCTGGTCTTTGCCGACGAACCGGTCACCGAGTTCGAGATTGACGCGCCCGCCGGCACCCGGGCGGTGGTGCTCGACCCGGAAAATACGCTGCTGCGAAGGTAGCGCCGGGTGACACGTAACGAGTTGTCACAAAAACCTTTGCAACACAGCGCGGCATGGCCGCAACCAAAAGCACGACACGGAGGGAACGGAGGAAGCGGAGGATTTGGGGGTTTGTGTCGCGGGGGATAATTCTCCGCAAGCCGCGGAGATTTTTGTGGATAGTAATACAGAGGAACAGAGGCAACAGAGGATTTTTTGGGCTGTGAGGTGCGGGAAGCAGAGTCTCGCGCCTCAAGGCGCAAGGCATTCTTTCCCGCGCCTCACAACCCGCAATTCCCGCCTTGCCTGTGCTTCCCCTGTTCCTCTGTGCTGCAAAGGTTTTCGCCGCAACTCGTTGCGCTGTCGTTCAAGTGGTGAATTAGAATTGAGGCGATTTTCTGGGGTGAACACCATGCGTCAGTTTCTGTTGATTTTTCTGCTTCTTGCCGTGGCCGCCGAAGGCCAGCAGCCGGCCGCCGGCCTTTCCATCCACACGCTGAAGGCCACGCCCACCACCGTTGCCTGGGGATACTACGACGCGGCCGCGCAGCCGGTGCTGCGCATTCATTCCGGCGATACCGTGGTCTTTGAAACCCTGATCACCAGCACGCCCGACCGTCTGGAAAAGGCCGGCGTTCCCGCCGCTCAGGTGCAGCAGAGCCTGCGCGATATCGTGAAGACCGTCACCAACCGGGGCCCCGGCGGACACATTCTGAACGGCCCGGTGTTTGTCGAAGGAGCGGAGCCCGGCGATACCCTGGAAGTCAGGATTCTGAAGATTGACCTGGCCATTCCCTATGCCTACAACGCTTTCGGCGTGGGCCGCGGATTTCTTCCGGAAGATTTTCCTTATGCGAAGATGAAGATCATCCCTCTCGACGGCAAACGCATGGTGGCCAGCTTTGCGCCGGGCATTGAGATTCCTCTGCATCCGTTTTTCGGCAGCATGGGCGTGGCCCCGCCCGAGGCCGCCGGACGCCTGAGCAGCGCCCCGCCCGGAAGCCATGCCGGCAACATGGATAACAAAGAACTGGTGGAGGGCACGACGCTGTACCTGCCGGTGCATGCCCGCGGGGCCTTGTTCGAGATCGGTGACGGTCACGCCGGCCAGGGCAACGGTGAAGTGGATATCACCGCCCTCGAAACCTCGCTGACCGGGCGCCTGCAGTTCGTCGTGCGCAAGGACCTGAAGACCCGCTATCCCAGGGCTGAAACGCCCACCCACTACATCAGCATGGGCTTCCACGAAGAGCTTTACGAAGCCACGAAGATGGCGGTGCGCGAGATGATCGACTTTCTGGTGGAAGAAAAACACCTCAGCCGCGATGACGCCTACATGCTGACCAGCGTGGCCGGCGACGTGGATATCAGCGAACTGGTGGATGGAAATAAGGGCGTCCACGTGATGATGCCGAAAGGAATCTTCAAAAAGTAAGATTTCAAATTTCAAATTTTAAATTTAAGATCTTGAAATGAAATTACTACTTCGCTGGCTCATCAGTGCGATCTCCCTGCTGGTGGTGGGATACTTTGTTCCCGGCTTTCACTTAAGCGGCTTTCTGGCCGCCCTGCTGGCGGCCGTAGTGGTGGGCTTCGTGAACGCCACGCTGGGCGCGATACTCAAGTTCCTTACTTTTCCGCTCACGGTCTTTACGCTCGGTCTCTTTCTGATCGTGGTCAACGCCATCCTGCTGAAAATGGCGGCGGCGGTTACTCCGGGGTTCGAGATTCATTCATGGAAGGCGGCCCTGATCGGCGCGCTGCTGCTGAGCATCGTCTCCACCTTTCTCAACTGGCTGGTGGGCGACAAGCGGGAAGATCACCGCGCCGGATAATGGCCAGGGCGCCCCATCCCTCGCATCTTTTTGCCATCGGAGGGTTCTCCGGAAACAAAATATCGGAGCATGAAGACCGTGGAGTTGCAGCAATCCCCGGGCGCCCTTTGTACCAAGAACCCTCATGGTTCCCGCCAATCTTCATCTCCGGATATAGATATAATTGATCCACCAGTGCAATTTTTCAGGATCGCTACTCCGGAGGATCGAAAACCAATGAAGAGATACAGCAGTATTCTTGCGCTCATCGCGTTGATGTTTGCGTTCGGCTCGGTGGCGGCCTGCTGGCCGCAGACCGTGGGGCAACCGGTGGATGGCAGAATCACCCGCGAAGGACAGCCGGTCGTCAATGCCCAGATTATCCTCACCAACACCAATACGGGAAAGGTTTTCAAGGCCAAGACCGGCAAGAACGGCGAGTTTTCCATGATTGGCGTCCCTTTCGGCGGCTACGATCTCCAGGTTTTGAGCGAAAGCGGCGAAGAGCTGGCCCGGCAGCAGCAGACGATTGGCGGCGAAGCTCTCACCCTTACGCAATCGATCGTCCTTGATATCTCGAAAGACGGCGTGAAACAGATCACTTCAGTATCCGACGTAAAGCCTCAGAAGAAGATGACCAAAGAGCAGATTAAGGCCGAGCAGGCCAAGGTTGAGGCCATGAACGTGCTGATCACGCAGGCGCAAGCGGCCATGCAGGGGCAGAAGTGGGCGGACGCCGAAAAATCCCTGCAGCAGGTGGTGGCGGAGAATCCCACCACCACCCGCTGGGAACTCTACAGGGCGCTGGGCGATTCCCAGGGACGACAGAGCAAGCTGGAGGAGGCCATCAAGACGTACCAGAAGGGAATCGAAGTGGCCCAGGGCGTGGCCGCGGGCACGGCCCCCAAAGATCCGAGATATCCGGGCGCCGATCCGGTGCGCGCCAAAGCCGGGGCCGGCCAGATGATGACCTCCATGGGCAACGATTACGTAAAGCTGGGCAAGGCCGATGACGCCATTGCCTTGTTCAAGAAGGCGGCGGAATCAGACCCCAGCCCGGCGCTCGCCTACTTCAACCTGTGCGCGGTTTATTACAACACCGGCAAATTTGACGATGCGGCCGCGGCCTGCGACAAGTCGCTGGCCGCCAACCCCGCCAACCCCTCTGCCTGGTTCTTCAAGGGTTCCGCCCTGCACAACGCGGGCAAGCCGGGCGCCAGCGAGGCGCTGAACAAATATCTGGAGATGGACGCCAATGGCGCTTACTCTTCGGCCGCCAAAAACCTGCTGCAGAAAAAATAGGCGGGGAGCGGGAAACCAGAACACAGCACGGCATGGCCGCAACCAAAAGCACGACACGGAGGGAACGGAGGAAGCGGAGGATTTGGGGGTTTGTATCGCAAGAAAATTCGTCGCAAGCCGCAGAGCTTCTTGTGGATAGTAGTACAAAGGGCGGCCTTCAGGCCGCCCTTTGCGCTTGAACCAACGGCGTTATTTCCTCTTCTTGCCGAACGAGGTCTCGATCTTGGCTCCCAGCGCTTCCAGCATCGCTTTTACATCGCCCGCATGGCCGCCCGTGGGCGCCAGTTCGAGGTATTTGTTCAGGGCCTCCACCGTGCCGGGGGGCACGATGTACTTGTTGTTGGCATCCATCTTGCCGTCGCCGTACATGGCTGAACCCTTGATGAAATAGGCATCGGCCTTGTTGGGATCGGCGGCAATCGCCCTGTCGCAGGCCAGTGCCGCGGCCTTCATCTGGCCCATGTTGTATTGCGTGGCGCAGAGATTGAAGTAAGCCAGACCCGGGTTGGGATCCATCTCCGCGGCTTTCGTGAAGGCCGTCACCGCCAGATCGGTTTTGGTCAGCTTAATGTAGGCATTCCCCTGTGAAGCCAGCATCTGTCCCAGGCCTGTTTTGATTTTGGGGACGTCTGCCTTGGAATCGCCGGTCAGGGCGGTCTGGGCGGCGGCAATGCCCTTGTCCAGCGTGTCCACGGTCTCCTGATATTGCGCCAGGTTGAATTGGGCGTTCCCCAGGGCTTGATAGAACTCCCAGCGTTTGGGGTCCATCTCGATCATCTGCTGCAGGGGCGCAACCGCATCCTGCCAGTTTTTAGTATTGAGAGCGTTCTGCGCCTGGCTAATCAGGGCATTCAGGTTGGTGGCCTTGGCGTTCTGCGCCTTGATGGCGTCCATCTGTTCCTTGGTCATCAGAGGCTGGCCGCCGCTGGCCTGGCGGTCTTTGCTGATATCAATGGGCAGCACCACGTTGGCGCCGCCTTCGATGGTCACCTGGGTCTTATTGATCCTGAACAGGACTTCGCCGCTGGCGTTGATGACCTCAACTTTGTACTCGCCGACCGAGAAGCCCACGCCGAAATAGTTGCCGCCCTTGTCGGTCTTCATGGTAATCACCTTGGCGCTGCCGGTGTTGGTGAACACCACCTTCACATCCGGCAGGGGCTTGCCGTTGTCGGTGACCTTGCCTTCGACTTTTGCCAGGGTCGCCTGCGATACGGCCGGCAGCGTGCCGGCCGCCAGCAGCAGGGCGGCGATCATGACCAGAATTAAGTTCTTCTTCATAGTTTTCCAGCCTCCATGGGGCCAAAATTTAAAAAATTGCGCTGATTACCGATGATGTTCCGCCTGTTCCGCATAAGCAATCGGGTCTTCCGCTCCTGCGGCATGGAAGGCGCGCAGGCGGAGCGCGCAGCTTTCACATGTTCCGCATGCTTTATCTTCGCGGCTATAGCACGACCAAGTCAAATCAAACGGCACTCCGAGTTCCAGGCCCAGCCGGACGATTTCCGCCTTGCGCAGGGTGATCAGCGGCGTCAGGATCGCAATCTTCCCGTCGCGCGTTCCGGTCCGTATGACCTCATTAAACGCCCGGTAATAAGCAGGACGGCAATCCGGATAGCCGGAGCTATCCTGCTCCACCGCGCCGATATAAATTCTGGTCGCGCCCAAAACCTCGGCCCAGCTCACGGCGGCCGATAAAAAATGCGCGTTGCGAAAAGGGACGTAGGTCACCGGAACGCCACCCGCGCCGATTTCCCCTTCCGCCGGGGGCACGGCGATGCCCTGATCGGTAAGCGCCGAGCCGCCCACGGCTTTCAGTACTTCATTCCTGATCGCCAGCCGGTCTCGAATATCCAGCCGGTCGCAGATCTGGTCAAAGGCCCGGCGCTCGCGCTGCTCCGTCCGCTGGCCATAGCTGATATGCAGGGCCGCGGCCCGGGTCTCACGCACCGCCAGCGCGGCGCAGACACAGGAATCCATGCCCCCGCTTAACAACACGACCGACCGTGGCTTCTCTTGCGGCAATGCAGTTTTCCTCACAAAAATCAGGTTTCTAGTTTGATCAGATGACGCTCACGGTTGCTCCGGTGCCTGTCACGATGAAAATAAAGCCCGCAACTTCTGGCCGCAGCCGGTGTTGATGACGCGTGGTGTAACGCCGCAGCACAAGGTCCCTCGCGCCTACTCGCGCGCTGAAGAGAGCGCGCGCGCCTGACGGCACTCGGGATGACACGATCTCTTATATTTTGATTTCCACCCTACATGATTTGCGACGCATTCATACACCTTTGGCCGCCGGCTCCCACACGAACTTATGAATCTGCAATCCCAGCCGCACGTTCAGCTTATCCTCTAAAATCCACTCGGCCAGCACTCGCGGATCGAGACTGCAGTTCGAAGCATCGCGCGCTGCCGTCGGCTGCTTGCTGAACGCCGGAGAAAAAATCACGCAATTCACCTTCTTCTCCAGATCGTGGGCGCGGGTAAACTCCCGGGCAAATTCATAATCGTTCCGGTCCGCCAGAACAAACTTGATCTCGTCGCCCGCCGTCAGCGCCGCCAGGTTGCTCTCGCGGAAGGTGCCACCCTCGCCCGACGCCGGGCATTTTACATCCACAATCTTGTGCACCGCCGCAGGCACGTTCTCCAGAGGACGCTCGCCGCTGGTCTCCAGCAGCAGCGTATATCCGCGGGCCAGAAGCCGCTGCATCAGCGGAACCAGTTCCCGCTCCTGCAGCATGGGCTCGCCGCCGGTGAACTCCACCAGGCCGCCGGGGGCCAGGCGCGTGGTTTCGCTTTCCACTTCTTCCGGGGTCATCTTCCGGCCGCCAGTGAAAGTGTACTCGCTGTCGCACCACGCGCAGCGCAAATTGCAGGCGGTCAGCCGCACAAAGGTGCATGGCAGCCCGGCGAAAGAGGATTCGCCCTGAATCGAGCGGTAGATTTCTGTAATCTGCATGAAATCGGCGGCCGGAAACCCGTGCTACTCGGAATAACGGGCCGTGGTCACGTCGGTCTCCCAGATGGTGACATCTTTCACAGCGACGCGTCCGTTGGTGACCGACTTGAGCCGGCCATTGGCCTGATCGTAAAAGTATTTGGCCAGGTTCTCGGCCGAAGGATTCAGCTCGATGAACGGCTCGATGTCGTTGAGCATCTGATGGTCGAGGCGGTCAATCACGTGCTTCATGACCTCTTTGAGGTCTTTGAAGTCGAGCAGCAGTCCGGCATGGTCGAGCTCGGCGCCGCGCAGCGTCACCCGGACTTTGTAATTATGCCCGTGCGGGT
>Ga0153915_10007368_pt1 | contig 10377 bp, 8 predicted proteins | sample Opewatmetagenome_2_FD_107003 | JGI IMG/M metagenome (GOLD analysis project Ga0153915, IMG submission 107003) | Freshwater wetland microbial communities from Ohio, USA - Open water 3 Core 3 Depth 3 metaG | ecosystem: Environmental > Aquatic > Freshwater > Wetlands | place: USA: Ohio, Lake Erie... | reverse complement strand
TAGTCGATATCCTTGGCATATCCTTCATCCTCGACCAGCCGGGGCATCCATTCGAAGTTGTAATACGTGGCGATCGTCGCCCGGTTGTCAAACCCTTGGATGATAAAACCTTCCGGGTCCTGGTCGGAAAACCCATAGGGCCCGATGATCCGAGTCATCCCTCTCCCCCGAGCCCATTCCTCGACATGATGGAGGAGGGCGTGGACGACCTCCGGGTCTTCTCGAGCTTCGAGGTAACCGAACCGGGCGATCTTGACCTTGCGGTACTCGTTGAAACGGTTGTTGATGATGCCCATAACCCGGCCGACAAGCTCATTTCCCCGGTAGGCGAGCAACAGGATCACGTCGCAGTAGCCGAAGGCTTTGTTCTTCTTCGGGCTGAAGTATTTTCGTTCATCCATGTAGATCGGAGGAACCCAATAGGCGCGGCCGGCGTGAATTTTTTCGGGCAGAAAAACGAACGCCTCGAAGTCCTTGCCCGTTTTGACTTGCTTGATTTCAACGGTCATAGACCTTACCCCTTTTCGTATCGTTCATGCACTCCATATATCTTATAATGAAGCCGAAAAATCAATAGGCAATTTTTCTCTTCAGGCTGTTTGATCGGGCCAGGGAGTCGTGATATAAACAACCGAGAACGGCGGCTGCCCCGGATCCGTCCGGCCGCCCGAAGACCATGATGACTTTGCTGCAACCTGATTCTTGGAGGTAAAATTCATGTCTCCCATTCACCCGGAGCCTGTTCTCGCCATCGTCTTGGGCCTCGCCGCGGCTGCCCTGATAGTCCTCGTCCTTCCTTTTAAGGTGAAAAAGATCGAGGAGAACCTAGAGCCGTTCTTCCTGGTCATGGGAGCTGCGGTCGTAACGATTTCGGGGCTCTGGAGCTGGGAACTCGTCCTGGACGCGCTGAAGGCTCCCGTCGTGATCGGGTCATTGCCCATCGGAATCTTTCAGGTTGTTCTCGTCGTCGGCCTGCTCATCCATTTTTTCAACGTGCCTTTCTGCAACGCGATCTTGCGCCTGGCGAAAAGGCTCGGCCCAACCTTGTTCATTTTTCTGCTGATCACGATCTTCGGCCTTCTCTCCAGCGTCATCTCCGTGATCCTGACCGCGTGCATTCTTGCCGAAATCACCGCCGCCCTCCCGTTGGCCAGGGTCGACAAGATAAAATTGGTCGTCGTCTCCTGTTTTGGCGTCGCTCTGGGCGCGGTGCTGACGCCCCTCGGCGAGCCCTTGTCCACGATCCTCGTCGCCAAGCTCAGCGGTCCCCCCTATCATGCTGGATTTTTCTTCCCCCTGAAAGTTTTCGGCGTCTACATGATCCCGGGGGTCGTGGCGACCGCGCTGTTCGGAGCCCTCTGGCTTGGGCGGAAGCTTTCCCTGAAGGCCGGAAGCGTTGTCTCGGAATATACGGAGACGGTCAAGACCGTCATCCTCAGGGCCATCAAGGTATTTACATTCGTGGCGGCCCTGGTCCTCCTCGGGGAGGGTTTTCGGCCGTTGATCGTCTGGTATTTTGCCAAAATTCCTGGCGCTATTCTTTACTGGTTCAATACGATCTCGGCCATTCTTGATAATGCCACACTGACGGCGATTGAGATCGGTCCGACGATGTCTCTTCCCCAGATCACGGGGATCATCATGGGCCTCTCCATTGCCGGCGGGATGCTTATTCCCGGAAACATTCCCAATATTGTCGCGGCCGGGAGGCTCAAGATCAGCATGAAGGAATGGGCCGTGGTCGGCCTTCCCATCGGGTTTGCGATAATGGCGATCTATTTCGTAATTCTGTACATTCTCTAGCCGCCGGCGGGGCTAGATCTTCATCGGCATGAGCACATACACGCTCTTTATGCGTTCGTCCGTCTCCGGCCGCATCAGGGCGGCGCTGTTTTCGTCCTTCAGCTCAAGCCGGATCTTTTCGGACCCGATCGTCGTCAGATAATCAATAATGTACTGGGAATTGAAACCGATCTCGATCTCAGGCCCTTTGTAATCGATATCCAGCTTGTCCCGGGCCTCTCCGATCTCCGGGTTCGAGGAAAAGAGCCGCAGCTTTCCTTTCTCCAGATAGAATTTTATCCCTCGCGACCGCTCGGCCGAGAGAAGCGATACCCGGCGGATGGCATCCGTGAATTCCTGGCGCGGCAGGCCGACGGCATTGGGATTGTCCTTGGGAATGACGGCCTCAAAATTCGGGAATTTGCTCTCAATGATCCTGGAGATGAGGATCCGGTTGCCGACCTTGAAGAAAAGGTTATTCTCGTCCAGGTCGAATTCAACATCACCGTCGGCGAATTTTCTCACCTCGCCCAGAGTTTTTTTGGCCACGATGACCCGAATTTCTTTGGTCAAGCTCAAACCGTCCAGGGTCTTGGCTGTGTATGACAAGCGGTGACCATCCGTGCTGACCAGCTCCAAGGTTTTGTTCTTGATCAACATCAAGGCCCCGTTGAGATAGTATCTCTGTTCTTGGGCGATGGCAAAGTAAACCCGCTCGATCATTTCTTTGAAAATATCGACGGGAAAAACGATGTTTTTCTCGAACTTCGGCTCCGGGACCTGGGGATAATCTTCTTTGGGCAGGCAGAGCACCTTAAATTCGCTCTCCCCGGACGTCACCTCCATCATCAGGTCCTTTTGCTCATGGAACGTAACAATTTTTCCATCGGGCAGAGATTTGACAATTTCGAAGATTTTTTTCCCTGAGACCGTGATCGCCCCCGGCTCTTCGACTTTTCCCTCGAAATGAGTTTTCAGCCCGACTTCCAAGTCCGTCCCCGTCAGCTCCACTTCGTTCTTTGAGGCATCGATCAGGATGTTGGCCAAGATGGGCATCGTATTCCTCTTTTCAACGATGCCCTGAAGAAGCTGAAGCTCTTCCAAGATGTTCTCTTTTTGGATCGAGAATTTCATCGGTTCACCTTCCTCGAAGAACAATTCACTCTTATTCTTATCTTATTCTCTTCTTAAGAAAATAAGATTAATGAATAAGAGAAATAAAAGCAAATAAAATGTGAATATCTCTTCGAACGGGTTGATTTCATTATTGAATAAAGCTAATGAGGCTGTTTATTTCTTTGTTGAATTCGGAATTTTCGGCGCGCAGCTTATTGATTTTTCGGATGCTGTGAAGGACCGTGGTGTGGTGTTTTCCACCGAATTTCTTGCCGATTTCCGGAAGCGAGGATTTCGTCAATTCCTTGGCCAGATACATGGCGATCTGGCGGGGGAAGGCAATTTTGGGAGAATTATTCTTCGATTTCAGTTGGGAGGGCTTGATTTTGTACTTGTGGCAGATGAGCTTCTGGATTTTTTCCACAGTCACGATGTGGGTCGTCGCGTCTAAAAGGTCTTTTAAAGATTCTTTGGCCAGCTCCAAATCGATTTTTTCGCCCTTCAGCGAAGAGAAGGCGACGACGCGGCGCAGGTATCCCTCGAGTTCGCGGATGTTGGAATGGACTTTGTCGGCGATAAAAAGGGCAACGGCATCCGGCAAGTCAAATCCCTCGAGTTCGGCCTTCTTTTTCAAAATGGCGATACGGGTTTCGATGTCGGGAGGTTTAAGGTCGGCGATCAGCCCCCATTCAAAGCGGGAGCGAAAGCGCTCTTCGAGCCCCAGGATGTCCTTGGGCGGGCAGTCGCTCGAAATGACGATCTGTTTCTGATTGTCATAAAGATGGTTGAAGGTGTGGAAAAATTCTTCCTTGGTCCGGTCTTTGCCGGACAGGTTGTGGATATCGTCCATGAGGAGGACGTCGATACTCCTGTATTTTTGCCGAAAATCCAGGATTTTGCCGTACTGGAGATGATTAACGAGTTCGTTCATGAATTTTTCGGTCGTGACGTAAACAATCTTCAGGCGGGCGTCGTTGTGGAGGCTGAAATGCCCGATAGCGTTCATGAGATGGGTCTTGCCGAGTCCCGAGCCGCCGAAGATGTAGAACGGGTTGTAGGATTTGGCGGGGCTTTTGGCCACGGCCATCGAGGCGGCATGGGCGAATTGGTTGCACGACCCGACGACGAAATTTTCGAAGGTGTAATTCGGATTCAGGTTGGGGTTGAGAAGCATTCCGTATTTCGACCGGCGCTCTTCGGGAGACTTCCGCATGAAGGAGAAAGATTCGTCGTCGAAAATAAATTTGATTTCATAGACCTTCCCGAACAACTTTTGAGCGCTCTCGCTGATCAAGCCGGAATAATGGAAGGAGAGCCAATCCTTAAAATACGAATTGGGGACCTTGATATAAAGGCAGCCTTTCTCCTGGCCGATGTACGTCGTGGGCTCAAACCAGGTCTCGTAGCTGTTTTGGTCGACCTTCTTTTGAAGGTCCTGGACGATTTGAACCCAAGGGTTTGTCTTTTCTTCCATTTGCGCGCCGATAAATTATTTTTCCACAGAAATTTCAACAGCTGTGGAAAACTACGCCTTACCTGCTGAATCGGGGGAAAAGGCTGCCTCATCATAGCACTCTCGATAGGCGATTTCAAGAGTTTTTTGGCGGCCGCGGAAAATAATTTAAAAGTCGAAGCCGATCCAAAATTTCGTTAAAAAATTGCCGTAGCCCTTGAAGTTGAAGGGCTTGGAAATGGTCGGCCATTCCAAGCGCTTGGCGAACTCGATATGAACCGGCAGTCCCCAGATGAAAAACTCGAAGCCGTAGCCGAACGAACCGATGGCGTCGAATTCGTCGTAAACGGCTAAAAATAGAGTGCTCTGCTCGGCGTTGTAGCGATAGAATTTGGCCGGATAATCGGCGAGCTTGCTCCGGGTGATATCGAAGAAAAAGACGCCTCGGAAGGGGCCCAGGTTACCGATAAGCGTGGATATGGAATTGGCCAGGGGAAAGCGCAGCTCGGCGTTGGCGATCCAGCCTTCTGTGGCGACGAGGTTATAGAAATAGGAAGAGCGGACCTGGTTGTTCCCCCCATAATAAGTGACGAAGAGGTTGCGGCCCCGGCACAGGAATCCCTGGAACCTGAAGGCCATGAGACTGTCCATGCCGAGGTGCAGATACTGGCGGACGTCGGCGTCGAATGATGTATTTCGCAAGAATTCCGGCGTGGCTGGGATGGCCTGGCTCAGGGAAAGCCGGAAGGTGTTCCCCGCGGCCGGCCCGTACTGCTTGAAGTGCGTGGTTTCTCCGGTGAGTGAAATCGAAGCAGACAGGATATTGCCGTTTATGAAATAGCCGTAGGGCCCCGTCGAATACATGCCTATGTAAGAAGGATCCAGGTTGTCTTCCTCATAGTGGTAGAAGCCCAGCCCGGCTTCGAACCGGTAGTAGCGGTTGAAAGGGTAGTAACCGGTGAAGCTCAGGCCCGAGATCTTCCGGACGGCAATCGCGTCCCGGTAGGTTAGGTTCTGCCACAGGACATCCGTGGGGTTGTAGTAGTAAAGGTCCGGGTAATAATAGATCGAATATTGAAAGGCGTTGAACATGTACTGGAACCTGCGTTGTTGGTTGAGGTAGGCGAAAAAGTAGGAGCGGAAGTCCCGGACCTGGTAGGCCATGACAGAGAAGGTCCGGTTGCCGAGGATGTCCGAGAAGGTGACCGCCGATCCTCCGTAGAAAGACCCGTCCGTCGCAACGATGGCATCGACCGGCGGCCGCGACGTCACGTACAGCTTGCCCATGCCCTTATGGGCCTGGATCTTATCTTTTTGAATTTCCAGGGTGACGATGGGCTCGAACTTTTTGAATGTTTCCTCGGGCCCCAGGTCGGCGAAGTTCAAGGTTTGTTCGAGGACCCCCTCCATTTCGCTTCTGAAAAGCTGGAAAGCCCCTTTATTGAACGAGGAAAAAACGATCTTCTTAGGGTCGTTGGGCAGGGCGGCGGGGAAGAAATTGCCGGTCCGGACATCGGTGTAGCGGCGCAGCTCGCCCGATTCCAGGTTGACGGAGTACATATTAAAGGCCCCTCTCGCATCTCCGGAGAAGAAAATCGTCTTGCCATCCGGGCCGAACTGGGGACAGCCCGTGTTCCCGGTGCCGAACGTGAGCTGTTTTTTCCTTTTAAAATCATCCGGAGGAGAGAGGAACAGCTTATCGTAGATGCCGACGCGGATCGAGTAGGCGACGAGCTTCCCGTCCGGGGAGATGGCCGGGGCTTTCTCAAAAGCATCATCGTTCGTCAAGTTCGTGATTTTTCCCGTGGCCAGCTCAAGGGCGAAAAGATCGTGGGCGCCCTTTTCAAAGCCGGCGAAAATGATTTTTTGTCCGTCGGGATAAAAAGACGGACAGGTGGGCTGGTCGATGGCCGCTTTGACTTTCTGGAGGGTCGTCCCTTCGAAGGCGTCGATGACGAACAGGGAATATTTTTCCCCGTCCCGGGCAAAAAAAACGAGGCGGTCGCCGTCCGGCGACCAGGCCAGGTTCTTGCCCAGCGAGGGGTCGATGTCGTATCGGATGTATTCGTATTTCGAGGTGTAGCCCTTGGTGATATTTTTAAGGATGGAGCCGTCTTTCGTCGACAAGAGGACGATGTCGATGTCGTAGTCTCTGGCGTTGAAGGTGATCGTCGCCACAATATCACCCGAAGGAGAAACGGCGTGGGTGATGGCCATGTAGTACGGGTTCATCGGAAACTCCGGGCCCAGGGGGACGCTGTAATCTTCCGGGTTTTCCCTGAGGTAGTAATCCTTGAACCGGTTCCGGAGATATTTTTTGAATTCGAAGCCGAATTCGCGCGTTTTCAGGTTGAAGCTTTTTTTCAACGGGTCTCTTTTTCCGAGGAGGGGAGATCCTTTCAAAGACTGCCAGAATTCGCGGACCCCGTTTTTGCCGAACTTGGATTCCATGAATTCGTAGACGGCATGGCCGAAATCGTAGGCGGGATCCCGGGGCAGCGGGTATCGAGCGAGGATGTCCCCGGATTCCGTGAATTCGGGGATCCGGTCGTTGAGGACGGCGTCCCGGACGATCAAGGTCGACCAGGACGACCATTCTCCCGTCAGGTATTCGGACAAGCCTTCGAACGTCCAGAGGGGGGGCTGGCTGAGGGCATAGAGCGCGGCGCCCTGACTGCCCCACAGGATGTCGAACTCAAAGACATGGCCCAATTCATGAAGGATGAGGTTCTGGAGCTCGTCGAGCGGCATATCGCCGTGGACGCCGATCCTGTGGAGGACCGGTTCCGAGACGCCCAGGACACCCTCGGAGATTTCGAAAAGGTTGGTCTGTTCAAAATCCGTGTACGTCGTGTAGAAGATCAGCGGGACCGGCTCGGCGAGCTGGTGCTTGAGGTCCGTGCTGATCTTCTGATAGGCACTTTCGGCGGTTTCGGCCAAGCTTTTCAGGAGCTCGTCCTTCTCGACATAGAAATAGATCTGGAAGTGCTCGGTGGAATACGTCTTCCAATTGAATTTTGAATAGAGGACTTTGTTTTTTCCGTAATACGGGATGGACATAAACCCTTGGGCTAGGCCGAGAGAGGCCGTCGTGCTCATCAGGAAAAGGGCGAGCGAAAAGGTCTTTAAGGATTTCATGAGAGCTCCTTCTATTTCGACAGGAGGTACCGTTCCTGGACCCTGTCTGTTCCGAAGAGGGCCCGGAACAATTTCGGCTTGACCCTCTGGATGAGGTCGAAGAAGGCGAACTCCGCGCTCTGCTTGATGTTGGCGTAGTTCATTTGTTCCTGGTATTCTCTTTGGAACAGGACCTCTCCGGTGTCCGCTGGGATTAAAAAGATCTCGAGCTTGAGCGAATAGTTGCGGCGTTCCGCCCAGCTTGTCTCTTTGGCAAAGGGGCCGTCATCGATGGCTCGTTTTTCGTTGGCCAGGAGCGCTTTACGCAATTCCTGGCCAAACTGGATCTTGCCGGTCAGGAACAGCGCATTCTTGGCGTCCCCGGCCGCCTGTTTCCAGAAGTCCTTATTTTTCGCCAGGTCGGCATTGTCCCAGGAAATCGTCTTCGTAGAGAGCTTCCCTTTGAAGGGCCGGGCCAACTCATCCTGGAAATATTGGACCACAGCTTGATTCAGGCTGAAATCCTGGATCTCCTTGTCCTGCCAGAAATTGGTCACGATGATCTCCTGGCTCCGGTCCAGGCGGACTTCCGGAACGCTGGGCATTTCGATTTTTACCTTCCGGGTGGTCTCGATGGAACAGGCCCCGAGCAGCAAGACGATGGCGATCAGCAGCCCGCTATTTTTTTTCATTTTTGTCTTTCTTGTCTTCTTTCTCTTTTTTAGCCGGCTGGATATTTTCTTTACAGTTTTGATAATTAGATTTTACATAGGAATTCTCGGGCTCGAGCTTCAGGGCGGCCTCGTATTCCTTGAGGGCCTCGTCGTACAGGCCCTTTTTTTCATAGGCGACGGCCAGGTTGTTGTGGGCTGCCACGGAGTTGGGGTCTGCCAGAAGGGCTTTTTTCCATCGAAAAACGGCCTCATCCCAAAGGTTTTTTTCTGAGGCCCAGATGCCGTTCTTAACTTGGTCGCCGACGGAAGAGGAGGAGCAGTTCGCCAGGAAGAGCGCCAGAAACCCGATCAGAAGTGGGAAAGAAACAAATTTTTTAAGCATCCCGCCCGCCGTCTGTAAAATTAGCTCTTTTTAACCCGTTCGTCAAGCCGAGCACCCGCCGCACGATAAACAGCAATTTTCATACCAAGCGTGATTCTTTGCGCGCTTCGCAAAGATCTTGCTTTAACAATATTGCTTTCCTGAACGCGCAACCGCCGGGGAGTTTGAGGGGGGTGGGACACTCTTGGAAGGAAACCCTTTCTCAGGGTTTCCTTCCAACGCTCGCTTCGCTTGCTGCCATCCTTCCAACGAGCATTCTCCCATGAATTCATCGTCTGATGCACCATGGAAGGACCTTGGAAGCGCCCCGGCTCCGCGAAAAACTGGAACAAGAAATTTATGAGACGGGGCACTTGAGCCAGCTTGTTTAAATGCCGTACGGCCTGTATAATGACCCCGGATTTTGAGAGGAGGACGTCATGGGCACCTGGCTCGAGGGTAAAACCCTGGCAGAAAAGGTCAAGTCCGAGGTCGGCGAGGAAGTCGCCTTCCTGAAAAAAACGAAGGGCGCCGTGCCCGGCCTTGTCGGGATCCTCGTCGGGGATAACCCCTCCTCTCAGGTCTATTTGAGGTCCAAAGAGAAGGCCTGCCAGAATCTTGGGCTATGGTCTCAAATCCTGACCTTTCCCGCTGGCGTGTCTGCGTCCGACCTGCGGGCCAAGATGGATGAGCTCAATCGAAATGATCTGGTGGATGGAATTCTGGTCCAGCTCCCCCTGCCCCCGGGGCTGAATCCCCATGAGGTCATCTCCTGGATCCGGCCGGAAAAAGATGTGGACGGAATTCATCCCTACAGCCTGGGGCTGCTGCTCGAGAACGAGCCTGGGCTTCGGACCTGCACTCCCCAGGGAGTCATCGAGCTCCTTAAATTCAACCAGATCCTGATCGCGGGAAAGGATGTCGTGGTCATCGGCCGAAGCCTGATCGTCGGGAAGCCCTTGGCTGCCATGTTCACGAACGAGAACGGGACCGTCACTGTCTGCCACAGCAAGACCAAGGCGCTGCCGCAGGTCGCGGCCCGCGCGGACATTCTCGTGGCGGCCATGGGGAAAGCCGCTTTTGTCGGGCCGGAGTTCGTCCAGCCGGGAGCGGTCGTCATCGACGTCGGGATCAATTCGGTCTCGGACAGGACCCGGGTTGATGAACTGTTCGGCCAGGACCCGAAGCGGCAGAAGGATCTCCAGGATAAAGGGTATACCCTTGTCGGAGACGTCGACCCCCGCGTCATCGATAAAGCCGGCTATCTAACACCCGTCCCGGGCGGCGTCGGGCTCTTGACGATCGCCATGCTGATGAAGAACACGCTGGAGGCGTTCAAGCGCCGCAGAAGGTTCGCTTGAAGGCGCTTGTCGGTTTTAAAATGTTGCGCAGGCCAGCCTTTTATGGTATAAAAGAGCCCCTTAAAGAGAACGACCATGCCGAAACTATGTGATATCTGCGGGAAAGGCCCGATCTTCGGGCACAGCGTCAGCCATTCGCACAAGGCCTCTCCGAAAAAGTGGAAGCCAAACCTCCAGCATGTCAAAGCCCAGACGCCCGCCGGCGTCAAGCAGCTCTGGGTTTGTACGAGATGCCTTCGCTCGGGAAAGGTCCAGAAGGCGATCTAGCCTCCTAAATTCTTTCTATAGAATAGATTTCCTTGATCTTCGAGATGTCCTTCATGATCGCATCCAGATGTTTGATGTCACGGATGCCCAGGCTAAGCTTGATCTGCGCTTTCTGATCGGCGAAAGTTTTGACCTCGGCCTTGGTGATGTTCCCCTCGAGCCCGGAGATGGAACTGGCCACCTTAGCCAGCAGCCCGGGCGAATCTGGGGCTTTGACAAGCAGCCCTGCCTTATAGCTCCCTTGGG
>Ga0153915_10007367_pt1 | contig 10377 bp, 8 predicted proteins | sample Opewatmetagenome_2_FD_107003 | JGI IMG/M metagenome (GOLD analysis project Ga0153915, IMG submission 107003) | Freshwater wetland microbial communities from Ohio, USA - Open water 3 Core 3 Depth 3 metaG | ecosystem: Environmental > Aquatic > Freshwater > Wetlands | place: USA: Ohio, Lake Erie... | reverse complement strand
TGTTTTGGCGCCGACGGCCTGGCGGAGGCCGATTTCTCGCGTTCGTTCGGAGACCGAGACCAGCATGATGTTCATGATGCCGATGCCGCCGACAATAAGCGAAACCGATGCGACGGCGCCGAGCAGGATGGACATGACGCTGGCCGAGCTTTCCTGCGCGGCGAACAACTCTTCGAGATTGCGCACGGAAAAGTCGTCATCCTGGCCAGGTTGGATGCTATGGCGCTGGCGGAGAAGCTCGGTGATTTGGACTTCGGCTTCGCGCATGGCTGCGGGGCCGCTCGCCTGAACCATGATGGTGCCAACGGCGGCGGCGTTGGAGATGCGCGCGCCAAGCACTTTGCGCTTGGCCGTGGAAAGCGGGAGTAGGATGGTGTCGTCCTGATCCTGCCCAGTGGGCGACTGCCCCTTGGAGCCCAGGACGCCGACGACGCGAATGGGGACGTTCCGAATGCGGATAGTTTGGCCGACGGGATCGGCGCCGCTGAACAGTTGCGCGGCGACGGTGGGGCCGAGCAGAGCGACCTTTGTGGACGCCTGGACGTCGTCGTCGGTAAAGGCTTCGCCCGATACGACTCGCAGGTCACGGATGGCCAGGAAGGCCGGCGTGACGCCCTGGATGGAGGTGCCCCAGTTGTTGTTGCCGTAGACAACTTGCGCTCCACCGCGGATGGTGGGCGCTGTGAGAGCGACCGCGGGTATTTCGGTGGCAATGGCTGCCGCATCATCTTCGGTGAGCGTGGCGGCATTCCCGGCACCCATCCGCAGACCGGATGTTGTGAGGCTGCCGGGCATGACGAGGATGAGATTGCTGCCGACGCTTGCGATCTGTTCCTGGATGCGCTGCGTCGCCCCGCTGCCGATCGCGATGGTAGTAATGACGGCGGCAACGCCAATGATGATGCCGAGCATGGTGAGCGCCGAACGCATTTTGTTGACGCGGAGCGATTCAAGCGAAGCTCGGGCAATGCGAAGGAGTTTCATGCGGCAGCCTCTCTTCCACCAGACCCGTCAAGAGCCGGGGCGGCTGGAGCGGGCATCTGTTTCAAAACTTCGGCGGCGTCGGCGGGCGTAGCGTTGCGCGTATCTTTGATGATGGCGCCATCGCGGAACTGAAGAAAGCGCGAGGCGAATTCGGCGATATCGTGTTCGTGGGTGACGATGATGACGGTGATGCCTTTTTCGCGGTTCATACGCTGAAGGATGGCCATGATTTCGACGCTGGTGCGGGAATCGAGCGCGCCGGTGGGTTCATCGGCAAGCACAATGACGGGATCGTTGACCAGCGCGCGGGCAATGGCGACGCGCTGCTGCTGGCCGCCGGAAAGCTGCGAGGGCAGATGATGTTCGCGGCCCTTCAGCCCGACCGTGGCGAGCAGCCCCATGGCTTTTTCGATTTGCGCGGCGTCGGACAGGTCGCCCGTGTAGAGCAGCGGCAGCCGTACCTGTTCCACGGCGGACGTGCGCGCCAGCAGATTGAACTGTTGGAAGACGAAGCCGATCTTCTTTCCCCGGATTTCAGCGAGTTGATCGCGATGCAGCCCCGCCACGAGCTGGCCATCGAGCCAGTATTCACCCCTTGAGGGTTGATCGAGGCAGCCGAGGATGTTCATCATCGTCGATTTGCCGGAGCCGGACGAGCCCATAATGGCGACGAAATCGCCACGGTCGATGGAAAAGTTGACGCCTCGCAAGGCGTGGACCGGCTCGCCGCCGCCGAAGTAGGTTTTCCAGACGTTTTTGACTTCGATGAGCATTCTCAGAACCCTGGCCCTCGGCCGGTGGGCGGGCGAACGGTGGCGGAAGTGGAAGCGCCGGAAGCCGACGAACTGACCACAACGCGGTCGCCTTCATGAATTTCGGGCGACTGAATTTCGGTGAAGCGGCCATCGGAGAGACCGATGTGGACTGTAACTGGGGTGAGCGAGCCATCGGCCTTCTGGATGTAGATCGTCTGGCTGCGCTGGACGCCGCCTTTGCGTCCTCCCGTCCGCGTTCCGGTGGAACCAGTGGTGGCGGCCTGCGGGGCGGCCTCGCCCGCGGGGCGGAAGCGCAAGGCGGCGTTGGGAATGCGGAGCACCCCCTCGTGTTCGTCGGTTTGGATACGGACGCTCGCCGTCATGCCCGGAAACAGCTTCAGATCCGGATTGGCGACGGCGATGACTACGTCGTAGGTGACGACGTTTTGCACGGTGATGGGCGCCTGGCGGATCTGGCTCACGGCGGCTTCAAAGGTGCGGCCGGGGAAAGCATCGACTGTAAACCGCCCGATTTGGCCGGGCCGGATGTTGCCGATATCGGCTTCATCGACGCTGGTATCGACCTGCATGCGCGTCAGGTCCTGAGCGATGACGAAGACGGTAGGCGCCTGGAAGCTGGCGGCGACGGTTTGGCCGACATCGACGTTGCGCGAAATCACGACGCCATCGACTGGTGCCGTGATGCGGGTGTGGGAAAGATCCAGCTTGGCTTGTTCGAGCGCAGCCTGCGCCTGGCGCACCTGGGCTTTGGCCGATTCCACCTGGGCAAGCGCCACCTGGTATTGGCTTTCGGCCGAATGGATAGCGGCGTCGGAGGCCTGCACCTGGGCTTCGGCGGCTTTGCGGCCGGCCACAGCCGAATCATAGGTCGCCTGCGCAGTATCAAGATCTTCCTTGGAGATGAGCGATTGATTCAAAAGATCTTTTCGCCGGTTGGCTTTTACTAGCGTGTCACGCTCGCTGACGATGGCACGTTCGAGATCGGCTTGAAGGTTGGCCTTCTGTGCGCGGGCGCTGGCGATATCGGCCTGTACTTTCGTAGCGTTCGCCTGGGATGTGAGCACAGCCGCATGGGCGGCTTCCAGGGCGGCCTGGGCCTGGTTGGCGCGGGCTTCGAAGGGGCTGGGATCGATGAGTGCGACCAAATCGCCTTTTTTCACCTTGCTGTTGAAGTCGGCATGGAGTTCCTTAATGTTGCCAGAGACTTGGCTGCCGACCTGGACGGTGACGACGGCGCTGGTGGTGCCGGTGGCCGAGACGGTGGAGACGATATCGCCCTTATCTATCGCCGCCGTGGTGTACTTTTCGCCTGCGGATTGATGCATGTAGCGCCACCCGCCCCAGGCTAGAGCAGCGAAGACGACGGCCAAGGCGAATGTTTTCCATACCTTAGCGTTACCGAAGCCGGCAAATTTCATAGGATCACCTTGCTGAGTGCAATCGGAAGGCCTTTCGGGCGGCGCGGCGGAACCGGGCAGCAACGATCGCGAGTAGGAAGTGCCGGCTTGATTGTGTTGCATCTGGCGTCTCATATAACAAGGCGTTGCCGGAAAGGAAAGGGTTGCCCCCTTGCAGGCTGGAGTTAAAGCACCCCGGACAGAGGGGCGGAAAACGACAAAGGATGCCGAGAAACGCCGAAAGGCGAGGCGACTTGATACGATTGAGATTCCCCATGAAAATTGCGATTGGCGCCGATCATGCCGGTTTTGAGCTGAAGAATACCCTGCGCGACGGACTGCGCGCGGCCGGGCACGAGGTGGAAGACCTCGGGACCAACAGTAAGGAGTCGATCGACTATCCGGACTACGCCCGCGCCGTTGCCGTAAAGGTCTCGGCCGGCGAAGCCGAACGCGGCATTCTGGTTTGCTCATCGGGCGTCGGCATGTCGATGGCTGCGAATAAGGTGCGTGGCGTCCGGGCGGCGCTGGGCGTGCATGAAGAAGAAGTCCGGCTGACGCGGCAGCATAATGACGCGAATATCCTGACGCTTGGCCAGCGCTTCACGGCCCCGCAGCATGCCATGGATCTGGTGAAGGTGTTTTTGGAGACGTCATTCGAAGGCGGGCGGCACGAACGACGGGTGGCCAAGATGGCTGCCATGGACGTAGAGAATAAAAGATAAGCGAATCAGCGATAAGGCCGCGAAGGACAGACGATAAATCATGAGTGGGCAAACGAAGGAACAGGCAAGAGAGCAAGCAAGCTTTGCGAGACCGCTGGCGGAGGTCGATCCGGAGATCGCCGCGGCGATCCGGGCCGAGCAGCACCGGCAGGATTCGCGGCTGGAGCTGATTGCGAGCGAGAATTTTGTTTCCGAGGCGCTGCTGGAAGCCGCCGGAAGCGTGTTCACAAACAAATATGCCGAAGGCTACCCAGGCAAGCGCTACTACGGCGGCTGCGAATATGCCGACGAGGTGGAAAACCTGGCGCGCGACCGCGCGAAGAAGCTGTTCAAGGCCGAACACGCCAACGTGCAGCCGCACGCGGGTTCGCAGGCGAACGCAGCGGCCTACCAGGCGCTGATCAACGCCGGCGATACGGTACTGGGCATGAGCCTGGCCCACGGCGGCCACCTGACGCACGGCCACAAGCTGAACTTTTCCGGCAAGTTGTACAAGATCGTGAGCTATGGCGTTCGCAAGGACGACGAACGGATCGATTTCGACGAGATGGCCAAGCTCGCCGAAGAGCACAAGCCGAAGGTGATTGTGGCGGGTGGCAGCGCCTACCCGCGCACGCTCGATTTCCCGCGATTCCGGCAGATTGCCGATTCCGTGGGCGCGTACCTGATGGTGGACATGGCGCACGTTGCCGGCCTGGTGGCAACGGGTCTGCATCCGAATCCCTGTGAATGGGCCGATGTAGTGACGACGACGACACACAAGACGCTGCGTGGGCCGCGTTCGGGCCTGATTCTGTGCAAGGAAAAGCTTGCGGCCGAGATCGACCGCGCCGTGTTCCCCGGGCAGCAGGGCGGTCCGCTGATGCACATCATCGCGGCCAAGGCGACGTGCTTCCTGCAGGCCATGCAGCCCGAATTCATCGAATATTCCAAGCGCGTTCTGGCCAATGCACAGGCGCTCGCGGGTGGCATGTCGAATGCCGGGTTCCGCGTGGTTTCCGGCGGCACCGATAACCACCTGATGCTGGTGGATGTGTTCAGCAAGGGCGTGCGCGGGAAAGACGCCGAACACGCGCTCGACCGGGCCTACATCACCGTGAACAAGAACGGCATCCCGTTCGACCAGAATCCGCCCCTGAACCCCTCGGGTATCCGCCTGGGCAGCCCGGCGGTGACCACGCGCGGCTTTGGTGAAGCCGAGATGCGCCAAGTGGCCGCGCTCATTGCCGAGGTACTGGAGGCCGTAGCCAAAGATCCGGCAAGCACGGCCGCTGCCGAGGACGCCGTGCGCGCCAAGGTGAAGGTGCTGACGGACCGCTTCCCGCTCTATGCCTGGAAGCGGTAGCGCGGCTTACGGTTTGTAGGCCACGCAATCGATTTCGACCTTCATGACTTTGTCGACGAATTTGACTTCCACCGTGGTGCGCGCCGGTTTATTGGCACCGAAGAATTCGGCGTAGATCTTGTTCATGGCCGGAAAATCGTCGCCATTTCGGAGGAAGACGCCGCAGCGGACTACATCGGCAGGCGTGGCTCCGCAGGCTTCGAGGATGCGGCGGATGTTTTCCAGGGTGAGGCGCGTTTCGTGCTCGATGGAACCGGGCGACATCTGGTCGGTGGCGGGGTCGATGGGGCCTTGCCCGGCGACAAAGATGAAACCGCCGGCGCGAACGGCGTGCGAATACGGGCCGCGCGGTGTAACGGCGCCGGGGACGTTGATGCGGTCGATGGCGGACATAGGGTTAGTTTACTGCGGCCGCAAGCGCCAAAATAAGACTCAAAAATGAAGTGTAAAAAGCGAGAAGCCAGCCCACGGTAGGCTGGCTTCTCGGGTTTACCTGGATTGCGCTTTAGGTCCGCTTTTTCGTCGGCGCTCGCCGCGGGCGCTTGGTCGCCGTACCGGCGGCAGGCCGGGCGCGTTTGGTGGTGCTGCGGCCGCCGCGCGTGGGCGGCTCCGGCTTCGGATGCGGTTCCAGGAAGCTCGGCTGGCCCTTCACAATGGGTTGCGGGCCATCCTCTTCTTCCAGAATCTCTTCGGGTTCGGGCTCGGGCGGCGCCGCGGGTGGATAGAATTCGGCGCCAAGATAGACCATCAAGCCATGTGCTTCGCTCGGTTCGGTGCGGGCTACGCCGCGGTCTTGCGCGAAGTTGAGAAGCTCGGCAAGCTCCTGGAACCCGAAGCGCTTCCAGTCGAAACTGGGGACTTCTTCGCGGATCCATTCTTCGAGCGTAGCGATGGACGCGCCCGTGTCTTCGAGATCGAGCCGATGCGTTTCCAGCACGTCGCGAACCGCCGGCAGCGCGTCTTCGGGCTTCAACATCGGCGGCTGGTTCGGCATGGTCGACTTGCGCTCAATGATGTAGCGCCCGCCGGAGCCGGTGACCTTCACAAAGTCCGAAGCCTTCAGCTTTTCGACGAATTCCGAGAAGCTGCGCGCGCCGTAGGCCCGTTCGTTGAACGCCGGCGAGAGTTGCAGCATGGTGGATTTGAGCAGGCCCAGTTGCGGCTGCACGGCGCGGCGTTCCAGCACTTCGAGCGCGCGTTCGACCAGCGGCAGAGCCTGAGCCAGATCGAGCGGCGCCGGACGCTGGCGCTTTTCCTGCGGCAGATTCTGCGACTGCGGCGCGGCGGCACCCTCTTCGCGCGGTTCGCGCGCCGGACGCTCGCCTCGCTCGCCGCGGTCACGTTCGCTGCGCGGCGGACGCTCGCGCGGGGCGGGCATGTCATCGAGCAGCGATTCGTAGCTGATGAATTCGTGGCAGTTCTGCTGCAGAATGGTCGACGTAAAGGCCTTGCCGCCAACGATAAATACCGTCTTGCCGTATTCCTTCAGCTTGTTCACCAAGGGAATAAAGTCGCTGTCGCCGCTGACGATGGCGAAGGCGTTCACGTGACCGTGCGTGAAGGCCATTTCCAGCGCGTCGAGCGCGAGGTTGATATCGGCGCCGTTCTTGTCGCCGCGCGGCGAAGGAATGCGCTGCACCATTTGCACGGCGTTTTCGGCCATCTGGCGCGTGGCGTGTTCCTGGCGGCCCCAGTTGGCGTAGGCAAACTTGGCGACGATGTGGCCGCGTTCCTTCAAAGCGTCGAGCACCACGCCGACGGAAAATTCGCGCTGGAGCGTGCTCTTGACGCCAATTTCAATGTTGTCGTAGTCGACGAATACCGCAATATGCTTTTCTTGCATGTTGTGCTTTTCTACTCTGTCTGATTCTTCTCGGTTGTCCTGCAATGCGTCATTTAGACTCAAGCTGCCTCACTAATCTCTACCGACCGGCTTCTCTAAACTTTTTGTCCGGTCCGGTTACGGATAAACGTCACTATGGCGTCGAGCGGCGCGCCGGGCTGAAAGACTTCGGCCACGCCTAGGCGCTTTAACTCGACCGCGTCTTCATTCGGGATAATGCCGCCAACCACTACGGGAACGTCGCCAAGGCCGCGTTCGCGCAAGAGCTGAAGCACTTTGGGAACGATTGCCTGATGCGCACCGGAGAGGATCGAGAGGCCGATGCAATCGACATCTTCCTGTTCGGCCGCGCTGACAATCATTTCCGGCGTTTGGCGCAATCCCGTGTAAATGACCTCCATGCCGGCATCGCGTAGCGCCCTGGCGATGACCTTGGCTCCTCGATCGTGTCCATCCAGTCCAGGTTTTGCGACCAGGACGCGGATTCGTTTGTCCACGCTTATCGTCTACCCCTGCGGCTTTCCCGACTTGCTGAGTCTCGTTAGCGATTAATTGCGGAGCGCCCGTCCAAAATAAGGATGGGTGCCCGGCTCCTACTCGCTCCTCTCGATTATAAGCGCAATGGACGGCAGCGTGGGGCAGAGCCATTCAAAAGGCACCATGCTCGAAAGCCGCGTGCCAAAATGAAGGCGAAGACTTCGTTCGCCGTGCCCCCTTCATCAGAAGACTCTCGCCAAACGCTTCGGGCCGAACTGCGCAGTAAAGCCGCGCAGTTGCCGCTCGAGCCCGGCGTGTACCTCTATAAGGACGCTGCCGGGACCGTGCTGTATGTCGGCAAGGCGAAGAACCTGCGGGCGCGCGTGCGCAGCTACTTCAACGAAGACCGGCTGGCGGATTCGCGCACCGGGACGCTGATTTCGGTGGCCGCCGACATCCACTACATTCTGGTGGACAACGAAAAGGAAGCGCTGGCGCTTGAGAACAACCTGATCAAGCAGTACCAGCCGCGCTTCAACGTGCTGCTGCGGGATGACAAAACTTATCCGTATGTGTGCCTCACCAAGGAGAAGTATCCGCGCGTGTATGTGACGCGGCGCTTGCGCAAGGGGCAGCAGTATTTTGGGCCGTATCTGCCGGCAAGCTTGGCGTATCGGGTGTTGAACTTCGTCCACCGCAGCTTCAAGGTGCCTTCCTGCAAGGTGGATCTGACCAAGAAGCATGCGGCGCCGTGCCTGGAATTCCACATCCATCGCTGCCTCGGCCCCTGCGTCGAAGGGCTCACCACCGACGAAGCATACGCAGAAGCCGTCCGCGGCACCAAGCTCTTCCTCGAAGGCAAGAATCGCGAATTGCTGGTCCAACTGCGCACGCGCCAGGACGCTGCTGCCGAAGACTTGCGCTTCGAAGAAGCCGCCGCCATCCGCGATCTGGTTTCCACCGTCGAAGAGATCGACGAAAAGCAAAAGATGTCGGCTGCCTCGGGCGATGACATTGACATCCTGGCGTTTTATGCCGAACCGCCGCTGGTGGCCGCCAACCTGTTCCACCTGCGCAACGGGCGTATTGTCGATCGGCGCGAGTTGTTCTGGGAAAATCAGCCGGAGTTCGACCCCGCCGAGTTTGCCTCGGCGCTGCTGAAGCAGATCTATCTGGACGAGCGGTCGATACCCGCCATCATCCACGTGCCGGCCGAGTTTGAAGACCGTGAGGCGCTCGAAGACATCCTAAGCGAAAAGCGCGGCCGGCGAGTGGAGATCCATACGCCGCAGCGCGGCCAGAAGAAGGCCATGGCCGATCTCGCCGCAACGAACGCCAAGCACAGCTTTGATGCCCGCTTCCGCGTGATGCGACCCACGTCGACCGCCATCAGCGCCGCGCTGCAAGAGGCGCTGAACCTGGAAACTGCGCCCGAGCGCATCGAATGCTTCGACATCTCCCACATCCAAGGCACCGACAAAGTGGCCAGCATGGTGGTGTGGGAAAAGGGGCGGATGAAGAAGTCCGACTACCGCAAGTTCATCATTGAAACCGTCGTCGGCAACGACGATTTCGCCTCCATGCGCGAGGTCGTAACGCGCCGCTACGGCCGGCTGAAGGAAGAGGGCAAACCGTTCCCCGGCCTAATCCTGATCGACGGCGGCCTGGGGCAGCTTCATGCAGCGGCCGGCGCGCTCGAAGAACTGGGGATCATCAACCAGCCGCTCGCCTCCATCGCCAAGCGCGAAGAGATCATCTACGTACTGGGCCAGGAAAACGAACCCGTGGTGCTGGACCGCTATTCGCCCGTGCTCCATCTGGTCCAGACCGTCCGCGACGAAGCGCATCGCTTTGCAGTAACCTTCCACCGTCAACGCCGTGGCAAAGCGCGGTTGACGAGCGAATTGCGCACGCTTCCCGGCGTGGGCCCAAAGACCGCGCAGAAGCTCTTGAAAGAATTGGGCGGCATAGACCAAGTCCGCACAGCGAGCATGGAAACGCTAACCGCACTGATCGGCCCGGCAGCCGCCGAAAAGGTACGGCAAGCGCTGGCGGCCACACCGGTAGCTTAAGCGCGGGCGAAGTATTCCGCTAGCGTTCCTTGCAAGAGAAATTCGCCGCATCATCAATGCTGCCGCTGCCGCTGTAGACGGCTACCTGCGGATAAGGGCACAGCGGGCGAGTGCGATCGGTCTGGCCGTTGCGAATGCGCGCGGCGGGAATCTGGTCGGGCGCCTTTTTTGTCTCCACCCATTTCTCCATCGCACCCAACATATCGAACGAGCTAGTGCCGTCGCCTCCGCCGCAATGCGCCATGCCTGGGACCATAAACAGCCGGTAGTTGTTGCCAATCTTGCTCGCACCGCCCAGTTTGTCGGCCACGCTCGCGTAGTAGTTCACGCTGGAACCCGGCGAAATCTGCGGATCGGCCCAACCGTGATACTGAATCAGCTTGCCGCCACGATCGAAATATGGTTTCAGATTCGGATCCAGCGCATTCATCGAGCCGCCCTTTTTCAGCGTCAGCTCCATATCGCTATCGAAGTTGAAGGTCTTGTAGTCCCAGTTCGGATTCTCGAAAACCACGTATTTGAATAGATCGGTACCCAGCCCGAACGGATTCGGCCCGGCCATCGTAGACCAGCCTGCCTCGCTCGCCGGTTCGTGGCCCGGGAAAATCTCTTGCTTCGTGCGCGGGTTGGTGACCGAGGCATAAATTTTGCGCACCGTATCAATCTGCCCGGCGGTCAGGCAAGTCGGCGTCTCAGCCGCCGTGCAGGCAAGCACCTTGGGATCGAACTGGCACTTCCGAGGATTCTCCAGCACGCCA
>Ga0153915_10007366_pt1 | contig 10378 bp, 11 predicted proteins | sample Opewatmetagenome_2_FD_107003 | JGI IMG/M metagenome (GOLD analysis project Ga0153915, IMG submission 107003) | Freshwater wetland microbial communities from Ohio, USA - Open water 3 Core 3 Depth 3 metaG | ecosystem: Environmental > Aquatic > Freshwater > Wetlands | place: USA: Ohio, Lake Erie... | reverse complement strand
CTTTTCGGGTGTGATCGGGTTGTGGATGCGGTGAGCACTTTCAGTGATGTTGAATATTCGTGGGATGTCCATTGTGGAAAATTTCCTTACAAGTGTGAATAGATTCGGTCACGGCCTAACAGTATTTCTAGCACAAACTCAGTTTGTCATATCACTGATAACAGCCGCGAAAAGACGAACTCGACGGCTTCCTACCATCGCCGCTGACTGCTGTGTAGCGTGCGACTTTCACGCACAAGAGCGTAGGACTGCCGAGGTTCTTCGTCAAGCCCCGACTGTGTCGGGGCAAACCTCGCCCCTCGAGAAAACCTTCAAGGGCAAGCTATGATGCGCGCCGCCGATGAAGCCAATTCGCATCTCCAATCACGCGCTGGGTTACCGGATGAAGCGCTGGTTCAGTGAAGTGGAAGTCGAGGAGGCAATCCGCACGTGTGCGTGGCATCCGAGTGAGTTGGGGCGCATGGAATGTAAGATGAGTATACCCGTTTAACCGGGATTGGAACGGCAAGCGGTATGCGACCAGACAGGTTCGGCCCATTTTCGTCGAGGAAGAATCGGAGATTGTCGTGGTGACGGTTTACACGTATTATTCCTGAGCGGAGCACGACTATGAAAATCAGCTATGACCCCGAAGTGGATGCGCTAAGCATAACGTTTCGTGATGCAACCGTGACGAGCAAGCATCTCGCGGAAGGCATCGCCGCCGACTATGACACTGATGGCCGCTTGGCCGGTCTTGAAGTGCTTGACGCCATTAAACGCTTTGGCGGCCAGGATACGCTCCAAGACGTGGTTCTCGAAGGCATCGGCCCTGCCACCAGCGTTGTCCGAGAGAAACCCGGTAAGAAGTACAGCAAGTAGAGTTTTCCTGCGTTTAGAGAATCTCGCCGCGCAAACCAATCGGTGCTTCACAGAAGCATCGCTACATCGGGCGCATCGTGACACTGCCGCTCAAAACTTCATCGAGAGAAGGAACTCGGCGTTGGATTTGGTTTTCTTGAGTTTCTCGATGATCAGTTCCATTGCTTCGATGGGCGGAACGCCGGCGAGCGCTTTTCGCAGGATGTAAATGCGGCCAACCTCGTCGGGGTGATAGAGCAACTCTTCCTTGCGGGTGCCGCTCTTCTCGATGTTGATCGCTGGGAAGATACGTTTGTCCACAAGATGACGGTCGAGACACAATTCCATGTTGCCCGTGCCTTTGAACTCTTCGAATATGACTTCGTCCATTCGCGAGCCGGTATCAACCAGCGCAGTGGCGATGATGGTCAGTGAGCCGCCTTCCTCGGTATTACGGGCCGCGCCGAAGAACCGTTTCGGTTTGTGGAGCGCGTTGGCGTCCACACCGCCCGACAAAATCTTGCCGGAATGCGGCTGCAGCGTGTTATAGGCGCGGGCGAGCCGCGTGATGGAATCGAGCAGTATGACCACGTCTTTTTTGTGTTCCACAAGACGTTTGGCCTTTTCCAAAACGATCTCGGCGATCTGGGCGTGCCGTTCGGGTGGCTCGTCGAAGGTCGAGCTGATGACTTCGGCTTTGACCGTGCGTTTGAAGTCGGTGACTTCCTCGGGCCGTTCGTCGATGAGCAGCACGATGACGATGGCCTCTGGGTTGTTGGTAAGGATTGCGTTGGCGATCTTCTGGAGCAGAATAGTTTTGCCCGTGCGCGGTTGCGCGACGATCAAACCGCGCTGGCCTTTTCCGACTGGCGTAAACAGGTCCATGACGCGCGTGTTGATCTCATCGGCCATGGTTTCGAGGATGAAACGGGCCGTCGGAAAGTAAGGCGTAAGATTGTCGAACATGATCTTATCTTTCGCCTTTTCCGGGCTGTCCTGATTGACGCCTTCGACCTTCAGCAGCGCAAAAAACCGCTCCTTGTCTTTTGGCGGGCGAATCTGGCCGGATACTGTGTCGCCCGTCAGCAATTCGAACCGCCGGATCTGCGATGGCGAGACGTAGATATCTTCGGGGCATGGGAGGTAGTTGTACGCAGGCGACCGCAGGAACCCGAAACCGTCGGGCAGGATTTCCAGCACACCCTCGCCGAACATCAGACCATTGCGCTCGGCGTTTTTCTTGAGGATTTCGAAGATCAACTCGTATTTCTTAAGCGTGGCGACGGTCTCCACGCCGAGGTCACGCGCCATTTTTTGCAGGGTCGGCATCATTTCCTGCTGCAACTGTCGGAGCGACATCGTTTCGCCCTTCGGCTGATCAGTTGGCCGTGCCGCTTGGGCCTTGACCGGTGCCGCAGATTCCATGGGATCTGTCTCCACAGGAACGGCTGTGGGCGCTGGGATTGAGGGCGGCGGTTCAGGCTTTTTTGTTGTCACGGCCATATCTTCCGCAGGCGCTTTTGATTCTACGATGGCGGCAGTTGGCATATCGGTTGTCGGTTCTCTTCTGGTTGGTCTTCTACCTCTTGGCATAACAGTTCTCCTTGATATTTGCCCAAATAATGTCGGCCTGCTCCGAAAGCGTTCGAAGCGTGCCGTCGTTCCAAATTGCAAAATCCGATTGGTCCATTTTCTTTTGCATTGGCCACTGCGCGCGGATTCGCGCGCGAGCCTGTTCTTCGTTCAACCCTTTTGCGGTCAGCCTCGCAAGTTGGGTCTGTTCGCTGCATGCAACGGTCACCACATAGTCGAAATCACGTTCAGCCCCGACCTCATAGAGCAGCGGGATTGTCACCACTACGAACTCCGCGCGGCCATCGCGCTCACATTGCGCCAGCAGGTCAGTCTGCATCCGGTGCACGGCTGGATGAACGATCCGGTTTAGCGCGAGCAGCTTCGACTCGTCGCCGAACACGATCTCACCCAATTTCTTACGGTTGACCGTCTGGTCAGCATTGAGAAATTTCCGTCCGAACTCGCGCACAATCTCCTGCCACGTCGGCGTGTTCGGTTCAAGCGCACGATGCGCCAACTCGTCGGCATCAATCACGATGGCGCCTGCTTGTTGCCAGCGTTGCGCCACGGTGCTCTTGCCGGCGGCGATACCGCCTGTTAGACCAATTCTCAGCAATTTCGCCATTTTAGAGGGTCCAATAAACCAATCTGCAGTGCCATGGATAATAAACGCTGTCTGCGACGGATAAATTTCTGGAGGCAGTAAGTTGAGAACCTTCTCTTGGCCTGACGCGCAGAACATAAACGGACGCGGTCACGGCGTCAAGCACGGTTTCCAACCGACCCGGTTTTAAGCTACGGCTGGAACGTGGTCCCGAAAGTATTCGGGGTTGACGCTACCCGGTGTGCGCGGGTAGATTGGCGCGTTTTAACAAGGATAACCATAGGAGACTATTTATGGCGACAGCAGCACCCAAAGGCGTCACCCACGCGCGGCCAAAGGCCAGGGACGACAAGAAAGACGGCAAAGACAAGGCACAGACGTTCCCCAGCGATTTCGGATCGCACGCCAGCATGATCAACGCGGAGTTGAGCGGAAAAATCACGGCGGCCAAACAGGACGCCGCCGATCCGTGGGCGATCCTGACCGACGAGCGTGGTAATTATGCCACTCGCAAATCGCTGTTAGACTCGGGTTTAGCTGATCCAAACCGCTGTGCCGACTCCGGAGTGCGCGAAGTCGTGGTTAAAGAGTTGACGGCTGCCTAGAATAAAATCTCCGAGGCATCCAACGCTTCGGCAGCAGAGCGGATTGTGGAGTATACAACGGCGATTCTGGGTCATGCGACGCTGGCGTTCATATTGGCGGTCGCTGGCGGCGTGATAAGTGTTGCGGCGAAACTGTCGCATCAGCGACTCTGCATGCTCATCAGCCTTGCGGCGGGCACGCTACTTGGCGTGACGCTGTTCTCGATTATCCCAGAAAGCGCCGAAGCATTGCGCTGGTGGGAACTGCTGCTCGCGCTCGGTTCGGGTTACGCGGTGTTTTCCCTGATCAGCAAGTACGTGTTCCATGTATGTCCCGCATGCGCGGCCAGCCACTTCGACGAAGCCGCATCGCACCGGTTCAATGAGATCGCGTCCGCACTGATCGTCGCGCTCAGCATTCACAGCACGATGGATGGTGTGGCATTGGCCGCTGGACACGAGGCGAGTGGACAGTTGGACGCGTCGTTGTTGCTTGCCGTGTGCGTGCATAAATTACCGGAAGGCCTGGCGCTCGGAGCGTTGTTGCTTGGCGCGGGGTATCGGCGCACGGCGACCGTGGCGTGGGTGGCAGCAGTGGAAGCTACGACGCTGGTGGGCGCGGTTGCCGGACTGGTTCTATTGCCGGGCGGCGCGCATCACGCGACGTTCTGGTTGTGGGCGGTGCTGGCGCACGTTGGCGGCGGGTTTATCTATCTGGCAACGCACGCGGTGCTCGGCGAACTGGTCAAACACGGCAAAGCGCCAGTGCTTGTGAGTTTCGCCGCTGGCGCAGCATTGATCGGTCTGCTGAATCTGCTGGTACGGTTCGCGGGAGGGGGGGCGTGAGCAATGTGGAAGAAGATTAAGTTCTACACGGTCAGCGCGGTCGTAATCGCGTTGGGGTTGACGGCGATTTATTTCTGGCTGAAATCGTCAGGTAGCGGTACGCCGCGAGTAGCGTTCGAGCCGTCGGCTATCGTGGTGCAAATTGAGCGGCTGAACCAGTTGGTGGTTGTCAAGTACACCCTGCAACAGGTCATCGAAATGGAACAATCGCGTCCGCTGTACGGCAACGAGAAGCTCCTGTTGTTGGTCCACGGCAAGGTGTTGGGCGGTGTTGATCTGTCGCGGTTGACGCCGCAAGACGTGCGGATCGGTCGCGATAAAAAAAGCGTCATGGTGAACCTGCCGCCGCCCCGGATATTGGAGGCGTTTTTGGATGAAAAAGAAACCCGCGTTTGGAATAGTGTCTCGTGGTGGACGCCGTGGGTGGCGTCGAAGGCAGACCTGCAAAAGGAGGCGCGGTTGCTGGCGCTGGACAAGATGAAAGGAGCCGCCCGTGAAATGGGGATCCTGAATGAGTCGCAACGCAACGCGGAGACGAGCATTAGCGGTCTGCTTACAGCGATGGGTTTTGAGACCGTGGAATTTTGCCAACCCGCCGCCGCTGTTGTTCCGTCAACACGGACAATGGAGCCGCGATGAGGATCGAACACGTCGCCTTTAATATTTCCGACCCAACGGCCGCTGCCGATTGGTACACGAAGCATCTTGGTATGCGGGTCGTCCGCAGTTTTGGTCCGCCCAACCACGCTTATTTCATCGCCGACTCCAGTGGTCAGACGATGATCGAGATCTACTGTAACCCGAAAGCTGTCGTGCCTTACTACGGCGCGCTAGACCCGCTCGTCATGCATCTGGCGTTCGTTGTGGACGACGTTCGCTCCACCAGCGACCGGCTCCTGAAAGCTGGCGCGATCGCCGTAGGCAGGATCACCATCGCAGATAACGGCGATCACTTTGCCATGCTCCGCGACCCGTGGGGTTTCCCGATCCAACTTGTAAAACGCGCCGTGCCGATGGCGTAGAAGTCGTCTTGTAAGTGGTTGTTTTAACCATGCCGGTGGGAGAATTGTGTCGAAATCCATCTGGAACTGGGTTAGGCTTAATTCACTATGAGCGTCGCTGAGACTGCGAGCACATTTGAGACGCACTGGTACGACGTTGTGGTGGTGGTTGGGCTGATCATCGGCCTGTGGAGCGGGATGCGGATGGGATTCAGCGGTGAAGCGCTACGGGCAGTGAGTCTCGTGCTCGGGGTGATAGCTGGAATGGAGTACTATGCGACGGCGGGTCAGTGGCTGACGAAACATAGCTGTTTGGTGCCCGAACGGGCAAATCTCATGATGTTTGTGGCCATCATGTTTGGTGTGTATCTGGTTTTTGGCCTCTTCCGATTGGCAGTCAAACAATGGACCCGGGAACGGCCATTGTCAGCGTTCACCGAGAATTTTGGGGGCGCCATGGCCGGGCTGGTGCGGATGGGAGCTATCATGGTGGCAGTGACGATATACTTTTGTCTGTTGCAGAGTGAATTCTGGCATGAACAGGTCGGCCGCGAATCGCGGTTCGGCCAGTATGTGGTGCGGTTGTTCCCCGATCTTGCGCCGGTGGTGCAGAAACGGGAGTTGGAGAAGGTCTGGTTCCTGCGCGACCCGAAACGCCGGCCCGATTTTGATATCGAGCAGACCATATCCGAGAAACTGCAAAAGAGCGGCCCAGGCACACCACCGAAGCCGAAGCATTGAATCCCGCGACTGCGGGGCGCTAGATACGTTCCAACAACGAAACGATAAGCTGTGGCAGGATTCATTTCCGATCAAATTCTTGAGCAGGTTCGCCAGGCCAATGACGTGGTCGAGGTGATCGGCTCGTATTTTCCGTTGAAACGCGCCGGAGCGAATTTCCGCGCTCTATGCCCGTTTCACAAGGAGAAGACGCCGAGTTTTAACGTCAGCCCGCAAAAGCAGATCTGGCACTGCTTCGGATGCGGCGAAGGCGGCGACGTGTTCAAGTTCGTGATGAAATACGAAAACCTCGATTTTACCACGGTGGTGCGACGGTTGGCGGAGCGGGCCGGCATTCGCGTGGAGTTTGAGGAAACCAAGGGCGGGACGGGCCATGACGAGAAGGTTTTACTCGTCAAACTCCACGAGCAGGCTACGGTGTTCTTTCACGAATACCTGCTCAAGGACAAGGCCGCCGAGCCGGCGCGCGCATACCTGAAAAAACGCGCCATCACGCCCGAAATAGTGCGGAAATGGCGGCTCGGTTATGCGCCCGATAGTTGGGACGCCCTGCTGCAGTGGGCGAAGGCCCGGAAGTTCTCAACCGGACTGCTCGAAACAGCGGGGTTGGCGTTGCGCAGCGAGCGCGGCCTTGGTGAACTGCGTCTCTACGACCGGTTCCGGGGGCGACTTATGTTCCCGATCTGCGACGAACAAGGCCGGGTCGTTGCGTTCAGCGGTCGCATCCTTACCGATACAAAGGACCAGCCGAAATACGTCAACTCGCCCGAGACAGCGATCTTCCAAAAAGGCAAACTGCTATTCGCGCTCGACAAGGCGAAACGCGCGATTATCGAGGCGAAAGAAGTGGTCATTTGCGAGGGGCAAATAGACACGATTTCATGTCACGAAGCTGGCTTCGAAAACGTCGTCGCGCCACAAGGTACGGCGTTTACCGACCAGCACGCGCATATTCTCAAACGATATGCCGACGAAGTGGTGCTGATGTTTGATTCAGACGAAGCGGGCCAGAAGGCCGCAGTGCGCAGCGCTGAACCGCTCTGGGACCTTGGGTTCACGTTGCGCGTCGCGCTGTTGCCGTCGGGAGACGATCCCGACAGTTTCGTGAAGAAATTCGGCAGCGAGAAACTGCGTGAACTGATTGACAACGCGCCGAAGTTTCTGGGTTTTCTATTGGAACGATTGTCGCGCCAGCACGACGCGAAGACTGATCGGGGCAAGGTGCAGATCGTGCAAGAAGCGATTGGCTGGCTGTGCCGCGTACAAATCCCGACGTTACAGGCGACATACGCACAACAGATCGCCGCGTTGCTCGATGTGCGCGAGGAAGTCATTCGTCAGGAAATGCAGCGGTTCCGCCGTGGACAGCCCCGGTCACGGCAGGATCAGCGCGGTTTTGCAACTGCGGAAACGATGGGACCTTTGGCGGATACATCAGCCCAGACACCGGGCGCCGTTGCGCCGCCAGCAGAAGAGATGTTGCTGCATCTGATGTTAACTGACGAGCGGGTGGTTAAAAATGTGGCTGAACGATTGGATCCGGCGTGGTTGTCTGACAGCGACGCGGCACGACTTGTCGAACGCGTGCTGGCGTTATACACCAAGAAGGGGTGGATGGGGCCGACCGCCCTGTTAAGTCACGATAATGACGATGTCGGCACGCGTCTTGTAGCCAAACTCCTGCTGAAACCCTCGACGGTACCTGATCCCACTGCGGCGGCAGCGGATTGTCTGGGGGCATTGGAGCGGCATTGGATGGAGCGGAAAGGGCGTGAACTGCAAAAGCGGCTGGCCCAGTCGGGCTTGAGCAGGGAGGAAATATCAAAAGTTCAGCATCAGTTGCTTGACTTGCGTCCCAAGTTGGACAATATTCACCCACTTTCACGACGGAAAGGGTCGTAATTTCGCAAACAATTCTTTCGGCAAGTGTACTATGTCTAAAGCTAAACGCCAAAAACACGAGCAGGTACGAACGACGCACGTCAAGCTCGACCGGGAACAGAAGAACGAGAAGATCAAGGAGTTGATCAAGCTTGCCAATGAGCAGAGTTATCTGACCTACGGCGACATCAACGACGTTCTTCCAGAGAACATTCTATCGCCCGAGGAGTTGGATGCCATCCTCATCATGCTAAGGGGGATGGATATTGACATCATTGACGCGTCAGAGGTGGATCGGTTCAAACGCGAGGCCGCCGAAGAGGAGAAGGAACAGCATAAAGCCGACATGCGGTTCGACATCCTCGACGACCCCGTTCGCATGTACCTCAAGCAAATGGGACAGGTTCCGCTGCTGACCCGCGAGCAGGAAGTGGAAATCTCAAAGCGCATCGAGACCGCCGAGACCCACGTCAAGCAGATCATCCACAGTTTCGGTTTCACTGCAGGCGAATACGTCGCATTGGCTGGTAAACTCCTTCATGATCCACCCAAGGAACGCTTTGACCGTGTCGTTCTCGACAAGAAAATCGAAGATCGCGAGACCCATCTCAAGGTTTTGTCCAAGCTTTGCATGCGTGTCAACAAACTCAATGAGCAGGCCGACCTGAGATACGAGAAACACACGCGCACCGGCCTCACCAAACGCGAACACGCCAAGCTGTTTCGAGAGTTCAAGAAGACCGAGACGGCATTGCAGAAGTTGTACGACCGGTTCTGCTACAAGCAGAAGGTGTTGGAGGAGTTTGTCGAGAAGGCCAACGAGGTCAGGGAACAGTTCGACGAATATCTGGCCGCGCTGGAAAAACAGAAGAAACAGCGCGCCGCCAACGAATCGCAGGTCCGTGAATTGCAACGCAAACTGAAGCGGCACGAACTCGGAGCGCACCTGAGTACCGCGGAATTCATCAAGGCCCACGACGAACTGAAGACGTGGATGAAGAAGGCCGTGCAGGCCAAGAGCGAGATGGTTGAGGCCAACCTGCGATTGGTCATATCCATCGCCAAGAAATACACCAACCGCGGCCTGTCGTTCCTCGATCTCATTCAGGAAGGCAATATGGGCCTGATGAAGGCCGTCGAGAAATTCGAGTACCGCCGCGGCTACAAGTTCTCCACATACGCCACGTGGTGGATTCGACAAGCCATCACGCGTTCAATAGCCGATCAGGCGCGCACGATCCGCATCCCAGTGCACATGATCGAGACGATCAACAAGCTCATGCGCGTCCAGAAAACCCTCGTGCAGGAACTCGGTCGCGAACCCAGCCCGGAGGAAGTCGCCGACGAAACGCAGATGCCCGTGGACCGCGTTCGGGCGATCCTGAAGATGGCGCAACAACCCATCTCGCTCCAGTCACCAATCGGCGACAGCGACGACACGAGCTTCGGCGATTTCATCGAGGACAAAGGCGCGGAGAACCCGTCCGACATGGCTTCCTACTCGCTGTTGAAAGAGAAACTCGGTCACGTATTGGAAACGCTTACGGACCGCGAACGCAAGGTCCTTCAACTGCGCTTTGGTCTCGGCGACGGCTACTGCCGCACGTTGGAGGAAGTCGGCCGCCAATTCCGTGTCACGCGCGAACGCATCCGCCAGATCGAAGCGAAAGCGCTCCGCAAGATGCGTCACCCGACCCGTCTCCGCCAGATAGCCGGGTTCCTCGAAGCCGAACAGGAATAGTGGAGCGGTTTGTAACCGCGAATCGAAGACATTAGCCGCAAAGAGGCGCAAAGAGCGCAAGCTCCGTGGTGAGATGCAGTTTTTTGCGAGTTTTGCACATTTTTGCGGCTATCAACGGGACTGGGTCGTAAGACCACGTTTTTCGGCTTCTCAACCGGGCTTGCGCGACGTATTCTGTCGCCGGGCCCGTAGCTCAGCTGGTTAGAGCAGGGGACTCATAATCCCTTGGTCGTAGGTTCGAATCCTACCGGGCCCACCATTCCTTCCCGCTCGACATGCGGGAGCGTGGTGAGCAAAGGATGGTGCCCTGCGTAGCCCTGTCCCATCGGCGAAGCAGGGCGTGTGTTTTGTTCGTGCCGAGCTACGGATGGCAGGCCATCCTCAGCAGTATGAAATACGTCTATCTTCTCAAAAATCTGGCGCGTCTTCCGATCCCGCATCTTCATCCCTCATCCCTCATCCTTTCGGCTACCGCCCGTCGCATTCCGCCCACGCCGACCAACTGTGCGATGAGTGACAACGATAATTGAGAGTTTTAACCAGAAGAAACTTGACCGCTCTTGTT
>Ga0153915_10007365_pt1 | contig 10378 bp, 6 predicted proteins | sample Opewatmetagenome_2_FD_107003 | JGI IMG/M metagenome (GOLD analysis project Ga0153915, IMG submission 107003) | Freshwater wetland microbial communities from Ohio, USA - Open water 3 Core 3 Depth 3 metaG | ecosystem: Environmental > Aquatic > Freshwater > Wetlands | place: USA: Ohio, Lake Erie... | reverse complement strand
GAGCGCAGCGTCTGCGACACCTGCCCGGTGATTCGGGAACAGAAGTCCGGCGGCGGCCCCGTCAAGCGCTGGCTGCAGAACATGGAATTCAACCCGGAAGAAGGCCTGGAGAAGATGCGCTGTATCAACGAACAGGGTTTCCTCTGTATGGGACCGGTGACCCTGGCGGGATGTGCCGGCAAAACCGGGGTGCCCCGCTGCATCCAGGCCCGGACCCCGTGCCGGGGCTGCTTCGGCCCCATCCGCAAGGGGGCCCGGCCCATGGTGGAAATGATGGGCGCCCTGACCTCAGTAGGTCTGGATCCCAAATCTCTGGTGGATCGGCGAGCCATGATGAACCGTTATATCGGCGGCCATGGTTTTCTGACGGTGATTCCGGCGCGGCCGGTGAGATAGGAGGAGAGAAGCATGGGCAAAGTCATAAATATTCAGCCGGTAACCCGGATCGAAGGCCACGCCAAGGTGGCCATCACGCTGGACGACGCGGGCAACGTGGCGGACACCAAGTTCCACGTCCAGACCCTGCGCGGCTTTGAGAAATTCTGCGAAGGCCGCCCCGTGGAAGAGATGCCCCGGACGGTCTGCCATATCTGCGGCATCTGTCCCTGGGCTCATCACCTGGCCTCCAGTAAGGCCACGGATGCCTGTTTCGGCGTCACCCCGCCCCCGGCCGCGGTGAAACTGCGGCGGCTGATGCAGAGCATTGCGTATGTCAGTGACAAAATTCTGCACTTTTACTTTCTGGCCGCCCCGGACTTCGTCATCGGCCCCGATGCCGACTACTCGGTGCGCAACGTCCTGGGCATCATCCAGGCCGCCCCGGACATCGCCAAGCAGGTGGTGCACATGCGCCATTTGGGGGCGCAAATCATCGAACACTTCGCGGGCCGGGCCATCCATCCCACCTTCTCCTTGCCGGGCGGGGTCAGCAAGCCCATGACCGAGGCCGACCGCCAGTATATGCTGCCCCTGGCTAAGGAAATGCTGGAGTTCTCCAAGTTCTCCATCAAGTTCGCCAAAGAAAACGTCTTCCCCAAATATCTGGACGCCATCAAGACCATCGGCGTCATTAAAGTGGGTTATCTGGGCACGGTCACCAATGACGGGGCTCTCGACTTCTACGACGGCAAGCTCCGATTGATGAAGCCCGACGGCGCCTATGACGACTTCGCCTACGACCAGTACGTGGACTACATCGGCGAGTGGGTGGAGCCCTGGTCCTACCAGAAGTTCCCTTATGCCAAGAAGTGGGGCAAATTGAACCTGGATGTGGACAACCCGGTGGGGGTGTACCGCACCAACTGCCTGGCCCGCATCAACGTGGCCGACAAGATGGGCACTCCCCTGGCCCAGAAGGAGCTGGAAGAGTTCCGGGCCGCCTTCGGCCGGCCGGCCCATTACACCTTGCTGTACCATTACGCCCGGCTCATCGAGCTCCTGCAGTGCGCCGAACATGCGGTGGAGCTCTTGAACGACCCGGAAATCACCAGCAAAGACATCCGGGTGCCCATTACGCCTAGGGCGGCCCGAGGCATCGGTTGCGTGGAGGCCCCCCGGGGCACCCTGATCCACGATTACACCTGCGACGCCGACGGCCTGATCACCAACCTCAACCTCATCGTGGGCACCACCCACAACAACGCCGCCATCAATCTGTCGGTGAACCAGGCGGCCAAGGCGTGCATCAAGGCGGGCAAGTATGACCAGGGAGCCCTGAACAAGGTGGAGATGGCCATACGCGCCTACGACCCGTGACTGAGCTGCGCCACTCACCGCCTGGATGGCGGTATCGCCGTGGAGATCACCATCGCCGACTCTAAGGGCAACGTGATCGACACGCTGAAAAACTAGCTGATAGCTGCCAGCTTACAGCTTGCAGCAAGAGAAGTAATAGGGGCCACAGTTATTTTTATAAATTCTGTGGCCCCTGTTTTCTAAAATGTGATTTTCTTGCCAGGCAGTTTAGAATGTGATGATAATGGCAAGATAGCCGTGCATAATCCATATCAGCCAATCCCTGGGCTATAGGGATATGGGTGACAAATTTCTTGGAAGGATCAAGGGTTAGATTTCTCGCCTTAACGATGGGCATGGAGCGCAAGCAAGAGAAACAGGCTACCGGCAAAGGGCTCTGCCTTGGAACCTGTAAGAATTGCTTGAAATATTGTTAGCTTGTGAGTAAAATGAAATCTAGTAAATTTGCCCGCTAACTTTGGGTACCAAGGATGATCTGGTTTTCGTGGAAGGTGAATCCAGTTGGAAGAGAAGTGGGCCGACGGATATTGCAACTATAATGGACTGCCGGAGGGTGACGGGGTTCTGGTTCTGTCCGCCCAACAGTCAATCCTGTCCTCCACACTCCAGGCTGAAAGGCTCCTTCGGAGAAGGTTAGGGCCTGGCCAAATCCTGCGGTTGGAAGAGATCTTCACGGAATCCTCTGTTCCCCAGGCTCGACAGGCAATAAATGAAGCTCTGCAAACCGGGACCACGCGTTCCAACTTGATGACGCAAATCCATCTGGAACCAGACCAAATCCTCTTCCTGAAATACTCGGTGGCCCCCCTGTACAGCCCGGACAACGGGATCGTGGGCGCGGTGCTGACCTTTCACGATGACACCCTGACCAGGGCCTGGTCCGCCTGGTCCAACTTCGGCCTGGGGGTCACGCCCGACGCAGTCTTTGAGCACCTGGACCGGGGATTCTTCGTGGTCAACGACCGCTGGCGCATCACGGCCTTTAACAGGAAAGCCCAGGAGATCACCGGCTTTACGCCGGAAGAGGCCGTGGGCCGCCACTGCTGGGAGGTCTTCCAGGCGGACCGGTGCAAGAGGGGTTGTTTCTTGCGGGCCACCCTGGAAGACGGGGCCACCCGCCGGGACCAGACCGTTCGGGTCCTCACCAAAGGAGGCCAGTGGGTCAATCTCCTGGTGAGCACCGCGCCCATCCGGAACAAACGGGAGGTCATCGTGGGCGGGGTGGAAATCTTCCAGTCCTTGGGGGTGGCCCTGATTGAAAAGGAAAAAGCCCCCCTCATCCCCGGGGAGGTGGAAATCATCGCCAAGAGTCCCGCTATGAAAAGGCTCCTCGGCATGCTGCCGGACGTGGCCGCGTCGGAAGCCACGGTGGTCCTGGAAGGGGAGTCGGGGACTGGGAAGGACCTCTTCGCCCAGGCTATTCACCAGAAGAGCCCCCGGGCCAAGGGGCCTTTCGTGGCCTTCAGCTGCTCCGCCTTGGTGGAGACTCTGCTCGAGTCGGAACTCTTCGGCCACGTCAAGGGGGCCTTTACCGGCGCCACCAGTCATAAGGTGGGCCGCTTTGAGCTGGCCCGGGGCGGTACCCTCTTCCTAGACGAAATCGGGGAGTTAAAGCCGGAGCTCCAGGCCAAGCTCCTCCGGGTCCTGGAAACCCGGGTCTTTGAGCGGGTAGGGGACACCCGCCCCATCCCTCTAGAAGCTCGGGTCATCGCGGCCACCAGCCGCGACCTCTTGGAGGAGGTGCGCCGGGGTCGTTTTCGCATGGACCTCCTCTACCGTCTGCGGACGGTGTCCTTTTACCTGCCAGCCTTGCGGGAGCGCCGGGAGGACATCCCCCTCCTGGTAAACCATTGCCTGGCCCGCCTCAACCGCAGGTCCGGGAAGAATGTGCGGGGGGTAGACCCCAAGGTGATGACCATGCTGCAGCAATACTCCTGGCCGGGGAACGTCCGGGAGCTGGAGCGCGTCCTGGAATACGCCTTTATTTTCGTCAAAGGCGCGGTCATCACCCGGGACCACCTGCCGGAGTTGGCCTCCCCCCTATCCCGGTCGGCCCCACCCAAAGCAAGGTTGGACGAACACACCTCCCCCAGCGAGATCCTCACCATCCAGAAGGCCATCCAGAAAGCCCAGGGAAAACGCGACGCCGCGGCGCGCCTCTTAGGGATCAGCCGCAGTTCCCTGTGGCGCAAGATGAAGGCTTACGGTCTGTTATAATTCCCGCCGCAAATCCCCTTTTGCCGTCTTTTGAGATGTTTCATCTGTTTCAAATATGTTTCATTATTAAAATTAATCAATAATATTAAATTGATATAAATTTATGATTGTTTCAAGAAGTCAGTCGATCTTTATCTAAAATAATAAATTTTCTTTAAATTTACGTTAGTTAGCTTAGTGGCATAACTATTGCTCTTTAGTATTAATGAAAAATGAAAACCGGAAGGATTGCCAGCCTATGAAAACTATACGCCCTGATATTGACACCATTCTGGAAAGATATCCGCGTCACTCCCACCACCTAATCAGCCTCCTCCAAGATGTGCAGGCCGCGTTCAACTATATTTCCCCCGACCACCTTGATCTCATCTGTGATCATGTGGGGGTGCCCCTCGCCAAGGTCTGGTCGGTGGTCACCTTCTATAAATCTTTTAGCCTGGAGCCTAGAGGCGAACATGAAATCAAGGTATGTCTGGGCACCACCTGCCATCTTAAAGGCAGCGAGCGCCTGGTGGAATGCTGCGAACGGGATCTGGGCGTGGAGCGGGGCCACGCCACCGAAGATTTACGCTTCACCCTTGACACGGTCAAATGTGTGGGCGCCTGTGCCGAGGCCCCGGTGGTCATGATTGATGAAAATTATCTGGGCCGAGCTTCTTTCGGTTCTTTAAAGAAGCAGTTAAAGAAACTGTAAAGTCGGGGTGGCCAGGAGGAACAACATGAAAAGGATAGAGAATGCCTCCGAACTCCAGGCCCTGCGCCAGAAGCTGCTCGCGGCTCACGACCCGGACCAGCCGGTGGTGAGGGTCTGCCTGGGGCCGGGTTGTCTGGCCCTGGGCGCGGAAAAAGTTTCCCGGGCGTTTAAATCAGCCATCAAGAAGAAAAGGGGAAATTTCAAGGTCCAGCCATTGATCAAAACCACGGGCTGCCACGGTTTCTGCAGCCAGGGGACGCTGGTCAACCTCTCCCCCCTTAATCTTTGTTACGTGCGGGTGAAGCCTGAGGATGCGGCCGCCATCGTAGACGCCACTCTGACTAAGGGAGAGGTATTGGAGCGCCTGCTTCATAGCGACAACGGCACCCGCTACCGGTCGGCCAGCGAGATCCCCTTCTACAAGTTGCAGCAGAAGATCATCCTCAAGAATGTGGGGGTTATCGATCCGTTAGACATCAAAGACGCACTCATGGCCGGTGCTTATCAGTCCTTGGCCAAAGCACTGACGGAAATGTCTCCTGACGACGTTATCAGGACGGTGTATGCTTCCGGCTTGAGAGGCAGGGGTGGGGGGGGCTTTCCCACCGGATTTAAGTGGATGAAGGCATTAGAGAATGCCCGGGTAAACCCGGGGCCGGTGTATCTCATTGCCAATGGCGAAGAGGGGGACCCTGGAGCTTTCATGGACCGGGCCATTATGGAAGGCGACCCCCATGCGGTTCTGGAAGGCATGTGCCTCGGCGCCTATGCCATGGGGGGAAATCAGGGATTTCTTTATGTCCGGCATGAATATCCCATCGCCATCCGTCATCTGTCGGCAGCCATCGAGCAGGCCCGAGCCCTAGGGTTGCTGGGGAAGAACATCCTGGGAGCTGGCTTTGACTTTGATATTCAGATCCACCGCGGCGCCGGGGCCTATGTCTGTGGTGAAGAGACCGCGATTATCGCCTCCCTTGAGGGCCGCGTGGGCGAACCGGTAACCCGGCCTCCCTTCCCGGCCCAGGAAGGTCTGTGGAAGCGGCCGACAGTGATCAATAATGTGGAAACCTGGGCCAATGTGCCTCACATCATTGATAAAGGCGCCCAGTGGTATGCCAACCTGGGGGTGCCCCACAGCACCGGCACCAAGATCTTCTCCCTGGTGGGCAAGGTGAGAAACACCGGCTTGGTGGAGGTGCCCATGGGCATCAGCCTGGGCACCCTGGTGGAGGAGATCGGCGGCGGCGTGCCCGGTCAGGGACAATTTAAGGCGGTCCAGACCGGAGGACCCTCAGGGGGGATAGTGCCGTATGCGCTCAAGGATATTTCTTCAGAGGCACTCAAGCCGGAACGCGTAGGCCTTCCGAGCCAAGGTTTTATACCCTCTGACAAAAAGGAGCTTTCTGTGGACTTCGATTCCATGGCGATGACCGGCTCGATTATGGGAGGGGGCGGCATGATCGTCATGGATGACCACGACTGCGTGGTGGATTTGGCCCGCTACTTCCTGCGCTTCTTGGAAGAGGAGTCCTGCGGCAAGTGTCTCCCCTGCCGCCTGGGCCTGAAGGGCATGCTGGGATTCCTGGACCAGTTTTCTCAGGGGCAGGGCAATCCGGAAGACATCGAGGCCCTGGAGAGCTTGGGCAAGGCCCTGGTGGACGGGTCCCTGTGCGGCCTGGGCCGCAGCGCCCCCAACCCGGTGCTCACCAGTATCCGTTATTTCCGGGACGAGTACCTGGCCCACATCGTGGAGCACAAGTGCCCGGCGGGGGTGTGCCGGGATCTCATCACTTATAGTATTGATCCGGAAATCTGTAACGGCTGCGGTCTGTGCGCCAAGAACTGCCCCCAGGCCTGCGTCACCGGGAAGAAGAAGAAGCCCCATGCCATTGACGAGAAAGCCTGCGTGCGCTGCGGTGTGTGCCAGGATGTGTGTCCAGTGGACGCGGTCTTCGTGGCCTAAGGAGGGAAAGTCCATGAGCGCCCAAAAAAGGAAACCGATGATTTTGATTGACTTCACCATTGACGGACAGCCGGTCCAGGCCCGGCCCGGCTGGAGCATCCTGGAAACGGCCCGGGCCTACCGCATCCATATCCCCACCCTGTGCTTTCACCCCGCCATCTCGCCCTGGGGCGGCTGCCGGCTCTGTGTGGTGGAGATGCGCTACGGCAAGCGGTCCAAGGTGGCGGTTTCCTGCCTCACCCCCCCGGTACACGAACTGGAAGTGCTTACCAATTCGGAGCGGGTCATGAACGTCAGGCGCTGGGTCCTGGAAATGCTCCTGGCCGAGTGTCCGGCCTCCCGGGAGATCAAGAACCTGGCGGCCCAGTACGGGGTCACCGCCACCCGCTTCCCCATCAAGGACCCGCACGAGGAGTGCCTCAAGTGCGGCCGCTGCGTGGCGGTGTGCAACGAGGTGGTGGGGGTGGGCGCCCTCACCTTTGGTTCCCGGGGGGTGAAAAAGCAGCTCGAGACCCCGTACCGCGTCCCCAACAACCTCTGTGTGGGCTGCGGTTGCTGTGTTTCCATCTGCCCCACCGGGGCCTTGCAGGCCAGGCTGGATACCGTCCGGGGGGATATCTCCCGGCGCACCGGCCACGGCTTTGCCCATTGAGGGAGGTGAACCATGAAGCGAGGACAAGCCCGCAAAGAAACGGCGCCGGAGCCCCGGCTGGGAGTCTTCCTATGTGAATGCGGGGCCGAAATCTCCCCTCGGGTGGACCTCGACTCTCTGGCCAAAACTGTGGCCGGGACCCCAGGGGTGGGCCACGTGGAAATCCTGCCCTTTTCCTGCCTCACTCCAGGATTGTCCCGGATTCAAGAGGCGGTGACCCAAAAAGGCCTGAACCGCATCATTGTGGCAGGTTGTGAAAGCCGCCTGCTACACAAGAAATTCGAACAGGCCCTGGAAATCCTGGGGGTGGAAGAAGGACAGATCGAACTGGTCAACCTCCGGGACCACGTAGCCCGGGTCCACCTTGACGACTCCAACGCCCTGGCAGAAAAGGGGGCCAAACTCATCAGGGCCTCCCAGGCCTGGCTGCAGACCATGAAACCGGTGGCACCCATCCGGATAGACTTCAAAGGGCCGGTGATGGTGCTGGGCGGCGGCCTGGCCGCTTACAGCGCCGCAAAAGAACTGGCTGAACAGGGCGTTGATGTCGTCCTGGCGCGCCAGCGTGATCTGAAGGAAGAGGAAGAGAGGGAGATCCAGGTCTATTCCGGGGAATTTCACACCTATGACCGTCTCCGGCACCTTATGGAGGAAGTGGAAGCCAACCCCCTGGTCCAGAAAGTCAAGGTGGGTGAACTCAAGGAAGCCTCCGGCCGCTTCGGGGACTACACCGTGACCTTCTCCGCCCCGGAGGGAGAGGAAACCCAGGCGTTCGAGGCCGGGGCCATCATCGCCGCCCTGGACTGGGAAATCAGCCATCAACTCCCGGAATTCGGCCATGACGGCGACAGCATCATCTGTCAGGTCGAAATGAACGAGCTTCTCCGGCAAGGGAAGCTCATCCAGGGTCGGGTGGTTTTCTGGATCAACGACCTCATGGCCGGCCAGCCCTTTGGGGCTCAGCTCTCCCTGAAGAGCGCCTGGCACATGGCCGAGTATCTCAAGGAGAAGTTTCCTGAGGCCCAGGCGGCCATCCTCTATGACAGCGATATCACCATGCCCCTGGGCGTCGTGGACCGGGCCCAGGTCCGGCGCTTGGGCATCACCTTGATCCCCTATGACGGCAGCGTCCGCCCCGCGGTGAAAAAAGATTATATTTCTTTCAACCGGGCCAGCGACCGGGTGGAACAGGACCTGGAATGGAACCTGCTGGTCCTTTCCCCCCGGCGCAGTCCAGGGGGCCAGGCTCTTAAGGTTGCGCAAATCCTCGGGTTGGAGGTAAAGGCAGAAGAGGTTCTGGAGAGGTCTCCCCAGAGGGTGCGGCCGGATCAGGTGGTCCTGGGCGAAAAGCTCATGGTGGGGTCCGCCTGCCAGCCCTGTGACTTGAGGGGTGCTTTAAGTCAGGGGCGCCGGGTGGCCGCGAAGACCGCCGTTCTGGTCCAGAAGGCCAGGGCCGGAGAGTTGTTCGCCCCCCGGGTAATATCCCTCCTGGACCCGGACAAGTGCTCCGTATGCACCCTCTGCCGGGAAATCTGTGATTGCCTGGCCATCCAGCCGGTGAGCGGCCCGGTGGCCGGTCTGGGCCACAATGTCCCCCGTATGGTGGACCCTATGCTCTGCACGGGGGAGGGCACCTGCGCCGCCTCTTGCCCGGAAATGGCCTTGACCCTCATGAACTGTACCATGGCCCAGCATGAGGCCCGGGTGACGGCCCTGGCCCAAAGCCTCGCCCCGGATGAAGTCATGGGGTTCGGCTGCCAGTGGAGCGGCGCGGCCGCAGCAGATCAGGCAGGATTGCGGGGGTTCAAGTACAGCGGACGGTTTTATCTCCTGCCGGTGCGCTGCCTGGGGCAGATTGACCCAGTGGTCATGGGCCGGGCTTTCCTGGAAGGGGCCAATGGCTTGTTGCTCATCGGCTGCAACCCTGAGGAGTGTCATCACAGCTACGGCCTGGACCACACTTGGAGCCGGGTCTGGGTACTGAAAAAGCTCCTGGCCCTGTGCGGCGTGGAACGGGACCGCATCGCCCTGGCCCACAGCGATATCACCCAGCCGGACCAGTATGTCAAGACGGTGGCCAGTTTCCTCTCCACCATGGATCGCTTGGGCCCCATCCAGCGAGACCCCGACACCCAAAGCAAGCTTAAGGCCCTCTATGATGCCATTCATACCTACCGGGTCCGCTGGGTCCTGGGGGTGAGTCTGCGCCGCCCTTGGGAAACTACCTACCCCATGCACATGCCCAACCCCACGGCCTATGACCAGACCTTGACCGAAATCCTCACTGAGGAATTCTTCCGGGCCCAGGTGGCCAACTTGTTCCGGCAAAGAGGCAGGTCCCTCCAACTCCCCGATATTGCTCAAGCATTAAGTGTGGATGAAGAGCGGGCCTACGAATATTTAAAAGATATGGGACATGAGGGCTTGATTTCCATCGTCTTTATCAACCGCAATCGTTACTATGGCTTGCCCTTCGGGATACAATGAAGACGTCTTCCTGGGTGGCGAGGCCTCACGCCACTCAGGAACCGTCCGCAAAAGCAGAATCATCTCTAAAAATTCTGATATCCTCTGGAGCACGGAAATCCGGGTTTAATTCAAAAAAGTGATATTTGCTAACTGCTATATATCCGCAATCTTATAAAATATAATATTTTAATAGAATTATGGAGCAATTATCGCCTAGTTAATGCAAAATTATAGGAAACTGGAATTAAAGAATACCAAAATCTAAAGGTTTTGAAATTGCATGACCGGCTCGATATTCGAAAAGCGCATCCTCATCTTCGGCTGCGGCAGCATCCTCTGGGGCGATGACGGCTTCGGCCCCGCGGTGGTAAGCCGTCTTAAAGAGAACCACCCCCTGCCCCCGGACGTCCTGGTTCTGGATGTGGGCACCGGCATCCGGGATATCCTCTTCGACCTGGCCTTGAGCGACACCAAGCCCCAGAAGCTCATCATCGTGGACGCGGTGGAGTACCTGGACCGCGCCCCCGGCGAGGTCTTCGAAATCCCGGTGGAGGGGATTCCGGAGACCAAGACTGCCGACTTTTCCCTACACCAGTTCCCCACGGTGAACCTCCTCCAGGAACTCAAG
>Ga0153915_10007364_pt1 | contig 10378 bp, 7 predicted proteins | sample Opewatmetagenome_2_FD_107003 | JGI IMG/M metagenome (GOLD analysis project Ga0153915, IMG submission 107003) | Freshwater wetland microbial communities from Ohio, USA - Open water 3 Core 3 Depth 3 metaG | ecosystem: Environmental > Aquatic > Freshwater > Wetlands | place: USA: Ohio, Lake Erie... | reverse complement strand
TCCCACGATGCCGCCCGGGTAGAAGGAGCAGTGGTTGGCGCTCGCGCCAAACCACACCAGCATCTTGCCGTCCAGGCGGAAGGCGGGAAGCTGGTAGCTGATGCACTCCTCCGCTCGCGGTGCCGCGGCCCGGATCGCCCGTCGCAGGCGCTGGAGTGCGGCGCGCTGGTCCGGGCGCAGCGCGGCGAGGTACTGGTCAATGGTCCTTGGTCTGGCCTTGATCATGGTTTCCTCTCCCCTGCTCCTGGGGCCCCGTTGCCGACCCGGGGCCATCGGTCCGACGACTCCCCCGCCAGCGACGACCCCCACCCCACCGCCACCGTCACCGCCGTGCCCAGCGGCACATACCAGGGCCACGCCAGTCCGGGTAGCCAGCGCAGGGGAAAGTGCGGGATCACCGAGCCCAGCACGATGGGCGTCATGACCAGTACGCTCACGATGATCGCGACGATCACGTCCCGCTGCCGCGCCCGGCGCCAGAAGCTCAGGATGTAGGTCCCCAGCAGCCCGCCGTAGGTGAGCGACGCCAGCGACAGGGCGATCTGCACTACCGGTGTGCTCTGGCTCCGGAACAGCATGGCCCCCGTGACCAGCACCGCCGCCCAGAACAGCGTCAGCCACCGGCCCACCGCCAACAGGTGCGCCGGTTCTTTCCGCCCCGTGAGCGGCAGGTAGAAATCGTGGGTCGAGGCCGAAGCGAGTGAGTTGACCGCGGAGGCGTGGCTGCTCATGGCGGCCGCGAGGATTCCCGCCACCACCAGGCCCGCCAGACCCGGTGGCAACTGCCGCACTACGAAGGTGGGGTAGATCTGGTCGCTCGCCATCTCCGTCGGCGCGGCGCCCGCCAGCCACAGGCTGGTGCCCACCAGCAGAAACAGCGCGAACTGGAAGATGATGAACACGCCGGACCCGATCAGCGCTTTCCGTGCGTCCCGGAGATCGCGCGCCGCCAGCAGCCGTTGCACGATGAGGTGGTCGGTCCCGTGGGACGCCGAGGCCAGGAGCGCCCCGCCAATGACGCCGCCCCAGAAGGTGTAGAGCACGTGGAAGGACGGCGTGAAGTCGAGGAACACCAGCTTGCCCTGGCCTGCGGCCGTGCCGAAGGCGGGGAGACCGCCTGCCATGGCCGTCGCCACGATCAGGGTCGAGACGCCGCCCAGCAGATAGACCCCCAGCTGGATCACGTCCACCCACACCACGGCGCGGAGCCCGCCGATCCAGGTGTACACCATGGTGACGATGCCCACCGCCAGGATGCCGGCCGGGAGACTCCAGTGAGTGATGATGGCGAGCGGGATGGCGGTGGCGAAGACTCGCACGCAGTCGGCCAGGGCCCGCGTGATCAGGAAGATCCCGGAGGTCGCCCGCCGCGCCAGCGGCCCAAAGCGGTGCTCCAGCCGGGCGTAAGCCGTCTCCTGGGTGCCGGCGAAGTATCCCGGCAGCAGGATCGCCGCCACGGCAATCCGCCCCACCAGGTAGCCGAAGGTGAGCTGCAGGAAGGTGAGGTTGGTCCGCGCCCCGATGCCGGGAATCGAGATCACCGTGATGGCGGAGGTCTCGGTGGCGACGATGGACAGCATGATCGCCCACCAGGGGAGCCCTCGCCGACCCAGGAAGTAGTCGGACACGTCCCGCTGCCGGCCGGCCAGCAGCAGCCCCGCGGCGATGACCGCCACGAAATAGAGCGCGATGACGACGACATCCAGCGAGCGCATGCGATCCCGATCGGTCCTGGTTTCAGTTGGGAGGGGTCACCCAAAATAACCCTCGGCGGGCGCTCTGTCCGTTTCCGGCGGTCTCCGGTATAGTAGAGGCCGCCCATCCTCCTTCGCGGAGAGCCCCGCCTATGCGCCTCACGGCCATTGATTGGGCGATCGTCGCCCTCTACTTCCTGCTGAACCTGGCGATTGGATTGTATTTCCGCGCGCGAGCCGGGAAGAGCGTGGGCGAGTATTTCCTCTCCGGCCGCAGCGTCCCCTGGTGGCTGGCCGGCACCTCCATGGTGGCCACCACCTTCGCGGCCGACACCCCGCTGGCCGTCACCGGCATGGTGGCCCGCAACGGCATCGCCGGCAACTGGCTGTGGTGGAACTTCGTCGCCAGCGGCATGATGACGGTGTTCCTCTACGCCCGTCTCTGGCGCCGGGCGGGTGTGATGACGGACGTTGAATTCGCCGAGATCCGCTACGGCGGCAAGCCGGCCGCGTTCCTGCGGGGTTTCCGCGCGCTGTACCTGGGCATCCCCATCAACTGCATCATCCTGGGCTGGGTCAACCTGGCCATGGTCAAGATCCTGGAGCTGATCCTGGGCGTGACCAAGGCCGAGGCGCTGGTGCTGGTGGTGGGGTTGATCGTGGTGACGTCGCTGATTTCCACGCTCTCGGGCCTGTGGGGCGTGCTGTGGACCGACCTGATCCAGTTCGTGATCAAGATGGGCATGGTCATCGTGCTGGCCGTGTTTGCGATCAAGGCGGTGGGCGGCATCGGGGCGATGAAGGCCCAGTTGGCCCTGATTGACCAGGCCCGTGGCGCCGGGGCTGGCGGCCAAGGCTCGGTGCTGAACTTCCTGCCGGACCTCCACTCCGCCTGGATGCCGCTCATCACCTTCCTGGTTTACGTCTCGCTCAACTGGTGGGCCACCTGGTACCCCGGCGCCGAGCCGGGGGGCGGGGGCTACATCGCGCAGCGGATGTTCTCGGCCAAGGACGAAAAGCACTCGCTGCTCGCCACCCTGTGGTTCAACATCGCGCATTACGGCATCCGGCCCTGGCCCTGGATCCTGGTGGCCCTGGCCTCGCTCATCCTCTATCCCGGCCTGGCGGACCCCGAGACCGGCTACATCCGGGTGATGATTGACTATCTGCCCGCCTCGCTGCGGGGCCTGATGGTCGCGGCCTTCGCCGCCGCCTACATGTCCACCATCGCCACCCAGCTCAACTGGGGCGCGAGCTATGTGGTGAACGACTTCTACCGGCGCTTCGTGCGCCGGGCCGAGAGCGAGCGCCACTACGTGCTGGCGTCACGCTGGGCCACGGTCCTGCTCACGCTGGTCTCGGTGGCGGTCACCTTCCGGATGGATTCGATCGCGGGCGCCTGGAAGCTCCTGATCGTGACCGGAGCGGGGACCGGAGCGGTGTTGCTGCTACGCTGGTACTGGTGGCGCATCAACGCCTGGAGCGAGATCGCTGCCATGACCTCCGCCTTCGTGGTGTCGCTGCTGCTCCAGACGGCGGGGCGGATGAACAGCGACCAGCCGGTAGACTTCGCCTGGATCATGATCATCACCGTGGCCATCACCACCGTGGTCTGGGTGGCGGTCACCTATCTCACCAAGCCGGAAACGCAGGAGACGCTGGTGGCGTTCTACCGCCGCACCCGGCCCTCGCGCGCCGGCTGGGGGCCGGTGGCGGCGGCGGCGCCCGAGGTGCGGCCGTCGGGCGGCGCGCTCTGGGACCTGGTGGACTGGGTGGCCGGGTGCGCGCTGATCTATGGCGTGCTGTTCGGGGTAGGGAAGCTCTTGCTGCTGGAGACGGGAACGGGACTGTTGCTCCTGGGAATGGCCCTGATCGCGGGAGCCGTCATCTACCGGGATCTCTCGCGGAGGGGTTGGGCGGTGGTGGTGGAGTGATTGACAGACCCCGCCTTTTCACCGTAACACTGGGCGGGGACTCATTCGGAGGAGCGTGAACCATGGAACGACGCGAGTTCATGCACGCCCTTGGGGCGGTTGCGGCGGGCACCCTCCTCACCCGCCCGGAGATGCGAGCGCCAAAGCGGCTCGGGCGGGTCGGGCTGGAGCTGTACACGGTCCGGAAGGAAATGCAGAGCGATCCCGAGCGTACCATGGCCGCGGTGGCCGCCATGGGCTACACCGACGTGGAGCTGCTCTGGTCGTTCGACAACTTTGGGCGCACGCCGGAACAGGTGGCCGCGGCGTTGAAGCAGGACGGGCTCCGCGCGCCGTCGGCGCACGTGCCGGAGACCATCCTCGAAGGCGATCTGGCCCCTAGCCTGGAGAAGGCCAAGCTCCTGGGTCACCAGTACCTCATCGTTCCCTCGTTCAGCGGGGAGACCACGCGCACGGTGGACGACTGGCTCAAGTGGGCCGACCGCTTCAACGCCGCCGGCGCCAAGGCCCGCCAAGCGGGAATCTGGTTCGCCTTCCACAACGAGCCCGATCACATGAAGCCCATCGGCGGGGTGGTACCGTACGACGCGTTCGTGAAGCGTCTCGACCCCAAGCTGGTCCGGCTGCAGCTCGACGTGGGCAACATGGTGTTGGGCGGTGCGGACCCGGTGAAGTACCTGGCGATGTATCGTGACTGGTACTGGAGCTTCCATCTCAAGGACGTCAAGGCGGATCGCTCGGGCGATACCGAGTTGGGCAACGGGGTGGTGGACTTCAAGACCCTGCTGGCCGCGGTGCCGGACCTGGAGCAGAAGGCCTGCTACGTGGAGCAGGAAGGTCCGCCCGACGCGCTGGCGGCGGCGCGCACCGACTTCGAGTACCTGCACAACTTGGAGTTTTAAGCCGGCGATGGAAGGCGATGGAGGACGACGGAGGGCGATGAGCGAGGGTTGGTCGCTCATCGTCCCCGTCGCCTTGAGCCTGGCGTTGGGGCTCTCGTGCGCCGAAACCGGGCAGGGCGGCGGTAACTGGCAACTGGTGTGGCAGGATGAGTTCGACGGCGCCGCCCTGGACTCCACCAAGTGGGTGCGGGAAACCGGCGGCGACGGCTGGGGGAACGCCGAGCTGGAGTACTACACCGACCGCCCGGCCAACGCCCGGGTGGAAGACGGTCACCTGGTCATTCAGGCCCTCCAGGAATCACTGGGAACCCGCCGGTACACCTCGGCTCGGCTCAAGACCCAGGGGTTGGGCGCGTGGCGCTATGGCCGCGTTGAGGCGCGGATTCAAATCCCGCGCGGGCAGGGCCTGTGGCCCGCCTTCTGGATGCTGGGCGATAACATCGGCCAGGTCGGTTGGCCCCAGTGCGGCGAGATTGACATCATGGAGAACATCGGGAAGGAGCCGGCCGTGGTGCACGGCACGGCGCACGGTCCCGGGTACTCCGGCGCCCAAGGGCCCAGCGCGCCGTACCAGCTGACCAGCGGCGCCTTTGCCGACGCGTTTCACCTCTATTCAGTGGAGTGGGAGCCTGAGGCGATTCGCTGGTACGTGGACGGCACCCTGTACCACACCCTGACGCCCCAGGATCTCCCGGGGCCGTGGGTGTACGACCACCCGTTCTTCATCCTCCTGAACGTGGCCGTGGGCGGCAATTGGCCCGGCAGTCCGGACCAGACGACGGTGTTTCCCCAGACGATGCTGGTGGACTACGTGCGGGTGTACCAGCAGGGAGGGCGGTAAGGCGGCAACTGCGGAGACGCGAGCACGGTCGCGGAGGTCCGAGCCCTACTACCTTCCCAGATCGCAGATCCAGATGTCGCTCTCGCCGTCAGGCACCAGGACGAATAGTCGCCTGCCGCGGGCGGCGAGACCACTGATGTACCGGTCGCCACCCCAGACGCGCTTCTTGATCTCTCCCCCGATCCGCCGGCCGGCAGGAACCACGCGTCCGGATACGACGGCCCAGGGCGGCCCCACCGCGTCGACGCTGAACACGCTGTTCAGCTCGGGCACGAGGAAGTAGAAGAACCGGCTGTCCGGGGACCACCAGGGCTGCACGCCAAGGCTCACGGCCGTGCTCGCGCCGGCCACGGTGTGCGAGCTGTCGGTGGCCAGCTCGAGAATCTGGAGGTCGTTCCCCCGGCTGTAGGCCAGGAATTCTCCGTTGGGGGAGAACGCGGCCCGCAGGGCCGGCGCGATGGTGTCTCCCTGCGAGGTGATGCGCCGCGGGGGCCCGAAGGGTGCCCCGCGCCGCTGTCGCTCCACGGCGTAGAGCTCGTTGGCTCCGCCCGCATCCGAGGAATACACCAGGGTCTTCCCGTCCGGAGACCATGCCGGGAACCGCTCGTGGGCGGGACTCTGGGTGACGCGCCGGAGCGAGTCGCCGCTGGCGCTCATCAGGAACACGTCCGCCTCGCCGTGGTGCAGAGCGTAGAACGCGATGTCCCGGCCGTCGGGGGACCACGCGGGGCCATACGAGTCGGCGGAGTCGTTGGTGAGCGGCTGGGGTTCGCCCCCGCTCGCGGGCACGCGATAGATGACCTGAACCCCACGCCAGCGGGAATCGAACGCCAGCCACCGGCCGTCCGGGGAGAGATCCCAAGAGCGAATCGCCGTGTTCTCGATGGCGAGCGGCCGTGCGTTCTTGAGCGTGGCGATGCGATCGGCCGGAGCCGTCATGGTCAGGACGCGGGACCGGTCGGGCACGGTCGAGAAAACCAGATGCGACCGGGCCGCGTCAACGCTTAGCGCATAGGCGTTCAATCCGGTCGTCAGGCGTTTGGGTGGTCCCGAAGGCCGGCGCCGCCGGTCCAAGGGCAGCGCGAAGATGTCTCGCGGCCCGTCCCGATCCGAGACGAAGAGCAGCGAGCGGTTCGACCGCCAGACCGGGCTGAGATTCAGGTGATCCGGCCCGACCACCCGCCGCGGCGCTCCGCCCCCGGCGGGAACGATCCAAAGGGACCGGGGGGAAGGATCGCCCGGGCCGAAGACGAAACCGGGATTGCCCGCCTCGTACGCGAGGAATTCGCCGTCCGGGGACCACGCGAGCGAATGCACGAAGTAGGCGCCGGCGCCGCCGACGTTGGGACCGACGTCTATAGACCGGGTGGTGTCCTTGGCGTCGTCCAGCGCCAGGATCACGATCACGCTCTCATCCGCGTACGCGATATGCCGGCCGTCGGGCGACCAGGCCGGGTCGGCGATCTTGATCAGGCCCGGCACGGGGCCGGCCAGGCGTTCCACCCGTCCGTCGAAGGGCACCGACACCGCGTGCAGCGAATACGAGTTGGTGGTGCCGCCGTAGCTGGACCAGGCCGAGTCGGTGGACATGAACGCCAGCCGCTTGCCGTCCGGCGCCCACGTGGGGCGGCGGTGGCTGCCGGGGAGATCCGTGACATCAATGGTGCGACCGGTGGCGAGGTCCCGAACCTGAACGTGCAGGCCGTCCAGCCGGCCGGACGCATACGCGAGCATGAGGCCATCAGGTGAGATGGCCGGGTCCAGCTCCTGTCCGAGGGCGTTGGTGATCTGTTGGGCCGGTCCCAGCCGAACCCGTGCCGCGAACCCGAACGGCCATTGTACGTCGCAAGCCGCCGCGATGGCCGCCACGAAGGCCATGGCGAGTGTCCAGCGTACGTCCATTCGCATCGTCTTGCGTTCAATAACGCTTGCGTGGACCGGACTGGCAACCGTTCCCGCTGAGGCTCCCTTGCCGGCAGCGCGGTATGCCCTGCGATGGAAGCACCAAAGCTCCTCGCTCGTCCTCCTGGCGCGGCACCCTCCTCCTGGTTACTCTTAGGTCAGCGTCTGGCGCGAGGTACGCGCCGCGATTCCAGCGACACTGTGACAAGGGGACCTGGCTCAACGCCGGTCCCCTTTTGGTTGGTGAGGACGTTTTCGCCGGCGAATTGAGCCGGCAGCCCAAGCGGGGGGCGTGATCCCGCGGCAACTGATGACCGATCGGCAGGTACGGCATGACCGGACTCCGGGCGATCACCAGCACACATCAAGGAGTACGGTTATGCGTACGAAGGGCACCGTGAAGTGGTTCAACGACGCCAAAGGCTTCGGGTTCATCACCCGGGAGGACGGCGAGAAGGACTGCTTCGTCCACCACTCGGCCATTCAAGCCACCGGGTTCAAGTCCCTCAGCGAGGGCCAGAAGGTGGAGTTCGACGTCGTGCAGGGTCAGAAGGGGCCCGCGGCGGAGAACGTGACGGTGGTTGGCTGAGTTTCAGCCGCCACTGACGCTGGGCGGGGCCGCTCCGGTGACGGGGCGGCCCCGTTCTGTTCAGGAAGGTGAGTGGACATGATACTCGACGCACATCCCGGCTCGCGCGGCGCCATCCGCCGCGTCGCGATGCTCGGCAACTACCTGCCGCGCCAGTGCGGCATCGCCACGTTTACCGCCGACCTGAGCGACGCCATCGCCACCGAGCAGCCGGCGCTCGACTGCTTCGTGCTGGCCATGAACGACGGGGGCGCCCGGTACGCCTACCCGCCGCGGGTGCGCTTCGAGATCGCCGAGAACGAGGCCACGGCGTATCGGCGGGCCGCCGACTTCCTCAACGTCAACACGGTGGACGTCGTCAGTGTCCAGCACGAGTACGGCATCTTCGGGGGCAAGGCCGGCGCGCACGTCATGGCCCTGCTGCACGAGCTGCGCATGCCGGTCGTGACCACGCTCCACACCATCCTGGCCGCTCCGGATCTCCACCAACGCCGGGTGATGGACGACCTCACCCGTGTTTCGGAGCGCCTGGTGGTGATGAGCGCGCGCGGCGCCGCCGTCCTCCAGGACCGGTACGGCGTGCCGGAACGGAAGATTGACCTCATTCCCCACGGCATTCCCAGCGTGCCATCCGCCTCCGCCAGCAAGGACCGGCTGGGCGTGGAGGGCAAGGCCGTCCTGCTGACCTTCGGGCTGCTCTCGCCGGACAAGGGGATCGAGTACGTGATTGACGCGCTCCCCGCGATCCTGGCGCGGTTCCCGCAGGCCGTGTACCTCGTCCTGGGCGCCACCCATCCGCACGTCCGGGAGCGCCACGGCGAGAGCTACCGGGTGATGCTGGAAACCCGGGCCCTGCGGCTGGGCGTGGAAGCCAGCGTGATCTTCCACAACCGCTTCGTGAGCCACGACGAGCTGACCGAGTTCCTGGCCGCCGCGGACGTCTACGTGACTCCCTCGCTCCAGCCGGAACAAAGCACCTCGGGCACGCTGGCCTACGCCGTGGGGTCGGGCAAGGCCGTGATCTCGACGCCTTACGCCTATGCCCGCGAGCTGCTTGCCGATGGCCGAGGGATCCTGGTGCCCTGGCGGGACGCGGGCGCCATCGCGACCGCAGTGAACGGCCTGTTGGGGGACGACGCGGAACGGCTAGCGCTGGGCCAACGCGCCGCGGCGCACGGCCGGAGCATGCAATGGCCCGCCGTGGCCCGGCAGTATCTGGCGAGCTTCGAGCGGGCGCGGGTGGAGCACGCCGCCCGGCTCCGCACCTCATTCCACGCGAGAACGCTGGCGGAGCGCCCGGCCGGGCTGCCGGAGCTGAACTTCGGGCACCTCCGGCTCCTGACCGACGACACCGGCTTGCTCCAGCACGCCGTCTACAGTGTCCCGCGCTACGACGACGGGTACTGTCTGGACGACAACGCCCGGGCCCTGCGCTTGATGACGCTGGTGGAAGACGCCGGCACGGACCAGGCGGCGGTGGTGCGGGCATTGGCGTCGCGCTACCTCGCCTTCGTGAGCCACGCGTTCAACCGGGCCACCGGGCGGTTCCGGAACTTCATGTCCTACGAGCGCCGGTGGACGGAGACGGCCGGCTCGGAGGACAGCCACGGGCGCGCGCTCTGGGCCCTGGGCGCCGTGGTCGGGCGCCTGGGCGATCCCGGGCGCCGGAGTTTGGCTGCGGACCTGTTCCACGCCTCGGTTCCGGCCCTGCCGGCGTTCTCCAGCCCGCGCGCCTGGGCCTACGCGCTCCTCGGGATTGACGAATATCTCGGCGCCTTCCGGGGCGACCGCGAGGTGCAGGCGCTCCGCGACTCCCTTGCCGAGCGGTTGCTGGGCCTGCTCCGGCGGACCAGCGGACCGGAATGGCCCTGGTTCGAGGACCGGGTCACCTACTGCAACGCGCGCCTGCCCCAGGCGTTGATCGTATCGGGGACGGCGATGGGCGATCCCGCGATGGTGGCGGCGGGAACGCAGGCGCTGGACTGGCTGGTCTCCATTCAGCGCTCGCCGGACGGGTATTTCGCGCCGGTCGGCTCCCACGCCGGAATGGAGCGCGGCGCGCCGGTGGCCACGTTCGACCACCAGCCGGTGGAGGCCTGCGGCATGGTCTCGGGCTGCCTGGCGGCGCACCGCGCGACCGGCGACGGCTGCTGGACCGAACACGCGCGAAGCGCCTTCAGCTGGTTCCTGGGGCAGAACCATCTGCAGCACCCGCTCTACGACGCGTCCACCGGCGGGTGCCGCGACGGGCTCCACGCCGACCGGCCCAACGAGAATCAGGGCGCGGAATCCACACTGTCCTTTCTGGCGGCACTGGTGGACATGCAGTCGGCCCACGCCGGCGATGGCGACCATCCGCTCCCCGGAGAGATCGGCTCATGACGGTTGCGCGCCATTACGACGTGCTGCTGCACCGGCACCAGGGAAACCCCATTCTCACCGCGGCCGACTGGCCCTACGCCGTGCACACCGTCTTCAATGCCGGTGCCACGCGGCTACCGGACGGCACCACGCTG
>Ga0153915_10007363_pt1 | contig 10379 bp, 12 predicted proteins | sample Opewatmetagenome_2_FD_107003 | JGI IMG/M metagenome (GOLD analysis project Ga0153915, IMG submission 107003) | Freshwater wetland microbial communities from Ohio, USA - Open water 3 Core 3 Depth 3 metaG | ecosystem: Environmental > Aquatic > Freshwater > Wetlands | place: USA: Ohio, Lake Erie... | reverse complement strand
CCCTGTCTCATGCTCATGCCGCGGCTGGTGCGCCTGGCCAGCGAGTTCGGCGGGCGGTTCCTGCTGGTCATGCTCAATACCGACGAGCTCGGGCGCCTCGCGCGCGAACACGGCGTCACCAGCATCCCGACGATCAAGGTGTTCCGGCACGGCCGGGTGATCGACACGCTGCACGGCGCGGAATCGGAAAACGTATTGCGTGATTTCATCGTCAAACACGTCGTTTCCGAAGCCGAGTCCAAATACGCCGCGGCGATCCAGGCGCACCGGAGCGGCGACATCGAAAAGGCCGTGACGCGCGCGGCCGAAGCCGCGCTGGCCGAACCGGACAATCCGCGCCTGGCGCTGGAACTGGCGAAGCTGCTGATGCAACAGGGACGCTACGCGCAGGCAGATGATTTGTTGCGGTCGTTGCCGTCCGCGCTGCGTCAACAATCCGAGGTCCGGGAGTTTTCGGCACACGTGAGTTTCGTGCGCACGGCGCAGGAAGCGCCACCGGTCAAAACGCTGGAACAAGCCATCGTCGACAACCCGAATGACCTCGATGCGCGCTACCGCTTGAGCGCGCGCAAGTTAACGCAGGATGATTTTGCCGGGGCCATGGATCAGTTGCTGGAGATTATCCGACGCGACCAAGGATTTCGCGATCACGCCGCCCGCGATGGCCTGTTTGCGATCTTTGCCATGCTGGGCGAGACGGACGAGCGCGTGCAGCGTTATCGCGCCTTGCTGCAGCAGGCCATGCATTAGCGCATCGCGTTTTCTTCGACAAGATTCAGCCCCGGGCAACCGGGGTTTATTAGCACATGGCGATATTCTGAAGGATAGGAATACCCGCTTGTCGGCCGAATGGTATGGCTTGGCAGGAACCTTGGTCTATAAATAAAAAGATATACGGACAGGTAAAGCGGGGGAATTCATGGCGAGATTAACCGGTTGTCTGCTGTTTTTATTCCTGTTGCTGCCATCCGTGCCGGCAGCGGCCGGCGGGCTTGATGACGCCGATGAGCGTCTCTATCAGGCACAGCTGGCGCTGGCGGAGAAAGGCGATCCACGCGCCCAGTACTTTCTGGGCGAAATGCATGAACATGGACTGGGAACCAAACAGGACGCCGGGGAAGCCTTCAAGTGGTACGCCAAAGCCGCTGAAAGCGGCGATGTCCTGGCCAAGCGCAAGCTCTCCATGCGCAAGGAAATCGAGACCGAAATAAAAATCGAAGAGACTCTGGAACAAGCGCCTTCTCCGCTTCCGTCCCCGGCGCTTCCGTCCCCGGCCGTCACGGAAAAGAAACGCAACGCGACGCGTCCCCCTGCCACCACCACGGCCACGGCCAAAAACACGCAGACGGTGAAAGCAGAAGCCACGCGTCAACAGGCGCTGGCGCGCGAGAAACGGCGGGCGGCAGTACGCGCGATGATTCTCGATCGCATACGCCACCCCATCGGCGACCCATTTGAATAGGTGTCACCGCGCATCCCGCCGTGGACGCGACGTCAGTGGCTGAACTGGCCGTGTCGCGCCTGGTTCAGCAGGCGCAAAAACTGTTCGCCGTCCAGCCGGATGAGATCCTCGTGATCGCCCGCCTCGAAATAGATTTCGGGCTGGCCAACCAGGCTGTCATCGACTATCGTTTCCATCCCGTACGCGGGCCCCACCGGCGGAATGGCACCCAAATCGCAATCCTTGAAGACGGGCGCGATCCTGGCCTCCTCCGCGATCGCGAGATGACGCCCCAGGCGCGCGGAAAGTTGTTCGACACCGACATGACGATCGCCCGGCAGGACCGCCATCAGATAGCCTTGGCGATCCCATAAGACGACAGCTTTCGCCACCTGCTCGGCCGGCACGTGGGCGGCGACGGCGCTTTCGCGCGTGGACAAGGTGCGTCGATGGGGCACGATGCTGTAGGAAATGCGGCGATTTTGCAGGTAACTCACCACCGTTTTTGCCACGGTCATGGCTTCCCTCCTTGCTTCATTGAGCTCAATTACGAACATCACTCTATTCCGGCCGATTTCCCGCGCCATGATGCACGTCAAGAAAATGCCGGATCGGGGACAGCCAGACCCGTCGCTGGAGCAATAAATTCTGTTTAAGTCTGGCCTTGAGCGAAATCAAAGCGCTCACGGCGCATCGGGAATGTAATAATTGCGCTGGACTATCGATCTTGATAAGAAAGGAGAAGGCGCCATGACGAAACCCGTCCGAGCCGTCCAGGTCGGTATACCGGACCCGGAATTAAGGACTTCGCCGATCCTGGATGAAAACGAGGAAAATCTGCTTTCGTTCGATACCGAACTGGAAAGCGCGGCCTGTTATTTCAACGACGTGGCCTATGCCATCGGTCAATACGTGCGCAGCGGCGCGGAATTGCTCCACTGCGAAGAACGCGGCATCTGGGTGCGGAAAGAAACGGCGCTACACTGATTGGCGCCAGCTATTGACCCGGCACAATCGCTTTTAAAGGAAAACGGGGGCGATGGTTGTCGCGTGGCATTCCGGACGACACGGCAGCTTCGATACCGGCCACGCGAGAAACGCCCGATCAGGTATCTTCAACTGGTTTCGTGCCGCCGCAATGTAACACCGCCGTGGCGCGGCGAGGACGTTTAGGCGGTCGCGTCGCGGCGGCGTGAGGCGTCGTCCAGCAGGACCTGTTCGATCAGCCTGTCGTCGATCCACAAAAACGACGCGCGCGTTACCGTCGTGACCGTGTACATGCGCGGTTTGAGAAAAGAGATCGGGGTGGTGGCCTTGTCCGTGCCGCCATCGATGAGTTTGGTTACACCATCGGCCGCCTCGAGCTGGACGGTACCCTCGACCAGATAAAGATTCCAGGTATCGTTGGTGCCGCGTTCGACCAGCTTCGTCCCTGCCGGAACCCTGTATACCAGACAGCGGGCGGCCAATGCCTCCAGCGTCCGGTGATCGAGATCGCGGAACTTGGCAAATGCCTTCATCACCGTTGCGTCCGCCGGTTCGGGGTGTCCGACCAGCGACGAACTGATGCTCTGGACCAGGCCGGTGCTGTCAGCGGCGCCCACGACTCCCGTTTTGCCGGCCGCGGCATCGAGCGTAACCTTCCGTTCCGCGCGCTTGTCGACCTTGTCATAGAGATCGTCGGAGCCGGTCTTTTCCGACTTCGTCGCCTGAGCGTTGCGCCGGATGTCCTCGATCAGCGTGAACTCGGCGGACTTGCGCATGGCCTTTTTGACGATACCCTGGTAAATCTTTTCCTTGAGGATGGCGATCTCCGGCGCAAAGCGCCGACCCACCGGAATCCCGGCGAGCAGATTGATCACTTCGACCACCGGCGTCTCCCGATCCACGGAGGTCACGGGACGCTCCAGACTGGCGGCATAATCATCCAGCGTCGTGCTCCGGTCGTACAGCACCGGGCAGTAAACCGGCATGTCCGGGCTCGAGCTGTCCTTGTACTCCAGGAAAAGCTCCATGCCCCGATAAATGCTTTTTTCACGGTTTTTCTTCTGGAATGAAGTCAGATCCACTTCGGCAGTCATACCGGCGACGGGATAGAGCCGGCGCACGATATGTTTTTCCAGCACCAGGGTGTCCGAACCCCAAGGTCTTTTCTCCTGAGTCCGGTGAATGATGGCCAGACGGAAATTACCCTGATGCGGGTTTTGCAAATACGTCATCAGGTAACGCATGTTGTAATCGGCGAACGCCTTCATCAACTTGGTGTCGACGATGAATTCCCCATCCTGATCGTGGAAGCCAAGCTGACCCTCGGGCGTCAATACATAGAACCCGATCAACCCTGGAAATGTTCCAATCGTATTCATCGTGCCTTGTCTGCTGCGGATTGCGTAAACCGTCGTCTTTTCAAGACCATGTTTACTTAAGCTTAGGTAAAAGCAAGGAATGTGCCAGATACTCGGGCAGAGCGCCGCTTACAGCCATGGTTTTATCGAAAAACCTCGGGAAATAATCGAATTTTCAACCGGAAGGCGTCCAACATTAACGCTTGCAGCACAAAACCATTCACCAGCCGCGGGCTATTCTTCATCGCCCAACGTCGCGCAGCGCGGAACCGCATCGACATGACAATCCGCCTCGATCGTTATTCGCCCAAGCTGCGGACGGAGCTGACTGTGTTCAAACCATCCGGCCGGCATTTCCAGTCGCGTTCTGCGCGGATGGAATCCGGCAAGGGCACATAACCAATTGCGCGGGTGAAGTTCGATTTTATTTTTCCATGAGATGACTCGGCATCGCGCCCACAGGCATCAAGGCCGGACAATCAACCCGCCGTCGAGACCGAGTCGGCGTGTCGCCAGAACCAGACAGCCGCCCTGCAATCAATCGTTGCGAACAGCGGTTTCGCAAATCGAGTCCGGCTTGCCCCAATCAGGAACGGAGCGCGCGACGGACTTGCGCAGGACCAGCTTGGGAGCTTTTCATAGAATTCCACGGCCAGGCCCATGACGGCCACGACCGTCGCGTTCATGAATTGCGCACGTTGCCGGTATCAAGCCACTGTTCAAAATGTTCCCTGCCGCTCCCGGCAGCGTACGAAAACCAGCCGCACCAGTGTATAATTCGCGCTGATAGCGATCGATGTCATCAGCTCGTAAAGCTGGCGGAGTAGATTGTCCCTGACGGGATCTATAGAGCCGGAAACCATGCCGGCGGATGGAACGCAACAGAAATTCGAATGTCTTATCGACAAGAGATTTATCGCTGCTGGCGCCTCCGGCTGGCAAAAGACCGCTCAAGAGATTCCGCATTTCTGGCTCAAAGACCTTTCCTCGAAAAAGCAGTTGGAATGCTCCGTTCACGGCCGCATAAATAGAACCCTGACGAAATTATCGAAAACATGTCATCCCTGGAACAGGCCATCCTGGCCAAAAAAGCGGCCTTGGCCGATGTTGTCAGCAAACCCATGGCGGAACTGGGACAGCGTTGCGCCGAAGTCTGGCCGGACGCCGATGCGCTCGATCGCATTCTGCACCAGGCGATCGGGGCGATCCCGCATTGTCACTTGCTGTATGCCTGGGACATCCAGGGCACCGAAATCTCCTCGATGATACAGGCCAGCGGCGCTGATCCCTCGTGGCGCGGACGGGACCTGTCACAACGGCCGTACCTGAAGAATCATTTGCCCTTCAAGGGCGTGATGCTCTCGTCAGTGTACATGAGCCAGTATGTCCCGAAGCAGTGCATCACCGCGCTGCAGGCCGTCAGCAAGGACAACAGCCTGCTCGGGTTCATCGCGGCGGATTTTGCGATGGCCGATCTGCTGCGGGATGCGAGGCTGAGCACGCCGGAGCTGCATTGGCAGCAGTTCCGTGGCGACCCGGCGGTGCGCAGCACCGTGTTCATGCAGGAACGCGTGCCGAGCCTGCTGGATCAACACATCGACCAGGTACTCGAACTGATCCACCGGCTCATGGCGCAGCACGGCGTCTTTCACAGCAAGCTGCATTTTTCCAGCGGCCGTTGCTCGCTGTGGCTGTACGACGACCCGTACAATTACCGCCTGCACAGCGTGGACGAAATCATCAATCCGGATATCTGCCTCGCCTACCCGGTGCACCCCTACCCGGCGAAGGCGAAGATATCGCCGGAGCAGGTGCGGCACGTGCTGGATGAATTCAAGGCGTTGCGGTTCGCCGATGAGACCATCTACCTGCGATCTGGCTCCATCAATGTCATGAACGGGCTGGTGGGCCTGACCTTCTCCTGCGACGGCTCGCACTACATGCCGGTCGATGAATTCCTGGAAAAGGACCTGTCTTTCTGGCTGGGCACGCTCAACGTCCGGTCGGAAGCGGTTGCGCCGGAGCCGCCGCAGTTCGCCTGAGGCGGACCATATCGCCGCAACTCACCTGTCTCCATGCCCGACTTCATCATCCGAACCGGCATGAATCACCGCCGTGCGATGGACGGATTCGGAGATTCCGATGGCACAACCGGCGCCTGTTCCACAAGGATGGCACACGAATTGCTCCCGCACTTTCATTTTCACGACATCGTCTATACTTTGAAGTGAAACATCCTTGCGGATGCGGAAATGAGTCTACATCCGTCCGGTATCCGATTCTTGACACAGTGGAACCATGCAAGGAGAGGTAGACGATGAAAACAGTGGCATTACAGGTGGTGACAGTCGGTCTGGAAAACGGGCAGCAGGGGATTTTCATCGGCATCCCCCTCATCACGGAAGAAAACAACGATACGGACAGCCAGGTGGAAGAGATCTGGTTTTCCAACGTTCAGCAAGTGCCGCATGATCTCACCGTCGAGAAACTGGTACGCCTGATCGCCGGACAGTTGTGCCGGTGCCAGGCATCGCTCCAGTAGCGCGAGCGCTTCGTTTCTCGTCGCCCTCCGGCACTGTTTGACCGCCGGGGGATGGAATTTTCACCCCACCGGCGGGGCATCAAGCGGCCCGGCTTCAAGCTCACGGTCTTTGGCGTCGTTCCCGCCATTGTTGCGCCCGGAACAACCCCACCAGCGTCTTGCCATCGGTTATCTCGTTCGTTTCTGCCAGTGTCAGAGCTTCGGTAAACGGAATCCAGTGCACCTCGATCAGTTCATGTATTTCGTTTTTGGCCGGCACCTGAGTCAGACCGGAGGCGATAAAAAGATGCACCACCTCGGTAAAAATACCGGGCGAACTGATGATCTTGCCCAAAGGCTCCCAGTGCGCAGCGCGCAAACCGGCCTCCTCTTCCAGTTCACGTTGCGCCGTCGTGAGCGGCGGTTCGCCCGGGTCCAGCTTGCCCGCTGGCAATTCCCACAGCCAGCCGCCGGCGACGTGGCGGAACTGGCGCAACAGGCAAACGCGATCGTCCTGATCCAGGGCGACGACCGCGGCACCGCCGGGGTGCCGCACGATTTCGAGATCCGCCACCGAGCCGTTGGGCAGCGTGACCCGCTCCAGATAAAGATCGATGATTTTTCCACGGTAAACGAACTTCCTGTCATCCGTCACGTCTGTCTCCGCCCGCTTGATCTTGCCGAAGCCGCATTCTAGCGACAAATCGCCGCCATGACTCTGTCCCGCCCGGCGTAGGAATTACCGGCGGCCGCGGGTAAAATCATGACGGTTTTGATAGCGCGTGACACGAGACATGGCAGACATCTTCAGCGTGAAATCGCCCCTGATGATCCGGCTCCCGTCCGGGGAGAAGCGCGTCATGGCCGAGTGTTTCGCGCATCCCCGGGGGCTGCTTTACTTCGACCTCTACTGGCACCTGCACGACCTGGCGCAGGCGCTGCACATCGTGGCGGGTCCGATCAAGGGCGAAGGTCCGTGGAAAGTCGGCGAGGCGGTGGTTCATGTGCTCGGCTGCCACGGCACTGACCCGGAACCGGCTTCGGCGTTCGAGGACTGGCGGCAATACCTTGAACAAAATGCCGACGGCTATCCGCCGCGGCCGCTGATCCTGGCCATCGCCCGCCGCCATGGTGCGGCGGTCGATGCGGCTTCCTGACGTGCCCTTGAAACCCGGAATTTTCCAGACACAAATCACTCAAAGTCATTACGAATGAAAAAATCGGCATCGCGAAAAACCTTCTCCCCGCTTTGTTCCGCCGCGTTGGCCTGTGTACTGTTGCTTACCGCCTGCGCCACGGTCCCGGAAACGGGGCGCTCCCAGTTGCTGCTGGTCGGCCCGGGCGAAGAAGCACAGATGGGATTCACGGAGTTCGAAAAACTCAAAAAATCGGTTCCGATATCGAAGGATCCGGCGGCCAATGCGCAATTGCAACGTGTCGGCCAGCGCATCGCGGCGGTTGCGCCGCTGCCCAACGCGCGCTGGGAATTCGTGCTGTTCGACAAACCCGACGTGCCCAACGCCTTCTGTCTCCCGGGCGGCAAGGTCGGCGTCTACAGCGGCATCCTGCCGATCACCCGCGACGACGCCGGACTCGCCACGGTCATCGGCCATGAAGTGGCGCACGCGGTGGCGCGCCATGGCGCCGAGCGCATGTCGGAAGCCATGTTGATGCAGCTCGGCGGTCAGATCCTCGACGCCGCCACGGCCGGCCGCTCGGAAGCCGGCCGCGCGGCGATCCAGCAGGCCTACGGCATCGGCAGCTCGCTCGGTGTAGCCCTGCCGCACTCGCGTAAACAGGAACTCGAGGCCGATCACCTCGGCCTGCTGTACATGGCGCGCGCCGGTTATGACCCGCGCGCGGCCCTGGCGTTCTGGAAACGTTTCGCCGATTACGAGAAAAAAAATGGCGGCGGTAAACAGATCGAATTCCTGAGCACCCATCCGCTCGACGACAGGCGCATCGCGCAGATTGAAGGTCTGCTGCCCCAGGCCGAGATGGAATATCGCAAACCCGGCGCCAAACCGTAACGCCAGCGGCAGCTGTCAATATCCCGCCGCAATTCCACATTTTTTGTCTCATTGAATTTCGCCGCCACGGGTCCATAGTGACGCCAGTTCATCGCTGAACCTCGACCCGGAAACGGGCACGCGTTGCGGGAAACCTGCACGTACCCGCCCCGGGCCGCCGTTGAAGGAGGCGTCATGTTTCATCGCCGCTTGTATTTTGTCATTCCCGACGAAAGCCAGGCCGTGCAGGTCGTGACCGATCTCAGCGCCGGCGGCATGGACCGCCGGCACATCCACGCCATCGCCGGCAAGGGCATCCTGCTGACGGAACTCCCGCCGGCAAACGCGCGGCAGCTGCACGATGCCGCTTGGCGGATCGAACGCACGTGGTGGACCGGCAATCTGTCACTTTTCTTTCTGGCCCTGGCAGGGCTGTTGTTTTCGATCGCGCAGGACAGTCCGGCCGGCATCGTCGTATCGGTCGCCTTCATGGCGCTGACCTTCGTCGCCGGCGCGTTGTTCGCCCTGCGCGTGCCGGACACCCATCTCGACGAGTTCCGCGGCGCGTTGTCGCATGGCGAAGTCCTGCTGATGGTCGATGTCCCGCACGCGCGCGTCGCCGAAGTCGAGGAAATCGTGCGTCAACGTCACCCGGAAGCCGTGCCCGGCGGCACGAGCTGGACCATCGGCGCCCTGGGTATCTGAACCGGGCGAGGGATAACCGTCTTGCCGGATGGCAAGACATTACATTGGATCAAACGATCTGCAAGGAGAGCTCGCATGCTGAACATTGTCTGCACGACGGATCCCATGAGCGGCCGGGACCTGCACAACCTGGCGAATCTGCCTTACGTGGAGCAACGCGGCGCCGAAACCGGCCTGCGGATTTATTTCGAATCCGAGGAGAACCGGCAGGCTTATCTGGACATGCCGGTGGAGCACCCCTTGAGCGAATTGTCGGTCAACCTGGATAATCCGACCGATGAAATGATCGACGAGGGCTGAGCACGGCCCTTCGGCAAGGCGTTCAGGTCGCCGTCAGATCTTTCGCGAGGATAATGGCGTCTTCGCGCCCGGCGCGGGCGGGGTAGTAGTTCTTGCGCAAGCCGACCTCGTCGAAACCGAGTTTGGTATAGAGACGGTAGGCGGCAGTGTTGGATGCGCGCACCTCCAGCAACGCCATGCGCGCCTTTTTGAGCCGCGCCAGGTCGAGCAGAAAATACACCATGCCTTCGCCGAGACCGCGCCGTTGGTAACCGGGATGCACGCAGATGTTCAGGATATGGCACTCCCCCACCGCCACCGACATGATGCCGTGTCCCACGATACCCTGCGGGCTCTCGTAGACGTAGCAATGACAACCCACGCGCAGGCAATCGCGAAAGATCGGCAGCGTCCAGGGAAATTCGTAAGCGGCGTTCTCCACCTTCATGACCGCCGGCAGGTCGTGACCGGACATGGGCCGGATGAGAGGCGCCGGAGCAGAAACGACGGCGCTCATGACTTCTCCACTCTCAGGTCGGCAACCACGTCACCACCGGACTTTTGCATGACGGTCTTCGCGAGGCACAGATCGTCCCAGGCCTTGCGCTTGTCCGCCGGGTTGCGCAACAGATAAGCCGGATGGTAAGTGACGATGAGCGGCGTCCCGTGATAGGACAGTCGTTGCCCGCGCAGCCGCGCCAGCGGCACCTCGGTCTTGAGCAGGCTGTGAGCCGCGTGCCGCCCGAGCGCGATGATCAGCGCCGGCCGGATGAGATCGATCTGACGCAACAGATACGGCTCGCATTGCGCGACTTCCTCCGGCTGCGGATCGCGGTTGCCGGGAGGCCGGCATTTGAGGACGTTCGCGATGTATACTTCCTCGCGCTTCAGTCCCATGGCGAACAACATCGCGTTCAACAACTGCCCGGCGCGCCCGACGAACGGCTCGCCCTGTCGATCCTCGTCGGCGCCGGGAGCCTCGCCGATGAACATCCAGCGGGCATTGCGGTTGCCGACGCCGAATACGGTCTGTGTGCGCGTGGCGTGCAGCGGACACTTGGTGCAGGCGCGCACCGCTG
>Ga0153915_10007361_pt1 | contig 10381 bp, 9 predicted proteins | sample Opewatmetagenome_2_FD_107003 | JGI IMG/M metagenome (GOLD analysis project Ga0153915, IMG submission 107003) | Freshwater wetland microbial communities from Ohio, USA - Open water 3 Core 3 Depth 3 metaG | ecosystem: Environmental > Aquatic > Freshwater > Wetlands | place: USA: Ohio, Lake Erie... | reverse complement strand
CTGGAAGAACCGGATACCTCCGTCACGGTTCTCGACCGGCTCTCGATCGGCGGAAGCCGCCGGAACGTCGCGCACTGCGAGGACGATTCGAGATTCACGTTCGTGCTCGGCGACGTGAACGATGCGCGGAGCGTCGACGGGCTCGTGGAGGAGGCCGACGCGGTGGTCCACGCGGCCGCCGAGTCCCACGTCGATCGAAGTATCGAGGGGCCACGCGAGTTCCTCGTCACGAACGTGCTGGGAACCCAGACAGTGCTCGAAGCGTGTCGGCGCGCCGACCGGCGGATGCTCATGGTGTCGACCGACGAGGTCTACGGGGCAGGCGATCCGCACGGCGGTCTCTTCGCCGAAGACGATCGCCTGCTGCCGCGAAGTCCGTACGCGGCGAGCAAGGCCGCCGCCGACCTGCTGTGTCACGCGTACCGCGAGACCTACGGCGTGGACGTCACGATCGTGCGCGGGACGAACGCGTTCGGACCGCGGCAGATCGAGCGCGTCGTGCCCACATACGCGACGGCGGTCCTCGAGGGGCGGCCGATCCCCGTCTACGGGCGCGGCGAGCAGCGACGTGAGTTCCTGTACGTGACCGATTGGGTGCGCGCCGCGGCCCTCGTGCTCGATCGAGGGGAGCCCGGCGTCGTCTACAACATCGGTGACGGGTTCGAGCTTTCGAACCTCGATCTCGCGAAGCGGATCTGCGCGTTGGCGGGGGCGCCTGAATCGCTCATCTCGTTCGTGCCGGACCGCCCGGGCCACGACTTCCGCTACGGCGTGCGCGCCGACCGGCTGCGGGCGCTCGGGTGGAAGCCGGAGGTCCCGTTCGACGAGGGTCTCGCGCGGGCCGTGGCGTGGTACCGGGAGCACCTGGACGAGGTCCGCGCCGCCACGCCGGGGCCGTCGCGATGAGGCTGGCCGTCACCGGCGCCGGGGGCGGCCTCGCGCGAGCCTTCCTCGCCGTGGTGCCGCCCCACCACGAGGTCCATCCTTTCACCCGCGAGGAGCTCGACGTCGGCGATCACCACGCCGTGATGGGAGCCATGGTCCCGCTCCGTCCCGACGCGATCCTGAACCTCGCCGCCTTGACGAACGTCGACGCGTGCGAATCCGATCCCGGACGGGCCTACCGGGCGAACACGCTCGGACCGCAGAGCCTTGCCCTCGCGGCGCGTGCGGCCGGCGCCGTGCTGTTGCACGTTTCGACCGACTACGTGTTCGACGGTGAGAAGGGAGCGCCCTACGACGAGCTCGACGCTCCGAACCCGCTGTCCGTGTACGCACGCAGCAAGCTCGCGGGAGAGGAGCTCGTGCGTCGGCTGCTACCCGAGCACTTCATCGTCCGCACTGGGTTCGTGTTCGGCGGCGGTTCGGACTATCCCTCGCGTGCGCTCGAGCGGCTCGCGCGAGGGGAGACCGTCGGCGGCCTGGCCGACCGGACGGGATCGCCGACCTACGTGCGGCATCTGGCCGCTCGCCTGCTGCCGCTCCTGCTCACCGGCCGGTTCGGGACCTTCCACCTGGCCGGGCCGGAGCCGGTCACGTGGTTCGACGTGCTGACGCGAGCGAAGCGGATCGGCGACCTCCCGGGCGAGGTCGTGGCGCAGCGCGCCGACGAGCTCGGACTTGCCGCGCCACGACCCCGGTACTCCGCCCTGACCAGCGTGTTCGCCTCCGAGGTCGGGCTCGAGCCCCTGCCGCTCCTCGACGATGCCCTCGCCGACCTGCTCGGGAGGCTCCGGGCCGCGGCCGGAGGCGGGCGGTAGACTTCGGCGGTCCGCATGATGTCCCCGCGTCTTCTTCGTGCCGTCTCGGCCACGATCGTCCTCGCACTCCTCGCCACGGCCTGCACGACGGCAGGCGGGAAGGAGTCGTCCCCGACTCCGCCCGGCTCCGGGGCGCCCTCGGCCGTCACCTCGACCCTGCCGCCGCCCGTCGATGCGGCGTCGATCCCGACCAAGTGGCCGATCAAGCACGTCGTCTTCGTCATCAAGGAGAACCGGAGCTTCGACAACCTGTTCGGCGTGTTCCCCGGCGCGAACGGGGCGACGGAGGCGAACGACCGCGGCACGATCCGTCCGCTGACGGATGCGACGGACCAGCGCGCGCACGACCTCACCCACTGCTACAACTGCGCCGTGGCGGCGATCGACGGCGGGAAGATGGACGGCTTCAACCAGAGCGAGCCGGACGACCAGTACGCCTTCACGCAGATGCGTTCGGACCAGCTCCCCAACTACTGGCACTGGGCGAAACAGAACGTGCTGATGGACAATCTGTTCGCATCCGCAACGGGGCCGTCGTTCCCGAACCACCTGTTCTCGATCGCGGCGCAGTCTGGCGGGGCGCTCGACAACCCGGTGCAGACCTTCGATGCGCTGAAGAAGCAGCAGGAGCGAGGGCTCGCGAAGTCGTGGGGGTGCGACATCGCGCAGCCGGGCGCGTACGTGGAGATCCTGGATCCCGAGGGCAGGCTCGTGAAGGTCGATCCCTGCTTCGACTTCCTCACCGAGGGGGACCTGCTGCGCAAGGCCGATATCCCCTGGGCCTACTACGCCGCGACGAACACGCAGCTCGGATACATCTGGTCCGCCTACTCGGCCATCGACCGGTACCGGAACAACCCCACGATGTGGAACCGCTACATCCGGCCCGTGGACGACGTCGTGAGGGACATCGAGCACGACCGTCTGCCCCCGGTGACGTGGATCACGCCCCGGTTCCAGCTCTCCGAGCACCCGGAGTACAACTTCTGCCACGGCGAGAACTGGTCCACGCAGGTGATCGACGCAATCATGAACGGCCCCATGTGGAAGGACACCGCGATCTTCCTCACGTGGGACGACTACGGCGGCTTCTACGACCACGTGCCGCCGCCGCAGGTGGACCCGTTCGGTTTCGGGATCCGGGTGCCGATGCTCGTCATCTCGCCCTACGCGAAGCAGGGGTTCGTCTCCCACCGACTGGGTGAGTTCTCGAGCGTGCTCCGCTTCATCGAGGACAACTGGGGCCTCACGCCGCTCACCCAGCGGGACCGGCAGGCATCTCCCATGCTGTCGGCCTTCGATTTCACGCAGCAGCCGCGACCGCCCGACCCGCTTCCGGCTCGCACGGATTGCGTGGGGCCCGTCTGGTCGCCGGCGCCGCCCGGCTGATCGACGCTCCACGGGTTTCGTCGCGTCCGGCCGGGTCCCGGGTCGCGGATGCTACGCTCCCCGAGCGATGAACAGGCCGCACGAAGCGCCCCAGGAAGGCGACGCACGCGCCGCGCTCGCGCGCGAGCTGTACTGGGCCGAAGAGGCCACGCCGCGCTCGCGCATGGACGTGGCGGAGGTGCGCGACGCGCTCCACGACTTCGCCGTCCTCATGCGCGACGACGAGAAGCAGGTGATCCCGCGGGGCGAGCCCAATCTCGCCTCGACCACCCGCTGGCGCCGGCAGCTCAAGTTCCGCCTCTTCCGCCTCTTCCGGCCGGTGAGCTGGCGCTACGACCGGCTGTTGGCCGATCTGGGCGAGCTGTCGGCCGCGCTCGCGGACCGTGTGGCCGCGCTCGAGGCCGAGGTCGCGCGCCTGCGCGCGGAGCGCGATGGACGCGAGGGGGCCGGCTGATGCGGATCGCCGTCTGCCACCCGCAGTCGCCGTTCGTCCGCGGGGGCGCGGAGACCCACACGGAGACGCTCGTCCGCGCCCTGAAGGCGGCCGGCCACGAGGCCGAGTTGGTGGTCGTGGCGGGCAAGTGGTACCCGGCCACCGAGCTCGTCCACCAGATGGCCGTGTGGCGAAGCATCGACCTCTCCGAATCCAACGGGCTGAAGATCGACGCGGTGATCGCGCTGAAGTTCCCCGCGTATCTCGTCCGGCACGAACGCAAGATCGTCTGGCTCATCCATCAGCATCGCTCGGCGTACGAGCTGTGGGATCACCCGGAGTTCGCCGACTTGTCGAAGCAGGAAGAGGGCCCCCTGGTCCGCGACATGATCTGGCAGTCGGATCGGGTCGCCCTCGGTGAGGCCAAGCGCATCTTCACGAACTCGCGCAACGTCCAGGGCAGGCTCTGGGACTCGATCCGGCTCTCCTCCGAAGTGCTCTACCACCCCTCGCCGATCAGCGAGGTGCTCCTTCGGATGGAGCCGGGCCCGTACGGCGACTTCGTCGTGTTCCCGAGCCGCCTGGAAGGCCTCAAGCGTCAGTCGCTCGTGGTCGAGGCGATGCGTCACGTGAAGACGGACGTCCGGCTCGTGCTGGTCGGCTCCGGACCCGACGAGCCCGCGATCCGCGAGCAGATCGAGAAGCATGGTCTTTCGCGCAAGGTCTCGCTCGAGATCGGGATCCCCGACGAGTCGCTCTACCGGCTGTTCCTGGGTGCGCTCGGCGTCTACTACGGGCCGTACGACGAGGACTACGGGTACGTGACGCTCGAGGGCATGGCGGCCAAACGTCCCGTCGTCACGCTCACCGACTCGGGCGGCCCGCTGGAGCTCGTCGAAGGCGGCGAGACGGGCCTGGTCACCGCGCCCGAGCCGAAGGCGATCGCGGGGGCCTTCGACCGCTTGTACGCCGACCGAGCTCTCGCGAAGCGGCTGGGCCTGGCCGGTCACGAGAAGCTTCGGGCGACGGTGCCGGGCTGGACCGACGTCGTCGCCCGGCTGCTGGACTGAGGGACGGGCGATGGGCAACCCGGTCGTCGGCGCATTCCGCCGCCTCCTGCGCTGGGACTACAAGCTGGACCCGCGCATCGCGTGGCTCTGCCCGATGCCGCCCGCGCCCACCGGCGTCGCCACGTACTCGAGGGCCGTGCTGGAGGGATTGGGACGGATCGGGTATTCGCCGAACGTCCGCAGGATCGAGCCGATCTGGCCGGTCAAGCCTCGGCACGAAGGCCAGATCCCCTGGTACACGATGGGTGTGTACCACCTCGGCAACAACGTGGAGTTCCACCGCGACGTGTACCGTCACGCGATCCAGACGCCGGGACTCGTCGTGGTCCACGACCTCGCCCTCGACGACTTCGTCCGGGGGATGATGGCGGCGGGCGACCCCCTGGGGCACCAGGCCATGCGGGAGGGGCTCGCCAACGCGCCGAAGCTCGCTCACCTGGAGGACGCTCGTGGGAACGAGCCGCTCCGCGTACCGTGGGTGGCGCACGTCGCGCGCCGCGCGCGGGGGATCGTCGTCCACTCCGAATTCGGCAGACGGTACCTGCGCGAGCTCGGCTGCCGAACGCCGGTGTACGTCGCGCCCCATCCGGTCGTGGAGAAGGAGCCGGACGTGGGCCGCGCTCAGGGGCGCCGCACGGTGCTCCGGGGAGGGCTGGAGGCCCAGGGGATGCGCACCCTCGTCGGCGTGTTCGGCGACCTGAACGCCGCGAAGCTGATCGATCTGGTCCTCGCCGCGGTCGCGCGCCTTCCCGAGGCCGTGCACCTCGTGCTCGTCGGCCGGCGGATCGAGGGCTACGACGTCGATGCGGTGCTTCGGTCGAGCGGGCTCGGCGCTCGCGTCACGGCGCTCCCCGACGTTTCCGACGAGGACTTCCTCGCGTGGCTCTGCGCCGCCGACGTGGCGGTGGACCTTCGCTTCCCGCACCGGGGGGAGGTCTCGGGATCGCTCGCTCGGGCTCTGCAGTGCGGCCGCCCGACGATCGTCTCCGCGACGGGCACGTACCTGGATCTTCCCGAGGATCTCGTCGTCCGGGTCTCGCCGGGCCGGGTGGATCCGGAGGAGCTCGCGGGTGCGATCGGACGGCTGGTCGGGGACCCCGATCTCCGCGCGCGGATGGGGGAGCGAGCGCGAGCGCACATGACCGAGCTGGCCCGCGGTGACCGGACCGCCCGCGTGTATGCCGAGGCCATCGAGGGGACGCTCGCGCTGCTCGCGGATCCCACCCGCCGGGCGCTCGCCCGCTGGGCCGGGGCCCTGACCGATCTCGGCGTGACCGAGGAGCATCTCGCTCGCGGTTACGGGGTGCCCTACGCTCGCGCCTTGGATGAATTCACCACATCGTCCTAGGTCGGGAGGAGGGGCTTGCTAGACTCGCCCGGAAGCTCCGGCGGCGCCGAGCGCGCCGCCCGCACGCGAGCCACGTGACCATGGCAGCCACCGTCGACGTCATCGAACGCACCTCCGAGCCACCGCGGCTTCGCGTCGGCTCGCGCTTGCGCCTGGTGTACGGATACCGCGAGATTCTCCTGAACCTCGTCCGCAAGGAGCTGAAGGTCAAGTACACGGCGTCGGTGCTGGGCGCCGTCTGGTCGCTCCTGAACCCCGTCGTCTTCCTCGCGGTGTTCACGTTCGTCGTGAAGGTCACGGGCAACTCCTTTCCCTGGTACGCGGTCTACCTGCTCTCGGGGCTGCTCGCGTGGAACTTCTTCTCGGTCTCGCTCACGACCGGAGCGCGCTCGGTCATCGACAACGCGAACCTGGTCAAGAAGGTGTACTTCCCGCACGAGGTCCTTCCGCTCTCGTCGATCGGGGTGGCCCTCGTCGACTTCGCGCTCCAGACGGCCGTGTTGGTGCTCTTCCTCGTCCTGTCCGGCTACGGGTTCCACCTGCGCGAGCTGCCGCTGTATCCGCTCGCGTTCGCGACGCTCGTCGTCTTCACGCTCGCGATGACGTTCTGGCTCGCCGCGCTGAACGTGCGATACCGCGACGTCCAGCACCTGCTGAACATCGGGCTGCTCGTGTGGTTCTGGTTCACGCCGATCGTGTACGCGGGCTTCGTCGTCGAGCAGGAGCTTGGCAAACATCCCGTATTTGGTGTGAACCCCTGGAACGTCTTCGTGGCGAATCCGCTCGCTTCGATCATCTTCGGGTTCCAGCGCGCGCTGTACGCGATCGTGCAGCCCGCCGGCCAGTCGAAGCCGGTGCTGCCGGACGTGAGTCTCGCCTGGCTCGCCGGCGTCCTCGCGCTGGTGCTCGTGGGCTCGCTCCTGTTCCTGCTGTACACGTGGAGGACCTTCTTCGACCTGTCCGGCGACTTCGCGGAGGAGCTGTGAGCTCGGCCATCGAGATCGCGGACGTCTCGAAGCGGTTCCGGCTCTTCCGGGAGAAGCCCACGTCACTGAAGGCGCGACTGCTGACGTCGCGGTCGCGTGCCGAGGACTTCTGGGCGTTGCGGGACGTGTCGGTCGACGTCCGGCAGGGGAGCTCGCTCGGGCTGATCGGCCACAACGGTTCGGGCAAGACCACGCTGCTCAAGATCGTCGCGGGGATCCTCCGGCCCACCTCGGGGCTCGTGAGGCAGCGGGGCCGCCTTGCGGCGCTGCTAGAGCTCGGCGCCGGTTTCCATCCCGAGCTGACCGGCAAGGAGAACGTGTACCTGAACGCCTCGTTCCTGGGCCTCTCGCGCAAGGAGACCGACGCGGCCTACGACGCCATCGTCGACTTCGCGGAGATCGAGGACTTCATGGAGAACCAGGTGAAGTTCTACTCCTCGGGGATGCTCGTGCGTCTCGGCTTCGCGGTGGCGGTGCACGTCGACCCCGAGATCCTGCTGATCGACGAGGTGCTCGCCGTCGGCGACGAGGCCTTCCAGGCCAAGTGCCTCGACCGGATCAGGCGGTTCCAGCGCGACGGGCGAACGATCGTGCTCGTGACGCACGCGCTCGACGTGGTCCGCGACATCTGCGACCGCGCGGTGATGCTGCACCACGGCAGGGTCCACGCGTTCGGGGCGCCGGACGACGTGGTCCGCGAGATGCGCTATGTGCTGCTCGGCGCGGTCGACGCGAGCTTCGTGCCCGAAGAGGGCACGCGGGAGGCCGAGGTGGAGGCGGTCGAGCTGATCCGCGCGAACGGTTCCGGTGACGGCCCCGTGCTTCGTGACGACCCGCTCACGATCCTGGTGGACGTGCGGACGAACGCGCCGGTCGGCGATCTCGACGTGGACTTCGAGATCCTCGACGGCGCGACGAACCATCCGGTGCTGGACGCGAGGACCTCGCGAGCCGGCACCCTCATCGAACGGTTCGACGGCAAGAAGCGGGTTCGCTTCCGGATCGCCTCGTTCCCGTACAACGCCGGGAAGTACTGGGTGACGATCGGGCTCAGCTCGCGCGAGACGGGCCACCTCTACCACGTCCAGACTCAGCGCTACCTCTTCGAGGTCGTCGACGTGCCGAGGGTCCAGGAACGCGTGGACGTGCCCGTCGAGGTCGACGTGGAGGACCTGTGAGCCGCGCGGACCACGCACCCACGCAAACGACGAAAGGACCCGAAGGCATGCTGATCGCGCTCATCCTCGTCTCGGTGACGCTCGCCGCCGTCGCTCAGCTGACGCTGAAGCACGGCATGAACCAAGTGAAGGCGCGGTCGGGCGTCCTCCATCTCACCGGCGAGTCGCTTCGCACGGTCGCGACCACACCGGCGGTATGGCTGGGTCTCGTGCTGTTCGGGCTGTCGGCCGTCGTCTGGCTCGGCGTGCTGTCGCGGACGTCGCTGTCGTTCGCGTATCCGTTCGCGGCGCTCACCTACGTGCTGATCTTGCTCTTCGACAAGCTGGCGCTGCACGACAGCGTCCCTCCGCTTCGCTGGGCTGGGGTCGCCTTCATCGCGGCAGGCATCTTCTTGATCTCTCGGACGCCGCACGGCTGAGGTGGACCGCTCGAGCCCGGCCGAGCTGGCCGTCGTCATCGTCAACTACAACACGGGCGCCTATCTGGAGCGCTGCCTCGCGTCCCTGCGCGCGCACCGCGGCGACATCGAGGTGGATGTGCTGGTGATCGACAACGCTTCGCGCGACGGCAGCCATACGGCCGCCTTGACCACTCACCCGTGGGCGCGGCTCATCGAGAACCCGACGAATGTGTTCCTCTCGCCGGCCTGGAACCAAGGGATCCGGGCGACCGACGCTCCATACGTGCTGCTGTTGAATCCGGACACCGAATGGTGCGGGGGCACGCTCGCCGGCTACGTCGCGGTGGCGAAGGCGAACCCGCGGGCGGGGATCGTCGGACCGCTCGTCCGCAACCCCGACGGCACCGTGTACCCGAGCGGCCGGCCCTTTCCGAGCGTCGTCGATGCGACGTTCCACGCCTTCCTCGGCGTTGTGGCGCCCGCCAACCCCTTCACGAGGCGCTACCACATGGAGGGATGGGACCGCACGACCGAACGAGAGGTCGACTGGGTGTCGGGCTGCTGCATGTTGTTGCCGCGCAAGGCGCTCGACGAAGTGGGGTTGCTGGATGAGTCGTTCCTCCTCTACGGGGAGGAGCTCGACATCGCGACGCGCCTTCACCGGGCGGGGTGGACGGTGCTCTTCACGCCGGAGGCCGAGGTCATTCACGAGATCGGCGTCTCCACCGGGCGGTCGCGGAGGATGCTCGTGTTGCACTCGATGAGCATCTACCGTTACTACCGGAAGCATCGCGCGGCCGGCTGGCGGCGCCTGACGTTGCCCGTCGCGTGGGCGGCGCTGCGCCTGCGCGCCGAGCTCGAGTGGATCCGGGGGAGGGTGGCGAAGCGATGAAGGCGGTCGTGCTCGTGGGCGGCGAGGGCACCCGGCTTCGCCCGATCACCGAAACGATCCCCAAGCCGCTCGTGCCGCTCATGGACCGGCCGTCCCTCGATCACGTCCTCGATCATCTCGCGCGCCACGGCGTGCACGAGGTCGTGCTCTCCTCCTCGTACCTCGAGTCCACGTTCCACGCCTTCATCGAGGCGCGCCACGGTGATCCGCGCATCAGGTGGATCACGGAGACGGAGCCCCTCGGTACCGGAGGCGCCATCGTGAACGCCCTCGAGGGGCTGCACTCGGGGGAGCCCTTCTTCGCGCTGAACGGCGACATCCTCACCGACCTCGACCTCACCGAGATGATGGCGCTCCACCGAGTGCGCGGCGCGGTTGCGACGATCGCGCTGCACCATGTAGACGACGCGCGTCCCTTCGGCCTCGTGCCGACCGAGCCCGACGGGCGGGTGCTCGAATTTCGGGAGAAGCCGGCCGAGCTCGTGCCGGGCGACATCAACGCGGGGACCTACGTGCTCGATCCCTCCGCGCTCGAGGGCTGGCGAGCGGGGGAGAACGTCTCGATCGAGCGGCAGATCTTCCCCGCCCTGATCACCTCGGGCCTGCCGGTCTACGGGTTCCTTTCGGAGGCCTATTGGCTGGACCTCGGCACGCCCGAGAAGTACCTTCAGGCCCACTTCGACATCCTGGAGGGTCGCGTCGACGGCGAGCGCTACGCCGCCCCGTTCGTGGCTCCCGGCGCCGAGGTCCATCTCCGAGCGCGCCTCGGCCGGTGGGTCGTGGTCGGTTCCGACGCGATGGTGGGGGCCGACGCGGAGGTCGACGATTCGGTCCTGCATTCCGGCGCGGTCGTGGAGGCGGGCGCCCGCGTCTTCGGCTCGATCCTCGGCCCGCGTTCCCGCGTGGGCGCCGGCGCGACCGTCG
>Ga0153915_10007360_pt1 | contig 10381 bp, 12 predicted proteins | sample Opewatmetagenome_2_FD_107003 | JGI IMG/M metagenome (GOLD analysis project Ga0153915, IMG submission 107003) | Freshwater wetland microbial communities from Ohio, USA - Open water 3 Core 3 Depth 3 metaG | ecosystem: Environmental > Aquatic > Freshwater > Wetlands | place: USA: Ohio, Lake Erie... | reverse complement strand
CTATCGAGAGTCGTGCGCCTCGCTCGCCGCCTGACTCTCGATGCCGCGATGCGCGGTCGCGATCACTTGAGTTCCATTGTGGAGACGTTGCATGGCTGGCGGCATCGCGCCGGCAACCTAACGTGCGCTGAAGCTTCTATGATCAACAAATTGTCAAGCGGTTGATCGGAGACAAAGCTTCGCCTCATCCGCGAGGGGCGGATGCGCGCGGACGTGTCATCCGGGACGTGTCTGCTGGCGGCGATGGGGTTCGTGTCGAGGCCGTACCACCTCGTTCACCCACTTCTATCCGTCACGACGCCGCAGCATCTCGCGGGTCGAGACCAGAGATCCCCTGCGTTCACGATGCCTTTGCTGCGCGCGGCCCCTTCTGAACAAACGGTGCATCCGACACGAATGCGCGGATAGACCCGCTTCAGCGACGGGCACGACGCACCAGCAGCCACAGCACGGGAGGCGGCGCGACGTCAGGTCTTGAGCACGTAGAGCCACGCGCTGTCGATCCCGATGCCGCGGAGTTGATTCAACTGGCGCACGCGCGCGATCGCCGGATCGTCAGTGACGCGCAGCAGCGCACGACGCTCGTGTTTGAGGGCGCGGATGCGCGTCGTGTAGGCTTGTACCGTGTCCCACTCGCGCTCGAGACGCGCACACGGGAGCGGGCGGCAACGGCGTGCCATCCCAACGGCGCGCCGTCCGCACATGGGTCGGAAACTCGCGGAGCTTGGCGAGCGGTACCCCTTGGCCGGCGAGCAGCCCCTTCATCCGATTCGTGTGTCGCCCGCGATCGCGTCGAGCAAAGAGCAACTCGCGGTGCACCTGGCGTCGATCCTCCTCGATCGACGTCGGCACATTCACGACGCTCCATACCTTCTTCTCGCCCCCCTCGGCCCGGATGAGCATCGTCACGAGCTTGGCGGCGTCGAGCCGATCCGTCTTCGCGCGGCGGCGGCGCCGGTTGACCTCGATGCTCGACGAGTCGACGATGCGATTCGCGATCCCGCGACTCACCAAATACCGATGCAACCAGAACCCGTCGCGGCCGGCTTCGTAGCAGCTGCACACGGGCGCGGTGGCCGACAAGCCGAAGTGCGCCTTCGCTCGCGTGATCTCGGCCTCGAGCGTCTTCAGTGTTCGCGCGCGTATCTGGCGGCGCAACGGCGATTGATCCATTCCGGTGGCCATCGCCAACACCCACTCGGTGTTGCCGAGTTCGAAGGCGAGATATAAGGTAGACGGGACATGTGGGCGGGTCGTTGCTGTTCGCATGAGCTTCTCCTTACGTGAGAGTTTCGAAGAAGCTGGAACAGTGGCGGCCCGTCTGCGTGGCCCGCCAGTTCTTTCATAAGTTCTAACGACCCGCCTGCAACCGACGAGCGCGACTGAGCTTTGCGTTAGATGGCACCCATTCATCTCATATCCGATGGTTGTTGAGGCCGCGCTGGACGCGACTTGCCGGAATCCGCGAGCCTATCGAAGCGGTAAGTCACCCCTGAGTGCCGTTCGTCAGAGCGGTTACTCGAGCGTCCGAGATCTCGTCACGCCCGCCGACGCTGCTCGGATTACGCTCTGAATCGGCGAGTAAACGCGCACCGGCCGTTAACTGAGGTGGCGCGCAATCACCCTTGCGACGGCCCTCATCGGCCTTGCACTTGCAGTCGGACTCACGCGGAGAACTTCGCCAAACTACAACGACAAATTCATGGCACTCATCAATCAAGCCCTGCTCGGATAGGACGCCGATAACCCTGACGCGCCTCGACGTGAGGCATGCGCGGCGACGCCGCTATCACGTCATGGACTGCGCGGAGCGATTTCGAACGGGAGGTATCGGCTGCCGCCGGGATCGAACACGTAGCTGAATGCGACATCGCGTTTCACGTCCGCGTCGAGAAAACTCCCAAACGCCTGCGGTTGAAATTCGAACTTCGCGTAGTGCATTCCATCGCGCATCCGGACGAAGACGATGCCGCCTCGTCCGGAAAAATCCAGAAGCAATTGCCTCGCATAACCTTCCTCGGGCGCGGTGTCCGCATACACGAGAAAGTCGGTCTGAACGCCGAGCGACTCGGCGGGAATCACGCGCAGGCCTCCGCGACCACACGCGCTGATCAGGATTTGGCCGCGAGTATCGGCATCAACGCGCTCCGGGATGACGTCCGCGTCGGCGCACGACGACGCGATGGTCGCGCGGTCGAACGCCCAACCATAGCGGGTTCCATCCTTCTTGAGCCCGAATCGCAATTGACCTCCGGGGAGCCGGGCGTGCGGCGGCGGAAGTCGCTTCAGCCGGATGTCGACACGCTGTCCCGGTTCCGCGTAGCCGACGTAGCGGTTATAGCCCTCGACATCGACCGTCAGTCTCGCGACAGAGCCCACGCGATACTGTAAAATGAAGTCACCCGCGGGCCCGCTCTCGCTGCGATACCGATACTCCTTGTCCCACACGATGCTACCGGCCGAGGTGCCCCAGCCCGATTGGTTGGCGAAGACGGCCACTCCGGTGAGCGGCGTATGAGCTTCATAATCCGTCACGCGGCCTTGGATCGTCTTCGTCCATCGGCACGATGCGCTGAATGCGCTGAACAACACTACGGCTGCCGAATGAATCGCGCGCGACGACAATCGACGTTTCGGAATCATGAGTAGCCTGTGCCTCGTCGAGAATTCCCGCAATAGACTCGTGACATCTCGTCGATGTCACAGTCGCCCACGTGTCGCGCCGTACTTCGACTTCAGTGTCAAGGTCGCGCGTCTGGCCAGTGGCGTGGGAACGCCTGAGCCGCCGATGCGGGCGCTCAAATTGACAAACGTGAGTGGTGAGGAATCTTTGAGGTTGTTCGCCTGGCGCCTGCAACTAAGCTCGGGCGTGAGATGACACCCGAACCATTTGAGCAATGAAAGCTGACTTGACGGATTCCGATACCGCCGTGCAGACGCGGCGAACAGGCTGGCTCATTGGCCTTGCGACCCTCGGAACGGCCATCACTGGGGCGGCGTCCCTTCTCCTCGCGCTTTTCGCGTTCTTCTCAGGTCAATGGCAGGCTGCGGGGCTCTGCTTGCTCGCCGCGGCATTCGCGTTCGGATTGCTCGGGAATGCGATGCTGCGGCGCTGAGCGGCGTGTCGCATGGCCCTGACCAATTCGGTAACAATTCGCCCGATTGGTCCGGCGCAGGAGCGGGGGTGGTGCGCCCAATTGATGGCGAGCTCGGAACCCTGGCTCACGCTCCGACGCAACGCGGACTATGAGGATTTGCGCGTAGCGACAAGGCCTGTCGATGCGCCATGCCAGGCCTCGATCGTACGCGCGACGAACGCCGGATCATCGCACATCGGAAAATGGTTGCCGCTGGGAATGACCACCTGCTTCGCATTGGGAAATCGCCCTTTCCATTCGCGTTGAAAATGAAACGGATCGTTATGCTCACCGAAGATCGTGACCAGCGGCAATTCAGCGAACTTTCGGCCTAATGCAGACGACGCCTCGATTTGTAGTGGCTCGCAGCGCAACGCGTCGGCGAGATAATCGTGAAATGCGCGAATCCCGCTTCGACCGACTCCCGTGAGAAAGGCGCGCCGGCTGGCGCCATCGAGATGCCGGCCAACGCCGAAGCTCGTCGCCGTGATTCTCGGGATCGCTCCGGTCAAGACATCCAGTTCGCGAACCGGCATGCTGCCGACGACGGCCAGCATCGTCCGAAGCGCGGCACCCTCGGGTCGCCACGCAAAGGCATTGATCGCGGCAATGCCGATGATCGCGGCCGGCGATCGCGCGGCACCCACCACGCCGGCGATGCCTCCGAGATCGTGAACGACCAGAGTAAGCTCGTTCAGCCCGAGGTGTTCGATCACTCCAGTGACAGCACGCGCGGATCTCTCCATCGCCACGCCGCCCCGGGGCCAAGCGCTCCGGCCTGTCCCCGGAGCATCGAGGCACACGCAACGGAATTTGGGGGACAGTCGCATCAGGACGTCGCGCCAGATGAATGACCACAAGCCGGTGTGGACGAGCAGCAGCACCGGACCCTGTCCCACATCCGAGAACGCGACGGCCGAGCCATCGACCTCACATGTGAACGTCTCGAAGGGCCACACAGCATCCGGAAGCCAATCAGGCCGCGGGATCGGGGCCGATCGCGTCAAATGCCCATCGACGTCTCGCATCTCATCTCCCGATCGTAGAGTAACTCGGAACTCACGACGTCTTGACCGGGTTACCGCTTTTCGTGTGACAACGAGGCGTGCGGTGCACTCGCGTCATCGACGGCGATCGACTCAATCCATTGAGGTCGCGACAAGCCAATCGGCAACTTCTGCACGGACATCGCCCTGAGCGAAAAAGACGCTGACGCAGTGATTGCGACGCTTGGCACAATGCGGCGCTCTGCCTATGTCGCGGCGACGACACAAACTTGAGCTCGGTACAGATGGGTGTAGGTGCGCCAACCAACCACGATATGAATTGCCGCGGCCGATTATCGCATTCGCTGTGACGCGGAGGGCAATCGCGGCAGTCAAGAAATCGCTAGTCAGACGAGATTTTCATGGACGCACCAAGCGACGATTTCATTGTCACGACGACTGACGACGGCCGGACATTCCAGTGCTCAGTCGCCAAGGTTGGGGCCGAGCGTGAAGAACGCTGGGTTCTCATCGATACCGACCGCCAGCTTCACATCGGGCCTGCGTGGCGCGGCGATGTGCCGGAGTCGCAGCTGCGCACGCTGGTGAACGAGTGGTGGCAAACTAGGAAGAAGCGCCAGCGCTGAGATTTCACAGCCGAGCTCGTGCGGCAGTTCGTTGGCGCTTGGCCGCCGGCTTGGCCGTCTGCGACTGCCGGCTGACACTTGGCGCCCAAACAGCCGCGTGGGACTTCATCAGTCACGCAGCGCGATTGTCGGATCGACGCGCGACGCGCGCCAAGAGGGAACGAGCGCCGCCGTCAGCGCGCCGCCGCCCCGCCGACACCGAACAGCACGTCGACTGCCGTAAGACGCAACGCGCCTGCCCCCGAAATCCGAGAGGAGGTAGTTTGTGTACCTTCGCGGCGCACGCTTCCGCAACCTTGAGACACCGACTCTTGAATCGTCGCACACTGGCGGCCCTTCTCATCACCTGGGCGGTGACGGGATGCGCCTCAGTCCTTTCACGCTCCGCCAAGAGCGGACCGACGTGTCCTCCCTTCGACGTGCCGGCGCGACTCGCGCAACCGACCGCCGTGATCTTGCTCGGCGAACTGCACGGCACTGAGCAAGCGCCTCGCTTCGTCGGCGACCTCGCCTGCGCGCTGACAATGCGTGGGCTTCCGGTCACCGTAGCGCTAGAACTGCCAGTCGAGTCATCGACCCGCCTCGGTAGACTCGTGACCGATAATCGGCCAAGTGCCAACGATTGGCAGGCGCTGTTCGGCGGCGCGTGGCAGGATGGCCGACGAAGCACGGCCGTTGCCGGACTCGTCGAGCGTCTCGCGGCCATGCGTCGAGCGGGCGCGAATGTCGAGCTCGCGAGCTACGCGCCGGACTCCGCGCCCGCACAGGAGCGCGACGACGGGATGAGTCGGGCGCTCGCCGCCTTGGCGGCAAACCGGCGAGTGCTCGTCGTGTTGAGCGGCAACCTCCACAACCGGTTGCGCGCGGGCACGGCGATCTCGCCCCGATACAGGCCAGCCGGATTCGGGCTCGCACGACTGATCGATCCTGTCCGCATCATCAGTCTCGACATCGGCTACGACGCGGGAACGGCGTGGCTTTGCAGTAGCCCCAAGCCGACCGATTGCGGCGTTCGGCACATCGGGGCTCGACACCCAATGGCATGGGGCAGCATCAACCTGTTCGATTCGCTCGATGCGGAGGGATATCAGGGCAGATTCGGAGTCGGTGCCATCAGCGCCGCATTCCCGGCCATCGCGAGATGACAACGAAAGATCTATGAGGTGGTAGCCCCTTTCGACAGATCTCTTATCGCGCCACCACCACCGATCGCGTCTCTCCGAAGCGCGCGATCCAGAGCCTGTTCTCGTCGAGCCCGATGGCGCGCCAGCGCGCGAGGGTGCGTCGCGGCGGCTCGTCCATCGGTTCGTCCGTCAGCCGGAACGTCCCCCAATGGATGCCGAGCATGAGAGGGCTCGGCATGCCGGCATGCGGCGCGACCAGATCTTCGTAGATCCGCACTGCCTCCTCGGGATCCACGTGGACGATGTGCATGAACCAGCGCGGATCGTAGGCTCCGATCGGAATCATCACGAAGTCGAAAGGACCGCATCTCGTGCCGATCTCGCCGAACTGGGGATGATACGCCGTGTCGCCGGCGAAGTACGCGCGCATGCTTTCCATCTCGAGCGCGAAGCCGCACCACAGTGACTTGTTCCGATCGCCGAGCCGCCGAGCGCTGAAATGCCGCGCGGGAGTCGCCGTGACGCGGAGACCGTTTATGGTCGTCTGCTGCCACCAGTCGAGCTCGACGATTTCGCGCGCACCCCAGCCGCGAAGGTACGCGCCGAGTCCGAGCGACACGATCCAGGTCGCTCGCGGATGCGCTCGCGCGATCCGCTTCGCGGCGGGTTTGTCGAGGTGATCGTAGTGGTTGTGCGACAGCAGGATGACGTCGAGCGGCGGCAGCGCGTCGATGGGTAACGCCGGATCCATGACTCGTCGTGGACCCATCCACTGAACCGGAAACGCTCGCTGACTGAACACGGGGTCAGTGATCACGTTCATGCCGCCGAACTGCATGAGCACTGTGGAATGACCGATCCATGTTGCGGCGAACGCCGTCTCGCTCGCTCGTGGATACGAGATCGTCGGCGTCGAGGCCGGGAAGGTGCCCCGCGGTGGTGTTTCCGCCCGCGGTTGTCGGCGACGCTCACGCGTCCACCGGAGCACGTCGCACCACACGTGCGGCTCGCTGTCCGACCACGGATTGCGAAACGAACCGTCTGGCGCGCGATGGTTCTGGTGTCCGAGTACGACGTCCGTTCGCTCGCGAGCTTCGGCCATGAGCCATCCGATGGAAGACGAGACGACAACAACCTCACGAGGGTGACTCCGCGCCGCTAGGAGGATGCCTCCCACAGAGAAAGTGACGCGGCGATATTTTGCATCAGGCATGGCGCGAAGGACGCGGGCCTGCAGCCGTAGTGGCAACGCTTGACGGGCGAGGCTAAAGGATGTCTGAGGAGGCGGCGCTTTGTATCATCTGCGGAAGGCCCGTCGTGCACGCCGACGTGCCGGCCGCCTGGCAGCGACTGCCGGAATCGATGCGGCGACCGGTGCACGCGAGTTGTTTCGAGATCGAGACTGAGCGCTCGCTCGCGCGTCAATACGCTTGGTCCCGCTCTCCGCGTGGCCGCCTCACGCTTCTGTCACTGAGAGTCCGGTTCGGTCTTGGCCTCGTTGGCGTCGGCCTCGCTTCGCTCATTGCCGCCGGCCCAATCGCGATCTGGCTTGGCATTCACGGCTGGCGCCTGCGTCGAGCCATTCGCAGAACGCTTGGCGCCAATGAAGGCGTTGTTCTGGCCAAATGCCGCCAGAAGTCAGATGAGGCGCTGGTCGCAGAGGCGTTGCCGGACGCTTGGGCAGCAGCACATCGAGTCGCTGTGCGTGTCGTTGACTCCGAGGCGACAACTCCGCACTCGCTCGACGGTGCGGCCTGGGCACACTGGAGACCGGGATCGAAGATTCCGATCGAATCCGGCGTCGTGTTCGTGCCGCGCGTTGGACGCGTGCGGCAATGGACTTTGCCCGCGGTACGCAGCCCGGACGGCGGCGAATTCGGCGATCGTGCCATGGCGTTGCGATCCGCGATCGAGACGGTGTTGCCCGTCGCGGCGCATGATGAATGCTGATTCGCCGATCCCGACGATTCAGCCTATCACGGTTGCTCGCCAACCGTCCTTGAGGCCCTGGAGCATTATCTGACCGCCAACGAAGCCGAGCAGCTCGTGAACCATGTGCGCTCGAAGAATGTTGGATTGACTCGCTCCCGGTTGGCTCGCGTCGCCGGGCGCGCCGATCGGGACACCGGCCGCGTGAGTATAGTTCGTCGCCATGCACACGAGGCCCCATTGCACCATCGTTGGTCCGATGAGCGACGTGAAGAAGCCGGCACTCCCCTCCGACCCGTGGCTCAAGACAACGGCGGGAAATGGTCCCGGGCCTGGGGGCTTGAGAAGGACTCCGGTCAAGTCGTACGTCACGCCGTCGGCGATACCATGAAAGGTCCAGACGGCTCCGCCACTCGACGCCGGGTCGCCGACGATTGAGAAGTCGCCCGACGCGTCACCGACCGTCGCGGCCGTGGACGCCCGGCCAGCGCACTGAATGAGCGGCAGCAGCAGGCAACACGCCACGGGGCGCGCAATAAGACCACGGAGCGGGCGTCGTGCCTGCGACACAGGACCGATCAGCATTCCATAAAATCCGAACTCGGTGCGCCCTACGCAACAGATCGCGAATTCGTATCTGTACTGGACTACGTCCCTCGTTCCGCTGTCGTTTCGGACATGAGCTCGGTTGGTGCCGCTACCGGTGACGGAGCACAGGCGTGAGGTACTCCAGTTCCGTGACGAGTGCGGCGACGTTCGCTGGGTCCAACTCGATTCGAAACGCGATCCGGCTTACACCGATGCCGTCCCGCCAGATCACATCTGATCCGACGTGTCCCATGATCCTGACGTGACCTGCCCGATCGTATACGTCAAGACGGACCTGGAGGTCGGCAGGGCTCATGCTCAGCAGGCGAGCAACGCCGGTCCGTCGACGTGCCAGCGCCCGAACGTCCGAGATGAACGTGGACCACACATGCTCGGTGACCCACAGGCTGGAGTTACGCCCGCAGAAAAAGCGGGTCGAGACGTCGGCGGCAAGATGCACGTCGCCCGCTCCCAGTGCCGAAGTGGATTTGCCCTCGGCTCGCCGGAGTTCGAACGTCGCGTTCTCGTCTCGCAGGATCATGAGACTCCGTGTCGTCTATCTGACCAATGTTGGGTGGAGCCGACAATGTCCATCGATGGACCTGAGCCGGCCTGCGGACAGCGGCTCAGATGGTGAGTAGGCCCTTCGCAACGGGCGTCACGTAGCCCCCGACGTCGATGCCATCAACTCCGTTCTCGCCGTTGATGACGACATGTAGAATGCTGCGGCGCCCCATCTTGGTTCCCTGTTCGCTATGGAACCGGGTTCCTGCCGCTCGGGATACGAGGCCAAAGCGCATCATGAAGGACGCGAGTGGACCGGTCGAGCTGCCGGTCGCCGGATCTTCAAACACGCCGTAATCGGGCGCGAACATCCGAGAGTACGCACCCTCCGGCGTGGGCGCAAAGACGAAGACGCACAGCGCGTCCGGGGTTGATCCTTTCAGCGCCGCCAATCGAACTGCATCGATGGAAGCGCGATCGACCGCATCTTTGTCCCGTGCCGCGACGAAGATGGTGGGATTGCCGGCGCTGACGAGTTGAGGAGTTACTTCCAGCAGATCTTCAAGGCGGAGACCGAGTGCCTCGGCGCAGGCTTGGCGGTCATAGGTTCTGCCGTAATGAATGGCGGGCGTTCGCAGCCAGATCATCTGACTCTCTCCGGCATCGACGCGGACCGGAACCAGCCCGACCCGTTCCTCGAACAGAAAGCGCTCGGTTCCCTTCGGGATGATTCCTTCCTCGAGAAGGACGAAGCCCGTTCCGATCGTCGGATGCCCGGCGAACTCCATCTCATTGCGTGGTGTGAATATCCGGACGCATGCCGCGCAGTCGGCGCGCGTTGCCGGGAACACAAAGGTGGTCTCCGAGAGGTTGGTTTCCCTCGCAATCTTTTGCATCGTGGCGTCGTCGAGGCCGGACGCGTCGGGAAATACGGCGAGCGCGTTTCCCTCGAGCGGATGGCGCGTGAACACGTCCACGACGCTGTAGCGGTACTGGGTTACGTCGCGCGTCGGACGGTCGGTCGAACGATGGATCGTGGTGTGTGACGGCACCAATGACCTCGGGCGTGGAGCGTCGCGCGGCAGCGCCGATCGGGGGTCGTGCGATCACCCGCCGATCGAGCCCGCGCGCAAATGGGATATTGCTAATTGGCTAATTGACGATATAATGTCTGTCCGCGCCCGCGATGTCAATCGAGGACATCCGTTCAAAGACCGGGCGCGAGCCTTCGGTGCCCACCACACAGTCATAGTCAAAGTAGTGGGGCGCTCAGCGCTGCCAGGGAGGACTATGGAAAGCCTCATGCAGGACCTCCGCTACGCCGTGCGGACACTCGGGAAGACTCCGGCATTCGTCACCATCACACTGCTCACGCTGGCGCTGGGCATTGGCGCGAACCTGGCCATCTTCACTGTCGTCAACGCCGTCTTGCTGCAACCGCTGCCGTTCCGCGAGCCCGACCGCCT
>Ga0153915_10007359_pt1 | contig 10382 bp, 6 predicted proteins | sample Opewatmetagenome_2_FD_107003 | JGI IMG/M metagenome (GOLD analysis project Ga0153915, IMG submission 107003) | Freshwater wetland microbial communities from Ohio, USA - Open water 3 Core 3 Depth 3 metaG | ecosystem: Environmental > Aquatic > Freshwater > Wetlands | place: USA: Ohio, Lake Erie... | reverse complement strand
TCACCGACCGGATCAATTCCAAGATTCCGTTTGCCTATGCAGTTTGTGACATCGATTTCTTCAAATCATACAACGATCGTTACGGCCATCAGAGAGGAGACGAAGCCATAAAAATGACCGCTTCCATCCTTGTAAAAGCCGTGGAAGAGAAGGGCACCGGCAAGGATTTTGTGGGTCACTTCGGTGGAGACGATTTTGTCTATATAACTTCGCCCGGCAACGCCGAGGCCGTCGGTCAGCAAGTTGCAGACGAATTCGACCAAAGGGTGCGCTTCCTCTATAACGAGGAGGATCGCAAGAAAGGCGGTCTGGAGGTAAGAAACCGCCGCGGCGAGGTCGAGCGTTTTCCGTTCATATCGATGACAATCTCAGTCGTCATTAGCGACAGGTATGACATAAAACACTTCGCACAGTTGAGCGACGTAGCGTCTCAACTGAAGACCTACGGGAAAGCTCAGATGGGCAGCGTAGTCGTGTTTGAGAGAAGAACCGAACACGAGAAAAGTTCAACGTCAAGGACCGGAACGTAGAAAGGTACTGAAATGTTCGCGCAGGCCCTGTTAAGCGTTGCATCAGGATTGACCTCGGCACTTGTAGTCCTGTTCGATATCGTGCCGGGTGTACACCCTTCCTCTGCTCCCGCAGTGGTGGCCGGGATAGCCTTTGCTCCTGTTGCTCTACTCCTTCTAATCTGGATCGCGATCATGCAGGGCAAGAACAAGACACTGCTTGCCGCGAAGTCGGTCCTGGACCAGAGATGCATGAAACTCCTTCATCTCGCCGACGAATTGGAGCTCGCGCGAGAGAGGATCGCGGAACTCTACAGGCATCAGCTCACTGGAACCAGGAAGAGGGCCGAGAAGCTGACCGGCATAATTGAAGTGGCATCCACGATAAACTCCAATCTTGACCTCGACACGGTGCTCCATGCAATCGTGTCGGCTGTGAGAGAAACGCTCGGTTTCAGGATAGTTCTCTTGCGTACTCTGAATGCCGAGACTGGTGCTTTCGAGGCGAAGGCATTCGCGGGTCTTGGTCTTGATGCAATAAGAAAGCTCGAGAGCTACCCGGTCAAGATTGATGAGTTCGAGAGCTGGCTGAGGCCCGAATTTCGGATAAGTCACTCCTACTTCATCAGCCACAAGTACAACTTCTGGGACGGAAAGGATGAAACCGGAGCGTACGTGCCGGACCTCGGTCCGAGAGAAGAAGGCGAATGGCATGAAGAAGACGTGCTGTTCCTACCCCTTGTGACCAGAGACGAGAAGCTGATTGCCTACCTTTCAGTGGACGACCCCGCCGACAGAAGAATTCCTTCTCTGGAGACAATCGAAATGCTTGAAATCTTCGGTTCCCAGGCGGTCACGGCAATCGAGAACGCCAGACTTTACGGAGAACTGGAGGAGCACGCGAGACACGTAGAAGAGGCGGCGCAGAGGATGAAAGAGCTGAACGAGCTCAAATCCAATTTCGTTTCAACCGTCTCGCACGAGCTGAGGACGCCGCTCACATCCATAAAGGCATACGTGGAGACTCTCATCGAGAACATCGGTGCCAGGAACGCCAAGATGCAACTTGAATTCCTGGAGATAATAAACGAAGAGACTGAAAGACTGGCGCGGCTCATTGATGCAATACTTGATCTTTCGCAGTTGGAATCCGGCACTTTCAAGATTAGGAAAGAAGTGTTCGACGTCAATAAGGTTGTGAAGGAAGTTGTCGACGTTCTTCGTTCCATCGCCGAAAAGAAGCACGTTAAACTTAACAGTGAGCTCCCAGAGAAGGCGGTTCTTCTCGAGGCTGACAGAGATCTTGTCAAACAAGTGATAATCAATCTCTCAGGTAACGCGATAAAGTTCACGCCGGAAAACGGGAACGTGTATCTTGCCGTGCGCTGCGAAGGCTCAACAGTGCGGGTCATCGTGCAGGACACCGGAGTCGGTATACCCGTGGAGCATTTGGACAGAATATTCGATCGCTTTTATCAGGTTGATAGTTCCATCGCCAGGCAATATGGCGGCGCTGGGTTGGGTCTAACGATATGCAAGAGCATAATGGAATGGCACGGAGGTTCGATAGAAGTGGAGAGCCAGCAGGGCAAGGGTGCCAAATTCATAGCTCTCTTTCCACAGAAAACTCCGGAGTCCAGAGCTCTTGCCAACGTCAGTGACGACGAAGATCGGACGTCAGAAAACGTAGTGAAGCTCACCGTTGAAATGATTGCAGAGGTCATGAATGCAAAGACGGCGTCTCTCATGCTGGTCGATGAGGACCTTCAAGAGCTCACCATAAGAGCGGCGCTCGGCCTGGAAGACCATATCGTCAGGAACGCGCGGATCAAAGTCGGAGAGAGTATATCGGGGTGGGTAGCGAAGCACGGCAAGCCGCTTCTCATCACAAATATCGAAGAAGACGAACGTTTTGGCAAGACGAATCATCCGCAGTACGAAACGAAATCACTTCTGAGCGTGCCGGTGTGCTGCGAGGGAAAGGTGATTGGAGTACTCAACATAAACAACAAGGTCTCCTGTGCACCTTTCACGACCGACGACTCCATGCTTTTATGCTGTCTGGCGGAGAGGGTTGGAGTTGTTTGCAGAAACATAGAGTCGTACAAAAACACAAGGCAGCTTGCAGAGAGCACTGGTCACGCTCTGAAGGCTCTTATAGTGAACATGCGCAGGAACCGGCTGAAGTTGTGCTCCGGTGCTTTTGTGAACTACGCCGTAGAGATAGCAAGGCGCATGGGAATGACCGGACAAGAGCTCGGCGTAATGGCGTACGTTGCGAGCATTCATGACGTGGGAATGGTGAGAATCGGAAGGCGACTTGTCGAAAGCTCGTCTCGTTTCGGTGACAAAGAGCTTGAATTGCTGCGCAGGCATCCGGAGGAAGGTATCGAAATTGTGAAGCCGATAGAATTCATGGGACAGGTATACGAGCTCATACTCTGCCACCACGAGAGGGTGGACGGAACAGGTTATCCGAGAGGCCTGCGTGGTTACCAGATCCCGCTCGGTGCAAGAATCCTTGCCGTGGTTGACGCCTACGAGTCGATGCGCGTGGGTAGACCATACAGGGAGCCACTGGGAGAGAACGAGGCTCTTGCAGAGCTTCGCAGGTGCGCAGGCAGCCAGTTCGATGAAGAAGTCGTGGAGAGCTTAACGAAGGTTATAGAAGACGAGAAAATTGCCGGTGCAGTAGGCATCAAACTTGCGAGACACAGAGAGAGCTCTCACGATCGTTCTAAGGCAGAAATATTTACGGAAGGAGGTTGAAATTATGTCAAAGGGGAAGATCCTGGTAGTGGATGATGAAGTCTACATCGTCCACATACTGGACTTCAGCCTAGGTATGGAGGGCTATGAAGTGGTCACAGCGCTTGACGGCGAGCAAGCCCTCGGTAAGGTGAAAACCGAGGACCCTGACCTCATAGTTCTCGACATCATGATGCCTAAGCTAGACGGATACGAGACGTGCAAGATGCTGAAATCTGATCCCCAGACGAAGCACATTCCTGTGATCCTTCTGTCCGCAAAGGGAAGGAATGTCGATCAAAAGATGGGATTTCAGGTAGGAGCAGACGACTACATCACCAAGCCATTCAGTCCGAAGAAGCTTGTAGAGAGGATAAACTTGATTCTCGGCCAACCCACCGCACAACAGGCAGCGAGCTAACCGGGCAGGGGGCACTGTGCAAGGATTTCCGAAGAGAACCGCGGCTGTTAGGCCTGAAAGAATCGGCCCGGCCATTGAGTACTCAATTGCGGCTCTCAATACTGCGGGATCCACTTCCTGTCCTCTGTCCGGTTCCTGCCTTGGCGTCTCCAGAATCCTACCGCACTGTCATTACTAATCTGTGACACCTAAACACATTCAGAACAGAAAAGCTGGAACATTCGAGGCAACGCGTCTCGTTCTTGCGGCGGATAAACCAGCACGTTCCGGGAAGCGCGCCTCGTTCCTTCGGCGCACATACTAGCGCGTTCCAGGAGACGCGTCCCGGGAAATGCGTCCCATTCTTGCGGGGTACCACAACCTTCTTGCGTTTGGAATGACCCAAAGATAGACTCCAACGTGTATCTTGGCGACAGGTTGACTCAGGTACGGGGACTGACTCGAGTGGCCGAAAACAAATACGTACAGGTAGCCTTTCCAATTCCGATCCTCGACACGTTCACCTACGTCGTGCCCGAGCAACTAAGGAACAGAGTCGTGCCGGGCTCGCACGTCACGGCTTTTCTCGGGAGAAGAAGGCTCTCTGGATTCGTTGTGGGCACGGAACCGCGCGAAGACCTCAAGAATGTCAAACCCCTTGAATCCCTCGTCAGATCCGATCGCGTCTTTGATGGAAGCATGTTAGAACTTGCCAGGACAGTTGCAGATTATTATCTCTGTCCTCTCGGAGAGATTCTGGCCGCCGCCTATCCAGGGCACGCGGAGAAGGGTGCGCGGTACCGTAGTCAAGCAGAGGGAGCGCACGATGGAGAGCGAACTCAGGCCGGCACATTGCCCTGCGGCGAGTGGCCCGTCGCTTCCATCCGGAGCGGCGCGACCGAGGAAGACGGGATGGGCACCGGAGAGAGCGCAGAGGCCGAAGACGGGATGGGCAGCGGCAGCCGTCTCGAGGTTGATCTCTGGAAGTATCTTGCCCCGCTTCTTGACGCTTCGAATCAGCGAAGGGGGCGGGTCTTTCTCTTGAATCTTCCGGATCAGGCGCGTGAGAGCATGTATCCTCTTTTAATCAGCCGGATCATGCAATCCGGCGGCAGCGTCATCTTTCTCATACCAGAGGTTTTTACCTCCGACTCCCTGGTCGGGCTCTTGAAGAAACGTTTTGGCGAAGAGATGGCGCTTTTTCACAGCAGGCTCCGCATATCCGAGAGAAAATCAATATGGGAGAAATCCCGCTCAGGCAAGTTGAAGCTGCTGGTGGGAACTCGATCTGCGGTCTTTCTTCCTGCCCGCGAGCTTCGACTCATCGTCGTTGAAGATGAGCACGCTGAGCCTTTCAAGCAGGAAGAGACGCCGCGCTATAACGCTAAGGAAGTAGCAGTAATACGTGGACGGCTTGCTGGAGTACCTGTGCTACTCGGCTCCGCCACTCCGTCCGTCGATAGCTTTTGGGCAGCGTCGCGAGGCGAAATGGAAACGATCGGCGGCACTGAGATCGGATTGGCGCAACCTGAAGTCAAGGTAGTTGACATGAGGCAAAGAGAAAACGTTGTTCCCCAGTCAGAGGAGCTTTCCCTGCCGCTCATTGCCGCCATGGAAAAAGCGCTCGCCGGACACAAAAAAGTTCTGCTCTTCCTAAATCGGCGCGGTTTCTATACACGCGTGCAGTGCCAGGACTGCGGCTTCCTCGAGACTTGCCCGCGCTGTGAGCTTCCTCTGGTTTATCATTCCGAAACAAAGACCATGGAGTGCCACCATTGTGCGCACAAAATTGCGGCTCCTGTATCGTGCAGAAAATGCGGCGGAACGCGTTTTCGCTACGGTGGAGGAGGGGTCGAGAAAGTCCAGACGAGACTCAAGAGATTTTTTCCCAATGCACGAATTGCAAGAGTGGACTTTGACTCTGCGAGAACCAGACCCGACGCCCTTCGGATAGCCGCGAGCTTTACAAGCGGCGACATAGACATTCTTGTCGGCACGCTGATCGTGACCAAGGGCCTGGAATTGGGCGAGATTTCTCTCGCGGGCGTCATCCACGCCGAAACCGGACTCAACCTGCCCGATTTCAGGTCAGGAGAAAGAGCGTTCCAGATTCTCTCCGACGTGGTGTCACTGGTCCGCGAAGGGGGTGGAGAGGTGATCGTTCAGACCCTCAACCCTCAGCACCACAGCTTGCGGGCCGTCGTCGAGCACGAGCCCCGAATATTCTATGAACAGGAATTGAAGGAGCGAAAAGAACTGGGGTATCCTCCGTTCTCCACTCTGATTTCTTTCCACGTGATTGGCGCGAATGAGGCGCAGGTGATGAAGGTAGTAAGGCAAATGGGTACGCTCGGCTCCTCTATCTCGGATGGGACAGACGGCACGATTCGGATTCTAGGCCCCTCCCCGGCAATTCCTACAAAGCTCAAAGGTCGCTTCCGCTGGTACATGAGCGTCAGAGGAGCGGTGCGCCAGGCAGTGGTGGAGGCGGCAAAGGGAATACTTTCCGAGTTTGGGGGAAAGCATGAGATAGGCGGCGTTACCATAAGCGTTGACGTCGACCCGGTTGGTGTCTTGAGATAATGTCAGTACTTGACAGTCCGCTTTCTGCGTTGTAGTCTCAAAGGGTTTATTTTCTCACTCATCAATTGCCTGCCTCGCGGTTGTCGCCAAGAGACACGGTCAGCCATCATCAATCGGACGGTCGATAGCATTGGTAACTCTTGAACAAGTAAGGATGTACCCCACGGTAAGGGCTCTAATAGAGAAGGCCGACCAGCAGCTCGGTGTGATTGGGTACACAGAGCATGGGGAGAGGCACGCGGGGCTCGTCGCCAATATCTCTTCCAACATCCTGAAGAGACTTGATCGCCCAGAACGCCTGGCGGAGCTCGCTTCTATTGCGGGTTACTTGCACGATATAGGGAATGCAATCAACAGAGAGTATCACGCCCAATCCGGTGCAGTAATCGCGTTCACCGTGCTGAGGGAACTTGAAGTGCCCATAGCGGAAGTGACTGAGATCATCGCCGCGATCGGCAACCACCACGAGGAGCACGGGGAATCCGTCAGTGACATCAGCGCCGCGATCATTCTGGCTGACAAGAGTGACGTCCACAGAACGCGAGTGAGAGCGAGCGGGACAATACAGCTCGACATTCATGACAGAGTGAATTATGCCGCAAAGAACTCGTTCTTGAGGGTTCACGATAACAAAAAGCTAATCTCACTCGAAGTCACGATTGACACTTCGATTTCCCAGGTAATGGAATATTTCGAGATTTTCCTCTCGCGCATGCTGGTCTCGCGAAAGGCCGCGAATTTTCTGTCGTGCTCTTTTGAGCTCATCATCAATGGTAACAAAATGCTTTAGCGCGAGTTAGCAGAGTACGCGCCAGAGTAGTTGCGTCGCGCAATTAGCAGACGTATTATGAAGCCCGTCCAGCAGTATCGGGTTCAGTTTTGATTGAAAGGCTGGTGAGATTGGAGTAACAAAATCTGTGAGGTGTTAGTCTTAACCCTAGCTCGGAGGAAGAACATGAGAGCTATTTTCAAGTCTCTTTTGATCATTTTTGCTGTCTCGATAGTCGCCAGTGGAATTCTGGCTCTTAGCGGTTGCGCAAAGAATCCTCACCTCGCCGGGGGAATACTCTATTTGAGCCAGAAGAACTACGAAAAGGCCACAAAGGAGCTGGAGACGGCCGTTCAGCAGGAGCCGAACAACGCTCTAGCGCATCTCAAGTTGGCCATGGCTTACGCCGAGATCGGTGAGACCAAGAAAGCGGGACAGGAATTCGATAGGGCGGTATCACTCGACCCAAAACTCAGGAAAGACGCTGATGCAAACAGAAAGCATTACTGGGTGGAGCATTTCAACGAAGGCGTGCGACTTTCTTCACAGGAGAAGAAATACGATGCTGCCGCAATAGAGTTTCAGAAAGCAATAGACCTTGATCCGACTGACCCCCGCGCTCTGAGCAATCTAGCGTTCTCCTACACACAGCTAGGCAAGCGCGAGGAAGCTCTTGCTATGTTCGAGCAGGCCGCAAAGATTGCGCCGAACGATCCGACCGCGAGGAAGAATCTGGCGGCAGTATACATGGACATAGGCAAGGAATATTTCAAGCAGGAGAACTATTCGGACGCCATCTCTTTTTACCAGAAGGCCCTCGACTTGGGGGCCGACAGCGTGAACGTCATGTTCCAGCTCGGGAATTGCTATTTCCAGGAGGCCACTGCGGAGACGAGCGCGACTGCCGCAAAACCGGTGTACGAGACAGCCGGGAGCTTTTACGAGACCGTCCTGAAGAAATCTCCGGATGACCTGGACGCCATGGCCAACCTCGGCATGGTCAAGCTGGCCCTGGATCAAGTACCCGAAGCGATCCAACTGCTGAACAATGTGGCGAGCAGAAACCCCAAGGTTCCTGAGTTTCACAGGATACTCGTGAGAGCCTATGCAAAGTCGGGAGAGCAGGAGCTTGCGGTGACAGAGCTCGTATTCTCCAAGGCACTCGATCCCACCAAGGGAAAGCGCGTCGCTGATCTCGAGAGCTGGCTTTCTCCAGACGGCATGAAAGCAAGGTACAGTGACCCCTCGGAAATGAAGAAGGCCCTCCAGGACCTTGGCACTCCGGAGGACGTCTATGAGTACGATGAATCCGGCAGCATGGTGGAAGTCTGGTTTTACTGGACCAAGGGATTTGCTGTGTACTTTGCCAACGGCAAGATGCCTCCGAAGAATAGAGTGACCTTCGTGCCGGTGGCTGCTGAGAAATGATGTGGCCAGGTTCTACTTAGAAGCTGATTGCGATCGCACCCTGCTCAGGAACAAGGCGATAGCAGTGATCGGCTACGGCAGCCAGGGTCGCGCTCAGGCCCTGAATCTGCGGGACAGTGGACTCGAGGTCACTGTCGGTCTGAGAGAGCGAAGCCCCTCACGCGCGAAGGCGATGAGCGAGGGAGTCCGCGTAGCGAACGTCCAGGATGCTGTCAGGGGCGCGGACGTGGTTTCTCTCTTGGTGCCCGATGAAGTGCACGGCCAGCTTTTTGACGAACACATCGGCCCGATCATGAAGGAAGGAGCCGCGCTTTGCCTGGCACACGGGCTCAGCATCAACTTCGGACTCTTGGAACCCGGAAACGATATTGACGTCTTCATGGTCGCGCCCCTCGGAGCAGGGAACGTTCTGCGACAGGTCTACCAAGACGACAAGGATCTTCCCTGCTACGTCGCCGTGCACCAGGATTTCAGCGGTAGCGCCTTCAAGATGGCTCTAGCCTATGCGTCCTCAGTGGGCTGTGCCAAGGCCGGGATTCTTGAGACTAGCTTCAAAGAGGAAGCTGAGGTAGACCTTTTTGGTGAGCAGGCAGTCCTCTGCGGCGGCCTGAGTTTCTTATTACTGCGGGCATTCGACACGCTAATCGAAAACGGTTATCAGCCCGAAATGGCATACATGGAATGCATCGATCAGCTCAAGGCCGCAGTTGACCTGATGAAGCTTTCGGGGTTGGATGCTCTGCCTGATCACATAAGTAGCCCCGCCCTTTACGGCATGCTGACGCGTGGGCAGCGCGTTATCGGGAAAGAGACGAAGAAGGCCATGGAGGAGCTCTTGCGCGAGATTCAGTCGGGGCAATTTGTGAGCGACTGGATGAGAAAAGGAACGAAGGGCAATCCTTACGTTTCCAAGTTGATCCAAGAATGGAAATCTCTTAAAATGCAAGAGGTGGGTCGCAATCTCAGAAAGCTCAAAGAATTTTGAAACAGCGACGTAGCGTGTGGGACGCGGAAAGGCTCGCACAGAGCAGACGCGAGGACGATAAATACTATCTTGACAGGTTCCGGCCTTTGCATTACCATAGCGTATGGCGATGTGGCGATAGATCTGTCCGGAGTTTTGCTTGCCTGCCGGCCTCGCTCAAGTCTCTCTCAAGTGGCATCATTTTTGCAATGTTTCGTGATTCGGGCTATGTCCCTGTGCTCAGATCCGCGTAGTTGACTCTAAGTGTAATGACCCCTTCGAGATGACTTAATCTTTTCTTCGTCATGATGTTTCATAGGCCTATCAGCATGCAAATTTCGCCAGATGTTGTCCCCATCTAGTGCGGTTCGAAAGTGAGGAGTGTGACGTATGGGCATCGCGGAAATGAAGGGTAAGACGGTCTCCGAGCTAGTTCAAGTAGCGCAGGAGCTGAACATTGCTGGCGCCAGCGGAATGCGCAAGCAGGAACTGATGTTCAAGATTCTGGAGGCTCAAACCCAGAAGAACGGCTTGATTTTTGCCGAAGGGGTGCTCGAGATTCTGCCAGAAGGTTACGGTTTTCTCAGGTCACCGGACTACAATTATCTGCCCGGCCCCGACGACATCTATGTCTCTCCATCACAAATAAAGAGGTTCGACCTGAGGACCGGTGACACCGTTTCCGGCCAGGTGAGACCCCCAAAAGACGGGGAACGATATTTCGCTCTCTTGCGCGTTGAGGCGGTCAACTTCGAAAGCCCGGAGCTTGCGAAAGAGAAGATCCTGTTCGACAACCTGACCCCGCTCTATCCGCAGGAGAAAATCAAGCTCGAGAACAAGAATCGAGACATTTCCACGAGAATAATGGATCTGTTGTCGCCCATAGGAAAAGGCCAGAGAGGTCTCATAGTCTCTCCGCCGAGAGCTGGAAAGACAATCCTCCTTCAAAAGATAGCGAACAGCGTCACCGAAAACCATCCC
>Ga0153915_10007358_pt1 | contig 10383 bp, 10 predicted proteins | sample Opewatmetagenome_2_FD_107003 | JGI IMG/M metagenome (GOLD analysis project Ga0153915, IMG submission 107003) | Freshwater wetland microbial communities from Ohio, USA - Open water 3 Core 3 Depth 3 metaG | ecosystem: Environmental > Aquatic > Freshwater > Wetlands | place: USA: Ohio, Lake Erie... | reverse complement strand
CGTCAGGGCATTCGTCATCCTTTTTAAGACGGCGTCATCCGTGATGCGCTTTCCGTCCAGATTAATATATCCGCATATTCCGCACATGGCTATCTATCCTTATACTGCACGACTATTTTTTCTTGAACCAAGTTATGGTCTTCAGAAGGCCTTCCTGGAGAGGTACGACCGGCTCCCACCCTAAAACTTTTTTTGCCCTCGATATATCCGGCCGCCTTACTTTTGGATCGTCGAGCGGAAGCTCTTTGTGGACGATCCTGCTTTTCGAGCCTGTAAGTTTGATAATGATATTGGCAAGCTTCATGAGTGATATTTCGCTAGGATTTCCTATGTTTACGGGCATGTGCTCTTTTGATAACAAAAGCTTGTAGATTCCATTTACCAGATCCGAGACATAGCAGAAACTGCGTGTTTGAAGACCGTTACCGTAAACGGTTATGGGCCTATTCGCAAGCGCCTGCGTCATAAAATTCGGTATGGCCCTGCCATCTTCTCTCCTCATCCTCTCGCCGTATGTATTAAATATCCGAACAATGCGCGTATCAAGGCCGTGATAACGGTGATACGCCATCGTAATGGCTTCGGCAAACCGCTTCGCTTCGTCATATACGCCGCGCGGGCCTATGGGATTGACATTGCCCCAGTATTTTTCCGACTGAGGATTAACGAGCGGATCGCCGTAGACTTCGCTCGTCGACGCCAGAAGAAAACCGGCTTTCTTTGCCTTCGCAAGGCCAAGCGCATTGTGAGTGCCCAGAGACCCTACCTTAAGCGTCGGGATGGGATACTTCAGATAGTCTATCGGGCTAGCCGGGGAAGCAAAATGCAGTACATAGTCAATCTTACCCTTTACTTCGATCTTTTTGGAAACGTTATGCTTTATAAATTCGAAATCTTTGCTCTTCAAGAGATGGCTTACATTCGACAACTTGCCGGTTATGAGGTTGTCCATGCAGATTACACGATAACCTTTATACAGAAATAGCTCGCAAAGATACGACCCCAGAAACCCTGCACCGCCCGTTATAAGCACTGTTTTTCGCATATAGAATATATTCCTTCCTGTATTATTTAGCGTCTTTTTAATCTTTTACTGCGACGATCAAATCCTGACAGCTTAGATAAATCGGCCTTCCGCACCACGAACCATAATGAATAGGCCCATTTATCTTAAAACCGTACTTTTTATAAATATCCAAAATAAACTTTTCGTCATAACATACCGCAGCCTCCGGCTTGTCTTTATCGATCGTGCGGTAATTATTACAATCATATTTAAAATCGAGCCTGGTCTTGCCCTGGCCCATCAGGCGCATCGATTCATCGTTTGCTAAAAAAAATGTGACTAGGCACCTTCCCCCGTCTTTCAACGTCCTCGCGATTTCAGAGAAATAGTTTTCCATATCCGGCGGAAGCATGTGCGTAAAAACCGACGTCAAAAAAACAAAATCAAAAGAATCGTCATTATAGGGAAACCTGTATGCCGAGGCAGGATATTTTCCTTTTGGGTTATAGTTTTTGTTATATATATCGGCCAGTTGAAAACGAAAATTCGGATAGCGTCTTGTTATATTCAGCTTGCACCAATCGATCCCTTTTTTGACGATATCGAATCCCTCATAACTTCCGCTTTTATCCAGATATCCGGCCAGAGGCACGGCCATCCTGCCTATACCACAGCCCACGTCCAACACGTTCTGTCCAGGCGCAAGAGCTCCAAGCTCTACAAAATATTTAAAAAACTCTTCGCCGGTCTGTCTAAAATCACCGTCTCCGACGAAGTTTTTACGGGCCGGGGGCGTAAGCGCATCACGCTTCCCCGTCCAGAGCTCTATGTTATCGGCCAGCAGGTTCCTTATCTTTTTTATCATCATAATCCTTTGCGCATCTGAAACCGGCATATACATTATGCGAAATATATGGCGGCATATCAATATAATTTGTAGGGGCAATACGATGTGGATAGCTATACCAGCTTCCGCCTTTCAAGGCATATCCATCCTGAAACAAATTTTTTCTGCCGGGGTACTTCGTAATAAGATCTTGGGACGTCATATATCCGGTCATTTGAAAACCGGGCTTCACTGTCCATTCCATTACGTTACCAATAAGTTGCCTCACACCCCATTTATCATCGCCTACCGGAAACGCATATACCGAGGCATATACGCCAAATCTTAGGTTCGTCCAATCATTGCGATAATTCGCAACACGTAGATTTATTGCAGAATCCCCCCATGGATATTCCGATGAATAGTTATTGGTAGCCGCCCTTTCCCATTCTATTTCGCTGGGAAGCCTTTTGCCTTTCCATTTCGCATAGATCCGGGCGCCGTATGCAGTAACGTTGTTTGCCGGCAAATCCCGACGATCATCCCGGGGGCGATACTTACCGTCGATCTTCACGATATTGGCAAATTCATCCTCACCCATCAGCAGCTGGTCGGCATTTCCGAAAGCATTTAAAAATTCCGCATACTTTTCGGCTGTTACTTCGTATTTGTCTATATAAAACGGGTGCTCGAAAAATTTGAGCATCAGAGTCAGTTGCTGTTTTTCCGCGGCGTTCTTGACCTCCGGGCCGAAGATCTTCTCCGCGTCGAGTGCGGCCGGCGGAATGAGCACCATCTCATCCGGATCGAAATCAGGCGGCCTTACCGCATCGGCAGCCTTGACCCCGGAAGCAGGGGCCGGGCTGAGCCCGGACTTGGGATATACCTGATACAAAGGCCCGGTGGACTTAAGATAATAACTACCGAAATCCAGGCTATCGAGTTTCGTATACGGAACTACATACACCGGGAAATCATATATATGCCCGCTTAACTTCTTTTCGAAAATCTTCATATGCTCGGCACCGCCGGGAAAGTCGAAGTTATAGATGTTTACGTCCCACCGGTTCTTATTCAAAAACTGGTAATATATAAGGACGTACTGCGGAGTGTAATTCGCGTAAATAACGGCGTTCGGTTCGGCTATTTTAAATACCTCCGCGCCGAACCTGTGCGTACTATCGTCTCCTCTTTTAGGCGGAAAGAAAAAATACCGACGGAAATCCCTGTATTTGAGATAATTCCTGGGACCTCTATATAAATTAAACCACTTATCCAGGACAGGCATGCTCAGGTACAAAGCCATCGGCAATAATACGACCAGAACAAGAACACCAACAGAAAATCTTCGGGCTATCTTCGGATCGCGGCTAAATATTTTCCAGGAGCTTACCCTTAAGAATCCCATGCCGATAAATATGCTGAATAAAACGTAAGAGCCTATGTAAAAGGTGGGCCGGTCTACTTCGCCTATCGAGATCGTGGAATAAACCGACGGGAAAAGTACGCATAATAGATAAAAGCTCGCGAAGAATAATACCAGAGATATTTTTTTTGAGATATTGGCCATGCCTATAAAGCCCAGCGCAAAGCCTATAATCGGAAACTGATATAAAAGGTACGTGAAATATTTAAACAACTCCCGGATATTGAAATTCCTGGCTATGGAAGAAGTTCCGGCAAAGCAGGTATCTTTAAAAAAATTATAGTAACTATTCAATAACCCTGAACTGCCGTTAGCAAGAAAACCCATTGTCGAGTTCAGGACCAAAGAAGGTGCCAATGCGGCAAATAGGCAAAGCGCGTATGTCCCGGGCCGTCGCGGCAGGTTGCGGAATTCGAACAAAAAAAATAAAAAAATCGGAGGCATGATCAGAAAGATCAAGCGATGGTGAGTGATGCCCAACCCAAGGAATATGGCTATATAATAAAGATAACGGTCCTTGTGCGTATCGGCCCACTGCACGATATTATAAATAAGGACGCTTACGATAAAAAAATGCAGGGTATAGACCTCTCCCAGGTTCGACTCGAGCCAGAAATGATGCGAAAATAGTAACGACAACGCCCCTGCAAGCGCAGCAAGAAAACAGGAGGTCATCCTCTTTATGATCAAAAAAACCATAAAAACAGTAAGGCCTCCGAAAAACGCAACCATTGTATTCATTTTATAGGCGGCATTCTGTCCGGGCAAGATATGATTAAAGCACTTTCCTAAAATGGTAAATAAGGGATAGTCTGCGGTTCGGCGGAAAAAGGTATTATCAAAATCCGGCAATTTGTAGAATTTGGGAATGGGCGATTTGATAACGGACAATACCCATGAGGGACTGTCTCCACCTCCCCAATTTACATAAAACGAATTAGTGTAGCAATAAAATAGGATAAAAAAAGAAAGCAACGCGGTGCTTAACAGGTATTTCTGTCCAAAAATAGCGGCGTATTTTTTCATTATTGTTGCGAATTTTCAGGATAAGATACTAATAAATCCTGCACCCTTTGGATGTGTAAATTTTTATATTGCGCAATTTTAATAAAGGCCTGAGCTTCCTATTTAGAAAAAACTCTATAACTTCATGCGTTTCATTTACCCGGTTGAAAGTAACAAGGCTGTAGCTTCCATAAAAACATTTCTCTACTATATAGAACTGCCGGATTTTTTCGGGCGTGGGCGCGGGTACGGCCAGCTTTGCCTGCCGTTCTTCGAGTTTCCTTATCATCCTGAAATGAGATTCCCCGGATTTGAAGCCTATCCAGAAAACCAATAGACAAAAACACGCAGTAAGAATTATTTTTCTTATCCTATCCATATATCCCCCATAGTATTAAGGTTATTATGAACATCCGTAAGATATCTTTTGATATCGTTATGGAATAGACGAATTGCGTAGGTAGAAACAGGGCTATTATTAAAAATATATTCGCTGCCAGTGTCCCGAAACGGCGTCTTGCGATCTTAAAAAAAAGATAAACAGCGCCGAGGCTTAACGCAATATTTATCACCCTGCTCCAGATCGAATAATCGCCTAATAAAAAATATGTAATGCCGATAATGTAAAAATAATGATAAATCTCGTTACGGGAAAACGGGTTTGCGAGGCCCTTATCCGATGCTATGCATAAAAACACTTCTCGCCCCATCTTATCGGAGGGTGCCTCGCTCGCAGGGAGAGAATAATTATCGTACCCCCTAAGGATAAGAGACACGTATTTTCCTCCTAGCGAGTAAAACCGGCTGTCCGGCACTATTATATCTTTGCCGGTCATGGAAAAAGATACATCGAATGCCGAAGCCAGAATGACTCTCACAAGAAAGACTATGAGGATAAGCTTTTTGTAATCAAGCCTGTAAACCCAGCCGAGCCTATCAGGATATATATCAATTCGCATATCATACCGTGTCTTATTAGCGCTTCTACCACTACCCCGTGAATCCCCGCATAAAAAGATATTATAATAAAGGCGGCTATGATTAATGGGACCCTGGTAAAATATTTAACAGCCCCATATAAAGCAAAAGGAAGCATAACGATATTTAAAACAACCTGAGGGCTGAAGACGCATAAGAATACAGGTTGAAACAAAATATGGAATATGGCATTTAAGAACACCGGAACGATCATTCTTATAGAAAAACCGTTTATGCCATACTCTGCATAATCTTTTTCCGGAAGCAGGAAATAATGCCGGCCGGACTCCCAGATGCGCGCATAATGACTAACGAAGTGAGAACCGACTTTAGCGTTCAAGCCGGACACGGTATTATTCAGCAGCTCCGCGCCGATACCGGATGATATGATGAACCCTGCAAGAAACAGGGCAATGGAAACGATAACTACAAAAAATATACTTTTAAAACGCCGCGGGTCCATTCTACCCTCTCCTGAACCAATCCACCGTCATCGCAAGCCCATCTTCAAACGATATCGTTTGCTTTATGCCTAAAAGGCGTTTGAGTTTGCCGATGTCCGCGTACGTTTTACGGACATCGCCCTTTCTCTTGGGGATATAGGACGGCCTTATATTCGTCCGGAATATATGGTTAAGCTGTTTCACGATACCGTTTATGGATATGGTCGTTCCGCAGGCAACGTTAAAGACCTCGCCGCCTATGCTGGGAGTTACGCATGCCCTAAGGTTTGCCTCTACAACGTTCGACACGAATGTGAAATCCCTAGACTGCCTGCCGTCCCATTCCACCACAGGCCTCTGGCCTTTGAGCATCCTGAATATGAATATCGGTATTACCGCCGAGTATTTTGACTCGGGGTTCTGCCTCGGGCCGAATACGTTGAAGTATCTCAGGGAAACCGTTTCCAGGCCCAGTGTCCTGGAAAACATCACGCAATAATTCTCTGCCGCAAGCTTCGATACGCCGTACGGAGATATCGGCGCCGGCAGGTCCGTTTCCTTCTGCGGGAACCTTTTGGCGTCGCCGTACGCCGCACTCGAAGATGCGTATACAACCCTTTTTACGCCGGCCTTTTTTGCCGCGACAAGAACGTTCAAAGTTCCAGCCACATTTATATCATTGCAGGTAAAAGGGTCTTCCACCGATTTCGGGACTGACCGCAGAGCCGCCTGATGAATCACATAATCGACACCCTTCATACATCCGTCCAGGGCCTTCTTATCGCGTATATCGCCCTTTATCAGTTTAATCTTTCCCAGGAACGGTTTGATATTTTCCATCTTCCCGGTCATGAAGTTATCCAATACGCTAACCTTTGCCCCGCGTCTTACCAATTCCTCGACGATATTAGAGCCGATGAAACCTGCCCCGCCTGTAACAAGATATTTTGCCATTATAGCCTCATGTATTATTGATCTCAAGGTCAGCTTCGACCATCATTTTTACCAATTCCTTTAAATCTACTGTCGGACGCCACCCCAGCTCTCTTCTGGCAACACTACTGTCACCCCTTAGAAGTTTCACTTCGGCCGGCCTGAAAAAGGCCTTGTCCACCTTTACATATTTCTTCCAATCAAGTCCCAAATAACCAAAGGCAAGCTCGGCAAATTCCCGTACCGAATATGACTTGCCGGTCGCAATAACATAATCTTTCGGCGACTTGCGCTGCATCATCAGCCACATCGCCTTAACGTAATCTCCGGCGAAACCCCAGTCCCTTTTCGCGTCGAGATTACCCAATCGCAGTTCGTGCTCAAGGCCGAGCTTTATCCTCGCCGCGGCATTAGTTATTTTACGCGTAATGAACTCGTATCCGCGTCGCGGGCTTTCATGGTTAAAAAGAATACCCGATATGGCAAATAGGCCGTATGCCTCGCGGTAATTTCTGGTTAAATCGAAACCGGCGACTTTAGATATGCCGTAGGGAGAGCGTGGATGAAAAGGCGTCTGTTCATTTTGCGGGCTGATCGAAGTATTTCCGAACATCTCACTGCTTCCGGCAAAATAAAATTTGCACCTGGGAACCACTTCTTTGATCGAAGACAGGATAAAGTGCGTCCCGTTAATATTTGTATTTATAGTAGAGAATTCGTCTTCGAAAGAATAGGTAACGAAACTTTGAGCGGCCAGGTGATAGCATTCGTGCGGCTTCACCTTTTGGACAGCCTTAAAGATGCTTGCGTAACTCTCTAACGATGCGCAATGCAGCTTCACCTTGTCGAGAATATGCACTATTCTCCATAGCCTGTGCTTCTGGTCTTCGAGAGCTACGCGCCTGCATATGCCGTGGACTTCATAGCCCTTGTCCAAAAGAAACTCGGCAAGATACGATCCGTCCTGCCCGGTTATTCCTGTAATGAACGCTTTTTTTTGCATCTTGCCAGGCCTCTCGCTATAGCACTATTATATTCGACCTATCTTTGACGCCTTTCAGCACGTTCCTGGTATCGACTACCAGGCGTGAATTATCTACGATAAAATTCCAATCTACGTTGGAATGGTCGGTAACAATAACGACGCAATCAGAATCTGTAAAAGAATTTTTATTAAATGGTACACTTTTAAGATTGATGCCATGTATCTTGAGGTACGGCAAGTGCGGATCGTAATAGGAAACGAGTGCTCCCTTTTTAATCAATATATCGATAATCTCAAGCGCCGGGGATTCGCGCAAATCTTTAACATCTTTCTTGTACGCGGCACCCACAATAAGCACCTTAGAACATTTCAGAGGCTTATTTTGGTCATTCAGGCCGTCCATGACCTTACTTACCACATGCCGCGGCATTTTGGAATTAACATGCGAGGCAAGATCTATGAAACGTGCTTCGAACCCATGCATGCGCGCCTTCCATGAAAGATATATTGGATCGATAGGTATACAGTGTCCGCCAACGCCGGGGCCGGGATAGAAAGGCATGAAACCGTACGGCTTTGTCTTTGCGGCGTCGATCACTTCCCATACATTTATATTCATCCTCTCGCACATCAGCATGATCTCATTGACGAGGCCTATGTTCACTATCCTGAAGGTGTTCTCCAGAAGCTTCACCATCTCGGCTACCTTGCTGGAAGAAACCGGAACAACGTGATCTATGGCCTGTTCATACAGGCATTTTGCCAATTCCGTCGATTTTTTCGAAATGCCGCCTATGATTTTAGGTGTATTCTTGGTATCGTATTTTTTATTACCGGGATCGACCCTTTCCGGAGAAAATGCAAGGAAAAAGTCTTTACCCTCTTTAAGGCCGGTGGATTCCAATGTTGGGAGCATTACTTCTTCCGTAGTTCCGGGGTACGTTGTTGATTCCAACACCGCTATCTGACCGCGTTTCATGTATTTTTTTATGTTTTCCACGGCAGCCACTATATATGAAACGTCCGGTTCTTTTGTTTTATAGAGCGGTGTAGGGACGCATATTATCACGGCATCCAGCTTACTGATAGCTTTAAAATCGGCCGATACCGTGAATAGCCCATCGTCCATTACCGCTTTTATATCCGACGACGTCACGTCCAGTATATAGGAGTTGCCTTTCTTCAGGCGGCTGATTCTGTCCTTGTCGATGTCCATGCCGTACACCTTGAATCCGTTTTTCGCAAAATTAACGGCTAGCGGCAGTCCCACATAACCAAGTCCTATTATCCCTATCTTTGCTTTCTTCTCAAGAATCTTACGTTTTATCGTATTAAACATTGTCGTCTCCTGTATTTTTCGAAATATATTCCCTTAATGCATCCTTCCAATTTCTCATCCTGTAACTCGTAAAGTTAACGAACTTCGAGTTATCCAATACCGACATTGCCGGGCGCACGGCCGGCCTATTTAATTCCTTCGAGGATATCGGCCGCACCTTAGTCTCGGAACCGATGAGCTTCAAAATCTCTTTTGTATATTCATACCACGAAACACTCCCCGAATTCGAAACGTGGTATACACCGTAACCTTTTGCGTTTGCCTTATCTATCAAAACACGTAAGGCTTTTGCCAGATCTACCGTATAGGTGGGCGAACCCACCTGGTCGTCGACTACTTTTAATTCTTTTTCCGTCGCGGCTTTTTTGCGGATGATGTCGACAAAGTTCCTGCCGTTCTTCCCATAAAGCCAACTAGTGCGGACAATGAAAAATTTATCGACCGTTTCCCTGACTTCATCCTCGCCCTTTAATTTTGACTCGCCATACACGCTTAATGGCGACGCAGCATCATTCTCGAAATAAGGACTGCCCTTCTTGCCGTCATATACGAAATCCGTGCTGATATATATAAGAATCGCGTTTATATTTTTACAGGCCAGGCATACATTCCCCGTCGCTTTTACATTTAAGGCGTATGCCTTTTCAGGGTCCTTCTCGCATCCGTCCACATCGGTCATCGCCGCCGCGTGGATAACCACACCCGGAGCAATTTTTACGATAGTTTCGGCCGTCTGCTCTTCGTTCACAAGGTCGCACTTGTAAAAATTGCCGCCCTCTATCCGGCCGTTTTCGGATAAATCGATGCCGGACAGATCATATTTTCCGGCAAGCTCTTTCGAAAGATCGCACCCGAGCATCCCGCTCGAGCCCGTAATCAGTATTTTATGTCTTTGCGGCATTTAATAAGTTTTTTCCACCAGGCGCGGTTATTTATATACCAGTTCACGGTAAGTTCCAGCGCCGAGGCAAAATCATGCCCGGGCCGCCATCCTAGAGACTTGATCTTACTGATGTCGAGCGCATATCTCCTATCGTGGCCCGGCCTGTCCTTCACGTGCTTTATAAAGCTTTTATCCTTACCCAGTAGATCCAGCAATTTATCCGTAAGCTCGAGGTTTGTTATTTCACTCCCCGCGCCGATATTGTAGATTTCGCCGGGCTTGCCTTTATGCAGTACCATGTCTATGCCTTCGCAATTATCTGCCACAAAAAGCCAGTCTCTGACATTCATGCCGTCGCCGTATAAAGGAACTTTTTTATCGTTCATCAGATTCGTAATAAATAACGGAATCACTTTTTCCGGATACTGGTAGGGCCCAAAATTATTGGAACTGCGCGTTATGACTACCGGCATCCCGTAGGTTACAAAATAAGACCTAGCCAGAAGGTCTGCACTTGCTTTAGTTGCAGAATATGGGCTATTGGGCTTCAGGGGATCGG
>Ga0153915_10007357_pt1 | contig 10384 bp, 7 predicted proteins | sample Opewatmetagenome_2_FD_107003 | JGI IMG/M metagenome (GOLD analysis project Ga0153915, IMG submission 107003) | Freshwater wetland microbial communities from Ohio, USA - Open water 3 Core 3 Depth 3 metaG | ecosystem: Environmental > Aquatic > Freshwater > Wetlands | place: USA: Ohio, Lake Erie... | reverse complement strand
TCTTCTATGCGCTTAGCGCGCTGGTCGGCCGGCAGCTTGGCAAGGGAGCCATAGAGTTGATCCACCGACGCCTCGGCAGCAAAGCTGGAGCACGGCCATGATGAAACTGCTACGGCAACGACCCACGTCAGAGCACGAACAAGCTTAGGCATTACGTCTTCCTCCGTTTATGGCGATGTCACTTAGCTTCCCTATATTCCAGTTACCCGCGCCATTTCAAGCCGCGCGTTTTTTGCTATGCTGGGGAATTACGGTAGGCTGGAACATTCGTGGTCGAAAGAAAACCAACACCGGGCCGAGGGGGAAAGCCTGAAGGTAGAAGGCACCCGGCCGTGCAGTTGCGTCGACGTGTCCGGGCTTGGTCAACCTGTTATTTGGTACCAGTGCTGTTTGCTCCAGACGAGTGGTTCGCAATGCACTTCAAGGCACAGGCCCATTGCCTTCTCCCGGAAGGGTTTTTCCCTCGGCCCGTTGTCTACTAAAATAATGCGGGCTAGAATCCGATTCGTGCGATAGAGAAGTCAAAGATGCGACCCAAAATCTATATCGACGGCCAAGCCGGCACCACCGCGTTGAGAATTCGCGACTGGCTCGCGGGGCGAGACGATCTCGAAGTCGTGACTCTGCCCGAAGCGTTGCGTAAAGACCACGCCGCGCGCAAGAGAGCGCTGCAGGATGCGACCATCGTGCTTCTTTGCCTCCCCGACGATGCTGCGCGCGAAGCCGCCGGTTGGCTCGCCGACTCGCCGGTGCGAATCCTCGACGCCAGCACGGCGCACCGGGTGACCGATGGCTGGATTTATGGCCTGCCGGAGCTGGTCGCCGGTCAGCGCGAGCGAATTGCCCAAGCCAAACAGGTGGCGAATCCCGGCTGCTATTCTTCCGCGGTCATCTTACTGGTGCGCCCGCTGGTCGATGCCGGACTGATCGCTCCCGATGCACCGCTTTCGATTCACGCGCTGTCGGGTTATTCCGGCGGCGGACGCTCGCTCATCGAGCGCTGGGAAGATCCAAAGAGAGGGCTGCTTAATTTGCCGCACGAAGCGCCGTACAGCATCGGCAAACTGCACAAGCATATTCCCGAAATCGTGCGCTACGGCACGCTGAGCGCCGAGCCGCATTTTTTGCCTAACGTCGGTCCGTTTCGCTGCGGCATGCGCGTCCAGGTGATGATCCCGGCCAAAGCCTTACCGAAGTTGGCCACCGGCAAAGCGATGTGGGACACGCTCGCGGCGCGCTACGACAAAGAAGCTTTCATCGAGGTCGAACCGCTTACGGATGCCTCTGAAGCGGACGAATTCACCTTCGATCCGCAAGCGCACAACGACACCAACCGCATTTCGCTATGCGTGCTACCGCATCAGTCCGGCCACATCCTGCTCATGGCTCGGCTCGACAATCTGGGCAAAGGCGCCGCCGGCGTGGCGATTCAGAATCTGAACCTCATGCTGGGCATGCCTGAAGGAACCGGATTGCCGCGCTAACCTGGGCGGAACCCAGTCTCACGGCAACGTTTCACCCGTCAACGCCGCTTCAGGAACCTGTTCGCTATGGGGCGTCGCAGCGGGAAGAATCCACAGGGCCAGCGCGCCGAGCGTCAACGAGCCGATCCCACAGAGAAGATACAGCAGGTCGGTGCCGCCTCGGTCCACGAGCCACCCCGCCGCGGTATTCGACACGATGCCGGCGATTCCCACGCTCACCATCGAAAAAACCCCCTGCGCCGTCGAGCGCAATTTCTCCGGCGCGACGGCGTCGAGGTAGAGCGGGCTGCCTAAATTCAGTCCGACGACGGTGACCCCATGGAGCGCCTGAACGGCGAACAGCAGATGGGGATTAACGACCAGCGCGCACAGAGACCAGCGCAGGCCGCCGACCAAAACACCGACGGCGAGCAGACCGCGGGCGCCGATCCGTTTTAAGCCGCTGCCGGTCAAGAGCACCAGCGGAATCTCGACGAGCAGCATGAGAATCCACATCCCCCGTATCGTTTCCATGCTGCCGCCGCGCGAGCGCACAAAGAGCGGAAAAAGCCACATCGGCCCGTGCATCAAGAAATGCGCGATAAGCGCGAACAAAAGAAACCTGACTAAGGTGCGATTGCGCAACAGCTCACGCCAGTCGCCGCGCGCGGCGCGCAGAGTCACCGCGCCTTTTTTTGGCAGGAAGACGGCGACGCATGCGGCAACCAAGACCAGCGCCGCCATGACCGGAAACATCAGCTCAAGTCCGGCCTGCGAAACAGTTGCAGCCGCCGTTGCCAACCCGTCCGACGCTCGCCGCGCGTTGAGCAGCATGGGAAACCCGACAACCAAAACGAAAAAGCCGATGGTGCCCCACACCCGCACATGGCCGAAGGCGTGAGGCCCGGCACCGCGCAGTATGCCGAAGCTTACGGAGGTCAAGATCGGAAACACCGCGGTCCCGAGCAGCGCCAGCACGATCATCGCTGCAACGATGGGCCAAAAACCTTGGACGAAGCCGAGTCCGAGATATCCCAACGCCGTGCCCAATGTCAGCCATGCCAATATCCGGCCACGCGCCCCGGTCCGGTCCGCTACTTGCCCCCAAAACGGTTGCGCAATCATGCCGACGAGGGGAGGAATGGCGAGGATCACTCCCAACTCTGTCCCCGACAGACCTGCGTTCTCGCGAAGGTAAAGGCTGAAATATGGGAAAAATATCCCCAGCGAGCCGAAGTAAATAAACCAAAAGAGCGTGAGCGGAATAGAATGCCACATGGCGCGATGATAGCATCGAATTACGCCGTCTACGACGGCGGTTCCGAACGTTCCAACGGTTCCAATCGTTTCACGGGTTCCAATCGTTCCAATAGTTCCAATAGTTCAAAACGTGAAACTCCGGATGACCATTGGAACGACTGGAACCACTGGAACGTTTGGAACGTGAGCGCGACGAATTGATATGAACTGCGACGCCACCGGAATCATTCACACGATCGGCCACTCGACGCGGACGGTCGAAGCTTTTCTCGCGCTGTTGAAAACGCACGCGATCGAGCTCCTCGCCGACGTGCGCCGCTGGCCGGCGTCGCGCCGTTATCCGCACTTTCATCGCGAGGCGTTGTCGAATGCCCTGCGAGACGCCGGCGTTGCATATATCTGGCGTGGTGATCTCGGAGGCTTTCGTAAGCCGGCGCCAGATTCAGTGAATACCGGCTGGAGAGTCGGCGCGTTCCGCGCCTACGCCGATTTCATGCTGACGGCGGAATTCCACTCGATCCTAGTTGAGATGGAAAAGCTCGCGGAGGAGAAACGTATCGCTCTCATGTGCGCCGAAGCCGTGCCTTGGCGCTGTCACCGCCAACTACTCGCCGACGCATTCTTCGTGCGCGGCTGGCAGGTGCGTCACATCATGGAGAACGGCTGCCGCGAACACCAACTGCCACAGTTTGCCAGCGCGCAAGGGACACGAATTTTGTATCGCGGCTTGGTCTAATACCACTTCGGCGACCGGCCAACGCCGCTTGGCTTTTTAGCGGTGAATGCGCAATCGACAAGCGTCGGCGTTTTTGCTATGTAGCTAGCTGCGTTTGCAGTAATGACCAGTGCGAGGTTGCCCCATTCTATCTCCGTCAGCTAGAGCCACGTCTCGAAGAAACTTCAACTTCAGTGCCGCCGACGACAATCTGTCGAACAGTTGAAAAAGTCGAACTTGCTTCAACGAAGCGAACCGGAATCCGTTCACCCGGAAAGGAATTTTGGCATGCGATGGTCTCTCAAGCAGATTTTGATAGGTAAACCTAAAGACCCCCTTGACCACAAGGTTTTTCACCAAATTTCCTTGGTCGCTTTTCTCGCTTGGGTTGGCCTTGGCGCAGACGGCTTGAGTTCCTCGTCGTACGGACCGGAGGAATCTTTCAAGGTGATTGGCCAACACACCTATTTGGCCATCGGTTTGGTGGCGGCGACAGCCTTCACGGTGTCGATTATTTCTTATGCTTACTCGCGGATTATTGAGCATTTCCCGACAGGGGGCGGGGGGTACGTTGTCGCGTCCAAGCTGCTCGGAACAAATTTCGGCGTTCTTTCCGGGTCGGCGCTCCTGGTCGATTATGTTCTAACGATATCGGTTTCCGTCGCTGCCGGGACCGACGCGACTTTCAGTTTTTTACCCGTGACTTGGCAGCCGTGGAAGGTTGCGGTGGAATTGATGGTGATCGCTCTTTTGATGGTTATGAACATTCGAGGAGTCAAAGAGTCGGTGTCGATATTAGCGCCGATTTTCATTCTCTTTCTTATAACCCACGCGATTATTATTTTCAGCACTGTCGGAATGCACTTGGCAGACATCAGGCCCATCGTCCATGAAACCACGACTGGCTTTCGGAACGGCTTCGCCAGCTTGGGCGCGACCGGGCTCATGGCCCTCTTCCTCCGGGCATACACAATGGGAGCCGGCACGTACACGGGAATCGAGGCGGTTTCCAACGGACTTCAGATCATGCGTGAGCCATTGGTAGAAACCGGCAAACGAACCATGCTGTACATGGCGACTTCCTTGGCGATCACCGCCGGCGGTATCATTTTCTGTTATCTAGTCCTCCATGTGACGCCAGTCGATGGCAAGACAATGAATGCGGTGATGACGGAGAAATTTGTCGCGAACCTGAGTTGGCTCAGTCCCGCTACCGGTCACGGGTTTATCCTGCTCACGTTGATTTCCGAGTCGGTGCTCCTTCTGGTCGCGGCCCAAGCGGGATTTGTCGACGGCCCCAGGGTCATGGCCAATATGGCGCACGACTCCTGGCTGCCCCATCGTTTCGGCCTGCTGTCCGATCGGCTTACTATTCTTCATGGGATTATGGTCATATCCGCCGCTGCCATTCTGACGCTGTTATATACCGGCGGCGATATCAGCACTCTGGTTCTTATGTATTCCATCAACGTGTTCCTGACCTTTTCACTTTCCGAGTCGGGGATGATCCGTTTTTGGATCCTCCATCGGCAAAAGTATCCTGACTGGTCCCGCCATATCGTCATTCATCTCATTGGTTTTGTCCTCTGTTTTACCATCCTCATTATTAGCATCGTGGAGAAATTCACCGAGGGCGGCTGGATCACGCTGATTATCACCTCGGCACTGATACTTCTCTGTTACGGGATTCGGTGGCAATACAACAGGACTCAAGCAAGCTTGAAACAACTCGACGACAGCCTGATCAATATCCCGTTTACGCCGGATCTCAAGCCGACTCCGGCGCTTGATCGGAATGCGCCGACGGCGGCCTTGATCGTGCGGAACTTTGACGGTCTCGCCATCCATTCGCTCCTGAGCATCCCCCGGCTCTTTCCAAACTATTTCAAAAACGTCGTCTTTATATCAGTAGGCGTCGTCGATTCCGCCACATTTAAGGGCGCCGAGGAAATCGAGAACCTAAAGGGCGCGACGGAAGATAATCTCAAGAGCTTCGTCGAGTATGCGAATTGCTTGGGGTGGCCCGCGGAATTTCGTATGTCTGTCGGCGTAAGCTTACTCGACGAGATCGAAAAAGTTTGCAAATCAGTCGCCAAAGATTTTCCAAGGGTGATGTTCTTCGCCGGGAAGTTGGTTTTTGAGCGAGAGCGTTTCTTTAGTCGTTTTCTCCACAACCACACCCCTTACGCGCTCGAACGCAGGCTTCAATTCGAAGGCATGCACCTCGTAATCTTACCTGTGCGAGTTTTCGAAGTAACTGGGTCGGGGAGCGATCAGTTAACTTCATCGTAAGGTCGACACCTCCCACCGACAGATATGGATCTTACGGTACACGATATAGGCTAATTGACTCTCAATCTTACTGAGAGCATAAATTCAACACTTAGGGAAATGGAACCTCGTACCCCTCCAATTGCGCCGGCAACCTTCCTCCAGGTGCTCGTCATTGACGACGAAAAGAATATTCGCGCCACGTTATCTCTCTGCCTTGAGCAAACGGGCTGCCAGGTAACCGCCGTATCGTCCGCGGAAAGCGCGTTGAACGCGCTGACACAACAAACCTATGACCTGGCATTCCTTGACCTACGCCTAGGGGAGTCGAACGGTCTCGACCTTATTCCCAAACTGCTAGCTGACGCCCCGAGCCTGTTAGTGGTTGTCATCACCGCCTACGCGACCATCGATAGCGCGGTCGAAGCCATCAAGCGCGGGGCCGCCGATTACCTGCCGAAACCATTTACGCCGGCGCAGATTCGACATGTCGTCGATCAGTGCGTCAGACGGCGCGAGCTATCAAGCCGTGTTGTCGACCTCGAAGGACGCTTGCGTGAGGCCGCGCCCGATATCGACCTCGAGAGCGATTCGCCCAAGGTCCGCTCCGTGCTGGAAGTCGCCGTCAAGGTCTCAGCCTCGGACGCGCCGGTGCTGCTGCGGGGCGAAAGTGGCACCGGCAAAACCGTTCTGGCCCGCATGATCCACTCCATGAGCCCGCGCAACCGCCAGCCCTTCGTCGTGGTCAGCTGCCCTACGTTGTCCGAAGAACTTCTCGCTAGCGAGCTTTTCGGCCACGCCAAGGGCGCCTTCACCGGCGCCGTCCGCGATCAAGCGGGACGCGTCGAAGCCGCCGAGGGCGGCACGCTTTTTCTCGACGAGATCGGCGAGATCTCGCCATCACTGCAGGCGAAAATGCTCAGATTCCTGGAAGAGAAGGAGTTCGAGCGCATCGGCGAAAGCAAAACCCGGCGCGCCAACGTGCACCTGGTGGCCGCGACCAATCGCGATCTCGAAGAGCATGTTCGAAAAAGCCTCTTCCGCGAAGACCTGCTTTACCGGCTCAACGTCATCGACTTACAGCTGCCGCCGCTGCGCGAACGGCCTGAAGATATTTTGCGCTTGGCGCGGCGATTCCTCGTTTTCTTCGCTAAGTCGGCGCGCCGCCGTCCGCAAGAGTTATCCAAATCCGCCGAAGACGCGCTCAGGTCATACTTATGGCCGGGAAACATTCGCGAGCTTAGAAACGCGATCGAACGTGCCGTGATCCTCTGGCCCGCGCAGGTGATCGAGCCGGACGCCTTTCCCGCCCACATTTCAGCGCGCGCCAGGTCGGAATCTCCGCAGTTAGGCGGTAATTTTTCGTTAGACGTTATTGAGCGGGAACATATCACTCGAATCGTTGCTCGAACGCCGACGCTCGAAGAGGCCGCGGCAATCCTCGGCGTCGACTCGTCGACTCTGTGGCGCAAGCGTAAGAAATTTGGGGAATAATTTCACACACCCCCTTTCGGCTTGATGTGCCCTAAGCGCATGAGCGCGTCGCGCGCAGCGTCAAACCTTTGGTCGGCATTAAGGGCCATATAGTAGTAATGCGCCGCTTGACGCGCGTCCCCCTCCGCCTCGCATAGAGCGCCTAGTTGATAATAGGGTTCCGGCCGCGTGAGATCACGCAGCATCGCGGTCTTGAGATAGGTGCGGGCCTCTACCAAGGCTTTGCGCTCCTGAGCCAACTCCACCAAGTGAAGAAGATCCTCGACGGATCCAGTCGCCCCTAGTTGTTGTCGCTGGAGAATCTCTTCGCAGAGCAGCCGGATAGTCTTTGGATCGAACGGCTTCTCCAGAAAATCCACGGCTCCAAGCTTCATGGCTTCGACGGACCGTCCCACGGTTCCATAGGCAGTCAGGATGACGACTGCCATCTTTGGCTTGAGTCCTCGGACATAGCGGAGCAGTTCAAGGCCGCCCATCTTGGGCATCTCGATATCCACGAAGGCAATATCGTAATGCTGTTCCTTGCATTTGGTGAGAGCCTCCTCGCCTTCACCGGCCGTATCGACCTGATAGCCGGCCGCCTCAAGCACCATGCCGAGATTCTTGCGAATGTTGCGTTCGTCGTCGACGACGAGGACGCGAGCTTGCGATGAGTTCATAGCACGGCCTCCTTTGTGTTATTGGCTACGGCAAGTGGCAGCGTGAACCAAAAAGTACTCCCCTCTCCGGGTTGACTTTCTACCCCGAGCTCCCCACTGTGTCCTTCCACAATCTCCTTGCTAATGAATAGGCCCAGGCCGACGCCGCTTGAACTAGAGCCCGGCACGCGAAAAAACTTGTCAAAAATCCGCTCTTGATATTCCTTGGGGATTCCCGTGCCGGTGTCGGCGACAGTAAAGCGCACGGCGCCGTTAATGACCTCGGCGCCTAACGCGACGCTGCCGCCCTTCGGCGTGTACCGCAGCGCATTGCCGATAAGATTGGAAAATACATGCCTGATGCGCTCGTGGTCGGCGAGCACGCTCACCTCGGGCAGCGGCAACTGAGCGCTCAGGTTCACGCCCTTGGCGTCCGCCTCCGCCTTATACTCATCGATGGCGGTGGTGATCAGGCCGGAAGCCCCACGGGGCAACGGGTAGAGCTCGACGCGCCCGGATTCGATGCGGGACATGTCCAACAAATCGTCGACCATCGCCTGAAGGCGGTCGCAGTCCTCTCGGGCGGCGTGGAGCAGGTCCGCTTGTTTGTCCGTGAGCGGCCCCGCCACTTGCTCGGTGCATAGGTGAATGGCCATGCGCAGCGAGGTAAGCGGGGTGCGAAACTCATGGGCGACGGTGGCGACCAGGTCATTTTTAAGCTCCTCGAAGCGACGCAGCCGGGTGACGTCTTGCAGAATCACGGTGGCCGCGACCGCGACGCCGCGCATCTCGTACACCGGAGCGCCGCGCGGTAAGAAATAGCGGTCGCCCAGAAGCGTCGGAAGCTGCACCGCGTCCTCAAATCCTCTGGGGACGAAAGCGCCCTTGCCGCTCAGCACATGGCTGCGGACGCGCTCCAAGACCGCACGGACGGACGCGTTGACATTCTTGAGGGGCTCCTTAGATCCCGTGTCGGTTCTTAGCCCCAGCAGCGTTTCCGCCGCGTGATTGACGTTATGAAGGTTGCCTTCCACGCTGAAGATCACCACCGGATCGGGCAGGCTATCGATGGCCGCCTGCATGCTCGAGAAAGCCTGGAGCAGTTCTCCCAAGGAGCTTTTCCGATATTCCCCCAATCGAACCGCCATCGAATTGAAGTCTTGAGCCAAGTGCGCCAGCTCGTCGCTGCCGCGCACATGGGCGCGCGCGTCGAAATGGCCTTCGCCGATCCTGCGCGTGGCCTCGCTCAGCACCGCCAGCGGTTGCAACAGCCTGCGGGTCAAGAATGTCGAGACCAGGAGCCCCAGCGCCAGGGCCGCCAGCGCCACCGTGATCGTGACCGCGTTCACGCGCTCGGCCGTGCGCTGCACCGCGTCGCTTTTGCGGACCATGGTATCCTGATTAATCGCCAAGATCTCGTCGGCCGCCGTCTTTACTTTATAGAAGGCGGATTCGAGCTCGGTGAAATAGAGCCGCCTCGCCTCCTCGGCGTTGACGCTCCTTTGCAAGCGCTCAAACTTGGCTTGATAATCCACCCAAGCGGCGCGGAGCCCTTCGGTGAACTCCTTCTCGCCGGCTTCGGTAATGTTGCTTTCCTGCACTTTGAGCTCAGCCTCGAAGACCGGGCGATTTTTCTCCGCCTGCACGATTGCCTTTTGGCGCTCCCCCGCGACGAGAAACAGTGCCGCGCTGTCCATCCGTTCGATGGCTTCCTTCATCCGTTGGGCGGCAAGAACGCTCCGATAATTGTCTTTCAGAATGGTTTGTGAGTGGGAGCCGAGATAGGAGACCACGGCGACTGTAAATACTCCCAGGATCGCCAAGGCTAACGCGATCGGAGCCTGGGCCAACAAAAGTTTTCGATATAGGTTCATTCCTTAGGCTCCCGATCCTCCAACGAAACGATGTGCAGGTCGAATCCGGCCGCCTCAGTGACCAGTTTAAACACCGGCGACTGGCCCAACAGCCGCCGCCACCAGGGTTTGTGCGAACGGCCCACGACGATATGCCGAACCCCGTGCCCGCGCGCAAATTCGAGAAGCGCCTCGACGGGCTTGTCCGAACGCAAGCGCACCACTTCGGCGCCGAGATCCCGCCCCCGTTGTTCATGCTCCAAGAGATGACGTTGCAGGGTCGAATCGATTCGATGATTGGCTTCTTGTTTCGTCTCGACATGCACGACAAACCACTCAGTGTTCAATCTTCCTGCCAGGCGCGAGCCCTGTCTGAGCAGCATAGCGCCATGGGGTGGAGGTCGCGTGGGCAGACAAACCATCACCCGTTCACTAGCCGCCGCTCGGCGCGCCGTATCGCTGTCGTCGGCTTTGGCTGCAACGGTGCGATCGACGCTCTCAGCGACTTCCCGCAGCGCGATTTCCCGCAGTACCGCGAGCTTTTCAGGTTGGAAGAAGTTTTCCAGCGCCCAGCCAACTTTGTCCGGCGCATAGATCTTTCCCGCGCGTAGCCGGTCGATGAGATCTTCCACCGCCAAGTCGATGTCGACCACTTGATCGGCGCGCTTGAGGATCGAGTCAGGCACGGTC
>Ga0153915_10007356_pt1 | contig 10385 bp, 13 predicted proteins | sample Opewatmetagenome_2_FD_107003 | JGI IMG/M metagenome (GOLD analysis project Ga0153915, IMG submission 107003) | Freshwater wetland microbial communities from Ohio, USA - Open water 3 Core 3 Depth 3 metaG | ecosystem: Environmental > Aquatic > Freshwater > Wetlands | place: USA: Ohio, Lake Erie... | reverse complement strand
CCAGATCGCCGAGTTGTCCAAATACATCAGAAGCCATGGAGAGAAACAAAAGTACACGTCGCTGATGCTGGGACACAACTATCACATGCCCGAGATCGAAGCCGCCATAGGCTGCGTACAGCTTAGAAAACTTCCCAAATTGGTGGCTAAGAGAAGAGCAAACGCGAAAAGATTGACTGAGAGGCTGAAGAGAGCCAAGAATCTACAGTTGCCAACAGAGCCAAAAGGCTTCAAATGCAGCTGGTACCTCTACACAGCCCGACTGAAAAACGCAAGCAGCGAAAAGAGAGACAAGCTCGTCAACAAGCTCAAAGAAAACGGCGTAGGCGCCTTTGTCTGCTACGTCAACCCAATACACATGATGCAGTACTACTCCAAGTTTGGAAAATACCGACTGCCAGAAACAGAGAAAGCCTCAAAACAAGTGTTCTCTCTGCCGGTCCATCCAGGCGTCACGCCCAAACAGATAGACTTCATAGGCAACACTGTTCTACGTCTTTTGAAGTAGCCTTTCAGAGTTAAGGTTTATATGGAATGAATCTGGTTAGTATTGACCCCAGAGTTCGGGGTTTTAACGGAGGATTACATCGTGCAGAGGAACAGAGTTATTATCATGGGCGCCGCTGGCAGAGACTTCCACAATTTCAACGTTTATTTCAGGGAAAACGACGCCTATGAGGTTGTGGCTTTCACGGCTACTCAGATTCCTGGAATCGAGGGTAGAAAATACCCGAAGGAGCTTGCCGGTCCTAAATATCCGAACGGCATTCCAATATATCCTGAAGAAGATCTGCCTAAGCTCATAAAACAGTACAATGCTGACCAAGTGATCTTTGCATACAGCGATGTTTCGCACGAGTACGTTATGCACAAAGCCTCAACAGTCTTGGCAAACTGGGCAGATTTTCGGCTCATGGGACCTAGGACCACGATGTTGAAATCAAAGCTTCCGGTAGTCTCAGTGTGCGCAGTTAGAACAGGCTCCGGAAAGAGCCAGACTTCTCGCCAAGTCGCAAAAATTCTGAAGAGCAAAGGTCTCAGAGTAGCGGCCATAAGACATCCCATGCCTTATGGAGACCTGCGTGAGCAAATCTGGGAACGCTTCGCTTCCTACGGTGACTTGGACAGGTACAACTGCACGATCGAAGAGAGAGAGGAATACGAGCCGCACATAGACAACGGCATCATAGTTTACGCAGGTGTCGACTACGAAAAGATACTTAGAGAAGCCGAGAAAGAAGCAGATGTGATAGTGTGGGATGGCGGAAACAACGACTGGTCCTTCTACGTTCCCGACTTGAACATAGTAGTTGCCGACCCGCACCGAGCTGGGCACGAGTTGCTGTACCATCCTGGAGAGACAAACCTACGAATGGCCGACATCATAATAATAAACAAGGAAGACACTGCAGACCCGCAAAAAGTGAAGCAGGTTAAGGAAAACATAAAGTCGGTTAACCCAAAGGCAACTGTGCTGGATGCAGAGTCACCTATGACCGCCGACGAGCCTGAAATCGTCAGGGGAAAGCGTGTTCTCGTCATAGAAGATGGACCGACAATAACTCATGGTGGTATGCCATTTGGAGCTGGAATGGTTTTCGCAAAGAAATTCGGAGCTCGCGAGTTTGCCGACCCAAGGCCTTATGCTGTCGGCTCCATAAAAGAGGCCTACAGGAAATATCCACACCTAAGTGCGATTCTTCCAGCCTTAGGCTACAGTGAAAAACAAGTAGCCGAACTCAAGGAAACCATCGACAAGGTGCCTTGCGACGTCGTCGTAATTGGGACACCGATCGACCTGCGCAGAGTCGTGAGTATCAACCAGCCGACGGTAAGGGTAAAATACGACCTCAAGGTATTAGGTCCAGTTTCACTCGAACAGATTCTCGATGATTTCATCAAGAAAAGCCGGAAGAAGCAATGACTGAAGAAAAACCGGAAATCTCCAGAGTAAAAGTAAAGTTCATCGTCGAAGGGCTGGGAGAAGCCGAGGGCGAGTTGGTTCGCTTCCTAGCTCCTAGAACTATTGACATGGTCGTCAGAAAACTTCCCATGGAAGGCCGAGCCGCGTTATGGAAGGAGGAAGTCTACTTCGAAACACCTATAAAGATGGGAGAAGAAAAAGCCAAGGCCACCGTTGAGGTTGGAACAATTGCCTTCTGGCCGATGGGAAGCGCCATATGCGTCTTCTACGGAAGCTCTCAACCTTACAGTCCAGTGAGCATCTTGGGCAAAGTGACTGCTAATCTTGAACTGTTCAAGCAGATAAAGAGCGGCACAAAAATCAGAATCCAAAGCATCTAGTAGATAAGTGAGCTATCATTCCACATCTTCAGGAGCCTGTCACATTCCTCAACAACTTTTTTGTCCTTGCTTCTCGTCCTCAGGACCTGAAGAAACTCGATCCTCTTTCGGTCAGAGCACTTTTCGGCTTCGCCTCCATAGTAGAGTTTGCCTTCAAGATATGTTTTCATGCTATCTGCTTTTTGAACGAATAAGCTCGCCACATCTGCAGAATTCTTCACGGCATATTTATTCGCCCATATCACGGCGTCAGCCTGCCTGAGCTGCGTAAAACCGTCGATTTCTTCAATTCGGCGTATGTACGTCCTCAAAAAATCGTAGTAACCGGCGACTTTGACAAGTTCGAGTGCTTCTCGAACTTTATTCCTGAACCTGCTGCTTCCTCGAATCTCCAAGCCGTGCTTGTAGCCTTTTCTGATATGCTCTTTGGCTTTCTCGACTTCTGTCTGAGTGTAGACTCTCTCGGGAAACTTGGGCAAACCCTACCCTTCTGATGTTTTAGAAAAACAGACTGACGTATAAATGTCGTCTTACAAGGGCATGCTAGTCAACCTTGTAGATCTTGAGGTTGTGGTTTCCGGAAACCAGCTGAATCTTGCCATTTTGTTGCAGTTCCTGGAGAAATTCTTTAGCTGCGCTTATCCGAATGTTGTAGCGGGTTGATATGGCAAAAGGCGTTAGTACATGCATTTTTTTCAGTTCAGCGATGATTTTCTCGTTCTTCGCGTCAGGTGGAACCACTGCTGACGGTCTCTTTTCTTTCGGCCCTCCTCCTGCTGCTTTTTCCTTTTTCTTCTTATCCTTGCCCTCTGCGTCTTTCTTATCCTGCATGCGTTCCATTTGTTTCAGGTTAAGCTTCTTCTTTCCTCCCATGTTCTATCAGCTTCCACAGTTGAAGACCGTATTGTGCTTCTTAAGCGTTTTCCACAGAACATGCTGCTTGAGTACTAGCGCGCGCTGCTGGCGACGAAAAGAAAAGAGAAGCTTGAGAATTCGGCTACTTACCCATCACTTTTTTTGCAGCGATCTCGATGTCTTCGGATTTGATGGTCTTCCTGCCTGCATGCATGGCAAAATCGAGTGCTTCCCTGGCGATCTTCACGCCGATTTCCTCAAGAGCTTTAGCCAGTTCTTTTGCTGCTGCTTCACTCACTCTATCGGCCCCAGCTTTCTTGCATAGTCTATGCATTGGAGCTACGGCCAACTCTAAATCGACCATAAAGAGTCCTCAGTAGCCTCTTTTACTATTTCAAGCTGTATATAAGCTTAATTCTTCTCACATTCCGAGAAAACAGTTTAAACAATGCAACGACAACCCTGGCGCTCGCTGTGATTTTTTTCAATACCCAAATACAATCCGCGGACATGAAGAGTTGCAAACCCCTCCATAGGATCAGCATGAGAAATCATAAAGGTCATAGGAGGATGTGCAGTATGTCTTAGGTGGGTTGAAATGAAGTTCGTTGATGCGCACATTCATCTTTCTAACCAAGAATACAAATCATGTATCGAGGAAGTGATTGCTGAAGCCGAAGGCTCAAAGGTCGTTGCTCTGGTTTCAAACTCGATGGACTTGGAAACCGGCCTGGGCAATCTAGAACTGTCTGAAAAATATCCGCGGTTTGTCTATTCGGCGCTAGGTGTCCATCCGTGGAGTGTGCAGACCTTGAATGAGGAAGAACTCGAGAAAACGTTGGAGCTGATCAAGAAACAAAAAGGTGACAAAGCAGTAGTTGCGGTCGGCGAGATCGGGCTAGATTCCAAGTACATTCAAATATGGGACAAACAACTGGGGGTTTTCGATTCGATGTTGCATTTGGCTGAAGACCTTGATTTGCCTGTTATCATTCATTCGCACGGCACGACCGCACAGATTGTTGACATGCTTCCTTCATACAGAGTGAAGAAAGTGTTGTTGCACTGGTTCAGTGATCCTACAAGCTCACTTTCGAAAGCTTTGGACAATGGTTATTACATCAGTGAAGGACCACCATCTGTGTACTCAGATGGTGTACGTGATGTCGTCAGAAGAGTCCCGTTGGCCAATCTTCTCACGGAGACTGACGGGCCCGTACATTTTTTCAAACCGCCCTTTAAGGGCAAGAGGACGACACCAGCCTTCATCCCCCACGTTGTCAGCGCCATAGCAGAGATAAAAAACATGAGCAGCGAAGAAGTTGCTGACCAGATCCTTAGCAACTTCCAACAATTCTTTGGACCGTTATTGAACTCCTAGAGAGGACTTTGTCTTTTGGTTTGTTCAATAGCAAACCTAAATTAGTGTGTCTGTTTCTATCAGAGTTCATATTAACATGCCAGTGCGGTCGGCAAACATGGAACATCAAACGTACCTGGAGGGTCAAATGCTTGGGCAATGTGCGTACGGAGCAGATTAAGCGAACAGCAAAGGAGCTCATCAAACGTTATCATGAGAAGTTCTCTGGCGATTTCGAGAACAACAAGCATCTCGTAAACTCACTTGTGCAGGGTGGAACCCCTAAGGTAAAAAATCAGATCGCTGGCTACATAACACGTTCTCTGGCTGCAGAATCTAAAGAGCGTCTGACTGAGTCCGAGGTTGAGGAAGAAGAAACCGCGTAGTCTAAGGGGCCACTTGCTTTTCTGCCCCTATGAAATAGGGTGAAGAGAATGATGGATGGTTACAGGAGAGGTTGGGCATTGCGTTATCTGCGTGAGGCGAGAGCGGAGCTCAAAGCCGCGAGAAAAATGCCTTACATGGCTCCCAGCTTGATTCTGGAGGCCGTCCGAAAAGCTCGAAATGCCATTTACTACAGTTTGGGGGAGCCAGCTTTCATCGAAATCGTCATACGTGAAACGGTTGAGAAGATGCAGGGACAAGTAGTCACTGACCCTATCTTGAAGTTTCTCGTGGACATCGAAAGCACGGTTCAGCAACTGGCGCAGATCGAGGAAATGGATGGTGAGCAGGCTATGAAACAGGCAGACGGCTTAGTCAATTTGGCTCAAGAAATAGTCGAAGCTTTGACAGAAGAAAAGGTAGAGGACTAAAGCTTAGTGCTTCTCGAGCGCTTCTGCTATTCGGTCTAGTGCCTTCTTGATGTTTTCCACAGAATTGGCGAAAGACAATCGCAGGTAGCCTTCACCGTATTTTCCAAAGGAGGTTCCTGGCAGAACCGCGATTCCATTATTCATCAGGTATTCGCCGAGTTCTCGGCTGTTCATTCCTGTGCCTTTTATGTTTGGGAATGCGTAGAATGCTCCACGTGGCTTATTGCATGTTATGCCCTTGATATTGTTTAGGCCTTTGACTATCACTTCCCGTCTCTTCCTGAATTCGGTAATCATCTTTTCCTCTTCATTTTGGGGGCCAGTTAGAGCTTCAACTCCTGCCATTTGAGTGAATGCGCTTGTGCATGAATTCGAGTTTGTTATCAGCTGGGCAAACTTGGGTGTGAGGTCCTTTCTCATGACCCCGTAGCCCAGTCTCCAGCCTGTCATCGCATAAGTCTTGGAAAAGCCATCAAGCAGAATCGTCTTGTCTTTCATGCCTGGTAAAGCAGTGATGCTCTCATGCTTGCCCTCGTAGATTATTCTACTGTAGATCTCGTCTGAAAGGACAAACACGTCATCCCTGTTAACGATGCCGTCAGCAATTGCCTTCAAATCCTCTCTTGTGAGAATTCCACCCGTAGGGTTTTCTGGAGAGTTGATTATTATCAGTTTTGTCCTTTTTGTTATCGCCTTCTTGACGTACTCGTGGTCAAGACTGAAATCGTTCTTTTCCTCGAGAGGTATCGGAACCGGCTTGGCCCCTACGAAGTTTATCAAGGATTCGTAGGTCGAGAATCCCGGGTTTGGATAGAGGACTTCGTCGCCCGGGTTCACAAGCGCTAGGATAGTATAGAACATTATCGGCTTGCCACCCGACGTCACAACGACCTCTTCGGGGCTGACATTCAGATTTCTAGTTTTGAAGATGTGGTCAGCGATAGCTTGTCTCAGCTCTGGAACGCCTACTGAAGGGACGTAGTGTGTGTAGTCTGCATTTATGGCTCTTACGGCAGCGTCTTTGATGTTCTTCGGCGTGTCAAAGTCGGGTTCGCCGATTTCCAAGTGCACGATATCTTTACCTTGTTTCTCCAGCGCTCTCGCCTTGGCAAGCACTTCAAAACCTGTTTCCGTTCCTAGACTCTTCATCCTTTCGGCGAAGACAGAATCCACTTGAATCACCTAAATTGAAAGGAGACTCGGCATAAGAAGAAAGGATGTATTTAACCATTGCAGCTGGACGTTTCCCAAACTAATGGTCAAAACAGCTTCGAAAGCGGTCGGCTTTTAATGACGTCTGCGTTCACGAGGTTTGGCGGCTTCTTTCCCTCGAAGAAGGCGACAAGGTTTTCGGCGGCCATTTCAGCCATTCTGGACCGCGTCTCAACGCTTGCACTCGATATGTGGGGCGCGACCACCACGTTGTCTAGCTTGAGCAGCGGGTTGTCGACAGGCGTGGGTTCTTGTTCAAAGACATCCAGCCCGGCACCGGCGATCCATCTTTCCTTCAACGCCTTGTACAATGCCTTTTCGTCGACAACTGGTCCGCGCGAGTTGTTAATCAGGTAAGCAGTCTTCTTCATCAGTCTCAGCCTCTCTTCGTTTATCAGATGATGTGTTTCTTTCATTAGAGGGACATGGATACTGACGAAGTCCGCCTCCTTCAAGAGGCTGTCAAGATCCACTTTCTTCGCTCTGAAGTCTCTCTCGATCTCTGGCCGAGGAACAACATCATAGAATAGTATGTTCATGCTGAATCCCGTGGCTCTTTTTGCTACTGCGTAGCCGATTCTTCCGGCGCCCACGACACCTATGGTGGCATTGTAAACGTCTCTACCTACCATCATGTTAGGATGCCAACCGACCTTCCACTGACCAGTTCGCACATACTTGTCAGCTTCGGCCACGCGTCTTGCAACGGCCATCAGTAGTGCCCACGCGAAATCCGCCGTAGTATCTGTGAGCACTTCCGGCGTGTTCGTAACGTAAATTCCTCTTTTCGTGGCTTCTAGTGTGTCTATGTTGTCAAACCCTACAGCCATCTGCGAAACAATCTTCAGTTTGGGTGCAGCATTGAAGACTTCCGCGTCAATTTTGTCTGAGAGAAGTGTGGCGAGTGCATCAACGTCCTTTGCCTTTTCTATTATCGTCTTCTTTGGCGGCGGAGCGTACTCGGGCCATACTTCTGTGTCAAAGTGCTTCTTTATTAACTGTAGACCTCTCTCCGGAAGGTTTCGAGTAACGTAGATCTTCGGTTTCGACACTCGGTTCACCAAGCCGATTGGTTGCACAATTGTTTATTAGCATATACTTATTACACTTACGCATCAACTCTTGAAAAATCCTTCACAGGTAGCCAGCATGGTGTCAATCAGGAATAAGGCTCAACTTGTCGAAAACGGTGTAACCCTTCTCAACAAGAAAGCAAGGCGACTGGCCCTAGAAAGCCTCGAACACGCCCTAGAAGCTGCTGACCCGCGGCAACTTTTGAAAGCAAGACTCACCTTGAAAGGTTCAAAGCTGAAGGTTGACAAATATTCTTTTGACCTGGCAAAATATGGTAACTTGTATGTTATGGGCGGAGGCAAGGCCAGCGGGGTGATGGCTGAAGCGTTGGAAAAGATTCTGGGCAGGCGAATAACACGGGGGCTTGTTAATATCCCGTATGGCAACAGAAGCAAGATTGGAACCATTCAGTTGCATGGTGCGAATCATCCTGTTCCAGACCGGGCTGGCGTTGAAGGAACTCGACAAATGCTGAGAATTGCAGAAAGTGCCAAAGAGAACGATTTGATCATATGCTTGATTTCTGGCGGTGGTTCAAGTCTGATGCCATCGCCCAGAGACGATGTTTCGCTTGAGGACAAGAAAGAAATAACCAACTCTCTGCTTAGGTCAGGTGCTGCAATAAACGAAATCAACACAGTGCGAAAGCATGTTTCAGCCTTCAAGGGCGGTTGGCTTGCCAAGAAAGCCTATCCTGCTACAATTCTGAACCTAATCCTCTCAGATGTCGTCGGCGACCCACTGGACTTCATCGCTTCCGGCCCCACCGTCCCAGATTCAACAACCTTTGACGATGCATCGAAAGTACTGCAGAAGTACAACCTGTGGGAAAAGGCGCCTGCTTCTGTCAAAAGAATCCTTTCGGAGGGCAAGAAAGGATTGATATCCGAAACCCCGAAAGCCGGTGACAGAGTCTTCAAAAAAGTCACCAATGTCGTCGTCGGAAACAACAGGTACTCGAGCCTCGCAGCCTGCGAAAACCTGCGGTCTTCAGGACTGAACACACTTCTCCTGACCGCAACTTTGGAGGGAGAAGCAAGACAAGTGGGAATAGTCCTGGCCTCAACAGTCCGAGAAGTCCTGGCCTCAGGAAACCCCGTCAAAAAGCCCGCAGGCATCGTCGCCGGTGGGGAAACAACAGTGACAGTCACAGGAAAAGGCAAAGGCGGAAGAAATCAAGAAATTCCGTTAGCGGCTGTTACCAGGCTGAAAGATATGGATGGTGTAGCTATTGCTTCTCTGAGCACTGATGGCATTGACGGTCCGACGGACGCGGCTGGAGCGATTGTGGATGGAAAAACGCTTGCGCGCGCCATGGAGATCGGAATGCATCCTGACAGCATCTTGGCTGACAATGATTCTTACCATTTCTTTTCGAAACTCGGAGATCTTATCCTCACAGGGCCTACAGGTACTAACGTCAATGACATTTCGGTCATCGTGGTTCTCTGATCAAAAGGAATGGTCGAATGAGCGTGAAGGCAAGGTTTGTCGGTTCTCTGCGTAGCCTTTCGGGCGAAGAAATCATTACTCTTGATCTGCAAAAGCGTCAGTCACTCAAGGAGGTTATGAAGAGGATCACGGAGGAAAAACCGAAGCTCGCTCAGGCATTTGTTCTCTCCCAGCCTGAAAAACTGAGAACGGCAGTGCTGATACTCGTCAACGGAAAGGAAATCAGCGTACTAAAAGGTCTTGAGACGACAATCAAGAATAATGACGAGCTAATTTTCGTACCAGTATTGCATGGAGGATGAATAAACGTGAGGCTTTACGGTCTCAAGACACCAATAGTCAAGACCGGAGACAAATTAGTCGAAATAGTGTCGGAATCGTTGCACGCGCGGAAACTGCAGCTTGAAGAGAATGATGTGCTGGTATTCACCTCTAAGGTCGTGTCACTTGCAGAAGGTCACCTGGTCAAGTTGAGCAGCATCAGACCTTCAGAAAAAGCAAAGCAACTTGCGCATCAATACATGTTAACTCCCGAGTTTGCCCATCTAGTGCTGACTGAGGCAGACAAGATCTATTGTGGCGTTCCAAAAGCCGTTCTAGCACTCAAAAATGGGGTGCTGGCCGCAAATGCGGGAGTCGACAATAAGAACGCACCCGAAGGATACGTAGTGCTGTTGCCAGAAGACCCGGGCAAATCTGCAAAGAAAATCAGGGATGAATTGCGGCGCAGAACAGGCAAACGAGTAGGTGTTATGATTATTGACAGTGGCCTAGCCCCCCTCAGGATCGGCACGACGGGGTTGACTTTGGCAGTTGCAGGGTTCAAACCCATCAAGGATCATAGGAGAGACAAGGACCTGTATGGGAAGACCATAACAATGACGCGGCAAGCACTTGCTGATGACTTGGCTTCTGCGGCTCACTTTTTGATGGGTGAATCAACCGAAAAGACCCCTGTGGTGCTTATCAGAGGCGTTTCCCTAGACTTTGACGACGTGATCTACGGCCCTCGGGACATGATGATGTCACCGAAAGAATGCATTTTCATGGGACCCTTTCTGTGATGTTATCTCGCCTGATCAGCGGTAACAATTTTGCAGACATCAGAACTCTGAAGAGAGGTGCGCCGATGAAGGTTGAACCAAGCGCAATTATCGTCCGCTCAATTGGATACTGGATGTATAGCACCTGAAAAGATCCCAGCTGAACAATAGGTGGGTTGGGGAAGAGCACTAGGAAAGTTAGAGAGCCGGAGATCTGACCCGCCAAAGTCGATGTCAAAAACACGACGAAAAATGAGAGAAGGGCCATAT
>Ga0153915_10007355_pt1 | contig 10386 bp, 10 predicted proteins | sample Opewatmetagenome_2_FD_107003 | JGI IMG/M metagenome (GOLD analysis project Ga0153915, IMG submission 107003) | Freshwater wetland microbial communities from Ohio, USA - Open water 3 Core 3 Depth 3 metaG | ecosystem: Environmental > Aquatic > Freshwater > Wetlands | place: USA: Ohio, Lake Erie... | reverse complement strand
TAAAAATGATAAGGTAAAAGCATTTCTGCGAATATACTGAGCAGAGCGATTTGCATCACAAGGAGGCAAATATGGGTAAAAAGGTTTTAAAATATTCCGAGGCATTAGCCGAGTTAAACGCGATTTTAGAAGATATGGAGTCGGAAACGATCGAGGTCGATGACCTGGCGGAAAAAGTCGCGCGGGCTAGTGAGTTGATATCGCTCTGCCGCGCTAAACTTGATACCACTGAGGCTCAAGTGAAAAAAATCGTTAAAGAGTTCGAAGAGAAAAAATAGGAGTGATTTATGGAAAATAGAGTAGCATTAGTCGTCGGCGGCAGCCGCGGTATCGGCAAAGCTATTGCCGTAAAATTAGCTAAAAGCGGTTTTGATATTTGGTTGACGTACAAAGGTAATCACGAAGCCGCCAAAGCGACACAAACGCAAGTCGAACAGCTGGGGCGCAAATGCGACCTGTTATGCTTTGATATTTCCGACCATGCCGCGACCAAAGAGGCTCTAGAAAAACGCTGTGAGGCGTGTGCGCCATATGTACTGGTTTACAATGCCGGTATCGCTAAAGACAATTTGTTTGTCTGGATGACCAAAGAAGAGTGGGATGGCGTTATCGATACTAATTTGGATGGTTTTTATAATGTCGTGCATACTGCGATCTTTTCCATGCTACGCGAAAAACGCGGGCGCGTTGTGATCATCTCTTCGACATCGGGGCAGGTGGGCCAGGCGGGGCAGGTCAACTACTCGGCTTCTAAGGCCGGATTGATCGGCGCAGCGAAAGCTTTGGCGCGCGAAGTGGGAAGAAAAAATATCTATGTCAATGTTGTTGCGCCGGGTGTCATCGATACCGAGATGACAGCGGAATTGCCTAAAGATAAAATATTACCATTGATACCGGTTAACCGTTTTGGTAAAGTCGAAGAGGTCGCTTCGATCGTGAATTTTCTTTGTGCTGAGGAGCATATGTATATCCACGGCCAGGTGATCGGAGTAAACGGCGGGTTAGCGATAACATAATGAAAAATTATAACGATATTGTAGTCGGCAGCGGGGTTAGCGGGTTAAGTATCGCTTTGTTGTTGGGCATGCAGGGGCGTAAAGTCCTCCTCATTGAAAAAGCCCGCCAGATCGGCGGTTGTTTAAGCCGCTTTTATAAACAGGGCATTCCTTTTGATACCGGTTTTCATTTTACCGGCGGCCTTAACGAGGGTGGGATGTTTGAGTCGATGCTTAAAGTCCTGGGGATAAAGGAGATGATACATCCTTTATTTTTAACCCGCCCGCAGGATAGTTGTTATATTTTCGAAAAAGAGAATTATACTTTTTCCGTGCCGGCCGGTGGGGATAATATAAAACATGAGATGCAAAGTAGATTTCCTCATGATCATGCAGGGATAGAGGAGTTTTTCCGCCGCATGAAGATGGTCTGCGATAAGACCACGACCATGGATATGGCGCGCATTGCTTTATCACCGGAGACGACCGAAGCCGATTTTGTGACGTTGCAGCAGGTTCTTGATGAGTTGATCACCGATAAACTGTTACAGGCGATGCTTTCTATTTATACTTTATGCTACGGTACCAGCCCTAAAGATATATCTTTTGCTAATCACGCCCGGGCCGCGCTGGCGCTGTATGAAAGCGTGGCCATGGTCGATAAGGGCGGCGATGCCTTTATCCAAGCGTTTAAAGAAAAGTTTAAAAGTGTAGATGTCGAGATATTGTGCAACTGCGAGATCGTTGAGTGTATAGATGCGACCAAGGACGCCATTCGAAGATTTGTTTTAAGTAACGGTGATACTGTCGAGGCTGATGACGCGGTTTTTACTATTCACCCGCAGAAAGTCCTGAATCTTTTACCAAAGCAATTTTTAAGCAAAGCATTCATTGAACGTATTGATGCTTTCCAGCCATCAATGGGGTTTTTCTCGATTTTCGCTGTAATCGAAGGCGAGATGGATTTCCAGGCCGCCATGGCTACGGTCCTTCCTTTTGCCGATGTAAATAAGTTTTTTGATATAACGTATAACGGGATACCGGCTTTGGCCGTAGCGCGCAGGACAGAGCAGTTTAACGGTAAAGTATGCAATATTTTTAACGCGTTTGCGATGAGCCATTTTAACAGCGTGGAGAAGTGGCAGGGCTCGGCTCTGCATAAGCGGCCGGCTGATTATTATGATTTTAAAGCGCGCGAAACCGAGGCGATCAAGGCACGATTAGAGAGTATTTATCCGCAATATGTGGGGCGTATTAAAATCTGCGACAGTTCAACAATGCTTACCTTTCGCGACTATCTTTATTCACCCGACGGTTGCGCCTATGGAATTAAGCAAAAGATCGGACAATATAATTTATTCGGTAAGCTGCCGATCCGTAATCTCTATGCCTGTGGGCAGTCTTCGGTGCTGCCTGGTGTGGCTGGAGCGATGCTTTCTTCCTTTGTTTTGGCGCGCGCGCTGGTCGGTAAAGACGAATATGCGAGATTTATCGCTGAACGGTTAAAATAAAATATTTTTCATTTGTCTTGCCAAAGGTCCAAAAATATGGTATATCTAACATATTCCTGTTGCGTGAGCGGCAGGGGTTTTTGTGAGGACGACACGGTTCATTGAAAAAAGAATAGGTACGTATACCCAGGTTTCTTACGAGGATGCTTGATCTTAAGGAGATTTAACATGGAAGAAGATAAGAAATTGTACATCGGTAATTTAAGCTACTCTACAACTGATGCTGATTTGAAAGCAGCGATCGAAGCTAAGGGCATCAATGTTACTGCTGTAAGAGTAGTATCGGATAAGATGACTGGACGTTCTAAGGGATTCGGTTTTGCCGAGTTTGCTACTGCTGAAGAAGCACAACAGGCGATCGAAGCTTTGAACGAACAGGAATTAGGCGGACGTAAGTTGAATGTAAATCGCGCCAAGAAGATGGAACCCCGCAAAGATGGTTTTGGCGGTGGTCGTGGAAATGGCGGAAGCTACGGTAATAACAGATATTAATTTAAACTAAGGATCCCACGTAAGCAACGAACCCGGACGTAAAAGTAAACCACTCTTTTTTTGAAAATGAAGTTCCGAACGAAATACAAAACCCAGCTGAAAAGCTGGGTTTTGTATTTTGTGGTGTAAAACGCTGGCTGAATTTGTAAAAGTCTATGTTATAATATTGCCGCATTTATGGAGTTAAAACGCGTTGTTATTACTGGGTTAGGAGTAGTGTCGCCGCTGGGCAAGGGCGTGAAGGCTTTGACCGACGGTATCGCGCAGAATAAAAGCGCGGTCGTGGCGATGCCGGATTGGACGGTCTATAAGGGCTTACGCAGCCTAGTTGCCGCGCCGGCCAAGGTCGATGGGGAGAAAGAGATACCCCGGCAGTTTCGCCGCTCTATGGGCAATATGAGTATTTTCGCTGTGCAGGCCGCGCAGGAAGCATTAGCCGACGCGGCTTTATCTCAAGAGGTGGTTACCGGCGGGCGCATGGGTTGTATTATCGGGTCGACCATGGGCGGATCAAATAGTTTAAGCGAAGCCTTTGATTTGATCACACCCAATAAAGATATTTCTCTCATCACCTCGATGAAATTTTTTCAGTGCGTTTCTCATACCGCCGCGTTAAATGTTGCTCAGTTTTTGGGCATTAAAGGTGTTACTATGGCGACATCGGCGGCCTGTGCCTCGTCAATACAGGCTTTAGGCGCGTCCTATGATTTAATACGTTTAGGCCGGCAGGACGCGATGCTTTGCGGCGGCGCGGAAGAGCTGCATCCTACCGTGACGGGTTCGTTCGATATTTTATTTGCTACTTCGGCCGGCTATAACGATAAGCCCGATTGTACACCGCGTCCATTTGATAAAAACCGCGATGGTTTAGTCTGCGGTGACGGCGCGGGCATCCTTGTTTTAGAAAGTTACGAACATGCTAAAGCCCGAGGCGCAAAGATTTACGCTGAAGTAACGGGCTATAGCACTTTATGTTCAGGATTACATATTAGTCAGTCGAGCAAAGAGGCATTGGCAGTCTGTATCCGCGAAGCTTTGGCCGCAGCGCAGGTAGAGGCGAAAGATATTGATTATATTAACGCTCATGCCACGGCGACTTTACAGGGCGATACGGAAGAAGCCCAGGCTATCAAGGATATTTTTGGTGATACCACCCCGGTATCCAGTTTAAAAGGTTATATAGGCCATACTTTGGGCGCATCGGGCACTATCGAATTGGCCGCAGTGATCGAGATGATGCACCAGGACACGATATACCCGACACGCAACCTAGAAACTGTTGACCCAGCCTGCGAAGGCATATATCATGTTACTAAACCCGTGGCAAAAAAGATCAATACGGTATTGAAAAATAGTTTTGCTTTAGGCGGGCTGAATGCCGCGGTGGTGATACGTAAGATTTAATCCTGGGAGGAAATGATGACAGAAGCCGATGCTAAACGCATGGTCAATGAAGTGTTTACAGAGTCGTTTGAGATCGAACCAGCCCGTTTGGTTCCCGAAGCCCATATCTTTAACGATCTTGGCCTCGACAGCCTTGATATTGTTGATTTGGTCGTCGCGCTGCAGAAGAAATTTTCCGTGACGATCCGTAACGATGAGCGGGTGCGTAATATCCGTACTTTGGGCGATATCCATAATTTCATCATCGCTTTGGGCCAGGAAGGCCAGTTGGATAAAAAAGCTTAATTTTTAATGATCAAAAAGATCTGGCTGAATTTTCAGCTCTACCTGCTCTTTTTTTTATTTACCTGCGTCTATACGCCATTATTGGCGATCATCGTAATCGGTGCGCGGCCTTTTATTGGTAAACGGCGGATGATGAAACTTTTTCGTTTTGTAATCGCTTTTTACGGTAAAATAGTCATTCGGGTTTTACCCTGGCTATGGGTAAAAGTGAGTTTTAATGACCGTGAACCGCAGCTTACGCCGCCCTATATCGTTATTTGTAATCATCGTGCAGCATCCGACCCATTTTTAATGGCTGTGCTAAAACATGAGACGGTGCAGGTAGTGAATAAATGGCCCCTACGTCTTCCTTTGTTGGGATTGATGGGGCGGTTGTCGGGATGCTTGAGTGTTAATGAGATGCCTTATGCGGATTTTAACGCTAAGGTCAAAATGTTGTTGGAAGAAGGAGTTTGCGTCGCCGCTTTTCCGGAAGGAACACGTTCCGGGTCGCGTCAAATGGGGCAGTTTCACGGTGCGATGTTTCGTATCGCAGTAGAAGCCGGTGTGCCAGTAGTACCGATGGTGATTACAGGCAATGAAGATAAGCCGAAGAAAGGGACACTGTGGCTTGAGCCTGGAGTGATATGTGTTGAAAAATTGCCGGCGTTGACCGCGCAGGATTATCATAACAAAAACGCGTTTTGTTTTAAAAATCAGGTACGCGATATTATTGCTAGCCAAATACAAAAGGTAGAGAGATGAAAGAGTTTTTACTTTATAATAAATTAGCCTTTTTGCCGTTAAAAGTCATAGAAGTAGTTCAGAATAATCTTTTGCGCGCCCATTTAAAATATGCTGCGGCGAAATCACCTTATTATAAAGAAATATTTAAGGAAAAAAATATTAACCCGGCTAAAATAAAATTGGCTGATCTTGCGCAACTTCCGTTTACTACGAAAAATGAAATATCTACCCGTACAAAAGATTTTTATGCAGTTAAAGATAGCGATGTCGCGGATATTGTTTTGTCTTCCGGTACCACAGGATTGCCGACAAAAATAATCTATACCGCTAAAGATCTTAGACGGCTTAAATATAATGAATATAAATCTTTTATCAGCTGCGGTATGACTAAAGAGGATACGGTATTATTGACCTGCACGATGGACCGTTGTTTTATTGCCGGCCTGGCTTATTATTTTGGGGTGCAGGCCGTAGGGGCAGCAGCGATACGTAATGGATTGAGCAGCTTGGAAAGCCATGCGGAAATGATCAAGCGCATGACGCCCACGGTTATTATAGGGGTGCCGTCGTTTTTAAAAAAGTTAGGCCTTTATTGCCGTGAACAGAAAATTAATACTAATATTATAAATAAGTTGATATGTATTGGTGAACCATTACGCAATGAACGCATGGATATGCTGCCGATCGGCCGTGATCTGGTTTCGGTATGGCCGCTGGCAAAACTCTATTCGACTTATTCTTCTTCGGAAACGATATCGACTTTTTGCGAATGTACGCAAAAGCGCGGCGGGCATTTGCATCCGGATCTGGCTATCGTCGAGATCGTTGATAATATGGGAAACGTTTTACCTTCTGGTGCCCAAGGCGAAGTAGTCATCACGCCGTTGGCGATCGAAGGGATGCCGTTGGTAAGATTTAGAACTGGGGACATCAGTTTTATTATTGAAGGCGATTGCGGCTGCGGCCGTAAGTCTTTGCGGTTAGGCCCTATTTTAGGAAGAAAGCAGCAGATGATGAAGATCAAAGGCACTACTGTTTATCCGCAGGCGGTCTATACCGCCTTAGATGAGGTCTACGGCGTAAACGACTATTATTTAGAGGCTTTTTCTGAACAAGACCTCTCGGATATGCTAATAGTCCATGTCAGCATTAAAAACAACACGTTGACGGCAGAAGGTATCGCTTCGGCGTTACAAGCTAAATTACGTGTTAAGCCGGAAGTCGTGATAGAAGAAGATAAGATAATACGCGATAAGGTATATTGCCCGTCTTCCCGGAAACCAGTACATTTTTTTGATGAGCGTAAACCATGAGCAGTTGCCATAATAGTTTGAACCGGTTTGAGTTTACTCCTGCCGATATTGCTGATGCTGTAAAGAATAAACGGCTCCTTTCCATGGAAGTAGAATACAGCCTGCGTTGTAATCTGCGCTGCCCTTATTGTTATCTGCCGGATAAAGAAGCCTTAAAAAACGAACTTTCACGGGAAGAAGTCCGTGATGCGATTTTGCAGGCCAAGGAATTAGGCGCGCGTAAAATCATTATTCTGGGTGGAGAACCGATGCTTTATCCGGGGATGATGGAAGAGGTGAGGTTTATCCGCGAGGAAGATCTGGAAGTAGAGTTATTTACCAATGGTTTTCATATTACGGAAGATGCCGCAAAAAAACTATATGATTTTGGTGTGCATGTCGTATTGAAGATGAACAGTTTTAATCCGGATATTCAGGATAAACTTACCGGTAAAAAAGATTCCTCTATATTAATGCGGGCTGCTTTGGAAAATTTAAAAAAAGCAGGTTATCCTAAGGGGCACTGTTTTTTAGCGATCAGTACGATTATCTGTAAGGATAATGTCGATGAGCTGCCTGCGATGTGGGAGTGGATAAAAGACCAGGGTTTTGTGCCATATTATGAGATTATTACGCCGCAGGGTTCAGCCAATGAAAATGATTGGCTTGCGGTAGATACGCCTCGGCTGCAAAAATTATTTGAAGATATCGCTGAAATCGATAGAAAAAAATATAATGTAGTCTGGGAAGCGCAGCCGCCGTTAGTGGGGAGCAAGTGCCTGCGTCATCAATTTTCCTGCCTTCTTAATGCGCGGGGATATGTTATGCCTTGCGTCGGCGTAAATATCCCATTAGGAAATATCCGCGAGAAAAGATTAAAAGATATTTTGAATGATAGCGAAGTTATAGAAGACCTAAGAGATTATAAAAATAAGATCAAAGGCCCTTGCCGCACCTGTGATAAATCGGCAGATTGTTACGGTTGCCGTGGCGCGGCTTATCAGCTTACCGGTGATTATTTGGCATCGGATCCATTGTGCTGGCGGAATACCGGCAAAGAAATACCGAAACTGCCGATGAATGTCGCAGATATTATTCCCCAGAAATTTTCTATGCGTTTGATCGATACGCTGGAAAGCATAGGTGATCGCAAAGGCGTGATTTCGGCAGTAGTGGATAAAGACGGTATTTTTATTGATGACCAGGGATTTTTAGATGAAGCGGCTTATATTGAGATAATCGCCCAAGCGATCGCCGCGATGGGTGCGTTTAAGGAATTAGGCAAGGAGGCGTCAAAGACTGAAGGATTTTTACTGGGGATAAAAAAATTGACAATATATAAACGTGCTTTTGCCGGAGATAAATTAAAAATAGATATTTTTAAAGAAGGGTCTTACGGTGATTTCGCTATCATCCAAGGATCGATAAGTTGCGCAGATGCAATATTGGCAGAAGGGGAGATCAAAGTGTGGCATCGTAATCGCAGGGATGGATAATTTGAAATACATAATTAAATTTATTCTTATTGCGGTAATGATTTTGATCCCTGGCCGGCTTTTTGCCAAGACCGTTCCCGAGATCCTGGTTGACCTTCAGAATAACATGCAGGGATTAAACTCCGTACAGGCCGATTTTTTACAAACTAAACATTTGCAAATATTTTCCAAACCATTAGTGATCAAGGGTACGCTGTATTTACAAAAACCGGATAAATTCAGTTGGCGTACGCGCCAGCCGATGCGCTATAATATGACTCTGGCCGGAGAAACTATCAGGCAATGGGATTCAGAAGCACGGCAGGTACAGGAATTTTCTTTAAATAAAAATCCTGCTTTTCAAGCGGCATTGGCTCAGATGAAGGGATGGTTTGATGGTAATTATGCCGCGATGGCAAAAGATTACGATATTGCTTTTAAAAGTGATGTACCGTTGATCTTGATTTTTACGCCGAAAAATAGTTCAATGACTGCCGGATTGATCGCCCGTATAGAAGTAATATTCCGCCAGGACCGCAGATATATCACCGGTATTAAGATCGAAGAAAAAAACGGCGATATGACTACGATCGATTTTTCTAATATAAAATTAGATAGCCCCATCAATTCCCTGGTATGGGAGGTTAAAAGCCGTGTTTGACCGGGTATTTGAAAAAATATTTTCTTTTTGCGGACGACATTTGCGATTAGTGATGGTATTGATCGTTGCCGCAATAATTTATTCGATATGTTCTCTGCCCGGGATAAAATTTGATAATAATATCGAAGTGATGTTGCCTAAAGACCGTGACTTGCAGGGCCAATTGAAATTTTTACAATCCGGGGTATTTTCCGGCAAGATCGCTCTTTCATTGGGAATAAGCGATGACGCGCACAGCTTACCGGAATTGTTGGCTTATGCCGATAAAGTGAAGGAAGAATTAAAGAGCCCGTTGATCAGCGGTGTCGATAAAGCCGTAGTTATGAATAAGGCCGGCGAAGATGTGATTGATTACCTTCAGTATATGCCGCAGTTTGCAGGAGAAGCAGAGTTAGCAAAAATCAAAGATGCCCTAAGTACGGCAGATATCCGGCAACGGGTACGGAATATCTGGGCATCCGCCGCGCGGGCAGAAAGTATTTTTTTATTGCCAGTTAACCGTCTTGACCCTTTTGGCTTATCCGGGCCGCTTTTAAAGCGTTTGACGAACGCTACCAACGCATTTGGTTACCGTTTTGCCTTTGAAGGCGGGCATATCGTCAGCGAGGATAAGCGCAATGTGATGATGGTCATCGATACGCCGGTTAAAGCTACTGATGGCAAACAAGCCAAACTTTTATTAGCTTACTTGGATAATCTGTTGGCGCGCCGGCCGGATTTTATTACTGCCCGTATTATTTGTGCGCATCGCCATGCGGTGAATAATGAGGCCGTGATCAAACAAGATATTTCCCGTACTTGCCTGATCGCCGCGTTAGTTTTTTTATTGGTTTTATTTTTTGCCTATAAAGACATTCGTGCGGGGATATTTTTTATTATTCCGTTAGTAGCGGTAATAGTGGCGACAAAAGTAACCAGCCTTTTTTTTGGGACATTATCTTATTTTATTGTGGCGATGGGAGGAGTGATAGTAGGGATCGCCGATGATTACGGAATACATATTTATACTGCGGTACGCAGTGGAGGAAAAAAAATAGTCGCGCATACCGCATGGCCGTTAACTGTCGCCATCGCCGTAACTGTATGTGTTTTTGCGGGATTTTTTGTTTCTTCGATCCCGGGGTATCATCAGTTTGCTTTTTTTGCGATTGTCAGTATCTTGTTGTGTGTTTTATTTGTTTTATTTGTTTTCCCTCATCTTATCACCGATAAAGAAAGTGCTTTCAATGTAGGCGGCGCGCCTGGGCAGGAGAAAATAACACGCGAACAAGATATTAATATTATTCGTTTCTGGATCTTTGTTTTGATCCTTTTTATTGGGTTAGGAATGAGGGCGAATTTTAATAATGATATCAATAATTTTGACGGGTCCGGCACGCAGGTGATAAAAGATGAGAAAAATTTTGATATGGTGTGGGCACGTGGCGGCGTTCCGGCGATGCTGGTAATACCGGCCGATGATTTAAAAAGCGGGCTGACTTTATCGGCCGCGGCCGCAAAAGAGATCGCCGCGGTTGCCGGAACAGGGCAGGTAACAGCGTTAAG